>Ga0070741_10017749_pt1 | contig 11640 bp, 6 predicted proteins | sample Coa_R1_4_FD_66440 | JGI IMG/M metagenome (GOLD analysis project Ga0070741, IMG submission 66440) | Surface soil microbial communities from Centralia Pennsylvania, which are recovering from an underground coalmine fire - Coalmine... | ecosystem: Environmental > Terrestrial > Soil > Unclassified ...
TCGGCTTTCGAACGATTTACCTCCCCGATCAGAAGGCTGCTGGAGCATTCCCAATTTCATTAGCTCAATCCGTCGACGGTACGCGCTTATTTGCTGCGGCGTCCTCTCTGGATGCCGTCGCCGTTTTTGATGTATCCAAAACGATGAATGGCACGAAACCGCCAGTTGAGAAGAATTCTCTTATGGGATTGATTCCTACGGACTGGTATACGAGCGCTGTTGCGGTTCGAGCAGATGATCTTCTAATCGCAACTGCGAAGGGGGTAGGTTCCGGACCGAACGGGGGCATGGGGCAGACTTCTGACGAAGTCAGACATCATGGTCACCCCTACATCCCCACCCTCGTCAGAGGTTCCATCGCGCGGTTGAATATCCCCTCAACGATGAAGACCTTGCCGCAACTGACGGCTGCTGTGCAGAAAGACAATCTGTTTGATAAAGATCCTGGCACGATTAACTTTGCGGATGGAAAGAATCCCATCAAGCATGTCATTTACATCCTCAAGGAAAACCGCACGTATGATCAGATTTTCGGAGATCTGAAAGTGGGAAATGGTGATTCCTCGCTAACCCTTTACGGCGAAGACATCACTCCGAATGAACACAAACTCGCCCTGCAATTTGGCGTGCTCGACAATTTTTATGATAGTGGGGAAGTCTCCGGCGACGGCCACGTCTGGTCCACCGCTGCCATCACCTCCGACTACAACGAGAAAGTGTGGCCGATTGCCTATCGCGGTAAAGAGCGTACCTATGACTTTCAAGGGCAGGTCGCGGACGAATTTCCTCTCGACGACAACATGCCTGACATTGACGATCCTGGCACCGGATTTCTCTGGGACAACCTGTCTCGCAATCACCTCAGCTTCCGCGACTACGGAGAATTCGTCAACGCACTCTGGTGCAATCAGCACTTTAAGCCCGCAAGTCCGAAGCAGGGCACTCCTTCCGGTCAGGAAGCAACCTGCCCGCGCACAGATGTCCAGCAAGGAGGAACTCTGCCCCCAAACGTCGGCAAACCGCACGGTAGCAACAGTCCCTGGCCGTGGGCGGTTCCGTTGTTCGGTGGCGTAAAGCCGACGAAGGCCGTCTTGCGTGATCACTTCGATCCTCTTTATCCCGATTTCGAGACCGACTATCCCGACCAGCTTCGTGCCGACGAGTTCCTTAACGAATTCGGAGCATTTGTGAAAGCACGCGAATCTCACGAGGGCGATCAGTTCGAATTGCCTTCCTTCGTCCTTCTTTACTTGCCGGATGACCACACCGGAGGCACCCGCCCGGATCATCCTCGTCCCGCCGCGAGCGTCGCCGATAATGATTTAGCCGTCGGCCGCGTCGTCGACGCCGTTTCACACAGCCCCTACTGGGACGACACTGCAATTTTCGTCCTTGAAGACGACGCACAAGATGGGCCTGACCACGTCGACGCCCACCGATCTACGGCATTGGTCATCAGTAAATATTCTGCGGGGTCTCTGGCACAGCCCGCCGTAGAACATCGCTTCTACACCACGGTAAATATGATTCACACCATGGAGGTGTTGCTCGGCCTGCCTCCCATGAACCAGAACGACGCCTACGCGCCGGTTATGAACGGCTTATTCTCTGGCACCGGCGATCAGCAGCCGTTTGTGGCTGATTACAGGAACTTGAATAATGGACTGATTTACGAAACTAACAAGCGCGATGCCCCCGGCGCGAAGGTGTCTTCGCGAATGGATTTCTCCCGGCCCGATGCGGCAAAGGCTGCTCGACTCAACGATGTTTTATGGAGAGATCAGAAAGGCGCAGTCCCGATGCCGCAGCCGAAGCACTCGGTGTTTCCCGCTGGCGGAGACTGAGACATGAGCTCTCTGGAGATCTCAACGGATCAGTTCAAGCTCCTGGCAGAGCGCATCACGCAACTCGCTGCACGCTATCTCGACGGCCTCGACGCAAGGCCTATCGCACCAGACATTACCGGCCAAGAGTCAGTCCGTTTGTTCGAAGCCCCACTCCCCGAGCACGGTTTAGCCTCAGAGGCGTCGGATAGTCTTGAAACTGTAATCAATTCTGGGCGCGCGCAGAACGCGCGTTTCTTCGGTTACGTTCTCGGTTCAGGCGAGCCGGTCGCTGCTGTAGCGGACCTTCTGGCCAGCGTCCTGAACCAGAACGTGACAGCATGGCGCTCCGGACCAGCGGCAGTGATGATGGAACATACCGTGGTCCGCTGGCTCGCGGAGGCGGTCGGGTGCTCCGGATTTCGAGGCTATCTCACCGGAGGAGCCTCATCTGCAAATCTCATGGGCTTGACCATGGCGCGCGAATCGATCGCGCCCGCAAATGAGTCGGGCGCGAACATACCCGTAGCGGTGTATGCCTCCGAAGAGATTCACATGTCCATTCCCAAGAGTGTCGCGCTGCTTGGAATCGGGCGACGAAATCTTCGCCTGATTCCGACTGATTCAGCGTTTCGAATGGACCTTCAGGCTCTCGAATCGCAAATTAGAGCCGACAAGAGCGCAGGAATCGTTCCCATGGCCATCGTCGCATCTGCCGGGACTGTGAAAACCGGAGCCATTGACCCGCTGCGCCAAATCGGTGAGATCGCCCGTGCCCACCAGGCTTGGTTCCACATCGATGGAGCCTACGGCGCGCTCGCGGCTATCGCCGAACCTGAACGTTTCGATGGCATCAATACCTCCGATTCCATCTCACTTGATCCACATAAATGGCTGTACCAACCGCTCGACTGCGGATGCTTGCTCTATCGCGACCCACGCGCCGGACAGAAAGCTTTCTCACACACCGGCGACTATGCCCGCACCCTCTCCGAGGATCCGATCGAAGGCTTCGCCTTCTTTGAAGAATCGCTCGAGCTGTCCCGCAGATTTCGAGCGCTCAAGCTTTGGCTTTCTCTTCGTTACCACGGACTCGCGGCGTTTCGTGAATCCATTGCGAAAGATCTAAGGCAAGCACGGCGGCTCGCCGCTGCCATTCGCACCGAGCCCCGCTTGGAATTGGTCGCAAGCGGCGATCTGAGTGCCGTGTGCTTCCGCTACAAGGCAGAAAGCGGGGCCACAGAAGGTGGCTTGGATCGCCTCAACGCTGAACTGCTGCGCCAATTGATCAAGCGTGGCCGAGTCTATCTTTCGAACGCATCGATCAACGGTAAGTTCTGTCTGCGTGCCTGCATCGTCAACCACCGCACCAAAGATTCGGACATAGATGAAGTCGTCCGCGAGGTGCTCCTCGTTGGCAACGCGCTGCAGACGCCCTCCGTCAGTTCAAGCTGACACTCTGCTTGAGCGGCAGATTCTGCGACGATCCCCCCACCATAAAGCTGTATTCGCCGGGAATCAGCTGCCATCCATTCTGCTGTTCGCTGTAGATCGAGAGATATTTTGGATTGATCTCGATGCTGACATCCTTGCTCTCCCCTGGTTTCAGCTGTACTTTTGACCATCCCACCAGTCGTTTCGGAGGCTCACCCGCGCTCGCAGGTAAAGCTGCATAGACCTCCGCAACTTCCGCCCCCCAACGATTTCCGGTGTTGATGACGGTGAATGCGACTTGCGGATTCTTGCCGGCCGTCACTCTCAAATTGGAATATGAGTAGGTGGTGTAAGAAAGTCCAAACCCGAACGGAAAAAGGACCGGTTTGTTCTCGGCGTCATACCACTTGTACCCGACTTCCACGCCTTCGTTATAGGTGACCTGGAATGGCGCAAGTCCTGCCGCGATTTGTTTCCAGGGCTCTGGGCCAGGTTTTACCAACGATGCCGCCGGCGGTTTGACGATAGTTGGATGCGGTAGATCGCCATCGCTGCGGGGAAATGTGAGCGGCAACTTTCCGCTCGGATTCACATCCCCGAAAAGAACGTCAGCAACGGCATCCGATCCCGCGCTGCCGGCGTACCATGCCTCAACGATAGCGCTTACTTTGTCCACCCAAGGCATTGTCACCGGACCGCCCGTCTCCAGCACCACAACAGTGTGCGGATTGGCCTCCGCTACTTTTGCAATCAACTCGTCCTGGTGCTCGGGCAGCGCGAGACTTGGCAGGTCCATATCCTCGCTCTCCCACTGATAGGCGAATACGACCGCTACATCGGCTTTTTTCGCCAATGCTGCCGCTTCCTCGGGGTTGAATCCGGAATTGAACTCTACGGTCGCCCCCGCAGCCTTTGCCCTCACGGATTTCAAAGGCGAAGTCGGGAACCAAACGGGTTCGAGCCAACGAGTCTGTCCTTTACCCGGAGGCATAATCGCATTTCCGCCGGGAGGATCGACCTGCGCCGACCCGCCTCCCGAAATCATGCCTACGTCTGCATGCGGCCCAATCACCGCGATGCTGTGGATCTTCGAGCTATCCAGCGGAAGTTGTGCCTCTTCATTCTTCAGAAGCACAATGCTTTGTCCCTCAAGTCTGCGCGCAACATCCAGATCTCCCAATACGTCCACCACGCTTCTCGGTGTCTGATCATCCACAACGCCCGTAGCGAACATGGCCCGCAGGATTCGATGCACATGATCGTCGAGTTCGGCTTTGGGTACCTTCCCCGATTGCACGTCCCGCTTCAATGCATCTCCATAGAAAATCCAGCCGGGCTGCTCCTGGTCCATTCCTGCGGCTGACGCTTTTACCGTGCTGTGTGCCGCCCCCCAGTCGGTGACAACGAAGTTCTTGAACTTCCAGTCCCTCTTTAACACATCAGTCAGCAGATATTTGTTTTCGCACGCATAAACGCCATTCAAGCGGTTGTAAGAGCACATTACCGCGCCTGGGTCCGACTCCTCCACACCGACCTCAAACGCCAGCAGATCGCTTTCTCGGGCAGCGCGTTTATCAATATTCACGTTGACCGCATTCCGCCCGCTTTCCTGATCGTTCAGCGCGTAGTGTTTTATGTCCCCGATGACATGCTGCGACTGAACTCCCTTGATGACCGAGGCTACCATCTTGCCGGCGAGCACAGGATCTTCTCCCATGTACTCGAATGTGCGGCCGTCCCGAGGTTCGCGTGTCAGGTTCACACCGCCGCCAAGCGTCATGTTGTAGCCCTGCGCGCGCAGTTCGCGACCAATCAGCGCGCCGTATTCATACCCGCCTTCCGGATCCCAGCTCGCCGCTCCCGCCACGCACGAGGGCAGTGCTGTCGAATACCGCCCGTTTTCTCCACTCATGCGCACTCCATACGCGGCATCCGACATTTGGATCGCCGGTATTCCGAGGCGCGGAATCCCCGGCGTGTAACCCGCCCCGCCATTGGAATGGACCACTAACGGGCTCATCGGACTTAACCCTTTCATGCCCGTGCCATGAAGCAGAGTGATCTTTTCATCGATCGTCATTTCCTTCACCACCATCGATGCACGTTCGTCGGGAGACAGACTCGCGTTCATCCACGGATGAGTCGCATGCTTGGTTTGTGCGTGAGCAATGGAAAACAATACTGTGAGGAGAGCTGCGGATCGTAAGCAAAAAGATGAGCGTCTTAGTACGAGCATCGTGGCACCTCCATGGCGCCCAACAAAATCGATATTGTAACAGGCTTTGAAAGCTTTGTCGGTATCTCGGAACCTCACTGCATAACAACCTCACTACCGCTCTGGGCAATGGCCACGCGGGGGCTTTACACTGGATTTCGTGAAGATCGCCTTGGGTCAGATCAATCCGACAGTTGGAGATTTTTCCGGCAACGCTGCAAAGATCATCGACTACGCGCATCGCGCCCGTGCCGCCGGGGCAGGTCTGATCCTGTTTCCCGAACTCTCCATTTGTGGCTATCCGCCTCGCGATCTGGTGGAGCGACCATCTTTCGTCCGCCACAATCGTGAATCAGCGGAGCGCATCGCTGCCGAAACGGCTGGCATCGCGGTCATCTGTGGCCTCGTAACCCCTGCCGACTCCAATGCGGGCAAGTCGGTGATGAACTCTGCCGCACTCCTGATGGACGGCAAAATTGCCTTTATCCAGTCGAAGATGCTGCTCCCTACCTACGATGTCTTCGACGAGATTCGGAACTTCGCCCCGGCCAGAAAACAGCAGTTGTTCCCGTTCTGCGGTAATCGTATGGCACTCACCATCTGCGAAGACGCTTGGAACGATAAGCTGTTTTGGCCGAAACGCCTCTATACAGTCGATCCTGTCGAGTCCTTGATCCACGCCGGCGGCAATTTTGTATTGAATATCTCTGCCTCTCCGTTCTGGATTGGCAAACGCGAGTTCCGCCGAGACATGCTGGCAAGCATCGCCCGCCAGCATAAAGTTCCCGTCGCATTAGTCAACCAGGTCGGAGGCAATGACAGCCTTCTTTTTGATGGATCCAGCCTCGTGCTCGACCGTGAGGGACAAGTCATCGCGCAAGGCCGCTCCTTCGAAGAAGATTTGATTTATTTTGATTCCCAGTCGCTCACCGGGGAAATGCATGAGCAGATTGCGGGCGATGAGGCCAGCGCTTACTCCGCACTCGTCCTCGGCACTCGGGACTACATGCACAAATGCGGATTTCAGAAAGCCCTTGTGGGGTTGAGCGGCGGAATCGATTCTGCCCTAACCGCTGTCATCGCAGCCGATGCTGTCGGTCCTGAAAATGTGATTGGAGTCGGAATGCCCGGCCCCTACTCATCGAAAGGTTCAATCGACGATGCCCAAACTCTCGCCAAAAATCTCGGAATCCGTTTCGAACTGCTTTCGATCAATCCGGCATATCAGGCGTATCGGGAAACTCTCCAGAGCGTTTTCTCCGGACAGAAAGAAGATGTCACCGAAGAAAATATTCAATCGCGTGCCCGAGGCACGCTGCTGATGGCCCTGTCGAACAAATTTGGAGCTATCGTGCTTTCCACCGGCAATAAGAGCGAACTGGGCGTGGGCTACTGCACCCTCTATGGCGATATGGTCGGAGGGTTGGCCGTCATCTCCGATGTTCCCAAAACCCTGGTCTACAAGCTGAGTCACTATGTAAACTCCCGCCGCGCTGTGATTCCCCAAGCCTCGCTCGAAAAGCCACCCTCGGCTGAACTTCGTCCCGATCAGAAAGACTCCGACTCGCTCCCTCCCTATGAAATTCTCGATGCCATTCTCGAGGACTACGTGGAAGATTCGCACTCGGCTGACCAGATCGCCTCCGAACGTGGTTTCGATATCGAACTCGTCCGCCGTGTCATGCGAATGGTGGATCGCGCGGAATACAAGCGGCAGCAAGCCGCTCCGGGCCTGAAGATTTCCCCAAAAGCTTTTGGCTATGGCCGCCGTTTCCCGATAGCCGCCAGGAATGAGCCGTGATTTTCAGCCGCTTATCGTATGCTAGACAAACGAATCCCACTACCATCTGAATACTCACATTGCCAATGCGAAAGGAACACATGCGCAAGTTTCTGATCTCGACTCTGGTTCTTCTGCTGAGCCTCTTTTGCGCAGCACAGACCGGACAGCCTGCAAAAGATAAGAGTTCCAGCGAGAAGCTCGGTACTCACGCAACGCCCGAGTTACCTTCCGAAGCGACCGTCGAATCTTTCCTGCATGAGCAGTTTGGGTATCAAGCGGATGTCACCTGGAAGATCGCAAGCATCAAGCCCTCCACCATCGAGGGTTTGGCGGAAGTTACGGTGATCCTGGCGAACGGCCAGGGCCAACAGCTGTCGCGCTTCTATGTGTCTCCCGACGGTCAACACGCCCTGGTCGGCGAGATCATTCCATTCGGGGCCAAGCCATTCGAGCCCGCCCAGAAGGCACTCGAAAAAGGCGTAACCGGGCCTTCCAAGGGCCCGAAAGACGCTCCAGTAATGATCGTTGAGTTCGGCGATTTGCAGTGCCCCGCGTGCAAAGCAGCCCAGCCAACGATTCAATCTCTGGTCGACGCCGAGCCGAATGCCCGCTTCGTCTTCCAGAACTTTCCGCTCGAAATGCATAACTGGGCGATGCGCGGCGCTACATACGCCGACTGCGTGGGACGGGCTTCCAACGACGCCTTCTGGAAGTTTGTCTCCAAAACCTACGAACAGCAGTCCGACATCACGGCGGAAAACGTCGACGAAAAACTCAAAGCAATCGCGGATCAATCTGGAGTGAAGGGCACTGAGATCGCAGCGTGTGCCGATAAACCAGAAACGAAGGCGCGCGTCGAGGCGTCCATCAAGTTGGGGAAGTCGGTGGATGTCACCGGTACCCCCACCCTCTTCATCAACGGCCGCAAGGTGGGAAGTTTCGATCCCCACTATCTGGAGGTCTACAAGAGCTTGGTCGCTTTTGCTGCGAAAGAATCGGGAGGGAAGTAGTTACTTCTCACTAAGCCAGATCGTAGGTCCCCAGCGATTGAAGTTTGAAAGTACGTGAGGTGTGATTGCGACCATGAGTTCGTCGTAGTCGTCTTCGCGTGTATTTGTGACCATCGCCTGGTTGAGCAATGGGACGAAACCTAGTCCCGGGAGTCCGGTCATGGATTTCGTATCTGTCTCGGAGACTTGGCCCGCGATAAAGGCCGGTTCACCGTCGTTCAAATTGATAAACCCTTTATACTCTCGGTTGGAAATGATCGGGACGCCGTTATTCGACTGGCCAGTGAGCGAGCGCACTTGCATTTCGATCTGGACCGCAATCGTACCGTCGCCGTGCACCGTCGGCTTGATCTTCACCTGCAATCCCAAATCTTCATAGCTGATCGAGGGAAACGGCGGCACGTAACTCTGATTGCCCAGCACCTGTGAGATTTGCGGTGAGTTGTAGATCGGAGCGTAGCTGGCGTTCTCGATCGGATAACGCGATCCGAGGTGAAACGTGGCGTCGGTGCCTTGTCCAGCCCTCATCGACATATCTTCAAGGCTGCGGACCCATGACTCGTTGACCGACAGCTGTGCCGCCAGTTGATCCAGGCTCAAGCCCATGAAGGTCAATCCGCCGCCGAACGTCGCCAGCGGTTGGCTGAAAATCGAATTCTGTTGACCCGTCAACTGCGCGAGTAGTCCCGCCAGGGAAGAACTGCCGGCCTGATTGATCCCCCCCGACGAGATCAGCTGATTGATGAGTTGCTGGATGTTCTGTCCACCCAACCCCGCCAACGCAATCGCCGGAATGTTGTACAGGTTGAACGTATTGGGAACGTGCAGCCCGATATTGCGGGTCAGCGTGTGATTGATCTGAAACACCCGTATATCGAACATGACCTGCGGCTTCGGATTATCCAGGTTTTTCAGCAGTTCCCCGCAAGCCTCGACCGTGTTTTGCGGGCCCCTGACTTCCAAGGTGTCCGCAGTCTGTCCCGAACTGATGAATCGCAGCTCAAGCGTATTGCGAATTGCATTGACCACCTCAGTAACTTCTTGCGGAGAGGCGTGGGGTGGCAAATGAATCGTCCGCAGCGACATCCGGTCATATTGCTTGTGGTTTTCGGCGGTGTTGGCAGCTACTACGAACTGATGCGCGTCAAGCGGCGCCCACATCGTCTTGCTGACGTCACTCGCCAGTCTGACCGCGGTGAAGAAGTCCAGATTGTCGACGTTGAAGCGGACCTGCCGAGCCACAACCGAGTCGTCGAACTGCACCGTCATCTTGTAGGCAGCGGCGATCTGTGTAAACAGTGACTTCACGTCACCTGTGAAGTGGAATGTCGCAATCTCGTTCGCAGGTTCCAGATGGATTTCCTGCGATTCTTCCAAACGTGCACGCAACGGATCCCGTACGGGCGTTAATGCCGGCGCCGCTGCTTCCCGCAACCGTTCCTGCGCGAAATCGTTGTCCGGATCAAGGTCCAGCGCCGCTTTGAATTCCGCTGCCGCTTCGTTTGCCGCATCATCTCGCAAGAGCGCATTTCCACGCTCAACATGATCGAAAACGAGTTTTGCTTTGACGACTTCGCGCGCCGTCAGGAATTGAACGTCTTGCGGGGCAAGCCTTGAGGCTTTATCGAACTGATCGAACGCCTCCCCGAACTGCTGGCGCTCTTTTAACTTGAGGCCCTTCTCGTACGCTTCACGCGCGACCTTCAGATCTTTTTTGGTCGCGACGCAGTTGATTCCGCCGATGAGCCCATTCCCACACGAGATCGGAGGCGCTGAGGCCTCATCGGCGCAGGGCGACACCGGCGCCCACGCCAATACACACGCAGTAATCAGGAAGATCGCCTTACGTCCCATCGCTTGAAATTCTACCTGCCTTTTTCGGACAGGAACTCGCCACCAGGACTTCGTACCTTCGGCGATACGTTCGCCGACTCGGTGGAAATGAAAGAACGTGCTGGGCCATCCAACTTGCAAGCAGCTTCTCGAACCCGCGCTGCCCAATTACACTCGGAAGGACAATCAGTCCCCGCCATCAGGACAGCATCAACCGTTCAATCTTGCTGGCTTTTCCTGTGTTCTCGTCGCAGTCGATCACAACAGCGCACATGCGTACATCCCCCGTCGCCGGCTCAAATCGAACGGGCATCCCGTTCAGGAATTTGCCCACGACAAGTTCCTTCTTTACTCCGATAACGCCGTCATACGGCCCGCTCATCCCCACATCCGTGATGTAAGCGGTTCCATTCGGCAGCACGCGCTCATCTGCTGTAGGTACATGTGTATGAGTTCCGACCACCGCCGTCACGCGCCCATCCAGATACCACCCAAGAGAAATTTTCTCTGAAGTGGCCTCTGCGTGGATGTCGACTAGAATGACTTTCGCCTTCACCTTCTCCAGCAATTGATCCGCCGTGCGGAACGGGTCGTCGTTTGACGCCATAAATACACGTCCTTGCAGGTTGATGACGGCGTACGGCACCTTCCCCTTCATCCCCTCATACAAACCCGACCCTGGCATGTCTGCCGGATAGTTCGCCGGACGCAGCACTCGCCGTGCCGGTCCGTGTCCGTTTCCTTCTACCATTTGGAAATAGTCAACGATCTCGCGTTTGTCCCAGATGTGATTTCCAGTCGTGATGACATCGATATTGAGTTCGAACAACTCCTCGGCCAGCGCAGGAGTGATGCCGAAACCTGCCGCAGCATTCTCACCATTCGCAATGATGACGTTGATGCCGCGTTCCCGTACGACTTCCGGCAGCCGATCTTTTACAATCACTCGCCCCGGACGTCCGAAGATATCGCCGATAAATAGAATTCGCATGCAGGTCCCGTAATTTTCGATGGTAACAGGGAACCCGGAACTGTGGCAGAACTCGCTCCCGTAACGGACGCAGCGCACCTTGAACACCAGCGGAAGCCTCGAGTCTTTGCCTTGGCGATTCGTCCGGCCTTGGCCGGATCCGAGAATCGATGGAGACGACCGCCGACCTCAGTACGTGAACTGGATTACGTCCTCCCGCGCCAGCACGGCTCCCCACGCATCAACAACGTACAAATCGGTCCAGTGACGGCCAGACTTTGGTCGCACTGAGTCATTCGTTACCGGGAAAGTGACCGTCGTGGTGGGAGACATACAGCCAGTTAACTGCCGCATTTCGGAAGCATTGTCAGCTCTGGCAGGCAATTTCGAGAGCCGCATCGTTTCGTTTCTCCGAGTGTCAGATACCAGTACCACTTCGACTGCACCTACGAGGTTTTCGCACCGAATCGGAACCTGTATTTCCAACTCTCCGCCGCTCACTTTCTTTAGAGCCGGCGGTTGCGCGAATACCACCACCGGGGGATTGCCGCCGGGCGATGCATACCAATCCC
>Ga0070741_10017750_pt1 | contig 11640 bp, 12 predicted proteins | sample Coa_R1_4_FD_66440 | JGI IMG/M metagenome (GOLD analysis project Ga0070741, IMG submission 66440) | Surface soil microbial communities from Centralia Pennsylvania, which are recovering from an underground coalmine fire - Coalmine... | ecosystem: Environmental > Terrestrial > Soil > Unclassified ...
GTGGCATCCAAGAAGACGCGGCGGAGGAATTCGGTATCGCCGGATACCGGCGCGTGTGGGATGTGGTCGCGCTCCATGCGGCCGAAGATTGCCTGGTCGATGTAGTTGCGGCGCGTGACTTTCTGCTGCGGGACTGCGACTCCGGCTTTCGATACCGCCGATGTCACTTCGCTCGCCGCTTTGGCCTTGTCCGGCGCCGGCTGATAGAGCGTGCGATGAGCACGGTCGACGTCGTCCGCAGCCCGGTTCGGATCGCCGGGTCCGGGAGTCTGGCTCCAGGCCGCGGACGCCAGGAGCAGGAAAACGATGCAGCTATGTGCCATGCTCTCCTCGCGTGAAAATTTGCACTCGCTGGCCGTTCACTTCGGCCACAAGCAGGTTACCGTCACGATCGACGGCCATGAAATGCGGCAACTGCAACACGGAAGGCCCGCCCCAGCCGGCTTTGATGTTGCCGTCAAGATCGAGATGGAAGATCTTGTGGACCTCGCCCTCGGAAACCAGCAGTTGCGATCCCGCGATCAGCAGTCCGTAGGGATTGCCGAAACCGGACCACACGGCAACCAGTTTGCCGTCGGGCATGAACACTTGCACGCGGTTGTTGCCACGGTCGGCGACGTAGATGCGATCGCGCCTGTCGATAGCGAGACCATGCGCCATCTTGAATTGCCCGGGAGCGTCGCCCTTCGTGCCCCATTCGGAAAGATACCTGCCGGAGGCGTCCAGGTGGACGATGCGCCCGTTGCCGCTGTCGGCGATGAACAGTGTTCCGTGGGAGTCGATCACGATATCGTCAGGCGAGCGGAAATGATCCTGGCCTGCGCCGCCTTGATCGACTTCGCCGAGAGTCACCAGCAATTTCCCGTCGGAAGAGAATTTGCGCACGACGTGATTGCCGTTGTCAGTGGTCCAGATACTGCCGGCGGCGTCGATGCGCAAGCCGTGCGCTACCTTGAACAGGCCCTCGCCCCACCCGCGCAGGTATCTGCGGTTAGCGTCGAATTCGAGCAGCGGCGGAGAGCCTCGATGGAGGACGTATATATGCCCGTTGGATGCGACCGCCACCGACGACAACGCGCCCATCTTTACCGTGTCGGGAAATTGGAGGAATCCTGCCGGACGATACGGGTCACCGGCGAAGACCAGGCCGGCGGCCAGCAGGAACCAGGCGAAGCCGAGCCGCTGCGAACTCATTGCGCATTCTCCTTGCGATGGATCACCTGGCCGTCGTAGATCGCGCGCCGGTCATCTTCCATCAGCCGTACCATGCGCGCGTCCAGCACGGGAAGGCGCGCCGCCGCTCCCATCGGCTCGACCGCCGCGCGCAGTTCGTTGTGGATCAGGAATCCGCCGCCCGTTAGCATGGACCCGATGTTAGCGAAAGCCAGCGCGAGTTCCCGGTCATCGAAATACACGAAGATATTGGTGGCGATCACCAGGTCGTAACTTGCCTGCGGCTCGCGTTCCGTTACGATGTTCATGTGTGCGGACGTGATTTTGAACGCGATGTCGCGCGCCACCGCAACGGTCTTTTTCGCGCCGTTATGCGTCGTTACTCATCCGGACCGTCGTGCGCATGGATCTGCAGCTTCGGCGCTCTCTGGGTTTGAAAGTACTCCACCACACGAGGATTGATGTCTGCGCAGAGGATTTGCAGCCCGTCGCGGTTGGCGATCCCGAGTTGCAGGAGAGCGTCCGCGACCGCGTACGGCTGAATGCTCTGTGGAGGAATGGAATCGTCCAAGCCGGTCCGCGAAGCGAATTCGAGGCCCGGGCCGATAATCAGGACGCGGTTGACGCGGAAATTGTGACCCGCCAGTTGGCGAAGTGCGAGGTAGACGGGAAAACTCGCATCGAAGCTGCTGTCCGAGCTCAACCCGCGGTCGCGGTAAAGCGAGTCCACGAACTCCCGCCGCCGATCGCCTTGGAAGCGTTGGGACTGAATCTCTTTTTCATACAGGAATCGGGCAACGGTCTGAAAACTCACCCCCAGATCCGCTCCAGCGTGGCTATCGGCACAGACCGCCCGGGCGCGCGCATCCGCGGGATTCTGTCGGCACGCCTGGATGAAGTCGCCGAAGCGGCTCTGTACAGGCTGCGGGATGGAGCCGCTTTCAATAAACTGTCGCGCGGCTATGGCTGGCTCGATCGGTGCCGACTCCGTGAAGCTACGGCCTTGCAGTGCCATGTAGACGGAACTTTCCAGTTGCCCCTGGCGCAACCGGTCCGCCGTGCGCTGATTGAGGCTCTCCCGTAGTTGGTCGAAATCGTTCGTCGATTTGATCCCTGGAAGCCAGTCGCACAGTTTCGCCGGGACTTCGCCAAACCGGACGGATACCACCTGCGAATGGATGCACGTACTGAAAACCAGGCAGCAGCAAAGCGCCAGACAGCCAAACATGCTGGATCTATCATATACTCTTCACAGGGCGCCCTGGCGGGCAACCGCAGGGTGGTTGCCAAACTTTTATCGCTTGCACTCAAGCCATCACGCGCACACCCAGGACACGTTTCCGACCTAATTACTGCGCGTGCGTAGATGGACCGATGGCGAAGAGGGCGTTTTGCGTCCGGATGTAGATTTCGCCTTCGCTGATTGCCGGAGTTGCGTAGATGTCCGAGTCAAATTGATTGATCGCCAGAATCTCCCAATCGCCGGCAGCGCGCAGAACGACGACTTTGCCATGCTCGCTGGCGATGTAGACCTTGCCATCCACCCCGATGGGTGAAGCGTAGTAGTCTTCCATTGCTCCCGCCAAACGTGCCTGCTTGAGTATCTTGCCAGTCTCTGCGTCAAGAGTAGTCGCGATTCCGCCGCTTCGCACGAGGAAAACCACATTGTTATAGATAAGCGGAGACGGTACGTCGGGCAGCGACTTTTCAAATCGCCAGAGCACGTGCGTATTTGTCACGTCGCCGCTGCCTCCGAGCTTAATCGCCAACAGACCGTTCCGCGAGGCACGCCGGGTGCGGAAGAAATTCCATTCCCTCTCGTTCAGAAGGCCATCCCGATCCAAGTCGATCGCGCGCCAGGTTCCCGTGGGCTGCCAAGCCTGTGGAAGTTCCGTCTGCGAGAGCCTGCCGTCGTGATTCACATCGGCTACGGCGATCGCCTCAGTCCACGTGGGCAGTTCGACTTGCTGCCCGGCGTCGTTCCCTACAGTCCAACCATTGAAGTAAAGAATGCCGCCGGCGATGGTTGGGGCCGATTTAGGCTGACAGGTGAGACCCCGAACAAACCAGACGGTTTCGCCGTCGACGATGGAATAGGCGGTGAGTTGGTAGGAGCCAGGTGCGATAACCTGTGCGGGGCCACGGGGCGGGTGATAAATGATCGGAGTCGAGTACCCGTTTATGACATCGCGCGGCCTCTTCCAGGCGATCTTGCCGGTATCTGCGTTCACTGCAATTATATAGGCGCCTGTGTCCTGGTCACAGACCAGAATCACTTTTCCATCGTCATACACGGGCGATGCAACCACGCCATGTTGACTGTTGAAGGGTCCGAGCGGCAACTGCCATTCCGGTTTGCCATCGAGATCATAGGCGACCAGGCCGAAGTCGGCAAAGAAGGCAAAGACCCTCTTTCCATCGGTTGCCGGAGTGGGCGCAGCCCGCTGATTCAAGGGATGCTGGGCTTCACGCTTGGATGCCCGGATGGATCGCTGCCATTGCACCCTGCCGCTGGTTCGGCTCAGGCAAATGGTAATCAAATCGTCGCCCTCCGCGGCAGTGAGAAGAACACGATCTCTTACCAGGATGGGCGAGGACTTCCCGACGGGCAGCGATGTCTTCCAAAGAACGTTCTCTTCCGGCCCAAACTCGGTTGGAATTTGTCCACAGGAAGGGCACAGTCCCGAGCCATTCGGACCACGGAATTGAGGCCAGTCGGCGCCCAATAAGCTCAATGCGAGCATCGGATAGAGAACGACGCGCATGATGATCTGCTATACATCTTAGCCTGTCGGCCAGCGCCAGAGATCTTTAGTGGACTCACGGGGCGGCCGGAAACGCAAGCGCACTCGTGTTGCTGGGGCGCCTGTGTGTCGACCAGGCGATCACCCGCAAACTTGGCAACAACTTCATTGCTCCCGCCCGCAGCCAGCGCGCGGCATCCCGGGCGCTGGTTCCGCTGCCCGACGAAGAACGGCTCCGTCCGTCATGGGTCGAAGCGGGCACTGCAGGCAAACATAATTCGAGGTCCGTGTGTATCATCGTGTGTCCAGGTAATCAATAATGACGTAACGCCAGTCCGCCCACACAGGCCGGATTCGGCCTATTCACTGAATTTGCAACACTACCCGGGTATGGGGACGCCAACCGAAGTTGTGCCCGTCAAGTTTCGATAGCGCTACTCGAAACCACCCGGGCTTCAAGCCGGATCTGCAGGAACCTTAAATGCCTGGGGCTCCATTAACGAATCCGCGATCCGCTATTTGCTGAACATCAGAACTATGCTGGCATGTGGTTCCAGCGTCGTAATCAGACGCGAACCCGCCTGCAGACGTTCTCCGGTCCAGGCATTCTTAGTTATGTGCTGACCTTCGGGGAGCACAAAGTCCGACCAAGCCCGATCGAGAGTGATGGGTTGCTCACCCAGGTTGAATGCAGCCAGAGCACGCTCATTCCCGGGCAGGTCAGCTGTCCACACAACGAGATCGCCGTCGTGCAAAATCTGCCGCGAGGCCGTAGCGGTCTGGTCAATTCTCAAGACATCGGGGTTGGTCAACAGGCGCAGGGTGTCTGGGTCGAGAAGCGTGAGATTGGCGCCCACAATCAACGGACTGCGCGCCATGGACCAGAGGCTCATGTGCGTCTGCTGTTCCGCTGGCGTTAGCCGCGTACGGCGCGGCGGCCCGATATCGGGATACGGCCTCAATTCGCCGACCGCCAACATATCTGCGTCAGGCCAGTTGTCGGGTCGGCTGTACTGAGCCCAACGTGCCGCATTCTCAAATTGGTTCTTGATGCCGATGGGGAAACCGTGACTCTCCCAGACATCCCATATGTCATTCGATATGCGCCACATCTGGGCAAGCGCAGCGACTTCTGCCTGGTGCTCGATCGCAGTCGGCCCCGGCGAAAGGCTCAGAACCATGTTGCGACCGCTATGCTGAATGGCCAATGCGATCTGCCGAATTTCTTGGGGCTTGTATGGACGTTCGGCGATGCAGTCCACCTTCAGGAAATCGACGCCCCATTTGCCATACTGACGCAGCAGCGAGTCGTACCAGGCTTGACCAGCCGGGTTGTCCCTGACTCCCCAACTGGTGGGATCCCAGGGACAGCCGTCATTCTGGTCGGCGGCATCCTGAGCCTTGAAGTCGGTACCCTCGATCGGCAGATTGCGGGCAACACTCTCACGGGGGATGCCGCGGACCACATGAACCCCGAACTTGAGCCCCTGCGAATGGATCCAGCTTGCGATCTGTTCGAAGCCGGTATTTTGGCCGTTCTGCAGGGCGGACGGAAAACGCGCGACAACCGGAATAAACCGGCCGTTCTCATCCAAGGCGTATTTCAGCAGCTCCGGTTTGGGCCGGTCTTCAGGATTTTCCATGTACCAGCCCTCGTCGATAACGGCATAGCTATAGCCAGACGGCTTCAGCTTCGTCGCCAAGACTGCGATGTTATCTCGGAACTGCTGCTCATCGATGCGCAGACCGTAGGAATCCCAACTGTTCCATCCCATTGGTGGGGCCTGCGCGAGCACCCTGCATCTCCTTCTTTGATGCCAGCACACAAGCCAGCTCAAGAACGTGAGTCGGTACAGGATCATTGTAGCGACACCCATGAGTTATTGTCCTCGCCGGACAAGTCCAAACCGATGAAGTGTCCAGCAGGTATGATTGCGCCGCCACATATGTGCGGCTCGTCCGGCACCCTCGTGGAGTGCGGGCGCTTCACCTGCGTGCATGGGTGCGCCGCTCAGGGAACCGCGGCGCGAGCGATACCGGAACGGGCACGGCCGCGCGGCACGGCCGTGTCGCGGAAAGCCCGGTAAACACGGCAGGAGGGCTGCCAGCACTACCGATGCAGTTGCCAGCGTTGTTCCCACGAACTTCGTACGATGTAAGCACGATGCCGGTCCATCGGCTCGGAGGTGAGTATGTCTGACCGGCCAATACGCGAGACGGTCGATCTCTCGCAGTACCCCGACCTCGTAGTTATTTATCTGGGTATGCGCATCAACACGATCACGGGCATCAAGACGGTCCTCGGCTTCGGCCCCAAGATCTCCAGCGCCGTGGCTGTAAGTGGAACGGTCCCCGATCTACGCCATTTCCCCTACCGGCGGACAACTCGTCGCGTTGAGGCGGTCCAGGAGCTCCCATCCCTTGAGGCATGCGACACCCGGCAGCCAACAAAGTGCGTAGAGATTGTGCTGGCTGGGGAAGGTCGTTCGGTCCACCAGCAGGGACCCGTATCCTCTGCGCGCCAAAAGCATCGCGAGCGGCGAGCCCGCGCACCGCGCCCCCCCCTACAATTGCACGTACATTGTTCCCCTCGCCGCCAACAATATGAAATTCGTGTAGCCGCAGCACCGTCCGGGCCCTTTGCACAACCTGGCGTACACCATCCACTCGGAACTACCGGACGCACCCCATGAGCTCAGCCGCGCCGGTCCGGCTGCTTGAAAATCTCGTGCATCCTACGGGCGACGATCTTCTCGTCGCCCGGCTCGTGCATGAACAGCACGAATTGGATGGCTCGATTCCGCCGCAGCACCGCAATCCTCGGATTGCCGTCCAGGAGTTCTTTTTCGCAGCGATCGTACGTCAGCCCGAGCGCCTTCTCGTCCCATGCCGCCACCACGCGATAGACCTTGCGCGTCCGGTCGTGGGGAGCGTAGCTGACTTCGATTCCGGGAATCTTGCGCAGCTCCTGGGCGAGGTATTCGGCCTGCCTGGCGTACTGGCGATCCAGAGCGGCGAAATCGAGGCGGGCGTACTTCTCCGCGGCCAGGCAGAGTCCGACCATCTCCTCGCGCCCGACCTTCAGGGGCCGTCCGGCCGTATCGGGATGTGGACTGGAGTTCAACCGTGCCGCGGCGATGAGGTCCTTGCGGCCGGCGAGAATTCCGGAGCACTGCGGGCCGCGCATGTGCTTCCCGCCGCTGACGCAGATGAGATCCGTTTTCATCGCAGCCAGCTTGCGGATGTTTTGCCAGGGCGGCAGCATATTCGCCGCGTCCACCAGGACCGGAAAACCGGCACTTCTGCCCAGCGCCAGGCAATCCTGTAACGGCACCGGGTCGGTCTTCCACTCGGCGTCGCCGCTTTCGCCGCCGAGAAAGTACATCATCGCCGTGCGGGCGTTCACCGCATTGCGCATCTGCTCCAGTCCTTCCACTTCCACGATGCGCACACCGGCGTTGCGGACAGCGTGGTCGTAACCGTTGCGGTGAATCTTTTGAATCAGGACCTCGGATTTCATGCCGGTCACATCCGGCAGTTGCCGGACCTTTGCACCGTCCGAGCCGGTCAGACACGCACACGTCCCGAGATGAATCGCGCCCGCGCATCCGGTTGTTACCATCGCCGACTCGATCCCGATCAACTCCGCAAGCCGGCCCCCGACGATATCGTGAAGCTCTTCGAGCATCACGTATTCACGGGAAGCTTCCGCCATGGCTTCATGCAATTCCGGCCAGATCTTAGAAGCTCCGAGTACCGTGTGGGTGCCGCGGCAGTTGATCACGGGACGAATACCCAACCGGCTGTAGATGCCCGGAGTACTGGTTTCGGCCCCACTTCGGCGAACCAGCGGAAGCAGGCCCAACAACCCGCACTTCGGCAGCTGTCTGCGACTGATCATAAGCGCCTCTGAGGTGTCAGGATATCAAGATTGCCTGGGCGATTCAGCACTCCGCCGGAATCCGGCGTTTGCGATATAACCGATACCCGAGCCGTTTCGGGGAAACGAAAGCTGCCACTGGAGAATTGCTGGAGAGTGTCTCCGCAGGGATGAACGTTTGCGAAATATTCATTCGCACATCGATCGCGACCAGTCTGCCGATGTTGGCGATCGCCGTTCTTGGCGTGCTGTCCAATAGCGCGCTGCCGTGAGCGATCTGCCGAATGTCGATTTCCGAACCTCACGGTGAGCACTTCACTCCCGGCTGCGAATCAGGAGACGCACTGCTCGAGTACAGCCTCAGCAACCTGTCGCTGACCGCCCTTCTTCTGCGGCTCTATGGTCACAGCCTGATTTGTGGCTGCGTAAAGGGCCCCTGATGCTGCCGACCCTCGTGGAGGCACTGGTCGCGACCGTTTACACATACGATCGAGTGCCGAAGCCTTCATATTTGACCTTGTACCTGTTTGACCTTGTACCTGACACCGGGCACATCACAGCGAAGTACGAAAGTGAAATGCGCACAAAAGAGGTCGGGGCATCGCAATGCCGGCGGGTGGGACTATATCGCACTGACGGCTTTGTTAGAATACCGGATTCGATGCTTTCCTCGCCCAATCCCGAATGGCGTTTCTGCCGGAGAAGCGAATGCCCCGAACGGGACCGTATAGCCGGCTTGCACGACCGGTTCTGGGCCCGGCAGTGGCTTCAGGCGCTGAAGGGCGATCCCCTGCTGATTTCGGGTATGCGCGCGGTGCTCAGCGACGAACGCGGCACGACTCAGCCCGGGCGGATGTCTGACGACGGGATCATCGAAGCCGTCGCCGATCTGCTCGCGATCGGCATCCTGCATATTCACGGACCATCGGCCGAGATCATTCAGCGGGACCCGCGGTTGGAGCAGCATCGCGGCGCCGAACCGCCAAAACCCCAGCCGGAATCGCCCGCTCCATCCAGTGCTCCGCCGCCTCGTCTGATTCCTGTTGCCACCGAGCCGCCGACGTTTCCGGTCAACCTCAACGTCGCCGCCCAAGTGGCTACGTTGAAAGCAGCGGCTGCCCAGGGGGCCGCATTTTGTCCGCAATGAACCGCGGCATAGGCGACGGTCAGTCGCCGGGATAGAGTCATGACAACACAGCGAATAGGCCGCATTCAGCAGTGTTTCTGGCCGCGTATCTCGGGCCGGGATATCTGGATGATTATCGACGCGGCATGCGATCCGGACATCTTCGCCATGCTCTCGACCACCTTCCTGGAGCACTCGTGTCTGTTTAGCGGGAAGTTGCCGCAGCCATTGAAGGCGGCGGCTCCATATCTTCTTCGCCTGGAACCCGGGGACCGCCGTGCCGAAAGGTTCATCGAGAGGGCATGGGGTAGCAGCTGGGGCATTTTCCTGCGCTGCGACACATCGCTTGATCGCCTTAGACACCACCTGCGCGGATTCCTGACCGTGGCGACCTCCAGGGGCGAGCGCTTGATGTTTCGTTATTACGATCCGCGCGTGCTGCGGGTCTATCTGCCTACCTGCACGCCGGAGGAACTGCGCACCGTGTTCGGGCCGATCGAGCGCTTCTGGATGGAGGATGAGCAGCCCGGACGAATGCTGGAATTCGGTCTCGATCAAACCCGGCTCGAACGGCGCGAAATTGTTCTGGACGCCTGACCCACTTCACGGCTGCTGCCCGATACTATCCGAAGGTTCGCCTTGACACTTTCCATCGCCGCTGACCTTGAGGCCGAGCAGCAGAAATCCCACATCTGTCCACACGCCTGGCAGCGCCGTCGGAGCGTCTACAAGTGAGCCGTCGCGCTCAGGTCCGCTACGCCATGGCCGATCTCGAACGCGACGTTCCCATCGCGGCCGAGACTGTCCTCGAGACCGGCCCGGTCACCAAACAGTCGATCCGTTTCGGATGGCAGCGAATGGAGGAGGTCCCGCAGGTCCCGATCGGCCCTTGTAGCACCCGGGCAGGCCAATTCCAGGGGCGGACAGGACGGTGCTTAAGATTCGTCATAACACTGACCGCTGCGGCTGCGGTCGCACTACAGTCACACTCACGGTTAAGGTCCGCATAGCGCAATATCGTCGCCGTGCGAGGTAACCGGAACGGAGTACCGTCCTCCGGCGCCGTGGTTGGCGCCTTATCTCTTCGAGGCGAACCGCATTACCACGTCCGACCTTGTTCCCTTGGTCCAGTTCGCCTGGATGACTTCCTCGCTCAGGCCGGCCATCCTGCCAACCAGGATGAACGACGGCAACGCGTATCGCAGATTCCGCCACTGCGCCATTTCTACTACCGACCCGGCGGCGCGATCGCGGATTTGGTCGAGCGTCGATTGCCCGTCTTTCTCCGTCAGGTTGACCAGCGCCGCGGCCGCCTTCAGGCGATCGCTGAGGACAATCGAGTTCAGCATCTCTACGAACCACGTCGACGAAACGTGAATGTGCCGCTCCGGCTCCCGCGTGGCCAGCACCGCGATCGCCCCCACCGCGCGCATGGCATTGGCGCGCACCGATTCGTCAGGGTCCTGCATGGCGAACTCCAGGTCCGGCAATACCTTGCTCTTATCGGGTGCATAGCCGATGATCGTTGCCGCCATCGCCCGCTGATCGTCTTGGGCCGAATCGCGCAGGACCGACCGCAACAGGTCGAGGTGCGCGCCGGCCCACGGCGTCAGGCTTAATTGCAGTTCGCGCGCGTCCGGATCGGCCATCAGGGGGTGACCTTGGGTGAGATCCTCCGCCGTGCTGCCCCGCCGGCCCGCCGCATCGATCGCGGCCATGAGCTTTGTATACGTATCGATGATGTCCTGAGACAAGGTGGCTGCGCCCGTTGGCGGAGACCGAAACGCGAAGTGCGGCGCGCCCTTCTCCTCGATCCCGACGAACAGGATGGCGTTGCCGTCGGTCTCGCAGCAGACCGCTTCCACCCGAGCCTGGACGACGCCCGGGATCTTCTCCAGCCGGTCCTCGAGATCTGCTTTGGAGGGCGGCAAAGCGTCCCCCGGTTGCAGCCCCAGCGGCTTGCTGATGCGCTGCGTCGAAAGCTTGTGAACCCCGTAGTATTCGATGGCGCCGATGCGCGGCACCCCAAACGTCTGGGCGTACGCGCCAAGCCCGATCGCGAAAAGACACGTCACCAGGAGTTTCACGTTACTGAGACGCACCAGCCGCTGCCTGGGGTACGAAAGGCCGTCAGCCGGCCTGCTTCTCGGCAATGTCGCCGAACACGGGCAGCTTCACCTTCTGGTTGTTGTAGGCCTTATACATCATGAAGATCAGCAGCCCGAGGTAGCATAGTCCGACCAGCGGCATGAGCAGAAAGCCGATGCCATAGGTGAAAGCACCCAGGAAACCGATAATCCAATACAGGACGAAAAACGTTGCCGACATGAAGATCGCCTGGAAGGCGTGGAACCTGATGTTCCGGTTCTTGCTGTAAGGCTCCAAAAGCAGAAAAAGGATGCCGGTCACGAACCCGAACAGGTAGCAGAGCGCACTGGCGGCGTTCTCCTGCAGCCCGCTGGCCGCCGGCTGCGGGGCATATCCAGGCGGCGGATACCCCGGCTGCTGATAGCCCTGCTGGTATCCGGGCTGCTGGTATCCCGGTTGGTACCCCTGCTGCTGATATCCCGGCTGCTGATATCCGGGAGCGGGCGCGTAACCCGGTTGTTGCGGCGGCTGGGGATAGGCCTGTTGCTGGGGTGGCGCCGGCGCATCCATTGGCGTTCCGCATTTCGCGCAGAATCTGCCGTCAACCGATGCTCCGCATTTTGGACAGA
>Ga0070741_10017751_pt1 | contig 11640 bp, 6 predicted proteins | sample Coa_R1_4_FD_66440 | JGI IMG/M metagenome (GOLD analysis project Ga0070741, IMG submission 66440) | Surface soil microbial communities from Centralia Pennsylvania, which are recovering from an underground coalmine fire - Coalmine... | ecosystem: Environmental > Terrestrial > Soil > Unclassified ...
GGTTACGGACGAAGACAAGCGGCTTTTGGACCGGGCCTCATCTTATTGGCGCAAGATTTATCCCGAACTGGCCGCGAAGACCCGCAGCTCCGTCACCCTTGGCGTCTACTCAATGCTTGACGCTTTCCGGGGACGGGACATCCCTGCCCTGATTTCCTCGGACACGAATATCACACCCGAGCGCGTGATTTCCGAAGGAAAAATCGTTGTCCTCGATTTTCCGATCAATGATATGGGACACACCGGGCTGATTTTGCAAAGCGCGTGGAGATTCCTGTTTCAAACGGCACTCCAGCGGTTTTCGCAATCCAGCGCGCCGAGCCGCAGACCCTTGTTTTTGTGGGAGGACGAGGCGCAGCACTTTGTCACGGATTTCGACCACCAGTTCCAAGCCACCGCCCGCAGTTCGCGCCTCTCCCATGTCGTCCTGACCCAGAACGCGCCCGGTTTCAACAAGGAGCTAAGGAGCACTGATGCGACCAACAGCATCTTTGGAAATCTGAACACGAAGATTTTCCACGCCAATGCTGATTTGACCTCGGCCCAATGGGCTTCCTCCTGCATCGGACAGGTCATCCGTCATCGAGTTTCCATCTCGCATTCACCGCCCCAACCTAAGCCGCAAAGGAGTTTGGCCGACTCAATCACCGGCATGTTCGACGCTCGCCCCTCCACGGCCTCTGTCACCGCCGGAGAGCAATGGGAGCCGGTGGTGCGACCAGAAGAATTTGCTCAATTACGAACCGGCGGACCCGAAAACGATTTCCAAGTGGACGCCTTTATCACTTGGATTGGAGCCAGTGGACCAGAGGAAAGGCATTTTACGCACATCACGTTCAACCAGAACCCCGAATTATAACTGACATGGAAACAAAGGACATCAACGCCCAAATTGACCTCACCAACAAAGTCACCAAGGTGACGGCTGTCGTCGCCGCCGCCATCGCGACATTTGTTTGCTCCGCTGCGGCCACAGCCACCGACCCCTTTTTCCGCAAGAATATGGGAGAGCGGTATTTTACTCCAGGACGAGCCTTCGTCAGCGCAGTGGGATGGTGGACGGTGCTAATCCTGACGTTCGCTCATTTCGCAATCCTCTACGGCAATACTCCGCCGACGTTCAAGTTGCTGGGCACAATTGCTCTCCCGTTTGCGTATCTTGTTATGGCGGTCATTCAACTTCGGCTCATCCGCCGCCGCCAGCAAAACGGCGAGATTTGGCATTCCAGAAGCAAAGGCGAAAGCATCTTTGGCTGGGAAAACCCCATCCGCGACGCTGTGATCGAAGTTGTCGTCTTCATCTTGCTTTGTTTTGTCTCGTATATTCCGGCGGCGTTCTTTGCTTTTTCCCGGCTTTTGGGTTACGCTGGCGACGCTCTTGCTTTGGCGATGCTATATAATCGCTATCTCGACATCCAGGATGCGCGAATCGAGGCGGACTTCATGGAAACCGCCCTCCGAGACGGCTTCCCGCCCAGCAGAACCGCTGGACTTTTTCGACCTCTGCCGCGTTCCTTCAAAGGTGAACGCCGCTCTAACATCGCTCGTGTCGTCGCTGGCGGGCCTTTCGCTCAACCAGTCGCCGCAAGCGCAAAAACGTCTCAAACACAATCAACCACCGCAGGCGCAGCGGCCTAAACCTTAATATGACTCCTGAAAAGTTCTCGACGTTATCGTCGGAAGAGAAGGCAAGATGGCTCAATGACGTTTCGGCCATCGCCAGGTGGAGAAAAGGCAATGATGTTTTTTGCCTACATTGTAACGGCGTTTTCAAGGTCGAGGATATTGCATGCGACAACGAAGGCGACCCGACGTGCCCCGTGTGCCGTTCCGCCACGCCGTTGGATTTTCATCACTTGCCGTGGTGGCGGGAGGACCTGATAAGCGAAAACGGCGATGGCATACGCCTATGGCGAAAACGCCGAATTGAGGCTATTCCTGGCCAACCCCAGTGTCTTGACAATTTTGCCAACTAGAGTTTAGCAACCGCTTGCGAACGAGATGCTCCATGTCTTAGAACTTCACTTTTTGCGCCATCGCCTGGCTGTGTTCGTTCCGCAAGTGCCCATAGGTTTTCATCGCCAACGCACCTCCGTCCTTGTGGCCGAGCCACCGCGACACGGTGGGAATATCTACGCCAGACTCGATACACCGGGTTGCAAACAAATGTCGAAGATCGTGATGCGTCAGTCGTGGAATACCGATTGCGTTGCACGCTCGCGCAAGGGCCAGATGGCATTCGTTCACCTTGAGAATTCGCCCTTGGCCGACTGTTCCGAGCTGTTCGGCCAATCGGCGGAGCAGAACTTCCATATCCGGCAAAATCGGAATGCGGCGCATTTCGCTGTTCTTCGTTCCGGTTTCAGGACTGCCGCGAACGACTATTTCTTTTCTTTGCCAGTCGACATCCGCCCATGTCACCCATGCGGCCTCGGATTTGATGCGCAGACCGCTATACGCAAGAAATTCCACCAAATCGCCCACACGCTCGCCCCACGCTCCACTTCGCTCGCGGATGTTTGAAACCAACTCCTTGAATTGCGAAGCCTCGGGCAATTGCAAATGCTTTTGTTTAACGCGGGTGCGTTTCAGTTCCACCGCAGGATTCGCAATCGGCTCGCCTCCATTCGCAATATGATTCTTAATGCCGCAGTCCAGAATTTGCCGGAGCGTCCCAATTGTGTTGTTGAAATAGTGGTCGGCCATTTTTCCGTGAAGCTGTGCCGCCCATTCCTTGCACAGTTGAGCCGTGATCTCATTGAGACGTAATTCCCAAAGGCCTGGCCAAGACTTCTGGATTTTCAGGAGGCACAGCAGGCGGTATTCGCGCGTGCGCGGTTTGATGGCGGTTTCATTTTCAAGTCCGCGTTTGAAAGCCTCCACGGCATCCCTGAATTTTTGGGCCATTACATGAGCACGGGGCTCCTGATGGCGTTTGAGAAAATCCGTCAATTTCAACTTTGCCGTCGTCCAAACCGTCGTTTCCAGGCTCTCCCGAATGATCTTGCCGCCAATTTTTATCCGGCCATAATAATTGCCGTTGCTGACGTATTGCAGCAGATGCGGCACTTTCGGGAACGAGAGCCATTTGCCATCTTTGGACAAACGCTCGTCTCGTTTCCGGTTGGCTGCATCGGAAGCCGGTTTCACGCTTGAAGATTACGGGATACAAAGGCGGGATACAAAACAAAAATCAGGCTCCCAAAATACGCTGTAAGTCCTTCAAAATCAATTTGCGGAAGGGTGGCTGAGTGGTTGAAGGCACCTGACTCGAAATCAGGCTTAGGGGAAACCCTAACGTGGGTTCGAATCCCACCCCTTCCGCCAATTTTCCTGAGTGTCTTAATCATTGTTCCTGCTTCCAGCGTAGGCGCGTAAACGGGGGAAAGTTTGGGTTTGGATTGTTGGACTCGATGGCGGCAATCGCACCGCTGCCCGATGCTTCTTCATTGAGACAGGTCTCGCGGAACGCTAAAGAGTTGACAAAAATTGGAAACATCCGTGAATAGAATTCATGCGTGAATGAAACGCTTGATAGCAGACAGTTGACGGCGTTTGCGGCGCTCGCCAAAACGGAGAGCTACGCGGAGGCGGCGCGGCAACTTTATTTGACGCCGTCGGCGATTCATCACTCGGTGCGGGCGCTGGAGGAGGATGTAGGGTGCCGTCTGTTCACGAAAATGGGCAAGAAAATCGCCCTGACCGAAGCCGGCGAGGCATTGTTGTATCACGCCCTGCGATCTCTGGGAGAACTCGAGCAGGCGCGCCGGGCGTTAACCCATTTGAACAAGTGGGGCAGCCGGCGGTTGCGCATCGCGGCGGATGCGGTTTTCCTGTCGGTTTTTCTTCGGCCCGTCTTGTTGAGGTTTCACAAGGAGTTTCCGAACGTCCTGCTACAGGTCCGATCGTTTGATCCTGATGAATCGTTCGGCCTCTTGGAAAACAGCCAGGTCGATGTCGTCTTGACCGAGAGGGGAGCGGTGGGGAACACGGTGGATTCTTTCCCGGTGATGACAGCGCCTTTTCATCTCCTGGTGAAGGCGGGGCATCCGCTGGCGGCCAATGCCGGCGCGGGGCGGGATGAATTGGGCAAATATCCCTGTTTCTTAATCAAGAATTCCAGCCAGCAACGGAAAGAGGTGGAGGATTTTTTTTTGCGGCAGAAGATCCACTTGAACATCGCAGGAGAGATTGAGGATTTGGAGATCATCAAGGACCTGGTGGAGCGGACGATGGCAATGACTTTCCTGCCGTCCTGGGCGGTGGCCAAGGAATTGGAGAATCACACGATGGTGGCGCTGACCTACGGGCGGAAGGCGTTCGAGCGCACGTGGGGCTTGGTTTATTCGCGAAGCCGTCCGCTCAACCTGATCGAATCAACCCTGCTGAAACTGTGCCGGAAACGCGTCTCGGAAACGGCGTTGAAGACGCAGGACACGGTCAAGGTGGGAGTGCTGCATTCCTTGAGCGGAACGATGGCGATCAGCGAGACATCGTTGCGCGATGTTTTGTTGTTTGCCTTCGATGAAATCAATAATGCCGGCGGCATTAAAGTGGGGGACAAATCCTACAAAATTGACCCGGTGATTGTCGATGGCGCGTCCAATTGGCCGTTATTCGCGGAAAAGGCGCGGGGGCTGTTGGTTCATGACAAGGTGGTCGTGACCTTCGGCTGCTGGACCTCAGTGAGCCGGAAATCCGCGCAGCCCGTTTTCGAGGAGCAGAACGGGTTGCTTTTCTATCCCGTGCAATATGAGGGTGAAGAATTGTCCAAGAGCATTTTCTATATCGCCGAGACGTTCAACCAGCAGGCGATACCGGCGGCCAATTACCTGCTCGCGCAAGGGAAAAAGAAATTTTACCTGATCGGGACCGATTACGTTTATCCGCAAACGGCGAATTTGATTCTTTACATGTATCTGCTTTTGCATGGCGTCCCCTCGGAGAATATCGGCGGCGGCCTGCGCAAAGATGAAGCGGGTAGGGTCGTTTCCGCGGGGAGATACGTTCCATTTGGTCAGTCCGATTACCAGCAGATTGTCGCGGAGATCAAGGAGTTTGCCGCAAGCGGCGACGCTTGCGTGATCAACACGATTAATGGCGCGGCGAACGTCCCGTTTTTCGAGAGAATTGTGGCAGCGGGATTAAAGCCAGCGGATTGTCCGGTGGTCTCTTTCAGTCTGGCGGAGGACGAACTGCGCAGCCTGCCAACCAGGCAACTGGCGGGCGAACTGGGTTGCTGGAGTTACTTCATGTCGCTCAAGACACCGGCAAACGAAATGTTCCTCAAAAGGTGGCATCGTTGGCTGAAGACCGAAAGCTACCCTGGCGTGATCAAGGAAAGACGAGCGGTGGACAGTCCGATTGTGCTTTCCTACAGCGGGGTTTATTTGTGGAAAAAGGCCGTGGAAAGAGCGGGCACATTTGAGGTGGATGCGGTGCGCCGGGCGTTGGAATCCGGCGAGATCAGCTTCGAGGGCCCGGGCGGCAAGATTACCGTGCAGGCCGATCATCATTGCACGAAGGATGTTTACATTGGAGAAACGCGGCCCAACGGGCAATTCAAGATTCTGGAAACCTTCCCGCAGGTTGCGAGCGAGCCTTTCCTCTTGAAGCGTCTGGAGAAGAAGGTGCCCGGCAAAATACATTTGCCAGCGGCCCATTGATTGTAAGACCTAAGACCGTGGCCGGTTTGCCGCGCTCGCAGTTCAATCTGATCGTCTCCTGCGCGGTTTCTGAGAAACAATCGTGGACAATTTTACAGTCTGAGCAAAAACGAACAGGCTGGGCTGAGATGGTTGGCGTGGAGGATGCCGTATAGAGAGCCGCGGCTTGGCCAAGAATCCGTGTTCGTAAGGAGTCTTCCGGCCAGATTTGCAAGGAGGGAATAGTTCTTTTTCGTTTTATTCAACGTCATCTTGAAAATATTTCAATGATCTCGAGGCGATGGAAGACCGGGTTTGGCATTGATGAAGCTTGGGCAAGCGGCTGAGCGGAAGGTCCCTCGGAGGATTTGAATTCGAGGGGTTCGGATGGCGCTCCGATCCTGGTGGGCGGAGGCCTTCGGACAACTTAGGCCGCTCGACTGACGTAAATGAAACAACCATGAAACTCCCCACTCGAGAGCGAATCTATTTATCGGTCATCGCCGCGGCTGCAAGCGTGGTGATGGCAAATCAAGCAGCCCAGGCGCAGACGACCACGCCGACGGCAGCCGATTCCAAAGTGGATCGGCTTGAGAAGGAAAACCAGGACCTGCGCAAGCGGCTGGACATGATGGATGACGTGCTGAAAAAAGAAGGCCTTGAGCCCAGCGGCGCGCAAGAAACATCGCCCGTGCAGGCCCTGTCGCAAATGACGATCAGCGGCTTTGTTGAAGCGTCCTATTTCTATGACGTGGCCAGTCCGTCGGACAAGCATCCGCCCGGTTACTTATGGAACCAGAATCTCGGCTCGTTTACTCTCAATAAATTCAAACTGACGCTGGCCAGTCCGGCGGTGGACAAAGACAAATGGGATGCCGCTTACCGGGTTTCGCTCATTTACGGCAGCGATGCGCAGTATGTGAACACCAGCAGTTCGATCGGCGGCGTCGGATCGCCCGATTTCACCGGGTTACGCGAGGCCTACCTGGAGTTGAATGTGCCGATCGGCACCGGTTTGGACATCAAAGTGGGCGAATTGATTTCGTTGTTGAACTGGGAATCGGGCGACGGCGGGGCGGCGAACGCAAACTTCTCGCAAGGATACCAGTGGTTCATTACCGGCAACCCGCCTGACGCAGGCATTCAGTTGTCTTATGACTTCACTGATTGGCTCGGCGTCAAGCTGCGGGTGCAAAATGGACTTTATGGCGGTGAAGTGCAAACGGGCCAGAAGACGTTCATGGGCGGGCTTTATTTGGCGCCGGACAAGAAGACGACCCTGGCTTTGCTCGGCTTCGGCGGCCATCAGACAGCAGGACCGAACAACGATTTGGGAGCCTCGCTGCTTGGCTCGCGGCAATTGATGGAAACATACAATCTCTCTTTTGCGACGGAGTTTGACTGGTTCCATTTCGACAACCCGGCCGCGGCCGGGGCGCAGGCCGCCCACGGCGACTCCTGGTCCATTGGCGGCTGGTTGACGGCTGATTTCACGCCAAAACTCGGGGCGGCGCTGCGGGCTGACTTTCTGGATGATCCCACTGGGTATCAGTCGGCGGGCGATCTGGGTATAGTGCCGGCCCTCTATAGCCCGGTTCCGGGCAGCAACAACGGCCAGCAATTGAGCAGTGTGACTTTGACGCTGGACTACAAGCCCGTGCCGGCCATCAAGATCCAGCCGGAGATCCGCTGGAACCACACGTCTTACGGAGGCGGCTTCGCCACGGCAGCCGGTTCGGGCAAGCATAATGAAGTCATCGTTGGCATGGGAGCCTCCTATCTGTTCTAGCCAACCAAGCCAAAAACCACTCGAAACTGAAACTGCACTATGAAACGGACCTTAAGAAAATGGATGGCCAGCGGGGTTGCCTCCCTGGCATTAATGACAAGCATGGCAGCCCACGCTGACGACAATGTCGTCAAGGTCGGCATTCTTCACTCCCTGAGCGGGACGATGGCAATCAGCGAAACGTCGCTGCGCGACATGTTGCTGTTTGCGTTTGATGAAATCAACGCGGCCGGAGGAATCAAGATCGGCGATAAAACCTACAAGATTGAACCGGTCATTGTGGATGGAGCCTCCAACTGGCCGTTGTTCGCGGAGAAAGCCAAGCAATTGCTGGAGGAGGACCATTGCGCAGTCGTCTTTGGCTGCTGGACATCCGTAAGCCGCAAATCCGTCCTGCCGGTGTTTGAGAAGGACAATGGATTGCTTTTTTACCCGGTGCAATACGAAGGCGAAGAGCTGTCCAAGGACATCTTCTACACCGCGGAAGCGGTGGGGCAACAGGCCACGCCGGCGGTGGACTACCTTCTGGCCCAGGGCAAGAAGAAGTTCTACTTGATCGGCACGGACTACGTCTATCCGCAGACGACCAACCTGATTCTCTACAAATACCTGCTGCTGCATGGCATCCCGATTGACGCCATCGGCGGCGGCCTGCGCAAAGATGACAGCGGCAAGGTCATTTCCGCCGGCAAATATACGCCGTTCGGGCACACCGATTACCAGCAGATTGTCGCGGAGATCAAGGAGTTTGCCGCCAGCGGCGACGCTTGCGTGATCAACACCATCAACGGCGATTCCAACGTGCCCTTCTTCAAGGAAGTGGCCGCGGCCGGCCTGACCCCGGCAGATTGCCCGGTGGTTTCGTTCAGTCTCGCCGAAGACGAATTGCGCGCCCTGCCGACCAAGGACCTCGTTGGCGAACTGGGTTGCTGGACCTATTTCATGTCCCTCGACACACCTGAGAACAAGACGTTCCTCTCGCACTGGGATTCGTGGCTCAAGACCGAGGATCATCCGGGTGTCGTGAAGGAGAACCGTCCGGTGGACAGTCCGATGGTGCTCTCTTACGATGGCGTTTACCTCTGGAAGGAAGCGGCGGAGAAAGCCGGCACATTTGACGTGCACAAAGTGCGCGAGGTGCTGGAATCCGGCGATATCAGCTTCGGCGGACCTGGCGGCAAAATCACCGTGACCAAAAACCATCACGCCACCAAGAATGTCTATATTGGCGAGACAAAGGCCAACGGACAGTTCAAGATCCTGAAGTCCTTTGATCAAGTTCCCGGCGAGCCGTTCCTCCTCAAAGGGCTTGATGAACAACTGGCCGCGCAAGGAAAGTAGCCTGAGCGCGGCCCGGAAATGGGCTTGCAGATCTGCCTGGGGGTGGAGCGTTTCGCTCCGCCCCCTGCGTGTCAAATGAAATGTTTATTGTCAGTCTTTTTCATGTCCGCCTTGCTCCTGGCGGGCGCCAGTCGGGCCTGCGCTGATGAGGCCGCCGCGCGCGAAACTTTGGCCAAAACCATCCTCGCGCAAGGGCCAGAGCAGCAGAAATTGTTGACGGAATTGTCCGATTCCGGCGCCAAGGTCGTCGCGGATATTTTGATCACGTGGACACGTGATGGCGTTTTTCTTTATCCGGCGCCCGACGGCTCCAAAATCCCGGTGACGCTGGAAGATCAACTCGACGCCAGCGGCAAGGCGCGCGCTGTGAAGGTTATCGACGGAACTATTCTCCAAGACGCCAGGAAGGCCGAACTGCGCTTCGGTCCAAATGAATTGGAGACCGCGGAGGCGGACATGCGCCTGCGCAGTTCGATCCAACAGGTAGTGGACGCGCTGGCTCTTTCCTACCCGGACCCGGACGCGCGCCAATCCGCCGCGCTCAAGCTGGGCAATTCACAAAAGCTCAAATACGTGCCGATCCTCCAGGCGCGTCTTTCCAAGGAAACCAATCGCCTAGTGCGCAAATCGCTCAAGGAAGGAATTGACATGCTCCAGTTGGGCTCGACGAATTCGGAAACGCAAATCGCAGCCATCAACGATTTGGCCCGCCTTAAATCCATCGGAGCGGTGGATATTTTGAAACGGCTCTCCGCCAAGCCGGGCCTGTCAGGCAACGTGGCTGCAGCCGCCAATCGTGCGACCAAGCTGATCAACGATCATATCAGCTTCGTCAATTTCTTTGGCACCATTTTCCACGGCATCAGTCTGGGTTCGATCCTCCTGGTGGTGGCTTTAGGGTTGGCGATCACGTTTGGGCTCATGGGCATTATCAACATGGCGCACGGCGAGATGATCGCAGTCGGGGCCTACACGTGCTACGTGGTGCAAAAACTATTTGGCGCCGGCTTCGGGTTCAACATCACGCTGCCGTTCAGTTTTGGCGGCAAACCGATTTCTTTTGGCGCGCACCTGCCTGGCCTCAATGCCTCCGGCCCACTTTACGAATCCTACTTTCTTTTCGCCATTCCCCTCAGTTTTCTTATGGCGGCCTTGGCCGGATTGCTGATTGAGCGGACAGTGATCCGTTTTCTTTACCGACGGCCGCTGGAGTCGCTTCTGGCCACCTGGGGCGTGTCGCTGGTGATGCAGCAGCTTTTCCGCATGTTCTTTGGAGCAAACAACGTCCAGGTCAATTCGCCAGCGTGGCTGCTGGGACATTTCACTGTCAATGATATTATCTTTGGATACAACCGCATTTTTGTTGTGGGTTTCGCTTTGATTATCGTGGCCGGAACGTGGTTGTTATTGACGAAGACACCCCTGGGATTGTTGATTCGCGCGGTGATGCAAAATCGCGGGATGGCAGCCTCCCTCGGCGTGCGCACCAGCCGGGTGGACATGATGACTTTTGCCTTTGGCTCCGGCTTGGCGGGCCTGGCCGGGGCGTTTTTGTCCCAGATTGGCAACGTCGGGCCGAGCCTGGGACAGACCTATATAGTTGACAGTTTTATGACGGTGGTCTTGGGCGGTGTTGGCAGCATCGTTGGCACAGTTTGCTCCGCTTTTGGAATCGGCACCGTCGATCAAGTCCTGCAGCAGACCACCGGCTCACCGGTGACGGGGAAAATCATTGTCCTGGTGGCGATCATCGTTTTCCTGCAATGGAAGCCGGGCGGGTTGTTCAGTGCGCGCAGTCGCAGCTTGGATTGACACCATGCAACGCATCAGCAAAGCAGAAATTTGGATTATGGCGGGCGTCGCTGTGCTGTTGTTGCTCGTCCTTCCGACACTCAACGCCTGGACGAGTCCGGAAAGTTTTTTGCATGTCAGCGATTTCCAAATCGGCCTTTACGGAAAGTATCTTTGCTACGCCATCCTGGCGATTGGGGTGGATTTGCTTTGGGGCTACACGGGTTTGTTGAGCCTTGGGCAGGCGCTTTTCTTCGCGTTAGGCGGATACATGATGGGCATGTATCTCATGCGCATGATTGGCGATTTGGGCCAATATCATCAGCCCATTCCAGATTTTCTCGTCTTCCTGGGTTGGAGCAAACTGCCAGCGTTTTGGAAGCCGTTTTCCAGTTTTGGCTTTGCGCTTTTTATGGCCTTCGCTTTGCCTGGCGCTTTGGCCAGCATCTTCGGATGGCTGGCCTTCCACTCGCGGATTCGCGGCGTCTATTTTTCCATCCTGACGCAAGCCCTCACGTACGCCGCCTGCCTTCTGTTTTTCCGCAACAGCCTCCTGATGGGCGGGAACAACGGCTTCACGGATTTCAAATTCATACTCGGATACGACCTCCGCAGTCCTGGCACGCAACGGGCCCTTTATATGATTACGGCGGCGACCCTTATTCTGGTTTATCTCGGCTGCCGCTGGTTGTGCCGGACCCAATTCGGCCTGGTGCAATTGGCGATCAAGAACAGTGAAAACCGTGTCCTGTTTAGCGGTTACGCCGCCGGCTCCTACAAGCTGTTCGTCTTTGTTGTCTGCGCGCTCATCGCCGCGCTGGCGGGCGTTCTTTATGTGCCGCAGGTCGGCATTATCAACCCGAGTGAAATGGCGACGGACAAATCTCTCGAAGCGGTGGTTTGGGTGGCGGTGGGCGGACGCGGAACGTTGATTGGCCCGGTGATTGGCGCCGTTGGCATCAACGCCCTAAAAAGCTGGACCACGCGCGCTTATCCAGACCTCTGGCTTCTGTTCCTTGGCACGTTGTTCGTCCTGGTGACTGTGTTTATGCCCAAAGGCATTGTTGGGTTGCC
>Ga0070741_10017752_pt1 | contig 11640 bp, 7 predicted proteins | sample Coa_R1_4_FD_66440 | JGI IMG/M metagenome (GOLD analysis project Ga0070741, IMG submission 66440) | Surface soil microbial communities from Centralia Pennsylvania, which are recovering from an underground coalmine fire - Coalmine... | ecosystem: Environmental > Terrestrial > Soil > Unclassified ...
AGAGGTGGTGACACGAGCTCTTCACTCCGAACGTCGACGGGGACGGCTCCGCCTTTGCCTGTGGACAGCTGCGCCAATCTCGGCAAGGCACATCCCGAGCACCTGCCCACAGGCAAACCCCCGTCGACTGACACGGCCGCCTTTGATTAAGATTTTGAGAATTCAGATTGAGAATTGAATCAGTGTAAAGGGTCGATTCGCTCTATGGTGTCCATCCATAAATAGCGTTGCGCGTCTCTTGTGTACCAGGAGCAGCCGTCGGCGAACCAGGTGCTGAGATAGCCGCGGACGCGGACGTTGTCGAATGGGCGGAGCTCGCGCACCTCGGAGTAGCGCTCGCGCGGCAAGGAGATGATTACGCCGCTGACTCCATTGAATAGCGCCATGCCGGCGATCGATTGGCCGCTGCCGTAGAGCAGTTGAAACGTGACCAGTCCGCCGCAAACCTCTTGCGGCACCATCGGGCCGAGCACGCCTTCGAGCGCTACGTTCGCGCCTTGCCGGCCCGTCGCGGAGACGTCGCGCAGCGAGGCGCGCTCGTAGCCGCTCGGCGAATCGGGGCGCGCGGCGAGGCGCGTGCCGGTGCAGCCGCTCGTGCAAAGCAGGGCGGCGGCGAGCGCGAGCGCGGTCTTCATGTCCGCCGCTCATAGCAATGCGAGTGCCGCGGACGCGCGGCGGAGTTTCGCGGCGCAGCGACGGTGTCGCACGCGCGCGCTGCATGGAATCGGTACAGCCGTTCGTGCGCGTTACAACGGGCCGCGCGGGAAACGATCGTTTCCCGCGGGGAAAGGTCGCGGCGGTTAAGATCGCAAAGGGATGGTCGGCGCGACGCTCGATGGTCGGTACCGGGTCTTGCGCAAGCTGGGCGAAGGCGGCATGGGCGAGGTGTACCTCGTCGAGCACGTGGCGCTCGGCCGGCAGGAGGCGCTCAAGATCCTGCACGCCGCCTACGCCTCGGCGCCGACGTTCGTGTCGCGCTTTCGCCGCGAGGCGCGCGCCACCAACCGCGTGCAGCATCCGAGCATCGTCAGCGTGCACGACTTCGGGCGGCTGCCCGACGGGCGCTTCTACCTTTCTATGGAGTATGCCGACGGGGAGTCGCTGCACCGGCTGCTGGCGCGCACCGGGCCGCTCGCGCTCCCGCGCGCGCTGCACGTGCTGCATCAACTGGCGGTCGCCGTCGAGCACGCGCACGGGCACGGCGTCATCCACCGCGATCTCAAGCCGGACAACCTGGTGCTCGTCGAGCATCGCGGGCGCGCCGACGTGCTCAAGGTGCTCGACTTCGGCATGGCCAAGATCATCGCGCCCGATCACCAGGAGACGCTGCAGACGCGCCGGGGCGAGGTGTTCGGGACGCCGCAGTACATGGCGCCCGAGCAGCTCAACGGCGACATGACCGATCCGCGCATCGATCTCTATGCGCTCGGGTGCATCGCGTTCGAGCTGGTGGTGGGCGCGCCGCCGTTCACCGGGCGCAACCTCGAGCTGATGGACGCGCACCTGCGCCGCGCGCCCGACGCGCCGAGCGCGCGCAAGCCGGATGCGCGGCTGCCGCGCGAGCTCGACGACGTCGTGCTGCGCTGCCTGGAGAAGGACGCGGATCGGCGGTTTCAGTCGGCGCGCGAGGTGGCGGCGGCGCTCGAGCGCGTGCCGGGATTCGGGACGCACGCGGCGAGCGTGGCGCGGCGGCGGCTCGACAGCGCGCGCGCGGCCACCTTGCGGCTCGCCACCATCGCGCCGCCGCCGTCGGGGTTCGACGAGGCGACCGCCACCTCGCAGCCGCAGTGGGTGCAGGCGCCGCTCACCGTCGACGGGGGCGCGCTGACGCTGCTCGAGCCGGGCGAGCCGGCGATGCTGCTCCGGCTCACCGTGCGCGAGCTGGTCGAGGCGCTGCTCGACGCGGGCGTGCGCGATCTGCAGCTCGCGGTCGGGCTCGGCTCGCTCAAGGAGATGGAGGACGATCTGTTGCGCGTCGACTCGGAGATCGCGGCGCTCGAGGCGCACTCCGACGAGCTCGAGCGATCGGCGCGCGCGCGCGAGGACTCGCTCCGGTTCGCGCTCGGCGAGCTGGCGTTCGAGCGGCAGCAGGCGCAGGCGCGCGGCGAGCGCATTCCGCCGCAGCTCGGGCAGCAGTTGCGCGATCTCGAGCAGCGCATCGCGCGCAACTCACGCGAGCGCACGCAGCAGCTCGAGGCGCTGACCGATCGATCAATCGAGCGCGTGGCGGCGCGCGCCGGCGTCGAGGAGCGGCTGGACGCGACGTGCGCGCGGCTGGCGTCGCTCGCCGCCGGGCACCTGCCGCTCGAGCGCGCGCCGCTCGCGATCGCGACGCTGGCCGCGCGGCTCGAGCGGCTGCAGCACGTGGTGGCGCGCGGCGCCGAGAACGCCGGATGAGCGGGCGCGATCCATTTCTCGGACAGATCGTCGGCGGGCGCTATCGCGTGACGCGGCTGATCGGGCGCGGCGGCATGGGCGCGATCTACGAGGTCGCGCACCTCAAGCTCGGCCGCGCGTTCGCGCTCAAGAAGCTGGTCGCCGCGCTCGCCGGCGACGCGGAGGCGCTGGCGCGCTTTCAACGCGAGGCCGACGTGATCGCGCGCATGCGCCATCCCAACATCGTCGAGGTCACCGATTGGGAGACCGCCGACGACGGCTCGCCGTGCATCATCATGGAGCTCTTGCGCGGCGAGGCGCTCGGCGATCGGCTCGAGCGCGGCGGACCGTTCGCGTGGGCCGACGTCGCGCGGCTGGCCGATCCGGTGCTGTCGGCGCTGGCGGTGGCGCACCGCGCGGGCGTGGTGCACCGCGATCTCAAGCCGCACAACATCTTCATCACCGTCGACGACGCGGGCGAGGAGCACGTCAAGCTGCTCGACTTCGGCGTCTCGAAGATCCGCCACGCCAAGACGCGGCTCACCGCCGACGATCGGCTGGTGGGCACGCCGGCGTACATGGCGCCGGAGCAGGCCGACGGGCGCGTCGACGACATCGGGCCGCAGACGGACGTTTGGGCGATGGGCGCGATCCTGTTCGAGATGGCGACCGGGCGCGACGCGTTCACCGGGCCGAGCACGCCGTCGCTGCTGTACCAGATCTGCCACGGCGAGCCGGCGTCGTTGCGCGAGGCGCGGCCGGATGCGCCGCGCGCGTTCGTCGAGGTGGTGGGCGCGGCGCTGTCGCGCGATCCGAAGCGGCGCATCGTCGACATCGACGTGCTGCGGGCGCGGCTGCGGCTGGCGCTGGTCGAGGTGGGGGTGGCGCCACCGACGGTGAGCCGCTCGCTGCCGATTCCCGACGACGCGGAGGAGCGGCCGACGCGGCCGATGACGACGCTCTCGGCGGCGACGGGGCAGCGCACGGTTCCGCCGGCGGGGACGCGGTCGCGGTCGCGCGCGCTGGCGCTCGCGGGCGGGCTGGCGGCGTGCGGCGCGCTGGCGCTCGGCGGCTGGCTCGCGCTCTCGCATCGAGCGGCGGCGACGAACGCGGCGGCGGTGAACGCGCGAGCGACGAACGCGGCGACGATGAATGCTCCAGCGGCGAGCGCGCCGGCGATGAACGCGCCAACGATGAATGCACCGGCGGCGAGCGCGCCAACGATGAACGCGCCGACGACGAGCGCGCCGACGACGAGCGCGCCGACGACGAGCGCGCCAACGATGAATGCACCGGCGACGCGTGCGCCGTCGATGAACGCGCCGGCGACGCGCGCACCGACGATGTACGCGCCCGTGACGAATGCGCAGGCGACGCGCGCGACGACGATGAACGCACCAGCGACGAGCGCGCCGGCGATGAATGCACCAGCCGCGAGCGCACCGCCGACGATTAATGCGCAGGCGACGCACGCGCCGACGATTAATGCGCAGGCGACGCGCGCGACGACGATGAGTGCACCAGCAACGAGCGCGCCGACGATGAATGCACCATCGACGCGCGCGCCGACGATTGATGCACCAGCGACGAGCGCACCGACGATGAATGCACCATCGACGAACGCGCCGTCGATGAATGCACCTGCGGCGAGCGCGCCAAGGATGAATCAGCCGGCGGCGAAGCGGGGGACGATCGCGATTGCGCTCGAACGGTCGCCGCGCGGGGCGCGGGTTACGATCGATGGGGCGGAGGCGCATGGGGACGTGGTGGTGCTGCCCGATGATGGGCGCGAGCATCGGCTGCGGGTGAGCGCGCCGGGGTATGCGGCCGACGAGCGGATGCTGGACGCGAGCGCTCCGCGTGCGCTCGCGATCGCGCTCGAACGGCTCACGCCCGCGCGGCGCCCCGTCGCGCGACCGAAGGCGGCGACCGCGGCCAGACCCACCCCCGCGCCCGCGGTGACGCCGAGCGCGACGCGAGCGGCACCGCCGCCGCCGGCGCCGTCGCCGCCGGCGCGCAAGGACGCGGCGAGGCCGCTCGACCCGTGATGCGCGCGGCCGCTGTCGCGCTCGCGCTCGCCGCCGCGGCTCCGTGCGCGCGCGCCGTCGAGCCTGCGCCCGCGCCGACGGAAGACCCGCTCCGCACGCGCGCCCGCGCGCTCAAGGACGAAGGCACGCGCGCGCTCGATCGCGGCGACGCGGCGCTGGCGCTCGAGAAGTTTCGCGACGCGTACCACACCTATCCGTCGCCGAACCTGCGCTTCAACCTGGCGCTGGCGATGGCGCGCCTCGGCCGCGACGCCGACGCGCTGGCCGAGTTCGAGGGCTTTCTCGACACCGCCATGGGCGCGCCCGAGGACGCGCGGGCCTACGCGCGCGCGCAAGCCGCGGCGCTGCGCGGGCGCCTCGGCTGCCTCGCCGTGCGCGCGGCCGGCGCCGGCGTCGAGATCTCCGTCGACGGGCGGCGCGCGGGCGTGACGCCGCTTCAGCGCTCGATCTGCGTCGCGCCGGGCGCGCACGACGTCACGGCGCGCAAGCCGGGGCTGGCACCGTTCTCGTCGCGCGTCACGATCGCGGCGGGCGCGGAGCTGGCGCTCGACGTGGCGCTCGCGCCGGCGCCGGGCGCGCCGCGGTCGCGGCACCTCGCGCCGATCGTCGTCGGCGTCGCGGCGGCGGCGGCGCTGGCGGCGGGCATCGGGCTGCGCGTCTCGGCGCAGCTCGACTACGACGCGCTGGCGAGCGGCGCCGGCCGCTGCGCGCCGAACTGCGCGCCCGACTCGTGGCAGGGCATCCGCCAGCGCGAGTACGCGGGCGACGCGCTGCTCGCCGTCGGCGCCACGGCGGCGGCGGCCGACGTGGTGCTGTGGATCCTCGACGCGCGCGCCGGCCGCGCCGCGCCGCGCGCCGCGCTCGTGCCGACGGGAAATGGAGTGGCGCTGTGCGGGCGTTTCTGATCGCGGGCGCGCTCGCCGCGGGCGGCTGCCTCGACTACGACGCGCTCTCGCGCGGCGCGATCGATCTCGCCGGCGCGGAGCTGAGCGCGGCGGGCGATCTCGCGAGCGGCGATCTCTCGACGAGCGGCGATCTCGCGGGCGCGGATTTCGCCGGCGCCGATTTCGCCGGCGTCGATCTCGCGAGCGCCGATCTCGCGAGCCGCGATCTCGCCGCGCCGCCCGATCTCGCCAGCACCGATCTCGCGCTCGGCCCGGTGTGCGGCGCCGCGCCCGCCACCTGCGCGCTCGCCGGCCTCGCCTTCTGCGAAGACTTCGAGAGCGCCACCGGCCTCGCCGGAAAATGGCAGAGCCCGCAGATCATCGTCAACAACACCGGGACGCTCGGCATCGAGAGCGGCACGAGCTGCCGCGGCGGCGACGCGCTGCACGTCACCACGCAGGGCGGCGGCAACGTCGCCTCGATCCTGTCGCTGCCGTTCTCGACGAGCGGCTCGGTGTTCGCGCGCGCCTACGTCTTCGTCACCGCGGCGTCGGAGAGCGAGCTGTTCTCGGTGTGGACCAGCGGCAACGACCGCGTCGGGTTCGGCGTACACGGCGGGCAGTGGACCTCGCTGTGGGACGGCGCGGCCGTGGCGTCGACGGCGAGCCCGGCGTTCGCCACCGGCGCGTGGAAGTGCGTCGAGCTCGAGACGCAGCCGGGCGCGAGCGGCCAGGTGAACGTGTGGATCGACGATCTGCCGGTGGCGGCGCTCGGCTTCTCGCACGCGAACATCACGCAGCCGAATCGCATCCAGCTCGGGCTCACGCCGAGCACGACGCAAGGCGCGGGCGACGTGCGCTTCGACGAGCTGGCGGTCGACACCGCCTACGTACCGTGCAGCCGCTGACGCGTCACTGACACGCGGGGCAGCCGCGCGGGCAGGTCGGCTGCGCCGCCGTCGGCGTGAAGCACGTCGGCGGGCCGGTCGGGCCGGGGCCGTTCACCAGGCAGCAGAGCTGGCCGTCGTTGCAGCAGGTCGAGCCGCAGCAGAAACCGGTCAAGCACGCGTTGCCGCCGGGACACGGCGGCTGGCCGCACGCGCCGTTGCCGCAGAACGGATTCGGCCCGGGACACGCGTGGCCGCAGCCGTTGCAGTTGAAGGGATCGTTTTGCGGATTGACGCACGCGCCGCCGCAGCACGTGAAGAACGGCCCGCACGTCATCGGGCAATTTCCGCCGGCGAGATCGCTCGACGCGCCGGCGAAGTCGACGCCCGAGAAATCGACGCCGGCGAAATCGACGCCGGCGAAATCGGCGCCGGCCAGATCGCCCGACGCCAGGTCGGCGCCGCCGCCGGGCGCGAGGCCGTTGTCGGTGCAGCCGAGCAACAGGAGCGACGCGATCACCACGCTGCGCATGCTCACCTCCGCGGTTGCGCGTCTCGTCGACAGCACGGCGTGCGCCACAATTTCGCCGCCGCCGCCGCCGACTTCGCGCGCGCATCCCTCAGATAGGCGCGGGCGCCGCGACACGAATGTCGGTGCCGCGCCGCGTGCTCCCGGTCGCGCGTCAACACGACGCGCCGGAGCACGTGCGATCGCCGGCGCACTGGCGGCACCCGTTGACCTTGCAGTTGTTGGGACACGGCGCGCCGACGGCTGCCTCGACGGTGCAGCTGTTGTTGTTCTTGCAGTAGTAGCCGCTGGCGCAGTCGGCGTCCGTCGAGCACATGCCGTTGTTGCAGTTCGTCCCCGGGCACACGTGGTTGCCGGAGCACTGCCGGCAGGTGTTGCCGCCGCCGAAGCACGCGGCCGCCGAGCACGCGCCGTTGTTCGCCACCTGCGCGGCGCAGCTCGACGTGGACGCGCAGTAATCGCCGCTCACGCACATGAAGTCGCTGCTGCACGTCGCCTGGCAGGTGGTGTTCACGCCGTCGCACAGGATGTTGTTCGCGCACGCGGTGCGGCCGGCGGTGCCGAGCGGCGAGGTCTTGCACGTGCCCATGCTGCCGGCGAGGTTGCAGCGCTGGCAGGCGCCGCTGCACGCGAGGTCGCAGCACACGCCGTCGGTGCAGTTGCCCGAGAGACACGGGGACGAGCCGGGGCACGTCGCGCCGTTGGCCAGGCGGCAGTTGCCGGCGCCGTCGCACGTCTGGCCGGCGGCGCTGCAGCCGTTGCCGGGGCCGAGCGGCGAAATGCCGCAGCTGCCGGGCGTCGCGCCGTTGCACGTGTTGCAGGTGGCGCACGTCGCGACCGAGCAGCAGACGCCGTCGGCGCAGTGGCCGCTCGCGCACGCGCCGTTGTTGGTGCCGCACGCGGTGCCGAGCGCCTGCTTGCAGTTGCCGCCGCCGTCGCACGATTGGCCGGCGCCGGTGCAGCCGTCGCCCGGTCCGAGCGGCGCGTTGGTGCACATGCCGGGCATGGTGCCGTTGCACGTCTTGCAGGTGCCGCACGACGCGGCCGAGCAGCAGACGCCGTCGGCGCAGTGGCCCGAGGTGCAGTTGCCGTCGATGGTGCACGGCGTGCCGTTGGCGCCGGTGGTGCACACGCCGGCGCTGCACGCCTGGCCGGCGGGACACGGCGGGCTCCCGCCGCAGCGGCAGCCGCCGGCCACGCACAGGTTGGCGTTGGCCGAGGTGCACGCGGTGGTGCAGCTTCCGCAGAAGGCGAAGTCGGTCTGCGTGTTCTTGCAGCCGCCGGCGCCGCAGCAGACGGGCAGCATCGGCGCGGTGACGCCGCACTCGTCGACGCCGTCGGGCGTGGCCGGGTTGCAGTCGTCGTCGGCGCCGTTGCACACGTCCTTGGCGCCGGGGTGCACGTCGAGGTTGGTGTCGTCGCAGTCGCCGCAGCCGAGCACGCCGGGCGCGGTCGGCGTGGCGCACGGCCCGCACGCGAGGTAGCCGTCGCCGTCGTGATCGCGCTCGTCGCCGGTCATCGCGCCGGGCGCGGGCGGCATCGCGCCGCCGGCGAGCGTGCCGTCGCAGTCGTCGTCGAGCCCGTTGCACAGCTCGGCGTGCGGGCACACCGCGGTCGCCGAGCACACGTACCATTTCTGATTCGCCGGCGCGCGCCCGAAGGCGACGAAGCAGTTGTTGCTCGCGCTGTCGCACGCGGTGATCGTGCCCGCCTTGCACTGCCCGACGGCGACGCCGCACGGCATTCCCTTGATGGCGAGATTTTTTCCGTCGGGCGCGTCGTTCCGCCCGTCGCAGTCGTCGTCTTTCGGAGCGAGCGCGTCGCACGACTGCGGCTTGGGCTGGCCGGCGCCGAAGCAGCGCGGCGGATGCGCCGGCGCGGGCACGGCGTTCTCCGTCGGGCAGAAGTCGCGCTTGCCGGCCGCGTCGGTGTACGCATCGCCCGACGACGGCGAGCACACGCACGTGCCGCGCGTGGCGGCGCACGCGCCGACGTTCGAGTCGGTGCAGCTCGTGACCGCGCCGGCGGCGATCATCGGCTTGCCGGTGGCGTCGGGGTTGCCCTCGTCGGTGAGCCCGTCGCAGTCGTCGTCGACGCCGTTGCACAGCTCGGGCGCCCACGGGTGGATCTTGGCGTTGGTGTCGTCGCAGTCGACGCCCGCGTTGTAGCCGTCGCCGTCGACGTCTTGGGTGCACGCCGTGTCGGCGGTGCAGTTCTGCGCGATGCCGTCGCCGCACTTGTCGGGCGCGCCGGGGTACTTCTGCGGATCGGCGTCGTCGCAGTCGAGCTGCAGCGTGCCGCTCGGGTTGCAGCCGGCGCCGGCGTTGGGGAAGCCGTCGCCGTCGGCGTCGCACGCGGCGCTCGGGCAGCCGGCGTAGGCGGAGCCGTCGCAGTCGGCGTCGCCGGCGATGGCGGCGAACGACGCCACGCGCGCGGTGCCCGCCGACTCGGCGCCGCTCGATTCGTAAACGGTGCGGCAGCCGCCGCGCAACGCGCAGTTGGCCATGCCGAGCGTGCTCGTGCCGCCCTCCTTGCCGCCGCACGGCCCGGTCGCGCCGGGGTACACGCCCGAGTCGTAGTCGTTGCAGTCGAGGAGCCCGGGGTGTTTGTCCTTGGCGTCGGGGCAGCCGTTGGCGGCGTCGAGCCGCTCGTAGCCGTCGCCGTCGAGATCGCACGGCACGCAGCCGCCGATCACGCCATCGCAGTTCAGATCCTTGGTGGCGCTGCACGGCTCGGCGGCGTTCGGGTGCACGTTGGGATCGTGATCGTCGCAGTCGTTGCCGACGGGCGGCGCGGGATAGCCGTCGCAGTCTTCGTCGACGATGCAGGTGGTGTCGGCGCCTGCGCACGACTCGTCGACGCCGTCCCCGCAGCGCTTCATCGGGCACAGCACCGCGTCGTGCATGCACGCGGCCGCGAAGCAGCCGGCGCCGCCCGCGTCGTGCAAGAAGTCGGTGCCGCGATCGGCGCCGGTTTTGCCGAGGCTGTAGCCGCAGCAGTTCGGCGGATCGGGGAACGGATCGATATCGGTCGCGTGGTGGCGCTTGGGATCCTTGTCGTCGCAGTCGGAGCCCTTGAAGTCGTGGTCCATGTCCTCGTCGACGCACGGGGCGATCGTGCCGTCGCAGTTCTCGTCGAAGCCGTCCATGCAGTTCTCGACGGCGAACGGGTTCACGTCCTTGGCGGCGAGCTTGATCGGCGCCATGGTGACCGGCGACTTCGGGTTGTCGAGCTTGTCGTCGCAGTCGAGCACGTCGGTGTGCTGCGCGTAGAGCGGGCCGGCGGCGGCGACGTGCGCGAGGAACGGCTGCGCGTCGGGCCAGTAGTCGCCGTCTTGATCGTCGCCGGGCGGCACGGTGAGCAGGCGCGCCTCGAGCGTGGCCGTGCCGTCGACGCCGACGCGCGCCGCCCAGAAGAGCTGCGTCGCGCCGGGCGCCGGACGCGAGCCCTCGAGCGCGCCCTCGACGCCGACGAGCAGCAGCGTGAACTTTCCGCCGCGCGACAGCTTGAGCGCGATCTTGAGCTTGGTCGTCGTCAGGTCGCGCGGCGCCGCGCCGGGCGGCGAGACCGGCGTCCAGCCGCTGGTGAAGAACACCTCGCCGCTCGCGTCGTCGCGCACGAACAGGTTGTATTGCTCGACGGGGCTGTCGGCCGACACGTCGAGCACGATCGCCGGCGCCGACGAGCAGCCGCCGGCGAGCAGCGCCCAGACCAACCAGGTCGATCGGCGAGCCGTCATCACACCCCTGCTCCATCGTACGCGCAACTACGGCGCGCGATACGCACGAATGCGAGCGCGGTGTGCGTCCACCGCGTCGGGTGGGGGTGTTGCTGCGCTCGGACAGCCGCTGTTAAAGTGGACAAAGATGGAGGACTGCATGCGCAGCTTGCGTTGGGGGTTGTTCCTGGCGGCGGCGTTCGTCTACGGCAATGGCTGCTCGTGTTCCAACAGCGCCGGCACCAACGGCGATCAAGGCGTCGGCGACGACGGCGGCGGCGGCGGGCCCGACCTCGCGATCAACCCCGACGCGATCGCCGGCGGCGCGCTCATGGTCACGCCGCCCGACGTCACGCTCGACATCACCCAAGGCGGCGCCGCGCCGTCGCAGGTCTACGTCGCCAAGACCAACACCGGCACCGACGTCTCGTCGATGGCCACCTGGACCGTCGACGACACCTCGCTCGGCGGTTTCTCCGGCGCGACGTTCACCGCCAACACGCAGCACGGCGGCACCACCTACGTGCACGCCACGTGGCAGGGCCTCACCGGCTACGCCACGCTGCACGTCAAGCTGCACGCGTCGATCACCAACGACACGTGTCCCGGCTGCCCGCCGTTCCCGCCCGCCGGCACGCCCGCGTGTCCCGCCGGCAGCGCGCAAACTCCGACGGTGATCTACCCGCCCAACGGCACGCTGGTGCCGCCCAACATGAACGTGCTCGAGACGCAGTTCGATCAAGGCTCCGGCAACACGCTCTACGAGATCGACTACGAGAACGCCGCCACCGACGTGACCGTGCTGACCAAGTGCAACCCGATCACCGACTCGAAAGGCGGCGCGACCAACGGCTGCTCCTACGATCTCAGCCAGGTGGTGTGGGACTTCCTCTCGCAGTCGAACCGCGGCGGCGATCCGCTGAACATCATCGTGCGCGCCACCAACGCCGCCGGCTCGTGCGTCGCCACGTCCTTCGGCCAGACGGCGATCTCGTTCGCGCAGGAGGATCTCAACGGCGGCATCTACTACTGGCAGTCGGTCACCGTCAGCGGCTTGAACGGCGCGACCGGCGGCATCTTCCGCTACGACTTCGGCAAGCGCGGGCAGGCGCCGACGCCGTTCCTCGCGCCGACCGCGTCGGGCGGCACCATGCAGCGCTGCATCGGCTGCCACTTCCTGTCGCGCGACGGCGTGAAG
>Ga0070741_10017753_pt1 | contig 11639 bp, 11 predicted proteins | sample Coa_R1_4_FD_66440 | JGI IMG/M metagenome (GOLD analysis project Ga0070741, IMG submission 66440) | Surface soil microbial communities from Centralia Pennsylvania, which are recovering from an underground coalmine fire - Coalmine... | ecosystem: Environmental > Terrestrial > Soil > Unclassified ...
CGGCGCGGCGCCCCGCACGACGATGTTGAAGGCCAGGTAGATGCCGTGACGCACGGCCCGCTCGACGAGCGCGTCGTGGAAGGCGCCCGGCAGCGGCTCCGCCGCCGCCCAGGCCGCCTCCCGCGACGGGAACGGCCCCGGCAGGTTGCACAGCTCGGGCAGCGCCACGAGCCGCGCGCCCTCCACCGCGGCGCGGTCGACGGCCGCCAGGCACTTCGCCAGGTTGGCGTCGCGGTCCTGGCCGATCTGGAGCTGCGCGCAGGCGGCGCGATAGAGGTCCACCGGCTCACCGCCCGTAGAAGCGCACGCTGTTGTCCCAGAGGATCTTGCGCTTGGCGCTCTCGGAGATGTCCTCGCGGCGCTCGAGCTCGCGGGCGGCGAACGGCTCGCGGTCGTTGTGCGGCATGTCGGAGGCGAAGAGGATCTGGTCCTCGCCGATCAGGTCGATGACCTGCGGCAGCAGCGGGTCTTCGACCTCGCAGTTGATGAACACCCGCCCGGTCTTCAGGTACTCGCCCGCCGGCTGGCGGGCCAGGGCCGGCATAACGTTGGTCGCCTGCTGCAGCGCGCGGTTGTTGTCGAAGCGGTGGTTCAGGCGGTCGGTGAGGAAGTGCAGCCAGAGGCAGCCCGCCTCGAAGAAGCCGACCTTCAGGTCGGGGTAACGGTCGAGCACGCCGCCGCCCACGACCGCGGCGAAGCCCATCAGCACCGGCAGCACGAACCCGAGCGCGCTCGAGAACATGATCTGGTCGTAGAAGTTGGTGAGCGGCTCCCAGCACCAGAGGACGTGGACGGCCACCGGCAGGTTGGCCTCGGCGACGGCATCCCAGAACGGCGCGACCGAGGGATCGTTGAGCGGCCGGTCGCCGGCCGTGCCGCCGATCATGACGCCGCAGGCGCCCATCTCGGCCGTGCGGCGCACCTCGCGAGCCGCCTCGGCCGGGTCGTGAAGGGCCACGGTGGCGACCCAGCGCAGCCGCTCCTGGCCGTTCAGCTTGTCCGCCAGGTAGTTGTGGTAGGAGCGCTGCAGGGCGCCGAGCAGGGCCGGGTCGGTGCTGAGCGGCTGGTAGAGGAACAGGCTGGGGTAGATGACCTGCACGTCCAGGCTCTCGCGGTCCATGTCGCGCAGGCGCGCCTGGGGATCGGACAGCTCCAGGCTCTCCAGCGACTCGGGCTTGGTCGCGGCGAACTTGCTCGCCTGGCCGTTCAGGCGGGTCGGCGTGCCCATGATGTGGCAGCCGCGCCCCGTCCAGCGCGGGTAGAGCTGCGAGTCGATGACCCAGTGCGCGCGGCCCTCGATACCCACCACCTGCGGCCGGCGCGTCCGAAAGGCCGGCTCGAGATAGGCGTCGTCGAAGATCTCCGCCGGCTCCGAGATGTGCGCGTCAGAATCGTAGATCGGCATGGCCTCTCCCTGACCCCCGCGGCCTGGCCCCTCCCGCGTCAAGGGTCTCTTGCGCGCACTCTACACGCGGCGCGCCGCTCCGTCAAACTCGCCGCCTCGCCGCCGGACGAGCCGTCGATCCCCGCCGCTCGGCCAGACCGCCACGTCGCGCGACGGCCCCGCTCCGCCCCGGACACTGCGCGTGCCTGGCAGTCTATAGTGAAGCAGGACTCTCAGTCTGCCGAGCGGGGTGGACTGGGCGGCAGGTCGCTAGCTGTCGCTCAGCGTTCGACGCATAGGAGCCGACGATGAGCACTCCGGTATTCCTCGCCAACTGGCTGTGGGCCGTCGCGCTGGTCGCGGCCTTCGTGGTGATCCTGGCCTTCTCGGCCGTCAAGATAGTCCAGGAGTACGAGCGCGGCGTGGTCTTCCGGCTCGGCCGGCTGGTCGGGGCGCGCGGTCCCGGCCTGTTCTTCCTCATTCCCGGCATGGAGCGCATGGTCAAGGTCGACCTGCGCACGATCACGATGGACGTGCCGGCGCAGGAGGCGATCACGCGCGACAACGTGACCGTGAAGGTCAACGCCGTGGTCTACTTCAAGGTGCTGAACCCCGAAGACGCGGTGATCCGAGTGCTCGACTTCGTCCGCGCCACCTCGATGATCGCGCAGACCACGCTGCGCAGCGTGCTCGGCCAGTCCGACCTCGACGAGCTGCTGTCCCAGCGCGACCGCATCAACCAGCAGCTCCAGCAGATCATCGACGAGCAGACCGAGCCCTGGGGCATCAAGGTGAGCGTCGTGGAGATCCGCGACGTGGAGCTGCCGCAGAGCATGCAGCGGGCGATGGCGCGCCAGGCCGAGGCGGAGCGGGAGAAGCGCGCCAAGATCATCCACGCCCAGGGCGAGTACGACGCGGCCGAGCGGCTGTCCGAGGCCGCGAGGATCATCGGCGCCCAGCCAGCGACCCTCCAGCTCCGCTACCTGCAGACGCTCACCGAGATCGCCGCCGAGAAGAACTCGACGATCATCTTCCCGCTGCCGCTGGACCTCGTCAACGCCTTCCTGGCGACCCAGTCCCAGGACGGCGCCCGAGCCAGTTGAGGGCGAGCGGAGCGCGAGCACCTGCATGAGTCGTGAGCCGCGCGAGGTCGCCGACGGCGTGTACCAGTTTCCGGTGCTCGGGGCGCAGGCCTGGCTGCTGCTCGACGAGCCGGTCACGCTCGTCGACACCGGCACGCGCGGCGGGGGGAGGGCTATCTGGCGGGCGCTCGAGCGCCTGGGGCGGCGGCCCGAGGACCTGAGCACGGTCGTGCTCACCCACTACCACCCCGACCATCTCGGGGCTCTACCGGAGCTGCTGAGTATGCGCCAGGCGCCGCTCCGCGTGGCAATCCACGCCGCCGAGGCGCCGTTCCTGCAGCGCCCCGCCGCGCTGCCGAACCCCTTCCAGACTCGGCTGCTGCGCGCGCTGGCGCAGCCGCTCTGGCCGCTAGCCCGCCTGCGCCGTCCCTGCGCGGTACACGCCGCGCTGGTCGATCGCGGAGCCGTCCCCGGCCGACCGGACGTGCAGGTGGTTCACATGCCCGGCCACACGCCCGGCAGCATCGCCCTGCACCTGCCGCGGCACGGCCTCGTGCTGGCCGGCGACGCCTTCGAGCGCCGAGCCGGGCGGTTGGGGCCTCCCAGCACCGAGTTCACCGAGGACCGCGCGGCGGCCTGGGCGTCGATTCGCCGCCTGGCAGCGCTCGAGTTCGACACCCTCTGCCTCAGCCACTTCCCGCCCCTCCGCCGGAGGGCCGCCGCCGCGGTTCGCAGCCTACTCTAGTATCTCGTCACGAGTGATTTGCTATATGTTTGCAGTTGCCAACATATAGCAATTGACCCGTGACAGACCACTAGGTGTAGATGCCGCTTGCTCTAGCGGCTCGGCGCGGACCTGCACGGTTCCGAGCATAGAATAGTGCGCAAAACGTAAGCGTTCACGCTCCCTCCTTACAAGGGGCTGAACGCTTACGCGGACCTGAATGCTTATCGCGCGGTAAGCACGTCCCAATCGTTGTCGCCAGATGAGAATCGCCTTATGATAGAGGGCGGAGCCAGCCGCTGCTGATCCTCGTAACAGCGGCGACGGCTGTAGTGCGGCTCGCACCTGGGTCTGCTACGGGCGGGGTGGGCGCGAGGAGGTGAGAGATGACAGTATACCCTCGGGCTATCCTACTCCAGCCCGGTGAAGGGAAGACGGTCGCGGTGCTGGGCGATCGGTACACCTACAAAGCGGTCGGCGCGGATACAGGCGGTGCGTACGGACTCGTCGAAACGACCGCGCCGGCTGGGTCCGCGGGCCCACCTCCCCATATCCATCATTCGGAGGACGAGGCCTTCTACGTGCTCGAAGGGGAGCTGACGGTCCTAATCGGGGACCAAGTCCGCAAGGCGTCTGCGGGAACGTTCGCCTTCATCCCGCGAGGCTCGGTTCACACCGTCTCCAACGAGGCGGACAAGCCGGCCAGAGCCCTGGTGATTCTGTCGCCGGCCGGGTTCGAACAGGCCTTCGAGGAAATGTCGGCGGTAGCGCCCCGAGCGGATGCGCCCCCGGATATGGAGCGCTTGATGGCTATCGCCCAGAAGTACAACCTCGAGATCGTCGGACCACCACCACAGCGCTAGGACTTGTCGCTCGTCCTCAGCGTGCCGACCTCGCCTGAAGGGGTCGGGTTGCCCGAGTTCCCCTGCTCAGCTCATCCGTTGCCGATCGCTCGCCCAGCTTGCTAAGGCGACCAGCCTGCAGGCTGCGGCACCCAGTTTGCTCTGTGTCAGTGTGTAAACTGTCTACTGAGCGCTGGTGCGCCATTGAGCGGATGTGATTGGCCGTTGCGCGGCAGGGATGGGACGCGGTGCTAGCTGATCTGGGGCGCGAGGCGGAGCGGGCGCTGCTGGCGGACGAGCGGGCGGCGCTGCGCGACCTGCGCGAGGCACTGGTGGTGGCCGAGGCGGGGGCGGAGGACCTGGCCGTGCTGCGCCAGGCCGAGGCCGACCTCGACGCGCTGTTCTTGCTGGTCATCCTGGGCGAGTTCAACGCCGGCAAGTCGGCGTTCATCAACGCCCTGCTCGGCGAGCGCGCGCTGCCCGAGGGCGTGACCCCCACCACCGACGCCATCACGCTCCTGCGCTACGGCCCGGCGCCCGCCGAACGGCGGCTGGATGGCCTGGTCGAGCACGAGTACCCCGACCCACTGCTCCAGGCGTTGACCATCGTCGACACGCCCGGCACCAATGCCGTCCTGCGCGAGCACGAAGCGCTGACCGACCGCTTCGTCCCGCGCGCCGACCTCGTCCTGTTCGTCACCTCGGCCGATCGCCCCTTCAGCGAGAGCGAGCGCGCCTTCATGGAGCGTATCCGCGACTGGGGCAAGAAGATCGTCGTGGTCCTGAACAAGGCCGATCTCCTGGCCGGCCCGGCCGAGGTGGAGGCGCAGGTCCGCTTCGTCCGCGAGTGGGCGAAGCGCCTGCTGGGGCTGGAGCCAGCCATCTTCCCGGTCTCGGCACGGCAGGCGCTCGCGGCAAAGGGGCCCGGCGACCCGACCGGCCGCACCGCCATCTGGGAGGCGAGCGGCTTCGGCCCGCTGGAGAGCTACCTGCGCGACACGCTCGACGACCGCGAGCGCCTGCGCCTGAAGCTGCTCAACCCGCTGGGCATCGCCGAGCGGCTGGCGCAGCGCTACCACGCCGCGGCCGAGGCGCGGCTCGCCACCCTGCGCGGCGACCTGCAGCTCAGCGAGCACCTGGCCGCCCAGCTCGAAGTCTACCGCGCCGACCTCCAGCGCGACTTCAGCTACCGGCTGCAGGAGATCGACAACCTGCTCCACGCGCTCAACACGCGCGGCATCGACTTCTTCGAGGACACGCTCCGCCTGGGCCGCGTGTTCGACCTGTTCAACCAGGGCCGCATCCGCGGCGAGTTCGAGGCCAAGGTCGTCGCCGACACGCCCGCCCGCATCGACCGCGCCTCTCAAGACCTCATCGACTGGATGGCCGAGCAGGACGTGCGGTTGTGGGAGGCGGTGCGCGAGCAGCTCGAGCGGCGGCGGACGAGCGAGGCGCCCGCCCTGCCGGCGCCCGAGACCACTGCGGTGGACGGTGCCGGCGCCGCCGACTACCGGGCCTCGCTCAGCAACCTGCGCCCGCCCGGCAGCTTCGAGCGCGATCGGCGGGCGCTGCTCGGCGCCATCGCCGCGACGGCCCGCGAGGTGGTGCTGCGCCACGATCACGCGCGCGAGGCCGAGGAGCTGGCGGCGGAGGTGCGCGCGGCCGTGACGGGCGCGGCGCTGGTTGAGGCGGGCGCCGTGGGCTTCGGCGCGCTCACCCTGGCGATCATGGGCTCGGCGGCCGCCGATCTCACCGGCATCCTGGCCTCGATCACCATCGCCGGCCTCGGCCTGATCATTCTGCCGATGCAGAAGCGCCGCGTGACGGAGCGCTTCCGCCAGAGCACGGAGCGCCTGCGCGAGCAGCTCACGGGCGCCATGCGCGAGGCCTTCGAGCGCGAGCTTGCGCAGTCGCTGGAGCGCATCCGCGCCGCGCTGGCGCCCTACGAGCGCTTCGCCCGCGTGGAGCACGACCGCGCCGAGCGCCTCGAGCGCACCTTCGCCGACCTCGGCACGCGGCTCGCTAACCTGCGCCAGCGCGCCGAGCGGCTGTAGTCGGCGCCCTCGAGCGCCGTCCGCTGGCCTTGACGAAGTGCTCGTGGCTGACGCGCAACGAAAACGCAACTGCGACGAACCCATCACGCAACCGCGGAACGTCAGACTCACCGTGCCTGGCATTAGTCGGCGCTGGCGTACTCGCTTCGCCACTAATCGTTAGAGCGCAACTCTCGACGTCCGCAGGTGCCGATCGATGTCAGCCCTGTTCTTGCCACGCAGCCCATTGCTCCGGCAGGTAGTCCAGAGCTGGAGCCGGGACAACGAGCTACCATTCGCTCACCGGGCCCGCAAGGGCCTGGCCTACCTGGTCCATCTGGCGTCGGCGCGGATTTTCCTCCGCGCCTGCGACCGCGTAGGTCTGCGGGCGCGCACTCAGGGCCGACCCCTGATCAAGAACCAGGGCCGCATCGAGATCGGGGACGACCTGAATTTGATTTCGACGTTCGTCCCCGCCGAGCTAGTGGCCGGGCCGCGAGGCCACCTCGAGATCGGTCACCGAGTGCTGATCAACTTCGGTACGGTGGTGGCCGCCCAGAACCACGTCCGCATCGGCAGCAACGTGCTCATCGGTCCGTACTCGATTGTCGCCGACACCGAGATGCCGGGCCTGGACCTCGGGAGTCTTCTACCAGAGGCCCGGCCAGTCGTGATTCACGACGACGTCTGGCTCGCCGGGCGGGTCACGGTCCTGCCGGGCGTGACCATCGGGCCAGGCTCGGTCATCGCGGCGGGCAGCATCGTGGACGATGATATTCCCGCCGGCGTCGTCGCCGGCGGAGTCCCTGCCCGCGTCATCCGAAGACTGTGACTGGTGAGGGGTACCACGCGTTCAAGATCCGGGCCGTCGATGCCTCGCTTCGGAGCTGGCCCTGGAGCCCAGCAGGCACCTACCAGGAGCCGAGATAGCAATGATCTGGTCCCGAACGCTGAGCGCGTGGCTTCATCAACTGTGCGGGGCGAGCTCCCTGGGGCCGCTTCCCGCCGGCTGCGGGCGGCGGGGTAAGCGCCACGTGTTTCACGGGCGGCCATTCGTGGAGAACCTCGGTCAGTTGCAGATTGGGGATCGGTTCCACCTGAACTCCCGGCCGGTGCAGTCGCACCTGGTCACCGGCCCGGAAGGAGTGCTCGACATTGGCGACGACGTCTTCATCGAATACGGTACCGGGGTGGCGGCGCACGCGCACGTCAAGCTGGGGAACCGGGTGCGCATCGGGCCGTACGCGATGATCCTGGACACCGATTTTCACGACCTGAACGACCGCGCCGTCCGCCCCAAGGGGCTACCGATCACTATTGGCGACGACGTGCAGCTCGGCGCCTGGGTCACGGTCCTGTGCGGCTCGATCATTGGCAGCGGCGCCCGGATCCTCCCCGGCAGCGTTGTGCGCAGCGCGATTCCAGCGGGGGTTGTCGCGGGCGGCGTACCGGCGCGGGTGCTGGCTCCGACCAGCGATGCCGGGTAGGCGCTGAGTGAGGCATCCCCTAGACTCCGAGCGGTGGCCGGGGAGGCGGGCTCACTCCCGACCGAATGACTATCCGTGAGAAAGTGCAATGCGCATGCTGCTCCGCCCTGCAACCAGTCGGCGCGTCCCCAATCGGTTGAAGCGCGAAGTGCTCCGGCTCCCGCCGCTCCGCCGCCTCTGGGACCGCGCGTACGACGTCGAGCTCCAGCAACACGCTAGCTCGCTGCCGCGGCTCACGGAGCAGGATGCGCAGCTCGTGGACGCTATCCGTCACGAGGGCGCACTGATCGTCGATTTCGAGTCGTTGGGCATCCCTGGTACCACCCGCCTCCTGGCGGCCGGGAGGTCACTCATCCCGGAGCTCCTTGACTACTCCTTGAATGGCGACAGCACGGCATCCATGCCGCCGGAACGGCTTATCGCGCACCCAGTGATCTACCGCTTCGGGTTGGAAGAGCGGCTGCTCGACATCGCCGAGAGCTACATCGGACTGCCGCCGATGTACCTCGGGGTCGAGTTCAAGCGGGAGCGAGCGGACCGCCGGGCGATCGACGTGCGGCAGTGGCACCGCGACGTCGAAGACCGGCGGATGCTCAAGATCATTCTCTACCTGAACGACGTGTCGGCCACCGGCGGCCCCTTCCAGTACGTGCGGAGGGATGCGAGCGATCGAGCGGTCGCCGCGCTGCGCTACCGCTCGGGGTATGTGAGCGACGAGGCGATGCACGCGGTAGTGCCGAGAAGAGAATGGAGAACCTGCACAGGGAACCGCGGCTCCGCGGTTCTGAGCGACACCTGCCGTATCTTCCACCGTGCGACGCCGCCGATCTCGCAGGATCGGTTCTCTCTCACCTTCTCCTATAGCTCGCGGCACCCCGTGCAAACCTACGAGACGGTGGTGTTCTCGGCAGAGCAGATGCGACCGATCTTAGACGGGCTCTCCGAGAGGCAGCGAAGCTGCGTGTTCGCGAAGATATACCGCCCTTGAGCACGCCACTCGACGTGTCGACGGCTGGGCGCGAGTGCTCACCACCAGCAACCGGACCGGCGGAGCGGCTGTAGCGCCGCGCCTCCGAGGCGTCTTGTGTCGCCGCGCCAGCGGCGATACAATCGCGCCACCTTGATACTGGTGCGTTCAGGAGGCGCGATCATGCCTGCGATCACGTCCATCGGCCACGTCGGCCTGCACTGCGACGACGTCGAGAAGCAGAAAGACTTCTACACGCAGGTGCTCGGCTTCAAAGTGACCGACATTGCTCGGAACGGCAACGGCTACTTCATGAGCGCCCAGCCGCGCGCCGAGCACCACCAGCTCCTGCTGCTGGGCGGTGGCAGGGGCAGCGGCCCGCTGCTCCAGCAGTTGTCCTTCCACACCGGCTCGCTGGCCGAGGTGCGCGAGTTCTACCAGCGCCTGAAGGCTGCGGGGGCGCGGATCAACCGCACGGTCACGCACGGCAACGCGGTGAGCGTGTACTTCTACGATCCCGAGGACAACCTCCTCGAGATCTACTGGGACACCGGGCTGCTCGTGCACCAGCCGTTCGGCGAGCCGGTCAACCTCGACGGCTCGGACGACGAGGTGATGGCCGAAGTACACGCCCACGTCGCGGCCAAGGGGCGGGCCTGGGACCCCGAGGCGGTCTGACGCGGGGACGAGGTAGGGCGATGATCACGAAGTTCTCCGTCCTCTACGTTGGCCAGATCGACCTGGACAACGTCGGGCTCGACGGTACACCGGCCGACGAGCGCCGCTACCCGAACGAGCGGCTGATCGAGGGCTACCAGATGGCCAAGGAGGTGGCCCAGCTCATGGACGAGCTGGGCTACTACTGCCTGTGGACGGCCGAGCACCACTTCCAGCGCGAGGGCTACGAGGTCATCCCCAACCTGATCCTGCTGTCGACCTGGCTGGCGACGCAGACCAGGCAGCTCAAGTTCGGCTGCGCCTTCAACGTCCTGCCGATGTGGCACCCGATCCGCCTGGCCGAGGACTACGCGCTGGCCGACATCCTGACCGACGGGCGCGTCATCATGGGCGTCGGCCGCGGCTACCACACCCGCGAGGTGGAAACCTTCGGCGCCCCGATGATCGACAACGCGGCCAACAAGGAGCTGTTCGAAGAGCAGATGGAAGTGCTGCTCAAGTGCTTCAACGAAGAGTCGTGGAGCCACCACGGCAAGCACTACCAGATTCCGGCGGACGTCCCCTACCGCGGCTACCAGCTCAAGGAGATCACCTGCGTCCCGCGGCCGATCCACCGGCCGGTCGAGATCTGGCAGCCGATCGCCAGCGGCAAGACGCTGGCGTACATCGCCGAGCGCGGCATCAAGGGCATGGTGACCTTCAACGGCGAGCCCATCTTCCGCCAGGTGGCCGAGGGATACCGCGACGCCGCGGCGCGGGTGGGGCGCCAACTGGCGCTCGGCGAGGACCTCTGTCGCGGCATCGGGTTCTACATCGCCGATACCGAAGAGGAGGCCTTCCGGCGCGTCGAGCCGGCCCACGACGAGCGCTACAAGTGGTTCGCCCCGTTCGGCTTCGTGCGCTACGCCGACGAGCAGGGCCGCCCCTGGGGCACGCCCGGCGCGCCGACGCGCCTGCCGACCCTGCGCGACGGCGTGGCGCAGCAAGCCTGGCTGCTCGGCCCGCCGGCGAAGCTCATCGAGACTCTGCGACGGTGGGAAGCCGACTACCCCGGCCTGGACCAGGTGATGCTGCACTGGCCCGAGGGCATGCACATGGCCGAGTTCAAGGAGCAGCTCACCCTCTTCGCCCGCGAGGTGATGCCGGCGTTCAGGCGCTAGGAGTGGGGGGATCATGACGCTCGTCGACTTGAGCCATGAGATCTACTCTCACATGCCGCGTGTCCCCATCCTGCCCGAGGTGGAGATCAGTTGCGTGTTCCGCATTGCCGACGGGAAGCCGCTCAACAGCCTCCACCTGGCGATCCCCACGCACGCGGGCAGCCACGTCGACGCGCCGTATCACGCGCTGGATGACGGAAAGACCATCGAGCAGTTCCCGCTGGAGACGTTTGTCGGCCGCGGCGCGGTGATTCCTGTCCAGCGCAGCGGCGGCGAGGCGATCACGGCCGCGGACCTCGAGAACAGCGGCGTGGCCGTCGAGCGCGGCGACATCCTCCTCCTGGCGAGCGGCTGGGACCGGTACTTCACCAGCCCGGAGTACCTGCTGCACCCCTACCTGTCGCTGGAGGCCTGCGACTGGATCGTCGAGCGCGGCGTGAAGCTGGTCGCCCTCGACTGGATCTCGCCCGAGCTGCCCCACTCCCTGCGCCCCGCCGACTTCGCCTATCCGGCGCACCGCGCGCTGCTCCGCCACGACGTCCTGATCATCGAGAACCTCCGCAACCTCGGCGCGGTCGTCGACGGCCGCTGGCGCATCATCGCGCTCCCGCTAGCCGTCCGCGGCGGCGACGGCGCGCACACGCGCGTGGCAGCCGAGCCACTGCCCTGATCGCGACCCCGCGGGCAATAGGAGGAATAGTATGCGCACACTCTGGCAGCCTCACTCGCTACCACGGCTAAGGTGGGTGCTGGTGTTGGCGGCTATCCTGCTGGCCGCGCCAGCACCCGCCGCGGGACGTGCCGCTTCGGCGGCCGAGGGGGCTGCTGGCTCGACTCTCCTGGTCCGGTCGGAAGCGTCGGCCGCGGACCTCGCGAGCGCCCAGGGGCTCGCAGCGGTCCGCGTGGCGATGCAGTACCTCATCAGCGACGCCGGCCTCCTCGTTGCCGACGACTTCGGGTACATGCGCGAGGCGGGCATCGACTTCCAGGCCCAGCGCGTGGACAACCTCCAACTGCAGGCGGCGATGGCGGCCGGCCAGATCGACGTCGGCGGGATCGGCATCACCGCGGCCGTGCTCAATGCCGCCCTGCGCGGGGTCGGCCTGCGCATCGTGGCCGACCGGGCGACGATCACCCCCGGCCACAGCTACCTCGCCCTGGTCGTCCGCACCGATCTCGTCGACAGCGGCCAGGTGCGGAACGTGCGGGACCTGCGTGGGCGCAAGATCGCGCCGCAGCCGCCCCTGTACGGGACGGGGAGCTGGGCGCTGTTCGCCCGGCT
>Ga0070741_10017754_pt1 | contig 11639 bp, 10 predicted proteins | sample Coa_R1_4_FD_66440 | JGI IMG/M metagenome (GOLD analysis project Ga0070741, IMG submission 66440) | Surface soil microbial communities from Centralia Pennsylvania, which are recovering from an underground coalmine fire - Coalmine... | ecosystem: Environmental > Terrestrial > Soil > Unclassified ...
GAAGCTGGTGCACGCCGACCGTTTTTCCGCCGCCGCAAGACCTGTCCGTTCACGGGTCCGAACGCGCCGAAGATCGACTACAAGGATTCCAAGCTCTTGATGCGTTACGTGTCCGAGCGCGGCAAGATCGTGCCGAGCCGGATCACGGCCGTGTCGGCCAAGAAGCAGCGCGAGCTCGCCCGCGCCATCAAGCGCGCGCGGTTCCTGGGCCTGTTGCCCTACGTCATTCGCTAGCATCCAACCCGCGGCGTTCGCGCCGCGGGCTACACATTCATAAGGCTTCCGGGTCGTCCGGTTGCCGATGGTTGGGGTCCTGAAACCTCTAACCGCTCGAAAGGGGCGGGACAGCTGATGATCACGACTGTTCTCATTGCGCTTGCCGGCGGCTGTGCGTCGGCCCTGATGTTCGCCTCGATCATCTCGGGCGCGCTGATCTCGTTGCTGCTGCTTTACCTCGCGCCGCTGCCGCTGATGGTGATCGCGCTCGGCTGGGGCCCGCTGGCGGCAACCATCGCCTCCGCCGCCGCTACCTTCGCGCTGGCCGCGATCTTCGGCATGCCCTACGGCATCGGCTATGTCATCGGCGTGGCGCTGCCGGCATGGTGGCTCGGGCACCTCGCCTTGCTTGGCCGGCCCGCGGCGTCATCCGGCAACGGTGCGGCCGCGCCTGCCATCGAATGGTATCCGGTCGGCCGCATCCTGGTCTGGATCGCGGGCTTCGCCTCGCTGATGGCGTTCTGCGCACTGTTGACGCTCGGTTCCGACGCGCAGGCCATCCTCGCCGCCATGAAGCAAGGACTGCTCCGGATTCTGGAGATCCGCGGCACCGCGGGCGACGAGAAGGTGCTCGATGCGCTGGTGACGATCATGCCGGCCTGCGCCGTCATCGGCTTCGTCATCACGCTGACGATCAATCTCTGGCTCGCAGGAAAGATCACCGCCATGTCCGGCCGGTTGCGCCGCCCGTGGCCGGACCTGAAGACCGCAACACTGCCGAAGACCGCGCTCGCCGCGCTCTGTGTTGCCGCAGCCTGCACGCTGGCCGGTGGGCTTCTCTCGATTCTCGCAGAAATCGTCACCGCGGCCCTGATGTTGGCCTATGGGTTCGCGGGTTTCGCCGTGTTGCATACGCTGACGCTGGCCCTGAAGAGCCGCGCGCTATGGCTCGGCTCGGCCTACGCGGCGGTCGTGCTGTTCGTCTGGCCGGTGATCGGCGTCGTCGTGCTGGGGCTTGCCGACGCCGTGTTCGGATTTCGTCAGCGCTATTGGAGCAGGCAGCCGCCGCCGCTGCCCGCGCCCTGAGTTCAACCTTTCAACCATCACCTTTCAAGGAGAGAAAACATGGAAGTCATTTTGCTGGAACGCGTCGCCAAGCTCGGTCAGATGGGCGAAATCGTGAAGGTCAGGGACGGCTTTGCCCGTAACTTCCTGCTGAAGCGCAAGAAGGCGTTGCGCGCGACCGCGGAGAACCGCGCCAAATATGAGGGCATGAAGGCCGAGCTCGAGGCCAACAACCTCAAGGCCAAGTCGGAAGCCGCCACGGCCGCCGAGAAGATCGACGGGATCGATATCGTGATCATCCGTCAGGCGTCCGAGAGCGGTCAGCTGTTCGGCTCGGTGTCGGTGCGCGACATCGTCGCGGCGCTGGCCGGCGAGAAAATCACCGTGAGCCGCACGCAGGTCTGGCTCGACGCGCCGATCAAGGCGATCGGCCGCAGCAAGGTGACGATTGCGGTGCATCCCGAGGTCGAGGCGGCCATCAACGTGACGGTCGCGCGCAGCGCCGACGAAGCCGAGCGCATCAAACGCGGCGAGGACATCTCGACCCGTCAGGAAGATCAGGATGCCGCCGCCGAGGCCATCGCCGCGGCCGGCGAGTTCTTCGATCCCGAGGCGCAACACGACGACATCGCGCCGCCGGCGGCAGCACCCGAGGCTGAACAGAAGTAAGATTGCTCAACGAGTGCAAAAAGCCCGGCCTCAAGGCCGGGCTTTATTTTTGCCGTCAAGTCAGAGCCGTCGCTGGACTTGTTACCGCGAGATCGGCGGCGCGGGTGGGCCTGCCGGCGGCACCGGCGGCAGCGCCGGGGTTGCTGCCACGACAGCCGGCGGCTCGACCGGCTTGGAGGGCGATGGGACGGCCGGCGCGGTCTCCGCACTGATCGCCGCCGATATGACGGACGCGGGCGTGCTCGCGGGCGCAGGCTCCGAGCCTCCAGCCGGAGCCGGCGTGACCGGGGGCACCGGATCGGGCCGCAGCGCCGGCGTCTCTCCAGGCGTGGACGGCGCGGCGTTGGCGGATTGCGACGGCGCCTCGGACGGTTTTGCGCCTTCGGGCCTGGCGGTCTCGCCGGGCGTCGAGGCTTCTTTCGTGCCCTCACCCCTGCCCTCACTCTTGGGCAAATCCTCGCCGGGCTTGTTGCGTTTGCTCAGCTTCTGCTTGGCATTCTGTTCTCTGGCGGCCTCGATCGTCGCCTGCGACGGTGACTCCGGCGACTCGCCCGATGAAACAGGGGCGGCTTCCGGCGGCGCCCCGCCCGGATGAATCCTGCGGCCCCAGCGGTCGAGCTGCTCGGGCGGTTTCGCCTCCTGCCTGGCTTCCTTGCTCCCTTCCCTGGCGCCCTTCCGCTCGCCGCTCAGCCTCGTGTCCGTGGCGCCGTTGGAAATCAGATAGGAGGCCAGCACCCCGGCCATTTCCGGGCTGGTGGTGTAGTGCTGGCGCAGGAAGCTCGACAGCGAGGAGGCCGGCACCGACTTCAAAAGTCCGCGCGGGGCCTTGTGGCAGGCATTGCAGGTGCCTGCGAAGATCTGGGCGGGGGTCTTGCCGGCTTCGAGGTTGGTGGCCTGGGCTAGCGCGCGTTCCGCCGCCAAACATCCCACTAGAAGCATCACCGTCGCCGGAATGAGCGCTCGGCTCGACATTCCCTGTTCTCCGCCTGCGGAAATCGCGCCCCTGTACGCCCCGGGATACTCCTCCCACACGGCGCGCGGCGGTCACCTTTTAGCCGATTATCGCGCGAATGGAAGCTTGTTGGCCACGCATGTCCGTGATCATGATCCGCGGGAATATCCGCTTTGTTGACAAGGCACTAGCAGGGCGATCCCGGCCCTAATAGACTTTGGATGCAGAATTGGAACCATCGCTTTGCCCATGCGTCGGAACCATGAGTGGGGTGATGTCAGAAGGGGCCGCTGGTTGCGGCGATGTCGATGGGCAGCCTGTTACGTCTCTCTTTGAATAAATTCATTCGCCGCGGCACGATGACCGTCACGACGGCGAACGGCGAGAGCTTCACCTGCGGCGACGGCACGGGCGATCCGGTCGCGGTGCGCTTCCTGACTCATGAAGCCGAGCGCAGAATTCTTCTGAATCCCGAACTCGCTCTGGGTGAAGCCTATATGGACGGCAGCTTCGTCGTCGAGCAAGGCAACATTGCCGATGCGCTCGGCGTCCTGCTCGATCAGCCGGACATCTTGCCCGACCTCGCAAAAGTGCGCTGGTGGGCGCGCTTTCTGATCCGGCATGCCAAGCAATTCAATCCGCGCCGCCGCGCACGCCACAATGTCGCGCATCATTACGATCTCGACGGACGGCTCTATGCCCTCTTCCTGGACGCCGACCGGCAATATAGCTGCGCCTATTTCGAGACGCCCGACACCAGTCTCGACGATGCGCAGCTCGCCAAGGAGCGGCACCTGGCGGCAAAGTTGCTGATCCGGCCAGGCGACCGCGTGCTCGACATCGGCTCGGGCTGGGGCGGGCTTGGCCTTTATCTCGCAGAACTGACCGGAGCCGACGTCACCGGCATCACGCTGTCTACCGAACAGCTTCAAGTCTCCAACGCCCGCGCAGCGGAGAAGAAGCTCGAGGGGTCGGCGCGCTTCCTGCTGCAGGACTATCGCGACGTGACGGGGCCGTTCGACCGCATCGTCTCGGTCGGCATGTTCGAACACGTCGGCATCGACTTCTACGAGACGTACTTCAAGCGCTGCGCGGAGTTGTTGACCGAGGATGGCGTGATGTTGCTGCACTCGATCGGCCGCTCGAGCGGCCCCGACGTCACGAGCCCCTGGATCACCAAATACATCTTCCCGGGCGGCTACATCCCGGCGCTTTCCGAAGTGTTTCCGGCGATCGAGCGGTCGGGCCTTCTGGTCTGCGACACCGAGATCCTGCGCCTGCATTATGCCGAGACCCTCAAGGCCTGGCGCGAGCGCTTCATGGCGCGCCGCGAGGAGGCGGTGCAGCTCTATGACGAACGTTTCGCGCGGATGTGGGAGTTCTATCTGGCCGCTTCGGAAATGTCGTTCCGCAAGCAGAACCTGATGAATATCCAGATCCAGCTGACCAAGCGTCAGGGCGTGGTTCCAATGACCCGCGACTACATCGCGCGGGAAGAGGCGCGCCTGCGCGCCATGGAGCGCGGTGGCCGGCCGCGGCTCAGGATCGCTGGAGAGTAATGAAATCTAGTGACGCCGGCCGCAGGCGCCGAAAGGACAGGACGCTGGCCGGCCCAACTGGGAGCGAACCTTTGCCAGCACCAGCCGGTCGACGGGACGGCTACGGATGTCCGGACGGGCGATTTGTTCCATAGTGTCGATCAGGCGCGACAGCCATTGCCGTTCGCCCTTCCCCGACCGCCATGATTGAAGCCCTTGGGCCATCGCCTGTTCCCGTCCGAGAAACCGTCAACACCAGAACCAGACACTCGTTCCTGTGAACATGGGGCAAAGAAATTCGGGCGAATGTGAATGACCTCACAGAACCCCGGGCTTTCCTTGTCCTAAACCGTCCGCATGGCCCCACAGCACCAAGTGCTCGACGTGCAGGACGACCTTCGAACCGACTACGCGCTGATCCTGATCGGCACCGCCGCCGCGGTGATCGCGCTCGCCTATCTGCTGCTGACCTGACGTCCCTCAAAAATGCGTCGGGCCCGGGTGGAACAAGGTTCACCCAATTTTTCGCAAATTCTCGAAAGCCGCGCTTTCGCCTGATTCTCGCCCAATCCCGTCAAGGGGCTTGCGGTGTCATAATTCGATTCACACGCAGCATTGTGAGAATCGTGAATAAGGAAACATCGCGCTTTCGCGCTGCGAGCGACGGGCGCTTTATCGGCGCCCCACAATAACGACCCAATCCGAAGAACAATTTCCTTATGGCGCCCCCTGATTCGAACGTCCTGAAGCTCCCCGCCGACCCCAACGCTCCCGCCTATCGGAGCGCACCGCACAATATCGAGGCCGAGCAGAGCCTTTTGGGCGCCATCCTGGTCAATAACGACGCCTTTTATCGCGTCTCGGACTTCCTGGAACCGAAGCACTTCTTCGAAACCGTCCATCAGAAGATCTACGAGACCGCCGGCAGCCTGATCCGGATGGGCAAGGTTGCCACCCCCGTGACGTTGAAGACCTTCTTCCCGGCCGACGCCGACATTCTCGGCATGACCGTGAGCCAGTATCTCGCCCGGCTTGCGGCAGAGGCGACCACGATCATCAATGCCCAGGATTACGGGCGCACCATCTACGACCTGTCGCTGCGGCGCGACCTGATCGGGATCGGCGAGGAGATGGTCACCGTCGCCTATGACGCGCCGGTCGATTTTGCGCCGCGCGCGCAAATCGAGGATGCAGAGCGCAAGCTCTACGAGTTGGCCGAGTCCGGCCGCTATGATGGCGGCTTCCAGCGGTTTTCGCAGGCAATGAAGATCGCCCTCGACATGGCGGCCAACGCCTATCTCCGCGATGGCAGGCTTTCGGGCATCGCCACGGGCCTGCGCGATCTCGACGCCAAGATGGGCGGCCTGCAGTCCTCCGACCTGATCATCGTCGCAGGGCGTCCCGGCATGGGCAAGACCGCGCTCGCGACCAACATCGCCTACAACATCGCCAAGGCGCATCGCTCCGAAGTCCAGGCCGACGGCAGCAACAAGACCGTCAATGGCGGCATCGTCGGCTTCTTCTCCTGCGAAATGTCGGCCGAACAGCTCGCCACCCGCATCCTGTCGGAGCAGACCAGCATTGCCTCGAGCATGATCCGCCGCGGCGGCATCAATCAGCAGGAATTCGACCGCATCCGCGACTACACCATCGAGCTCGAGCACCTGCCGCTCTACGTCGACGAAACCGGCGGCCTTTCCATCGCGCAACTGACGGCGCGGGCGCGGCGGCTGAAGCGCCAGCGCGGGCTCGACGTGCTCGTGGTCGACTACATCCAGCTGTTGCAGGGTTCCAGCAAGCGCTCGGACAACCGCGTCCAGGAACTGACGGAGATCACCACCAGCCTGAAAGCGCTGGCCAAGGAATTGAACATCCCCGTGATCGCGCTGTCGCAGCTGTCGCGTCAGGTCGAAAACCGCGACGACAAGCGGCCGCAGCTTTCCGACTTGCGCGAATCCGGCTCGATCGAGCAGGACGCCGACGTCGTGCTGTTCGTGTTCCGCGAGGAATATTACCTGCAGAACAAGGAGCCGAAGCCCGGCACTGCCGAGCACCAAACCTGGCAGAGCGAGATGGATCTGGCGCTTGGCAAGGCCGAGGTCATCATCGGCAAGCAGCGTCACGGCCCGACCGGCACCGTCAAGCTGAACTTCGAGGGCCAGTTCACCCGCTTCAGCGACGCCGTCGACGAGAGCCATCTGCCCTATCGCGTGCCTTAAAGCCAAGTCCGTGCCGGTTGAACCGGCTTGCTGCGCCGCGTAACCTAGGGCTCATGAACGTCATTTCAGACCCCAACGCCGCGGGCACGATCCTGTCTGCCGAGGCGAACCAGGCGGCTTCGCTCGCGACCGCAACCGGCATCCTGACCATCGATCTCGACGCCATCGTCGCCAACTGGCGCAAGCTCGAGAAGACCGCGGTGCCGGCCGAATGCGCCGCCGTGGTCAAGGCCAATGCCTATGGCTGCGGCGCCGCGCAGGTGGCGAAGGCGCTCGCATCCGCCGGCTGCAAGACCTTCTTTGTCGCAACGATCGAGGAAGCGCGGGTGGTGCGAGCAGCGCTGCCGACGACAACGCTGTACGCGCTCGACGGCTTCTTCCAGAACAGCGGCGATGCCTATGCCCAGATCGATTGCAAGCCGGTGATCGGCGATCTCAACGAGCTTGCCGAATGGGACGTGTTCTGCCGCCGCTCGGGATGGAATGGCGGCGCCGCCATCCATATCGACACCGGCATGAACCGGCTCGGCCTGACCATCCCGGAAGCCCACGGCATCATCCCGCGCATCAATGCCGGCGATCACGGCATCACGCTGGTCATGAGCCACCTTGCCTCCGCCGAACTGGTCAATAGCCCGACCAACGCCAAACAGCTCACCGCCTTCCGCGAGATCGCCAGCCTGTTCTCCGGCGTGCCGGCCTCGCTGTCGAATTCGTCCGGCATCTATCTCGGCCCACAGTTCCAGTTCGACCTGGTGCGGCCGGGAGCGGCGCTCTACGGCGTCAACCCGACGCCGGAAGCCGACAACCCGATGAAGCCGGTCGTCGAGCTGAAGGCGCGCATTGTGCAGATCCGCAATGTCGAACGCGGCGAGACGGTCGGCTATGGCGGCACCTGGACCGCGCGGCGGCTGACCAGGCTGGCGATCGTGTCCGCCGGCTATGCCGACGGCTATTTCCGCGCGGCCAGCGCCAATGACGGCACGCGCGGCGCCGAAGTCGTGGTCGCCGGGAAGCGCTGCCCGATCGCGGGCCGCGTTTCGATGGATCTGGTGGCAGTCGACGTCACCGACCTGCCCGCCAATGCGGCCCGGCGCGGTCACATGGTGACGCTGATCGGCGAAGGCATCACGGTCGACGAGCTCGCGCATCATTTCGGCACCATCGGTTACGAGGTGCTGACCAATCTCGGTCCGCGTTACGCGCGCGTTTATAAAGGCGGTGCGGCGGCACCGGTCGAGACATCAGCACCCGCGTTGCAATCCGAGGAAGCCGAGGCTTCATCCCCGTAAATCTTCATCGCAAAAAAGAAACCGGAGCTTTCGCTCCGGTTTCGCGTTGGGCGCTGATGTCTTCGATCAGGCGAGCTGGCTGCCGATCGGCAGCTTGCGAATGCGCTTTCCCGTCGCCGCGAAGATGGCGTTGCACAGCGCGGGCGTGAACGGCGGCACGCCGGGCTCGCCGACGCCGCTTGAGGGCACATCGATGCTGTTCTCGACGATATGCACATTGGTCACGGCCGGCGCCTCGTAATGCCGGATGACCTGATAATCGTCGAAATTGCTCTGCTCGACGCGTCCCTTCTTGAGCGTGATCTCGCCATATTTGGCAAGCGACAGGCCCATGACCGCGGCTCCTTCGATCTGCGAGCGGATGCGCTCGGGATTGACGTAGAAGCCGCAGTCGATCGCAGTGTCGACGCGCGGGATCGTGATGTTGCCCTTGGCATCGACGGCCACCTCGACCACGGTCGCGATGTAGCTGACGAAGCTGCGATGGGCCGCGATGCCGAGACCGGTGCCGGGCGCCATCTTGCGGCCCCAGCCCGCCCTCTCGGCAACGAGCTCGGTGACCTTGCGCAGCCGTCCGGTGTCGACCGGATAGACATCGTTGGGCTCGCCATAGTCCCACCATTCGGTCGTCGCCTTCTTCGGGGACTCGACGATGCGCGCCGGCCCGATCAGTTCGAGCAGCATGTCCTTGGGATCGCGCTTCAGTTCGTTGGCGATTTCGGCGACGAACGACTGGATCGCCCAGGCGTGCGCCACATTGTTGACCGAGCGGAACCAGCCGACCCGGACATGCGACTGGGCCTCGCCGCTCTCGAGCCGGACGTTCGGCACGTTGAACGGCGTGTCGACAAAGCCCATGCCGAGCTCGATGAAGCCCGGATAGTTGTCGTCCTTCTTGAAGTTCGCGAACAGGCTCGGCGCCGCGCTGCGGTGCCGCCAGGCCACGACCTTGTTGTCCTTGTCGATGCCGGCCTCCAGCCGCTCCGCGGTGACGGTGTGGTAGAAGCCGTGCTTGATGTCGTCCTCGCGGGTCCACACCACCTTGACCGGCTCGCCGTCCATCGCCTTGGACAACAGCGCGGCCTCGATGGCGAAGTCCCATTTCGACTTGCGGCCGAAGCCGCCGCCCAGCAGCATGTTGTGCAGCACGACGTTCTTCTGGTCGAAGCCCATGCGCTTGGCGATATCGTCGCGCGCCCCGCCGGGGCTCTGGACCGATGTCCAGATCTCGAGCTTGCCGTCGGCGATACGCGCCGTGGCCGCCGGCGGCTCCATGGTCGCATGCGCCAGATGCGGCGAATAATATTCCGCCGTCACCACCTTGGCGGCCGACTTCAACGCCGCATCCGCGTCGCCTTCGGCGCGCTCGAGCCGTCCGGGCTTGCGCACATTCTCTTCCAGCATCGCCTTGTAGGCGACGGAATCGAACGTGCCGTTCGGTCCGTCATCCCAGGTGATCTTGAGCGCCTCGCGTCCCTTCATCGCCGCCCAGGTGTTTTTCGCGATCACGGCAACGCCTTCCAGCGGCGCGAATGCCGCGGGCGCGGGCGTGCCCGATATCTTCACCACCTTGACGACGCCGGGGACCTTCATGGCCGCGCTGTCGTCGAGGCTTGCGACCTTGCCGCCGACCACGGGCGTGCGCTCGATCGAGGCGTAGAGCGTGCCGGGCAAGCGCACGTCCTGGCCGTACATCGCCTTCCCGGTCGTGATGTCGTTGAGGTCGACGATCGAGATCGTGCCCTTGCCGATGTAGCGGAACTCGCTCGGCGACTTCAGCTTGAGCGTATCCAGCGCGGGCGCCGGCAACGCAGCGGCATCGGCCGCGAGCTCGCCGAAGCCGAGCTTCTTGTCGGAGGTCTTGTGCACGACCTCATGCAGGCGGACCTGCACTTCGCCTGGATCGACGCCCCAACGCTTGGCGGCAGCCTGTTCCAGCATCTTGCGGGCGCCGGCGCCGACCTGCCGCATCGGCTGGATGAAGTGACGCACGCTGCGCGAGCCGTCGGTGTCCTGGTTGCCGTAGGTTTCCTCATCTCCCGGCGACTGCACCACGCGCACCTTTGTCCAGTCGGCGTCGAGCTCGTCGGCGACGATCATCGGCAGCGAGGTTCGCGCCGCGCCGTTCCCCATCTCGGCGCGGTGCGCCACGATGGTGACGATGCCGTCGTTACCGATGGAGACGAAGATGTGCGGGTTGGTGACCACGCCGTGCGGCATCTTCTCCGCGCCGGTGGCGTAGGCCATGGCAGGACGGATCGCCGGGAATTGCGCGGCGAGAACGAACACGCCGGTGCCGGCGATGCCCTTGAGCATGTTGCGGCGGCTGACATTGGCGATAGTGACGTTTTGCTGATTGCGCTGATAGGTCATGTCACGCCCCCTTCGAAGCCGCGCGGACCGCGGTATGGATGCGCTGATAGCAACCGCAGCGGCAGATGTTGCCGAACATGGCGTCGTCGATCTGCTTGTCGGTGGGTGCGGGCGTTTTCGCGAGCAGCGCCGCAGCCTGCATGATCTGGCCGCACTGGCAGTAGCCGCATTGCGGGACGCTGACATTGCGCCAGGCGACCTGGACCGGATGCTCGCCGGTGGGATGGAGGCCTTCGATCGTGGTGACGGACTTGCCGGCGATGTCGGACATCGCAACGCCGCAGGCGCGGACGGCTTCGCCGTCGAGATGAACGGTGCATGCGCCGCAAAGCGCCACGCCGCAGCCGAATTTCGTGCCGGTCAGCCCGAGCTCGTCGCGCAGAAACCACAGAAGCGGCATCGACGTATCGCCGTCGAACGAGCGCTCCTGTCCATTCACTTTTACGGTGACCATGAGTTCCTCCGATGGCGGATATCTGGGGCCACGGAGCTGCCGCCTCTCAGCGCGTGGCGTTGCCTGAAAACTGGCTGCCAGTCGACGATCAGCGCCACATGCGGTGAGCGAAGCCGGCGGTTCTTTGTTGTTGGCCGTGTCGCGTCAGCTTGGAGTGCGAGAGGAGTAGTGCGAAGAGAAAGTCATCGCGGAGTTGGTAGACTCCCGAATCCTAACAAGTTGTGACTCGTTCGCAAGGAGATTTGAAAGCGAGCGCGCTTTCGCATCTTGCTGCCCACGTTTGACGAGTGGGCAAACGTTTGTGGACATTTTGCCACAATGCGCGCGCCGATCGCGCGCAACGACGTCAGCTCGGCGGCTTGTTGATGAAAAATTTGTCGCCGCAAACGCGGCAAATGGGTCAATGCCCCTTCCCGATCGCACGATAAAACCGGCCGGGCGCGGCCCGGCCGGTTCGGAAAACTCCGCCGTCAGTTCTTGCGCGCGGCCAAAACCTTCTTGCAGCCCTCGCTGACCGGATTCTTGTTCAGGCAAGCGATGATCCGGCCGCCGCCCGGCATGGTCCCCTTGCAGTACTTGTCATAATCTGCCTGACAGGCGGCGCGCTCTTCCGCAGTCAGTGTCTGCGCTTGTGCCACACCGGAGAATCCGATCGCGATGACAGCGGCAGTGAAAAACAATCTGGACATGAGGCCTCCGGTGATGCGTTCTAGTGCCCACTTTCCGAAGTTCGTGCTCCACTGCCGCACGACCGTTCACGAACTTCGGAAAGTCATGGGCACTAGCAAACCTATGATTCTAGTACCGCTTTCGATCTGAAGTCCCTGAACCCGATTTCGCCACGAGTGAGTCAGGGACTTC
>Ga0070741_10017755_pt1 | contig 11639 bp, 12 predicted proteins | sample Coa_R1_4_FD_66440 | JGI IMG/M metagenome (GOLD analysis project Ga0070741, IMG submission 66440) | Surface soil microbial communities from Centralia Pennsylvania, which are recovering from an underground coalmine fire - Coalmine... | ecosystem: Environmental > Terrestrial > Soil > Unclassified ...
TGGGCGCGTTCATCCACGTCAGCATGGCGATCCCCGCCGCGCTCCTCTTCATCACCGGCCTCCTGTCGTTCGCGACCGGACTCGTGTGGTTCCTGCGCGAAATCTTCCTCGCCACCGCGAGTCTCAAGATCGGACCCGACGCCACGCCGCCGAGCAAGATCGCCACATGAAATACCTGCACACGATGGTGCGCGTCAGCGACGTCGCCGCCTCGCTCAAGTTCTATTGCGACGGGCTCGGCTTGAAGGAAGTCCGCCGCACCGAGAACGAGAAGGGCCGCTTCACGCTGATCTTCCTCTCCGCGCCGAATGATCCGGGCGCTGAGATCGAGCTCACCTACAACTGGGATCCCGAGGAGTACAAGGGCGGCCGCAACTTCGGTCACGTCGCCTATCGCGTCGACGACATCTACGCGACCTGCCAGCGCCTGATGGATCAGGGCGTGACGATCAACCGTCCGCCGCGCGATGGCCACATGGCCTTCGTGCGCTCACCCGACGGCATCTCGGTGGAGCTGCTGCAGGAAGGAACGCTGCCGCCGCGAGAGCCGTGGAAAAGCATGCCTAATACCGGCAGCTGGTAGCCGGAGTTGCGCTAGAGTCGGCGGATGCTGCTCACGCAGGCGCGTCTCCCCGATGGCTTGTCCGTGTGGCTGATGCCCACACGCACCGATCTTGCGCTGCCCGACCGCAGCAGCCGCGCCGCGACCACGTATCTCGCCAACGACCGCGCCACGCGCGCGCAGCCGGTGCAACTGGAAACCGTCGCGAGCGCCACGTCGGAAACCCGACGCGTCTATGAAGTCGTCCCTTACGTCCCTTACGACGGCTTCTCGAAGCTGAAAGGCGTCGCGGCCTACGAAGCCACGCAGAACGTGCTCGGCGTGCGAGCGGTCACGGTCGACGATTACGCCTGACGACTCGCCCCGCTCACGCCGGTGTCACATCCTCGTGCTCCGCGTCCTCGAGCGCCGCGCGGCGTTTCTGCCAGGTTTCCTTGGTCTGCGGCTTCACGAACAGCGTCGCGATCTCCGGATGCGCGGCCTTGATCCGCCGCTCGATGCGGTTGATGCAGAGCTCGATCTCGCGCGTCGACTGGCCGTCGTGGAACTCCGCGGAGAGCGCGCAGAAGATCCGGTTCGGCCCCATCTGCGCGGTGATCACGCCGTTGGCGTGATCGATGCCCTTGTCGGCGCCGGCGATCTCGAGCACCGACTTGCGGATCTCCGGCAGCGCCTGCTCGCCGATCAGCAGTCCCTTGGTCTCCTTCGCGAGCACGATCGCGGTGACCGCGAGCACCACGCCGATCAGGATCGAGGCGATGCCGTCGTACTCGTGCACGCCGGTCAGTCGCGACGCCAGCACGCCGGCGAACGCGATGACGATGCCGACCAGCGCCGCGCTGTCTTCGAGCAGCACGGTGAACGTCGTCGAGTCCTTGCTGCGACGGATCGCGACCACCCAGGAGAGATCGCCTTTGGAATGGCGGAATTCGTTATAGGCGATCCGCCAGGACGCGCCCTCGAACAGGAACGACACCGCGAGCACGACGTAGGCGGCGGTTGCGCTGCCCATCGGCTGCGGATGGTGCAGATGCGAGATGCCCTGGAACATCGACACACCGGCGCCGACCGCGAACACCAGCAGCGCCACCACGAAATTCCAGAAGTACAGCTCGCGGCCGTGGCCGAGCGGATGCTCCGGGCTCGGCGGCTCGACGGATCGGCGCAGGCCGTAGAGCAGCAACAATTCGTTGCCGGTGTCGACCAGCGAGTGCACGCCTTCGCTGAACATCGCCGAGCTGCCCGAGATCGACGCGGCGACGAACTTCGTCACCGCGATGGCGAGATTGCCCGCCAATGCGGCGTAGACGATGCGTTTCCGGGCGGCGTGGCTGCGGCGGGCCATGCCTTTTTGATCCCGGCCGGTGCAGGCCGGTTCCTGCCGCTCATCACGGCCTGGAAACGTGCGGATTGCCCTTCACGTAGAAGCGCAGCAGCCGGCGCGCCCAGTGCTTCGCGTAGTCCACGCCGATGCGCGGCCGCTTGACGATGACGATGCGCGCGCCGTCGTGCGGATCGGCGACATAGAGATCGCGGCTTTCGAGATCGTGGCCGTTGTGGCGCTTGTCGACGTGCATCGCCTTGCACAGCAATCCGGGGCCGCTCGTCTTCGCTTCGAGATTCTTCACCGGCTCGAGCGCGCGCAGCAGTACTGCGGAGGCGACGCCTTCGGGCTGCGTCACCACGTTCATGCAGTGGTGCATCCCGTAGATGAGATAAACGTAGACGTGTCCCGGCGGCCCGAACATCACGCGCGTGCGTGGCGTAAGTCCGCGCGCCGAATGCGCCGCGAGATCATGCGGACCGAGATACGCCTCGACTTCGACGATACGTCCGACGCGCTCGGTGCCGCCGGTGACGTGCACGAGATGCTTGCCGAGCAATTCCTGCGCGACGACGATCGGATCGCGGTCGTAGAACGCGCGCGTCAGTTTCTTCACGGCTGGACTTGCGCCGGCGCCTCGCTCTGCGCGCCGCGCTCGTGACGGATCAGATAGACGCCGCTCGCGATGATCACCGCCGCGCCGACCCAGGTCATCGCGTCGGGCAGCACGTGCCACACCCATGCGTCGAAGTTGATGCTCCACGCGAGCGCGGTGTACTCGATCGGCGCGATGACGGAGGCCTCCGCGCGGCGGAACGCATCGGTGATCGCGAACTGGCCGAGCCCGCCGACGACGCCGACGGCGCCGATCAGCAGCCAGTCGTCGCCGGAGATGCGCACCCATCCGGGCGCGGCGAGCGCCGCGCTGCCGAGTCCCATCAGCGTCAGCACCCAGAACACCATGCTCTGCGTCGAGTCGGTGCGTCCGAGCACGCGCACGGTGATCGCGGAGATCGCGTAGCCGGTCGCGCCGAACAAGATCGCGATGCCCGCCCAGGTGAAGACGCCGTGTCCGGTCGGACGCAGCGCGATGAGCACGCCCGCGAAGCCGACGCCGATGATGATCCAGCGCGCCGGCTGCACACGCTCGCGCAACACCAGCGCCGACAGCGCGGTGATGATCAGCGGCGCGACGAAGAACAAGGTGTATGCGGTCGACAACGGCAGATAGCGGATGCCGAACACGAACGCCGACAGCGTCGAGATGCCGATCGCGCCACGGAACAGATGCAGCCCCCAGCGCACGCGGAATACGGATCTGAAGCCGGTGGTCGAGGCTACCCAGATCGCTACGAACGGCCACGACGACAGGGCGCGCAGCGCGCAGACCTGCAGCGGCGGGTAGTGCGCGGACAGCTGCTTCAGCCCCGCGTCCATCAGGGACAGCAGGGAGACGGCGCAGAGCATCGTGACGATGCCCCGGAGGTTGTCGCGGGTGGATGTCATGTCCGTTACAGTCCGTGAAGGATCGTCACGAACCGTTGCAGTAGTATCGCGCACCAAATCGCGTCGCGACGCATTGTCGGGAGCTTTCGGTTGCCGCGCACGTCACCGCCGATCTCGGTCCAGCTGAAGCGCGTCGTGCCCAGCCGCTGGGACTGCCTCGCGCTGGTTCTGGTGCTGCTCGGCCTGCTCTTCCTCGCCGAGACGAGCCGGCAATTGCTGCAGCCGCTCTCGGGATTGCAGGCGACGCCGCTGTCGCTCGATCCGTCCGACCTTCCGATGTACGCCGCGCGCACGACGCTGCGCATGCTCGCCGCGATGGCGTTCTCGCTCCTGTTCACTTTCACGTTCGCGACCTGGGCCGCGAAGAGCGCGCGCGCCGAACGCATCCTGATTCCAATGCTCGACATCCTGCAGTCGGTGCCGATCCTCGGCTTCATCTCGGTCACCGTCGTGTTCTTCATGGCGCTCGCGCCCGGCCGCGTGCTCGGCGCGGAATTCGCGGCGATCTTCGCGATCTTCACCAGCCAGGCGTGGAACATGGCCTTCAGCTTCTATCAGTCGCTGCGCACGGTGCCGCACGAGCTCACCGAAGCGGCGCGCTGCTTCCAGCTGTCGCCCTGGATGCGCTTCTGGCGCCTCGAGGTGCCGTTCGCGATGCCCGGGCTCGTGTGGAACATGATGATGTCGATGTCCGGCGGCTGGTTCTTCGTCGTCGCCTCGGAATCGATCAGCGTCGGCTCGACCGCCGTGACGCTGCCGGGCGTCGGCTCCTACATCGCGCTCGCCATCGCGCATCAGGATTTCAACGCGATCGGCTGGGCAATCGTCGCGATGGCCGCGGTGATCCTGACCTACGACCAGCTCCTGTTCCGTCCGCTGGTCGCGTGGTCCGATCGCTTCCGCAGCGATCAGGAACGGCACACGCCGCCGCCCCGCTCGTGGGTGCTGACCGTGCTGCGCCGCTCGCGCATCGTGCGCAACCTGCGCCGCGCGCTGCACAAGCACGGGCCGCGGATCAGCGTCGCCAGGCCCCGCGTCCTCGAGGTGCGCGGACTGCCGCTGCGCCTGCAGGACACCGCGTGGACCGGCATCGCCGCCGCACTCGCGCTGCTGCTGATCTGGTACGTGATCCACGTCGTGCGCTCCGAGCTCGCGTGGCAGGACGTGTTCGGCGTCGTCGCGCTCGGGTTGGTGACGATGGTCCGCGTCTTCGTATTGATCGCGCTCGCCACACTCGTCTGGGTGCCGGTCGGCGTCTGGATCGGCTTGCGCCCGCGCGCGGCGCAGATCTCCCAGCCGATCGCGCAGTTCCTCGCGGCGTTCCCGGCGAATCTCATGTTCCCGATCGCGGTGTCGGCGATCGTCGCGTGGCATCTCAACGCCGACGTCTGGCTGTCGCCGCTGATGATCCTCGGCACGCAGTGGTACATCCTGTTCAACGTCATCGCCGGCGCGACGACCTTGCCGCGCGACATGCAGGACGCGGCCGCGAATCTGCAAGTGACCGGCTGGCTTTGGTGGCGCCGCGTCGCGCTGCCCGCGGTGCTGCCGTACTACGTGACCGGCGCGATCACCGCATCGGGCGGGTCGTGGAATGCGGCGATCGTCGCCGAGGCGGTGAGCTGGGGCCCGACGCATCTGTCGGCGCACGGCATCGGCTCGTACATCGCGCAGGCGACCAGCGACGGCGACTTCCATCGCATCGTGCTCGGCATCGCGATCATGGCGGGCTTCGTCGTGTTGCTGAACCGCGTGTTCTGGCGGCCGATGTACCACTACGTGGAGCGCCGATGCCGTCTGGATTAGAGCAAGTCTCGCCGCCGCTCCTGCGCGTCGAGCAAGTGCGCCAGGTGTTCGCCAAGCCCGGCGGTGGCGAGCTCGTGGTGCTCGACAACATCGACCTGAAGCTCGAGGACGGGGAGATCCTCGGATTGCTCGGCCGCTCGGGATCGGGCAAGTCGACGCTGCTGCGCGCGATTGCGGGCCTGTCGGCGACGACGTCGGGCCGCGTGATCTACGAAGGCCGCGAAGTCGCCGGTCCCGCCCACGGCATTGCGATGGTGTTCCAGAGCTTCGCGCTGTATCCCTGGCTCACGGTGCAGCAGAACGTGCAGCTCGGCCTCGAAGCGCTGCACGTGCCGCCCGACGACGTGCGACGGCGAGCGCTCGCGGCGATCGATCTCATCGGGCTGTCGGGATTCGAAGGCGCGTTCCCGCGCGAGCTCTCCGGCGGCATGCGCCAGCGCGTCGGCTTTGCGCGCGCGCTCGTCGTCAATCCGACCATCCTGCTGATGGACGAAGCGTTCTCCGCGCTCGACGTGCTGACGGCCGAAACGCTGCGCACCGATTTCCTCGACCTCTGGGCCGAAGGGCAGCTGCCGATCAAGGGCGTCGTCCTGGTGACCCACAACATCGAGGAAGCGGTGCAGATGTGCGATCGTGTACTGGTGATGTCCATCAACCCGGGCCGGATCATCAGCGAAGTGAAGATCGACATCCCGCAGCCGCGCAATCGCCTGCAGCCCGCGTTCCGCGCGCTGGTCGACCGGCTCTATTCGGAGATGACCGCGCAGCGCACGGAAAAGGCGGCGCAGCGCCAGGAGATCTTCCCCGGCGTGGGCATCGGCACGGTGTTGCCGCTGGTCACGATCGCGGCGATGACGGGCTTGATCGAAGCGCTCGCCGGCGCGCCGTACCACGGCAAGGCGCATCTGCAGGAGCTCGCCGCGGCCCTGCGCCTCGAGAACGAACTGCTGCAAGTCGGCGAGACGCTGCAGCTCTTGCGATTCGCCGAGCTCGGCGGCGGCGACATGAAGTTGACGCCACTGGGTGCGCGCTTCGCGGTAGCCGATGCCGACGAGCGCAAAGTGCTCTTCGCGCGCCAGCTCGTCACCTACGTGCCGCTGGCGGCGCACATCCGGCGCATCCTCGACGAGCGGCCCAATCATCGCGCACCCAAGACGCGCTTCTCCGACGAGATCGAAGACTACATGGGCGCCGCCGACGCCGAGCGCACGCTGCGCACGGTGATCGCGTGGGGACGCTACGCGGAGCTCTTCGTCTACGAGGACGCCGACGGCGTGTTCGTCGCGCCGACGCCGTGAAGCGCGCGCTGGCGATCGTGTCGATCGTCGCGGCGCACAACGCCGCTCACGCGGCCGGCGGGCGTCCGATGACCACCGACGACGCCGCGCTGACCAACACGCACTCGTGCCAGATGGAGACCTGGCTGCAGCACGCACGCGGCGATACCCAGCTGTGGCTGTTACCCGCGTGCAATCCCTGGGGACCGTTCGAAGCGTCGGTCGGCGCCGTCGTCGACTACCCGCAAGCCGCCCGCGCCTCGACCGGCATGGTCGTGCAAGGCAAGGCGCAATGGCTCGACGTCACGCCCGTACAGGTTGGGATCGCGGCGGGCGCGCAACGCGTGCAGAGCTTGTGGAGCCTCTACTACGCGTACGTGCCGATGACGATCAGCGTGACGTCGTCGACGCAGGTACATGCGAATTTCGGCTGGCAGCGCGATCGCATCGCCAGCGAAGATCAGTTCACCTACGCCGCGGCGCTCGCGCACGATCTCAGCCGCAACCTGAACGCGTTCGCCGAGATCGTCGGCAACGATTCGGCGGCGCCGATCGTGCAGGGCGGGGGCGCGGTGCTGTTCCGCGGCGGCGTGATCCAGCTCGATGCTTCCTTCGGCCGTCCCGTGCGCGGGACGTGGCGCGACTTCATCTACTCGATCGGCTTCGAGCTTTATCCGGACGCGCTTTGGTGACGACGGGGTTCGCCCGGCGCATGCCCGAGAACGTCTTGCGCAGGTAGAGCTCGCCGCGCCGCGCCAGTCGCCCGGCCGCGGCTTGTGCCGTGATCGATGCGCGGCCGGCGAATGCCGGTGTCGCGCGGCGCAGTGGCGCGAGCAAAGCTTCGACCGGCTCGTGCTTCAGCATGCGGAACTCCTCGTCCATCCGCGCCTGCTCGGCGTCGTCGAAGTTCTCGCGCACGAGCGCGAACAGGTCGACCTCTTCTTCCTTGATGTGATGGCGCAAGAGCTCGCCGAGCACCATCACCTTCGCGGTCCAGCCCACGCCACCCGGGCACGCCGACGCGAGCTCCTGCAGCAGGATGTCGGCGACGTGATGCTCCTCGTAGGCCTCGAGCGGCAGCGCCTCGTCGGGCAGCTTCGCGTGCAGGCGGCGGTAGACCACCTCCTCCTCCGCGCGCGAATGCGCCTGCAGCAGCGACTGCAGGCGCGTGAAGATCTCGGTGCGACGCGCAGCTTCCGCCGTGGTCGTGGCGGCGAGCTCGGAAAGGATTTCCTCGAGCGTACGGTGATCGCGGGCCAGTGTTTCCAGAATCGCCATGTCGTTCTCCGCTTTGAGATCGGAGAAAGTTGGACTCACCAGACCTTGCAAGGTTTCGGGTTCACCATCGGGGCATTGGATTTGCATGCGAACGCGCCGCGGAACTCCGGCATGTTCGCAACGACACCGTTGATGCGATAGCGACCCGGCGAGTGCGGATTGGTCAGCGCGAGCTCGCGCTGACGCTCCACCGTGATGTTCTCGCATGCCCATTGCCCGAGCCCGATGAAGAAGCGCTGATCCGGCGTGAAGCCGTCGAGCAGGCGATGATCCTGGTTCGCCGTCGCCGCCTTCCACGCGATGTAGGCGAGCACCGTGCCGCCGAGATCGGCGATGTCTTCGCCTTCGGTGAGCTTGCTGTTGATCTTGAGCTCGTCGATCGCGGTGTAGCCGCCGTACTGATCGACGATGCACTGCGCGCGATTCTCGAAGCCCTTCGCGTCGGCCTTGGTCCACCAGTCCTTGAGATTGCCCTGGGCATCGAACTGCCGGCCTTCGTCGTCGAAGCCGTGGGTGAGCTCATGCCCGATGGTCGAGCCCGTATTGCCGTAGTTCGGCGCGTCGTCCATCTTCGCGTCGTAGAGCGGCGGCTCGAGCACGCCCGCCGGGAAGTTGATGTCGTTCATCTGCGGGTTGTAGTAGGCGTTCACCGTCGGCGGCGTCATGCCCCATTCGGTGCGGTCGACCGGCTTGCCGATCTTGGCGAGCTGCCGATGCTGCTCGAACTGCGTCGCGCGCTCCGCGTTGCCGAGGAAGTCGTCGCGCTCGATCACCACCGAGCTGTAATCGCGCCAGCGATCCGGATAGCCGACCTTGTTGACCACGGCATGCAGTTTCCCGATCGCGCGCTTCTTCGTGGTCGCGCTCATCCAGTCGAGCCGCTCGATCTCCTGCTGCATCGCCTTCTCGATCTCCGCGGTCATCTCGACCGTCTTCTTCTTGAGCTCCGGCGAGAACGCGCGCGCGACGAACTCCTGGCCGAGCGCCTCGCCGAGCTGCTCGTCGACGTAGCCGACGCAGCGCTTCCAGCGCGGCTTGAGCTCCTTGGTGCCGCGCAGCTTGCGGCCGTAGAAATCGAACTCCTCGTTGACGAAGTCCGACGACAGCAGCGACGCCGAGGCGTTGACCACGTGCCAGCGCAGATAAGTCTTGAGCTCCGCGAGGCTGCGCGTCTTCAGCTGGTGATCCATCTCGCGATAGAACTTCGGCTCGGCCACGTTGAAGCTGTTCAGATGCTTCTCGCCGAGCGCGTCGAGATAGGCCGCCCAGTCGAACGACGGCGTCAGCTTCTGCAGGCCCTTGCGGCTGTACTTGTGCAAGAGCTTGTGCGGGTCGCGCTTCTCGACGTTGGTGAGCGAGGCTTTCGCGAGCGCGGTCTCGATCGACATCACCGTCGCGGCCTCGGCCTGGGTCTGCTCCGGCTTGTCGCCGAGCAGCGCGAACATGTTGCGCACGTGCTGCGCGTACTGCTCGCGCAGCTCCACCGACTTCTTGTCCGTGCGCGTGTAGTAGTCGCGATCGGGCAGCCCGATGCCGCCGGCGACCGCGAACGCGATCACGCTCTCGGAGTTCTCGAAATCCTGATTCGAGCTGAAGCCGAACAGGATGCCGCCGTCGCCGGATTTCAGATGCTCGCCGGCGATCAGCGGCGCGAGCTGCTTCTTGGCCTTGATCGCGTCGATCGCCGCGAACTCCGGCGCGATCGGCTTCGCACCGAGCTTCTCGATCGCCGACTCGTCCATGCACGCGGCGAAGTAGTCGCCGATCTTCTGCTGCGCCGCCGTGCGGCCCGCCTTGTTCGCGGCGAGATCGGCAAGGATGCCCCAGAGGAAGCGCTGATTGTCGTTGTAGAGCTTGCCGTAGACGCTCCACGCCGACTGATCGCTCGGGATCGGATTGCTCTTCATCCAGCCGCCGCAGACGTACTGATAGAAGTCGGTGCACGGATCGGCAGTGGGATCCATGTTGGCGAGGTCGAGGCTCGGCGAGTAGGGCAGCGCGTCCAGCGGCTTCTCGCCGGTCGGGCTCGAGGTGAGCGTCTTGCGCGAGGGGCCGCCGGCGCAGGCGACGACGATCATGCAGGCAATGGCAAGCGACAAGTGCAGGCGCATGGCGAGTTCCGTGTCCGTTTTCAGGCGGCCAGCATAAACTGAACGTCATGGCACTTTCTCCTGAGCAGGTCGAAGCCCGCGCGGCAGCGATGCAGGCTGCATTCGTCGAAGCGGCGCGCCGCAACGAATGGGGCTGGATCGCGGATGCGTTCTACGCGCCGAACTGCACGTATCTCTGCGAGTACGGCGGCACCATGCGCGTGTTTGCGAAAAGTCGCGCCGAGATCAAGGCGACGCATTACGGCCGCGAGATGATGGTCGGCTGGGAAGGCTGGTCGTTCCCGATCGAGCGCTACACCACGCACGGCAACCAGATCATCACGCACTGGTGGAATCGCGGGCCGGGCAAGCGTGCCGACGGCAGCTTCTTCCAGACGCCGGGCGTGTCCTTCATCACCGTCGGCGACGACGGTCTCTTCACCGATCAGCTCGACTTGTTCGACCTCGCGCACCAGATGCATCTGTGCGACGAGCTCGAGGCCGCGGGACTGCTCTCGCCGAAGCTGAAGGAGAACTGGGTCGTGCCGATGAAGCGCAAGCTGATCGGGATGCTCTCGCTCAACCTGCCGAAGCCGTGAGCCGATGCTCTTCCGCGCCGTTGGCCATCTGATCGATCGCGTGTTCATCGTCGCGGTCGCGATCGCCGCGGCGCAGTTCCCGATCTTCTACGCCGATTACGCGAACACGCTCGCCGGCGCGACTGCAGAAGCCAAGACGCGCTACGACGAGCTCGAGCGCGCGGCCGATCGCCAGCATCTCTCGGTCGACGCGTTCATCGAGCATCACTTGTCGAATCCCGATGCGGCGATCCGTGAATCCGGCGACATCCATCGCACGACGGTCACGCGCTACAAGAATCTGCAGGCGGCGCTGGACGACGTGCGAGGCGCAGAGATCTGGCGCAAGCCCGTGGTGATCGCGCAGCGCTGGGATCCCGCGATCGCGCGCGCGACGACGTTCGAGCCGGGATTGCCGATGACGAGCGAAGGGTTGATCTTCGGCTTCGCGGGATTGCTGATCGCCGCGCTGCTCGGCGCCGGCACGCGCGGTGTCTATCGCCGTGCGAGCGGACGGCACTACGTTCCGGCGCGCTGATCGCTCGTCACTTCGGCAACTCCAGCTCCCAGCGCTCGATCGGCTTCAGGCTTTCGCGCGACGTCCAGTCGATGGTGAGCGGCGCGATCGTCACGTAACCCTCGGCGTAGAACGCGGTGTCGCGATCGGGCAGCAGCTCGGTCGCGCGCTTGAGGATCGGCTTGACGACGTCGCCCCTGGTCTCGAAATGATCGAGCAGGTAGAGCGAATCGCCCATCGACGCGACCTTCACGCCTTTCGGATTGCCGGGCGGGATGTTGACGTTCAACAACGTGTACGGCGCGAGACCTTCCTTCATCGCGCGCTCGACGATCTTCGCCGCGATCTGCGCCGACACCGCGTACTCCTTGCGCCCCGAATCCTGCGAGAACGCGATTGCCGGGATCTTCGCGAGCGCACCCTCGACCGCTGCGCCGACCGTGCCGGAATACAAGCTGCCGACGCCGACGTTGGTGCCGCGGTTGATGCCGGAGACGACCAGATCGAACTTCTGATCGGGCGACAGCCAGTACACCGCGGCGAGCACGCAATCCGCGGGCGTGCCGTCGATCGCGGTGCCGAAGGGCTTGCCGTCGTGCTCGACCGGGATCGGCTTCGGCAGGCTGCCGAGGATCGTCGTCGAATGACTCTTGCCCGACTGATCCGTCTTCGGCGCGACGACGATCACTTCGCCGAGCGGC
>Ga0070741_10017756_pt1 | contig 11638 bp, 10 predicted proteins | sample Coa_R1_4_FD_66440 | JGI IMG/M metagenome (GOLD analysis project Ga0070741, IMG submission 66440) | Surface soil microbial communities from Centralia Pennsylvania, which are recovering from an underground coalmine fire - Coalmine... | ecosystem: Environmental > Terrestrial > Soil > Unclassified ...
TCCCAGCGCCGGCAGTCCCGCATTCGCCTCCGACGACGACGCTTGGTTGAGCATGTCGAGCCCGACTTGCAACGCGTACTGGGTGTATTGCTGCGATTGCGAAAGCTTGCGCATCAGCGATGCGCGAGCGTCGCGCACGACCGGCGGACTGAAGTCGGGGGAACCGAGCGCCTGGCGCACGAGCCCGACGGCAGTGGTCGCGTCGCCGGCCAGCGCTTCGACGTAGAAGCGCACGTCGTCGGGATCGACCGCGAAGTGGACCGAACCGCCGCTGGCCGCCACCGCTTGCTCGAGCGGCATCGTTGCGGGCGGCTGTGACGGCAGCGTGACCGGTGTCTGCAAAATCGTCTGCGCGACGAGTGCCGCCAACCCGCTTTGCTTCATCGTCTGCCGGTCGAGACCGGCGGGAACGACGATGGCGACGCCGACGAGCGACGCGCGCGGATCTTGCTGCCGAACGATCGTGCTTCCGCCGCGGCGCTCGACGATTGGGGCCGTTGCGTCGCCGCTCGCACGTCCGGCAATCGGCACGACCGCTGCGAGCGCGAGCGCCGCGGAGAACAGGGCGCGTGAGGTCACGACGGAGGTCCTTTCGGCGCGACGGTGATGAGCCGCACCGTAACCGGGGCGGTCAAATATTTTCGGACGACCTCCGACACGTACTGCGGATCGAGGGCACGCGCCGCTTGCAAGTACTCGCCGCTGTCGTCGCCGGGCGCGTATTCCGGCCGCCCCTCGGAGGCGTACCATCCCAGGTTATCGGAGAGCTCGTCCGGCGTTTGCGTGTCGGAAGCGATATGGTACAGAAACGCTTCGCGCGCGGCTCCGAACGTGCGGGGATCCATCGGCGTCGCCATCTTGGCTAACGCTCCCAGAACCGTTTGTGCGGCGGTTTTGTCGTCGCTGCCGCCGATGGTGACGCGCATGACGCCCGGATCGTGCAGCGTAATGAATTGGCCGATCACGTACGCATCCTTATTACCGGCGTCGATCTCGCGGCTCACCAGCCCGGTTTGTTCGCGGAAAAGATAGTCGGCCACGAAATCGAGGGCGGTCGCCGCCTTTTGATCGGCGATCGGCGGACCGACCCATGCCAACCCGGTCCCCGGCACTTCGCCGGACGCCGTCGTCGCGCCGGTCGCGCCCGAGAGCGATGAGTCGAATGGTGCGTCCATCGTGCCGCCGGTGCCCCCGGCCACCGCTCCAATGGTCGAGGCGTCGACGTTGCCGGTCATCGCGAGCAGCGCGTTGCCAGACCGGAAGGCGCGCTTGGCAAACTCCGCGATGCTCTGCGGCGAGACGCGAGCGATGTCCGCCACTGAATCCGGGAGCGCCGGATAGTGCGCAGGACCGGCGGAAAAGATTTGCTTGAAAAGCAGATCGTGCAGCGTGAGATCCGTCGAGTAGCGTTGCTGAACCGCGAGAACCGCCGCATCCCGCTGCGCGGTTTTTACGGCCGCATCGCCGATCTCCGGCGCAAAGTATGCCGAGGTCAGCGCCGACACGACGCGGCGAACGCCCGATGACGGAATGACCGCGCTGACGCCCACGATGTCGGGATACACGTTGATGTTCAACGCGCCGCCGACGGCGTGCACGACGTCGATCAGCGATTTTCCGCCCGTCAGCGGCGCGACCGCCGCGGCGGTTGCCGCGAGCCGCGCAATTCCGGGCGACGCGTTGTCGTATCCGGCTCCCGGGGCACGAAACCATAGCGCCACGGTGGCCGCGCCGACCGTCGGATTGGCGTCGAGCACGTAGGCACCGCCCCGCGGGAGCGAACCCCGCTGCTGCGCCGCATCGGCCGCTGCCGAGGGCGATGCTAAGAGGGGCGATGCGCAAGCGAGCACCGCGATGGCGACGGCCGGACCGAGTTTCATGCCGGTTCCGGTGAGATTTTCGGCGGCAGACGCGTGGGTTTTTCGGAAGCGCGTTTTGGTTCGTCCGACGCCGGACGTTCGCTTTCGTTGTCCGGCGACGGGGCGGTCTCGACCGCGGTGCGGTCGTACGGTTTTCCTTTGAGAATCGCGATGACTTCTTCGGCGTCGACGGTCTCGTACTCGAGCAGCGACGCGACCATCCGCTCGACTTTGTCCCAATTCGTGTTGAGAACGTCCTTGCCGTTCTGGTAGCAGGTTTCGATGATGTGGCGGACCTGCGCGTCGATTTTGCTCGCGATCTCCTCCGAGTAGTTGCGCTCGTCACCGAAATCGCGCCCGAGGAAGACTTGATGCGCACCGCGTCCGTATTGAATCGGTCCGAGCTCGCTCATGCCGTACTGCGTCACCATACGCCGGGCGAGTTCCGTCGCTTGCTCGAAGTCGTTGCTCGCGCCGGTCGTGACGTCGCCGAATCTGATCTCCTCGGAAAGGCGCCCTCCCAGAGCACGCGTGATTTGTGCGAGCAGTTCCTCGCGCGTGACGCTGTGCCGGTCGTCTTCCGGCAGCGACCACGTGATGCCGAGCGCCATGCCGCGCGGAATGATCGTCACCTTGTGCACGGGATCGGCCTTCTCGAGCAACCCTCCGAGAATGGCGTGTCCGGATTCGTGGTACGCGGTCACTTCTTTTTCTTTTTGCGACATCACGAGCGACTTGCGCTCGGGTCCGACCATGACGCGGTCGATCGCTTCGTCGCAATCGATCATCTCGATCACGCTCTTGTTGCGGCGCGCGGCCAGAAGCGCGGCCTCGTTGAGCACGTTCTCGAGATCGGCCCCCGAGAACCCCGGGGTCCGCTTGGCCAGCGTGCGCAGCGACACGGCCTTTCCGAGTGGTTTGTTGCGCGCGTGGACTTCGAGAATTTTCTCGCGCCCTTTGAAGTCGGCACGGTCGACGACGACTTGCCGGTCGAACCGCCCCGGCCGCAGCAGCGCCGGATCGAGCACGTCGGCGCGGTTGGTCGCCGCGATGAGGATGACGCCGGTGTTTTGATCGAAGCCGTCCATCTCGACGAGGAGCTGGTTGAGCGTCTGTTCGCGCTCGTCGTGGCCGCCGCCGAGACCCGCGCCGCGCTGGCGTCCGACCGCGTCGATTTCGTCGATGAAGACGATGCACGGCGCCGACTTCTTGGCTTGATCGAAGAGATCGCGAACGCGCGAAGCACCCACGCCGACGAACATCTCGACGAAGTCGGATCCGGAGATCGACAGGAACGGAACCCCCGCTTCGCCCGCAATAGCGCGCGCGAGCAAGGTCTTGCCGGTGCCCGGCGGCCCCAGCAGCAGCACGCCTTTGGGGATGCGCGCTCCGAGCGACTGATATTTCTTCGGATATTTGAGGAAGTCGACGATCTCGGCGAGTTCTTCTTTCGCTTCGTCGACGCCGGCGACGTCGGCAAACGTGACCTTCGGACGGTTTTCCGAGAGCATCTTCGCGCGCGAGCGGCCGAACGACAGCGCTTGACTGCCGCCGCTCTGCGCTTGGCGCAAGATGAAAAAGAGCAATAGCACCATCAACGCCATCGGTGCCAGCGAAATGAGGCCGGTGAAGAGCCCCGCATTGGAGGGTTGTTCGAAGCTGATCGCTCCGCTCTTGACCTTGCGGTAGACTTCGTTCACGAAGGTTTGGTCGAGATTGGGAACGGCGACCGAGTACTTGACGCCGTTGGTCAGTTCGCCGGTGGCCGACAACCCGACCGCGTGGAACGATTGGACCTGGCCTACCTCGAGCTTCTGATAGAAGGCGCCGTAATCGAGATGCGTCGCGCTTTCACTCGGCTGGACGAAGCGCTCGACCAAAATAAAGACCACCACCACAGCGGCAATGATGAGGACGATCGACCGGAGATTCTTGCTCACGTCGCCTTTCCCGGGGACACGGGGGATTCTTGGGCCTTTGCGGGCATCGTTTCCTTTCAACACGCCCGGCCGCCGGGCCGGTTGCCGATGCCGAAAGCGTCGCTTTTCCTACTCCCGGGTTATACCCGACACTTCGCCTTGGCGTACCTCGAGAAGGACGCCGGGTTTCATCCAGAAGCGTCCGCTGCGGCCGTTTTCGAGGGCACGGACGGCCGCCTCGACGTGGGTGAAGGCGATATCTCGCAGCTCCGCTTGCTCGGCCAAGCAGGCTCGCACGCGTCGCCTCAGTTCGGCCCGGCGCGAGGACTCGGTTTCATCGGAGGCCAGCGTTGCCGCCCGAGCGACCGCTTCATCGAGCCCCGGGAAGAGTGGGCGCAGGGCGTCGAGCGCGCCGCGCACGGCGTTGCGGCGAAGGCCGGCATCGGCGTTCGTCTCATCGACAGCGTACGGCAGTGCGCGGGCGTGACAAAGGTCGCGCAGCGCTCCTGCCGCGACGCGCAGCAGCGGCCGCGCGAGGGCAATGCCGTCGTCGAGCGGACGCCGCGCCGGCATGCCTGCGAATCCGTCCGGGCCCGCGCCGCGAAAAAGCGCGAGCAGCACGGTTTCGCTTTGGTCTTCCGCGTGGTGGGCCGTCACGACCGCCGTGCACCCGCGACGCCGCGCGCACTCCAGCAGTGCCGCGTAGCGTAACTCGCGCAGCGAGGCTTCGTCGCCGCGCGACGGAACCAGCCGCATCACGTCGAGTTCGAACCCGCAGGCTGCTGCGACGGAAGCCGCAACGCACTCGTCTTGCCATGCCGCCGCGCGAATACCGTGGTTTACGTACGCCATCCACGCCTGCAAGCGCATCGGGCCCGACAGCGCGTGCAGCGCCGAGGCCAATGCCACGGAGTCCGGACCGCCGCTGCACGCAATCAACACGCGCTCCCCGCGCTCGATCGCACCGCTTTGGCGAATCGCGCGTTCGACGTCGCGATCCGAGCGCGCGCCTCTCACGGCGCGCTCACCTCCGTACGCGGCGCGCGATCTCTCGCTCGACGTCGCGTTTGGCGACCACCGCGCGCTTGTCCCACAGTTTCTTTCCGCGCGCCAAGCCCAGCTGCACTTTGGCGATGCCGCGGGTGAAGTAAAGCCGCAGCGGAACGATCGTCAGCCCTTTCTCTCCCACCCGGCTTTGCAGCCGCACGATTTGCTCGCGGTGGAGCAGCAGTTTGCGCGGCCGGTTCGGATCGACGTTCGAAAAACTTCCTTGACGGTAGGCCGGCACGTGCATGCCCAGCAGCCACGCCTCGCCGTCGCGAAAGCGCGCGTAGGCTTCGCTCAAACTGACCCCGCCCGCGCGAATCGATTTGATCTCCGTTCCCGTCAGCACCAAGCCGGCTTCCAGCGACTCGAGCACCTCGTATTCGTGGCGCGCCCGGCGGTTTTCGATCGCCAGGGGCGCGCGTTTCTCCGTCGCCCCGGCGCGCTGTTGTTTCGATTTCACGCCTTCACCGCAGAGGATTGCGACGGTCGTCTGCAGCGTCGAGCGGGCCTCGAGAAACGACGTGACCCTCGCTCTCCACGAGCACGCTTCCGGCCGCATCGTGAATTGCGGCTTGGACTCCGAGCACGTTGCGCCGCTGCCACGCGACGCGTCCGCGCACCTCGATCGGCACTTCGAGCGGAACGGGACGGCGAAACCGCACGTTGACGCTTGCGGTAACGCCGCGATGTCCCGCATAGCCCGCCGCATGCGCCATGGCCTCGTCGAGCAACGCCATCACGATGCCGCCGTGCGCGATGCCGCGCCAGCCTTGATACTGCGCCGCCAGCGTGACGCCGGCGCGCACGCCGTCTTCGCCGTCTGCGGCGCGCTCGAACCGGACGTGCATGCCGGCTGGGTTGTCGGGGCCGCACGCAAAGCAGTTGCCGTCGTCGAAAGGAACGTCGCTCATCGTCCCACCTCGAGCCGCTCGGCCAAAGAACCGGGAAGGTGCGCGTTGCGAATTTTCGCTTGCACGGCCTCGATGGGATACGGATAACGGACCCAGGTCACGCGCGCGCGATCCGGTTCGAAGAACGCCATCGAGGCTTCGGGATTCAGATCGCGCGGCTGGCCCACGCTCCCGACGTCCACGATGTAGCGGCGCCCCGGCTCGAGCGTCAGCTCTCCTCCCGTCTGCATGTGCTTGTGGCCGATCGTACCGTCGGATTCGCACACCCAGTACTGAGCGATGTGCGTATGACCGACGAAGATCAGCGGCGCGTCCGTGCGCGCGAAGGCACGTGCCGCGGCGCGCTTGTCGAGGATGTACTCGAAGTAGTTGACCGGTGCGCCGTGAACCATCAGCAGTTCCGGCAAGCGCAGTTCGTAGGAAAGATCGTTCAACCACCGGCGCGACTCGTCGTCGAGCACGCGTTGCGTCCATTCGATCGCGGCGCGCGCAGCCTCGTTGAAAAACTCGGTGCCGTAGTTATCGAGTGCGGCCAAATCGTGATTCCCCAGGACTGCGTGCGTCGTACGCTCGCGCAGCAGACGCACGCACTCGTTCGGATTGGCGCAATATCCGACCATGTCGCCTAGACATGCCAGTGCGTCGCTCGCATCGACTTGTGCGAGCGCGCGTTCGAGCGATTCCAAGTTCCCGTGGACGTCGGAGACGAACGCGTACCTCATGCCGGCATCTCGGCCAGCACGCCGCGTAACGCTTCGGCAAAAGCTCGACGCATCGGCTCGGTTCCCGCGCTCACGCGAATGAAGCGGTCGAGGGGCGGGGCTCCCGGTTTGCGGATCCAGACGCCGCGGCGCAGAAGTTCGCCGACGACGCGGGTGGCGCGTTCGGCCGTATGCATGTCGATGCAGACGAAGTTCGTAAACGATTCGATGCTGGCGCAGCCGAGTTCCGCGGCGAGCGCATAGTAGGCGGCGCGCGCGCGAGCGGTTTCGGCGACGACGCGGTCGCGGAACTCGTCGTCGCCGAGCGACGCGAGCGCTCCTACCTGCGCGTTGCGATTGATGCCGTAATGGAGCCGGATCTTTTGGAACACCTGAACGTTGCGCTCGGCCGTCAACGCGTAGCCGATACGCGCTCCCGCCATGCCGTACGCCTTGGAAAACGTGCGCATGCGAATCAGGCGCTCTTCGAGGTGCGGCGTCAGGAGTTCGCCGGGGTCGACGAAATCGGCGTAGGCCTCGTCGAGCAGCAGCAGCGTGTCGTGAGGGAGTGCACGGTAAAATGCGGTCACGTCGTCGCGCGCGATGAAGCGGCCGCTCGGATTATCGGGATTCGCCAGATACAGCAGCGACGGATGTTCCCGGCGCGCGATCCCCAGAAGCGCCTCGAGGTCGGGCGTTCCGTCGGGCGTGTAATCCACGGCCGTCAGTCGAGCGCCGAATCCGATGGCGTGGTAGTTCAACGTTGGGTACGTGCCGCGCGTCGTCACGATCGAACCGCCGGGCTGAACGAACGCGCGGACCGCGAGCCCCATGACGTCGTCGATACCCGAACCGACGAGGATGTGCGCGGGTTCGCATGCGTGCTTGCGCGCGAGCGCGTCGCGCAGATCGAGCGACTCCGGGTCGCCGTACCATCCGAGACGCGGAAGCTCGTCACGCATCGCGGTAAGCGCCTTGGGCGACGGCCCGAACGGACTTTCGTTGGCGCCCAGCCGCACGAGCTCGCGCAGCCCGCACTCGCGCATCAGCTGCTCGGGGCCGACGAACGGCGTCGTGGCGGGGATCGCGTCGATCGCGGGGGCGGGGCGAACCATGCTGCGCGTTTATGCTCCTATGAATTGATGGACGGCGACCGGCGCGCCGGCCGGCCATTCTTCGTCACGCTCGTCCATCACCACGTAACCGCCGGCGCGTGCCGTCAAGCTCACCGAAAACGAACGCAAGGGCAGGGGATGCGCCAGCAGGACGTTGCCTTCATGCCGCAGGGCGACCGGAACGTACCAGGTCCAATCCGCCCGGCCGTGCAGGGGTTCCGCCAAGCGCGCCTCGATCGGCCGGGGCGCGAGCCGCGCTCCGCACAGAGCGGCGACGATCGGCGCGCCGATCGCTTCGAGCATCATGAGCGCCGAGACCGGATTGCCCGGGAGACCGAGAATGGGCTTCCCTCCGGCCGCGCCTAACAGCGTCGGCTTACCGGGCTTGACGCGTAGTCCGTGGACCACGACGCCCGGCTCGCCGAGTGCGGCCACCGCAGCGGGCGTGACGTCGCGCTCGCCGACCGACGAACCGCCGGTCATCACAATGGCATCGCACTCCTCAAGCGCATCCGCCAGCGCGCGAACGAACGTCGCGCAATCGTCCGCCAGGCGTGGATAGTGACGGGCCTGCGCGCCCATCGCCCGCAGCGAAGCCGCAATGGCGTAGCGGTTCGAGTCGCGAATCGAGCCCGGTCCGGGTGTTTCGGTAACGTCGACCAATTCGTCGCCGCTCGAAAACACCGCGACGACCGGCCGGCGATACACGTCCACGCGCGCCACGCCGAGCGCCGCAAGCACGCCGCACTGCGGCGCACCGATGCGCGCGCCGGCCGAAAGCAGCCTCTCGCCGCTGCGCATGTCGGAACCACGAGCGATGACGTTCGTGCCGGCATCGAACGCGCGCTCTATGCGCACCGCCGCGGCGCCGGCATGCGCGTCCTCAATGGGAACGACCGCGTCTGCACCCTCCGGCAACGTTCCGCCCGTCGGAATCCGTAAAGCGGTGCCGCGCGCGACGGCCGCGCGCGTTGGGTCTCCCATGAGCACGTCACCGGCGATCGCCAGCGTACCGGGCGTGTCGGCGGCGACGAGCGCAAATCCGTCCATCGCCGATCGCGGCGCGTTTGGAAAATCTTCGGCAGCGTCCACGTCGCGAGCCAGTACGCGTCCGAACGCGTCGTCGAGCGCGACGCGCTCCACACGCGGCGGTGCGAGACGCACGCGCGAAAAGTACGCAACCAGCGCCTGCTGCGGTGCGAGGAGTTTTTCGGTTTCGAAACCCGCACCCGGTAGGAGTGCGTTTGCGGGCTGCGTAATGGCGCGCTTCTCCATGCTCGACATCGCCGTCGTTCGGCGGGACCCCGATCGCGTTCGACGCTCGGCCCGTCGCCGCGGGCTCGACCCATCGTTCGTCGACGACGTTCTGCGTTACGACGCCGAGTACCGCTCCGCGCTTTCCGCAGCCGAAACGAGCAAGGCCGAGAAAAATCGCATTTCCGCCGAAATCGGACGCGCGTCCGACAAAGCGGCGGCGGCGCGCGAGTTGCGGCCGAAGATCGAAACGCTGACCGCGGCGATCGCCCGAGAAGAGGAACGCGCGCGCGCGCTCTCGCCGGAACACGACGATTCGCCGCTGCGTGCGCTGCTCGAGCAGTCGCCGAACTTGCTCGACGATACGGTTCCCGACGGCGCCGACGAAAACGCGAACGTGACGATGCGCGTGTGGGGAGAGCCGCCAACATTCGATTTCGCGGCGAAGCCGCACTGGGAAATCGGCGAAGCGCTCGGCGCGATCGACTTCGAACGTGCGGCAAAGCTCTCGGGCAGCCGGTTCGCCGCGCTGCGCGGAGCCGGAGCGCGTCTTTCACGGGCGCTCGCGCAGTTCTTCCTCGATCGCGCCGGCGACGCCGGTTACGAAGAAGTCGCGCCGCCGCTGCTCGTGAGCCGGGCAACGATGTGGTCGACCGGCCAACTCAGTAAATTCGCCGACGCCATGTTTAGCGATGCGGATGCCGGGCTCTACATGATTCCGACGGCCGAGGTCCCGCTCACGGCGCTGCACGGAAACGAGATCCTCGCGATCGACGATCTTCCCAAGCGGTACGCCGCCTTCACGCCGTGCTTTCGCAAGGAGGCCGGTGCGGCCGGAAAGGACACGCGCGGATTGATTCGGCTGCATCAGTTCGAGAAAGTCGAACTCGTGTGGCTCACCACACCCGAAGGATCGCCGGACGCGCTCGAGCGGCTGACGGGCGACGCAGAAGCGCTGCTGCGCGCGCTGGAACTCCCCTACCGCGTCGTCGCTCTCTGTGCCGGAGACGTCGGATTCAACGCCGCCAAAACCTACGACATCGAAGTCTGGCTGCCGAGTGCGAACGCGTACCGCGAAGTCAGCTCGTGCTCCGACTGCACCGACTTTCAGGCACGCCGCGCGAACATACGCTTCCGGCGCGCGCCGTCGGCAAAGCCGGAACTCGTGCACACGCTCAACGGCTCGGGATTACCGCTCGGACGGACGATGGCCGCCCTCCTCGAGAACCATCAGCGAGCCGACGGATCGGTCGCGATCCCGCCGGCGCTGCGGCCTTACACGCGCTTCGACGTGCTTTCCAAATAGTCGGCGAGCACGTCGACCGCGCGAGAGTATTCGCGCACCGAAGTACCCGCTGGAAAGTACGCCTCGACGCGCACGCGCGTGAGCGACTCGTCCGCGCGCTCCAGCGTGCAGCGCACGCGTTCGTTGTTGACCAGACCAAACGCAGCTTCGATCGTATTGCCGGCGGCGGAGGCGTGGGCCCCGAGTGCCAGTTCGATGCCGCCGAGCACGCGCCGGTACGTCTCATCGTAAGGAGCATGCACGTCGACGGAGCGATGCGGGCGCAAGCCGATCGGTTTGCGCTCCTTCGCGAGGTTGAGCCAGCGCGCGATGAAGCTCATCGGGTAACGGCAAAGCCGAGCGCGACGCCGAGCGCGGCCGAGGCGAGCAGTGCGCCGCACGGGATCCAGCTCTGCGGACGGCGAGAGAACGCTACGGTGTAGACGGCTTTGAGCACGTTATTCGACGACGTTGCGACGACGACCGCGAGCGTCGCGGTACTCAATCCGAGTTTGACGATGCCGCCCTGCGCCAATCCCAACACGAAGGGATCGATGTCGGTCACTCCGACCACGGCGGCCAGCCCCAGTACGCCGCTGCGGCCGAGGTGGGTTTGCACGAGCGCCGTTATCGCCGAAATCGCCACCAGCAAGGCGGCGAAGACAACGGCGGTAACGATTTGCAGCGGATTGGCCGTCGTTCCGGCGGCTTCGCTGTGCGGACCCCAGCGCGCGCGCAGCCAGGCAAACGCGAGAAGCGCCGCACACGGAACGAGCATCGGAACCAGGAGCGCGCCGCCGAGCGCAGCGCTGAAAATCGAACAAATGGCCAGGACGCGCAAGTACATCATGCCGGTTGCCGCGGCGATTCCGGATTGCAGTTCGGCCGACATCCCTTCGTCGTGCGCGCGCCGCGCCAACACGACGGTCGTTGCGGTCGACGAGTAGAAACCTCCGAGCACAGATGCCAACAGGACGCCGCGTTTCGGAAAGACGTACTGCTGCAGCAGGTAACTGGCGTATGAAATCGACGACACCGCGACGACGGCGAGGCCGACGCCGAACGGTGTAACGTTGGTGTAGGGAATCGTCGGCCGCCCGGCGAGCAGCGGCAACAGGATGCCGATCAGAATGAGAAACTGTCCGGCGGTGACGATCTCTTCGCCCGGAACCTGACGCGCCAGTTCGTGGAGCGTCCGTTTGCTGCCCATGAGCAGGACGGCTGCGACGGCGGTCGTGACGGGAATCCACAGCGGCTGCGTCACCGCGATCGGCCCTAAGACGTAGGCGATCGCCGTGCAGAGCGGTACGACGAATCCGGGCTCTCCGGCGTCGGCTTTTGCAAATGCGTTCTGCAGATAGACGAAGGTCCAGCCGCCGATGACGAGCAGCCCGGCGATGAACGCGGCACCGTAGTGCGGCTCGAGGATGAAGAGGAGACCGCCGGCGAGGGCCAGGAGCGGAAAGGTGCGGACGCCTCCGGGGCGGCGCGGCTCGTCGGCATAAAACTCTTCGAATGCAAACCCGAAAAAGAGCGACAGGGCCAGC
>Ga0070741_10017757_pt1 | contig 11638 bp, 7 predicted proteins | sample Coa_R1_4_FD_66440 | JGI IMG/M metagenome (GOLD analysis project Ga0070741, IMG submission 66440) | Surface soil microbial communities from Centralia Pennsylvania, which are recovering from an underground coalmine fire - Coalmine... | ecosystem: Environmental > Terrestrial > Soil > Unclassified ...
TCCGGCCCCCGCCCGGCGATTGGCCCACTTACAACGGCGACATCAGAGGCAATCGGCATAGCGCCCTGCGTCAAATCACTACTGAAAACGCGAATCGGTTACAGCTTCAGTGGACTTACACGCTCCCTTACATAGGACTGGAGATGACCCCGGTGGTGAGCGGCGGCGTCATGTATGTCTCGGCGCCCAACCGGATCTGCGCACTGGATTCCCGCACTGGCCGCGAAATCTGGTGCTATTCGCGCCCCCGTAGCGCCGCGGATACCATCGCCGGAGACGCCGCCAAAGGCGCCAACCGCGGCGTAGCCGTTCTAGGCGACTGGGTCTATTTCGCGACTGATAATGCCCACTTGATTTGCCTGCACCGGCTGACCGGAGCGCTGATCTGGGACGTGGTAATGCCTGAAGGCCCCGGCCGCTATGGCGCGACGGCCGCCCCGCTGGTCGTGGGAGACCTGGTGATCTCGGGCGTCTCCGGCGGCGATGGCCCGCTGCGCGGGTTTCTCGCAGCCTACAACGCCGGGACGGGCCGGCAGGTATGGCGCTTCTGGACCGTGCCTCAACGCGGCCAGCCGGGATCCGAAACCTGGCGCGGCTCAGCGCTCGAAACCGGCGGCGGAGCGACGTGGCTCACCGGCTCTTACGACCCGGAGACCGGCCTGCTGTTTTGGCCTACCGGCAACCCGTTCCCGGACACGGACGGAGACCAGCGGGCCGGCGATAATCTCTATACCAATTGCGTGTTGGCGCTCGAAGCTAAAACCGGCAAATTACGATGGTATTACCAATTCACGCCACACGACCTGCACGACTGGGACGCCACCGAGCCGCTCGTTCTGGTGAACGCCATGTTTCATGGACGCGAGCGCAAGCTGCTGCTGCAAGCAAATCGCAGCGGCTTCTTTTACGTCCTGGACCGGACCACCGGCGAATTCCTGCTCGGGAAGCCGTTCGTCCGCAGGCTGACCTGGGCGAGCGGCATCGGGGCCGGCGGCCGGCCCCACGTGGTGGAGGGTAACAAGCCCACTCCGGCGGGAACCAAAACTTGTCCGGCCGTGCGCGGCGCGACGAATTGGTATGCGACGACTTTTAACCCGGAAACGAAGCTTTTTTACGTGATGGCCATCGAGGATTGCAACATCTACCGCCAGTCGGAACAGGGCGGATACGTGCCCTTAGCGGATCCTTCCAGCCCCCCGGAAAAGTTCCTTCGCGCCATCGACATCGAAACAGGCAAAATCGCCTGGGAGATTCCTCAAGTAGGGCCGCCGGAAGCCAACTATTCGGGCGTCCTCTCGACAGCCGGCGGCCTCGTCTTCTATGGTGAGACAGGAGGCGGCTTTGCCGCCGTGGAGGCAAAATCGGGAAAAACTCTGTGGCACTTCGAGACCGGGCAGCAATGGCGGGCTTCGCCCATGACCTATATGGCCGGCGGACGCCAGTATGTCGCCGTCGCCTCCGGAAGCAATGTGCTCGCTTTCGCCTTGCCCGGGAGGTGAGCCCCGGGAAAGCCTGATCTCTCGCAGATTGTTCACGGAAGGAGGCCTTATGGATCGCAGGTCGCTTCTAAGATTGGGCGGACTGTCGGCGCTCAGCCTGATCCGGTTGCCGCCGCTCGCCTTCGCTCAGGAAAAAAGCAAACTCAAAATTACGGGAGTGCGTCTGGTAAAGACGCGGCCCAAGCGGCCCCTCCCGCCCTACACGCCGGCCCCCGGCGCGTGGTCCACCAACGGCGTGGAAGTGGCCAGCCCGATGTCGATCTACCCGGAGTACAAGGCGAAGCGGTCGCTGTTCCTGCCCGATCCGGATAAGGTCCCGAGTTTCACGGTCGAAATCTCCACGGACAAGGGCGTAAAGGGGTATGGCAGCGGCGGTCCCGGCGGCGGTTATGTCGTCGAGCAGCACTTCACCAAGCTGCTGCTGGGAGAAGATCCGTTCAATGTGGAACGCATTTGGGATATTTTGTGGCGCTCCAGCATGTCGTACGGCCGGGCCGGCCTGGTGATCCATGGAATCAGCGGCGTCGATCTGGCGTTGTGGGACCTCATCGGCAACGCTCTCGGCATGCCCGTTTACAAGCTGCTCGGCGGAGAAACCAAGTCCCGTATCCCCGCCTACTGCACGGGCAACGATATCGAGCAGCACATACAGTTCGGATACAAGAGGCTCAAGCTGGCCATTCCCTTCGGACCCGCCGACGGCCGGGAGGGCATGAAAAAAAATGTGGAGCTGGTGCAAAGCACGCGCAAGGCCCTGGGCCCGGACGGCGACATCATGCTCGACTGCTGGATGTCCTGGAACGAGCGCTACACGATCGAGATGGCCGAAATGGTTGCTCCGTACCGCGTCTATTGGATGGAAGAGTGCCTGCCGCCGCACGATTACGAAGGCTTCGGCCGCCTGAACGCAGCCATCAAGTCCACGCGCATCGCCACCGGCGAGCACGAGTACACGCGCTACGGATTCCGGAAGCTGCTCGAGCACAACGCCGCGGCCATCTGGCAGCCGGATATCCATTGGTGCGGCGGATTGACGGAATTGCGCCGCATCGCCGCCCTTGCCGCGGCGTATGATATTCCCGTGATTCCCCACACCGGCGGAACGTTCGACTGTATTCACTTCGTGATGGCGACGCCCAACGCGCCCTGGGCCGAGATGTTCATGCCGCCGCCGGGAGGGCCGCCGGAGGTCTACCGGCGGTTCGAACAGGACAATCAGATCACGCGCGGGCCGGAAGGCGTCTACGCGCGCCCCTCCGATCGTCCCGGGTTCGGCTGGGATATCGAGGTCGCCTGAGCGCCGGCGTTCCGGACGATCGCCGGCGGTACAATTGCCATGATCCATCCAGGAGGTTCCATGCGGTACACGCGAAGAGAGTTGGGCCTGCTGCTGCCCGCTTTGACCACCCCGGCCGGGTTGGCGGCCGCGAAACCCGCCTTGCCCTCGAAGGCGTATCGTTTTGAGGAACTGCCGGTCCGGCAAAATGGCGCCAACGTCTCCCGGGCGATTCTGCGCGGCGAGACGCACAAAGGCTTCCCGATCGAAGCGCATGAGACCTCGCTGGCGCCCGGCGGCATGCCGCATCCGCCCCACCACCATTTCCATGAAGAAATGTTTTTGGTCCGGGAGGGAACGATTGAAGTCACCATTTCGGGCAAGGCGTCGCGGTTGGGACCCGGCGGCGTCGCCTACATCGCCTCCAATGAAGAGCACGGAATCAAAAACGTGGGCGCGGCGCAGGCGCAGTACTTCGTGATTGCCCTGGGCCCCGAGGAAGCGTAGGCCGGCGGCCCATTCAAATATTGCCCCGCCGCGGCGGGAAAATGCGATTTTGGGGTTGTAATGCAGCCGGTTTCGGAAAAACCCACCGTCGCCGCCCCTGCCGGCGGCATGCCGGCCCTGGTCCAGTGGGCGGCTCTCCTGCTGATCACGCTTTTTCTGCTGGCCGCAGATCAAGCCTACGCCTGGTCCAACAAGCGGCCGCCGACTTTTGATGACGCCTGGTATCTCGAAACCAGCCTTTATTTCTTTCATCAGCTCGCCCAAGGCGGATTCAGTGCATTCGCCTCCGCCTACGCCCATTCTTTTCGCATCAAGGCGCCGCTGATCTCGGTGCTGCCGTTGCCCTTCTACTTCCTCCTGGGCCCGGGTTACCGCCCGGCCATGCTGGTTAATACGGTTTTTCTAGTACTCAGTAGTATCTGTCTCTTTTTGCTGGGCCGCAGGCTCTTTTCGCCGCAAGCCGGGCTGGCCGCCGTGATCTTCTATCAGACCATGCCGTTAAGCTACGGGTTATCTCGCGTATTCATGGTGGACTACGGCCTTTCCGCGCTCGTCATTGTCTGGCTCTACTGTCTGGCCGTTTCGGAGCGTCTCACCCGCGGCTCCGTCAACTTCTTGCTGGGAATCGTGCTGGGCCTGGGACTCCTGATGAAGGTCACATTCCCGGCGTTCATCGCCGGGCCTCTGTTGGTGACGCTGCTGGCAAAGCGCCGGCAGCCGGCGACCCCGGCAAGCGAGTCCTTTTGGTTATGGCGATGGTGCGCGGAAAGGCCGCTGGCGGCGATCGCGCTGCCGGGGATGGCCGTAGCCGCAACCTGGTACGCCTGGAATCTCAGCTCGGTGCTCGAATATGCCTGGCAGGGCGCTTACGGCCGGATCGGCGCAGCCTATGGGGCCGGCGGTCTGTCCCGCTGGCTGCTCGCCGCCGTCAACCAGGGAATGTCTGTTTACTACACAGTGGCGTTGCTCATTGCCGTTCTGGCTGCGCGGCGAAGCGCCGCCAGGTCCGGCCCGTGGACCAGAGGAACGATTTTCGTTCTCGCCTGGCTGATTCCGCCGTTTTTATGCTGCTTGGTGAGCAGCAACCGGGAGGTCCGGCTGGCGCTCCCGCTGCTGCCGGCAGCGGCTCTACTCCTGTCGGCTGCGATTTTTGCCGGCGCCGGGCGCCCGGCTATCCGGGCGGCGCTCGCAGCGAGCGCAGCCGCGGCGCCCGTTTTGCTCTACGCCGGCATGAGCTTCCCCGCCGCTGCACGCCGGCTGCCCACTGGGCAGGTAGGGCCCTTTTTCCTTTTAAGCCGCGATCTGGTGTGGGCGCACGCGCCTGACTCGAAGGGCGATTGGGGGCAGCAGCGCGTGCTGGATAAAATCGCCGAGCTCGGGCGGCCGAACGCCGGCAAACGCTACGTGGTAATCGGCGTGGAGCATTCCTACTTCAACGCAAACCTGCTCAGCTATCTGAACGCCTATTCCCAATATCCGTTCTATTTTACGTCGCTCGGCTACGCCGAAGCTTCCGTCAACGCTGCGGTCGAAAGGCTTTACAGCCTGAACGCCCGCTTCCTGATCATGACCGCCGGTTTCCCGCCCGCCGAGCTGCCCCCCTTGTTCAATCGCGTGAACGCCGGCGTGCAGCGGCAGCTTGATCAGGGAATGGCGCCGTTTCATGCGCGGGCCCGAATCCAGCTTTCACCCCCGGTCGAAGCGGTGATCTACCAAGCGGCTGAGCCCTGGCAGCGCTTCGCGCCTGGATCAAACGAGCCGGCGCCGCAACATCGGACGGCCGCCGATTTCAGCGGCGGCTTGCGTTTTCTTGGGTTCGATTTTCGCTCTCGTGGCCACTACTTGCAGGAGATCACATATTACTGGGCCGCCCTGCGCAGAATCCAGGTTGACAAACAAGTGCACGTCCAATTCCGGCGCGGCGAACATCAAGTGCTTCTCCAGGAGTTCTTCGTCACCAGCGGCGAATATCCGCCAACCCGCTGGCAGCCGGGCGAGACAGTCAGACAGACGTTTTTCATCTATGCCCCCAGGAGCGGAGACGCCGACCCGCTGGAGGCTTCTCTTTGGCTTACGCCCGCCGCCGGCGGCGCGCCGGTATCTATTGTTGCTCCCGAGGAATGGAAGAAGCGCTCCGAAGTTCCCCTCCGGATCGAAGAACCATAGCGCGTGGCAGCGCCCCCTGAAACTCCGGTTCCGCACGGGATCCGGCGGCGGCTATGCTAATCTCTTGGCCTTTTAATCGCAATGCCCCATGATGTCGGTGATCGTCCCCGTCTATAACGAACAAGAGATTATCCGCTCGTCGGTAACCCGGCTGCACGAATACCTGGAGCAGCGCGGCATTGAGCACGAGGTCATCCTCGTAGACAACGGGTCGACAGACCGTACGATCGAGATTTGCCGGGAACTGGCCTCCCAGCGCGCCTGGCTCCGGTGCTTCTCCATTCCCCAACGCGGCGTCGGGCGGGCCTTTGTGCTTGGCGCCACACACGCCCGAGGCGACTGCCTCGTCAGCATCGACGCCGACCTGCCGTCCGAGCTGGCTTTTCTGGATTACGCCGACAAGCTGTTGGAACACTGCCACCTTCTGGTGGGATCGAAATTCATGGGCTATCAGAACCGCCCGCTGCTGCGAGTGCTGGGAAGCCAGCTTTACGTGCTGATCGCTCAGCTTTGCTTCGGGCTCACGGTGTCCGATTTCTCGCCTGACAGCAAGGCCTATCGAAGGTCATCTCTGGCGCACATTTTGCCGCACCTCGACCCCTGGACCGGCTACGTACTCGAGGTGGCGCTGCATTTCAAGCGCACCGGCAAGCGCGTGCTCCAAATCGGAATTGACGTGCAGGATTCGCGGCCGAGCAAATTCCACTTGGCTCATGAAGCAATTTACCGGTACCGCCATCTTTTCCGGTGCTGGCTGCTCGAACGGAGAAAAAATTCCTGGCTAGGCCGCGATGCTGGCGTTCAGCAAGAAGGCTGAGCCATGTATCTGCCGCACCGCCGGCGCTGGCCCGCCCGCCGCAGCCCGGCGGGCGCGAGGGAGAGAAGCTCGCGGTGAAATTATGCCGTTTTGCGGCGGCTCCGTTCGGCGTCGTACGGGACCGGGAAGATTTACTCGGAAGAGCCGGGGCTATTCTGCGGCGCGGCTGCGGCGATGGCGGAAGGAGCCCGGCGCGGGAAAACCGATCTGACCGTCGTACCACGCCGGCTGGAAAGGATTTCCAGCCGGCCTCCGAGCTGGCGCACGCGCTCGCGCATGCCCGCGATGCCTACTCCCAGTATCGCGGTTCCTTCGTTCAGCCGTTCCAAAATATCAGGGGCGATTCCCTGCCCTTGGTCCGACACTTCCAAAGTCCATTCGCACGGGGACGCCGACAGCCGGATTTTCGCCGTCTTGCTCTTCGAATGCCGGTGGATGTTGCTCAAAGCTTCCTGGACAATCCGGAAAATCGCGATCTCCAAATCGCTGCCGAGACGGGGCAGACGCCGGGGAAGCTTCAGGCTGACGAAAATCCCGTGGCGCTGGTTGTGGCCGCTAATGTAGGCCCGAAGCGCGCTGGCGAGGCCGAGCTCGTCGAGCAGCGGCGGGTGCAGCAGGTAGGCAAGGGTGCGCAGCTCATTGCTGCATTCGCCGCCCAGCGCGACTGATTGCTCCAGGTTCCGGCGCATGGCCGGTTCCAGGCCCGGCGATCTCTGTTGCAGCAGCCGGAGGTTGCATTCCAGAACAGCCAGGCGTTGGGCCGTGCTGTCGTGCAGTTCGCGGGCGATGTGCCTGCGCTCTTCATCCTGGATCTGGAGCAGGCGGCCCGAGAGATCGCGAAGAGCCTGTTCCGTGCGCTTTCTATCGGAGATATCCCGGGCCACCGTAGAGGCGCCGATGACTTCGCCGGCCGTGTTCTTGACCGGTGAGACCGTAATGGCTACTTCCACGCGCGATCCGTCCTTCCGGAGGCGCAGGGTTTCATGGCGCTCGAGGATGCTGCCCCGCCGGATGCAATTGGTAATAAGAGCAAGGTCCTCGGAATGCTCCGGTGGTATGAGAACGGACATCGGGCGCCCCAATACCTCGTGGGCCTGGTAACCGTACAGCTTTTCCGCCCCCGCGTTCCAGGTTACGATGGCCCCGTCCAGGTTTTCCCCGACAATGGCGTCGCTCGAAGATTCCACAATCGATGCGAGAAACGCCGAGGACTCCTCGGCCTTCACCCGCTCGGTTATGTCGTTGATAATCGTTAGGCGGCTGGGCCTGCCTCGGAACAGAATCCGGCGCGTGACAATTTCCACGTCAATGATCGTTCCGTTCTTCTTCCGGTGTTTCCAGCGGCGGGTGCCCACATCCAGGCTGCGAATCGGAGGTTGGCTGGTTCGCTGGAAGGTCGCCAGAAATACCGGAAGATCCTCAGGCGGCCGGATGTCCGCCAGCGTCATACTCAGGAACTCTTCTCGCGTATACCCATAGTGCTGAATTGCAAAGTTGTTAACTTCCACAAAGGCCAGCGTCTTTTCGTCAACAAGCCAAACCGGCAGGGGCGCGCGGTCAAAGAGAAACCGGTATTGTGCTTCAGAGAGATAGGACTGCGCAGCCGTTTTTCGGCCGGCGCTGGCTGGATTACGCACTAGGGCCCGAAGCTTCTGTTTCCTTTCCAATGGACCACTTCCCCTGCCCCTGAATCATCAGACCAGCCTTGGGAGCACAAGGTTACCGCCCACGACCGCAACCCCGTTACAGACCAACGTCTTTTGCTTATACCTCTTCAAAATAACTATGTCAACAGAAGACCGGTGCGGTATTGCAAACGGCGCACGCAGCGGCGGCCCGGAGTCGGCGGCCGCCCGAGGTGCGGCAACGTCCACTGGGCTGGGTGGTCTCCACTGCCTGCTCCGGAGCGGCGCCGCGGTCGTAGACTGGAGAAAAAGGCCGTTTTGGGAGGCAAGGACCATGGAACCCGAGCAAGTGAAGCGGCTGCAAAAACATCGGTGGAAGCTGTCGCTTGTCTATCTGATTGTGGTGGCGGCCATCTTGGCGCTGGTGCAGATCTTCGCCTCGGCGCCTCGCCCGAAGGCCGTTTCCTACAACGAGTTTCTGGCGGAAGTGAAGGCCGGTCATTTGTCGGAAGTCAGCGTTACCGAGCGGCAATGGATTGCGATGCTCAAACCCGAAGCGGTCCAGCAAAAAGGCGCTCCCTCGGTGATCGAGACCAGCCGGCTGCCCGGCATCAATGAAAGTCCTCTTATACACGAACTCGAAGCGCATAACGTCAAGTTCGCCGGCCACATCCAGAGCGGCTCCGCCTGGACAGGCATTCTCTCCTGGCTGCTGCCCTTAGCCCTGTTGGCGCTGGTTTACGGTTATGGAATGCGGAAGCTGGCGCAGGGACCCGGCGGTTTTCTGAACATTGGCAAAAACCGGGCCAAAATTTATGATCGATCGAGCCGCATCGGCGTGACTTTCGCAGATGTTGCCGGCGTGGACGAAGCCAAAGCCGAACTGGTCGAGGTGGTCGATTTTCTCAAGAATCCGGGCAAATACCAGAAGCTCGGCGGCCGCATTCCCAAGGGCGTCTTGCTCGTCGGCCCTCCGGGCTCCGGCAAAACGCTGCTCGCTCAGGCGGTGAGCGGAGAGGCCGGCGTTCCCTTCTTTTCCATTTCGGGATCGGAATTTGTGGAAATGTTTGTGGGCGTCGGGGCCGCGCGGGTGCGGGACCTCTTCGAACAGGCAAAGCACAAGGCGCCTTGCATCATCTTCATCGATGAGCTGGACGCGATCGGGAAGTCGCGTTCCGCCGGCCGGGGCCTCATTCTGAGCCATGATGAGCGGGAGCAGACTCTGAATCAGTTGCTCGTCGAAATGGATGGCTTCGACGCTTCGAGAGGAGTCATCATCATGGCCGCTACAAATACGCCGGAAGTGCTGGATCCCGCCCTGCTGCGGGCCGGCCGCTTCGACCGGCAGGTGATCGTGGACCGGCCGGACATGAAGGGCCGGGAAGAAATCCTCGCCGTGCATGCCCGAAAAATTAAACTGGCCCCTGATGTGGACCTGCGGGCCGTGGCTGCCCGCACTCCGGGCATGGTGGGGGCCGACCTGGCGAACATCGTCAACGAAGCGGCCTTGCTGGCGGCGCGGCGCTCGGCCGCTCAGGTGGAACTGCGCGATCTGGAGGAGGCCGTGGACCGGGTCACGCTCGGGCTCGTCCGCAAAAGCCGCGTGATGAGCGCGGAAGAAAAAAAGCGCGTCGCTTATCACGAGGCCGGGCATGCCCTGGTGGCGCTCTCGCTGCCTCATGCCGATCCGGTCCATCGGGTATCGATTCTTCCCCGCTCGATCGGAACGCTCGGCCACACTTTGCAGTTGCCCGAAGAAAAATACATCATGACCCGGCCCGAACTGGAAGACCGGATTTCCGTGATGCTGGCAGGGCGCGCCTGCGAGGAAATCGTCTACAACGGCGTGGTGTCCACCGGCGCAGCCGACGATCTCGAGCGCGCCTCCGCTCTCGCGCGCCAGATGGTCACGCGGTTTGGCATGAGCGAAAAACTGGGAAATCTCAGTTACGGCCACCCCCCGCGCGCGCGGTTCTTACCCGCCGCTCTGGACGGCCAGGAACGCAATTACAGCGAGCGCACCGCGGAGCAGATCGACCGGGAAGTGCGGCGCCTGATCGACTCCCTCTATGCCCGCTCCAAGACCATACTGGAGAATCGCCGGAATGACCTCGACCGCGTCGTCGAAGAGCTCATGCGGAAGGAGACGCTGGGGCGGGAAGAGCTCGAGCGGCTCCTGTCCGCCCCCGCCCGCGTGGCCTGAAAACGCCTGGTTCAGCCCCTCCGACAATGATATTCTTATAGGGCGTGCATCAACGCCCGCAGGACTCAACGGAATGCGGGCTGCCCAGGGAGGAATCCATGGCTCAAACCAGCAGACGCGATTTTTTGAAAGCGGGTGTTGGCGCGGCGGTGTTGTCGGGCATCGGCGGCGCGGCGGCGCAAACAGCCAGACGGTCGGCTACCGACTGGGTGACGCTCGGAAAATCCAACGTGAAAGTGACCAGGCTGGCCCTCGGAACCGGCACTTTCGGCGGCCGCGTCCAGCGCGCGCTGGGCCAGGAACAGTTTACCCGGCTCGTGCGATACGCCTACGACCGCGGCATCCGGTTTTTTGAAACTTCCGAAACGTATCCCGGCATGCCGGAAATGCTTGGCATCGCCCTCAAGGGCATTCCCCGGGATACCTATAAGCTCATGACAAAATACCGCACGCCCGCCTCCGGCGACCCTGCGCCCAAAATCGACGAGTTCCGCAGGCAACTCAATACCGAGTACATCGATATCCTTCTGCTGCACTGCCTGCGCCCGCCGACCTGGGCCGCCGACTACAAGAGCCTGCAAGACGGTTTCTCCGAAGCCAAGAGCAGAAAAATCATTCTCGCTCACGGGGCTTCCGTCCACGGCCTGCCGGCGCTGCGAACCTTTCCCGGCAACCAGTGGCTCGATATCGCCATGATTCGCATGAACCACAACGGAACCCGGATGGATACAGCCAATACCTGGGACGCCGATGCGCCCGGCAATGTGGACGAAGTCGTGGCGCACGCCAGGCAGGTTCACGCGCAGGGCATGGGTGTGATCAGCATGAAGCTCTGCGGCGAGGGGCGCTTCACCCGCGCGGAAGACCGCGACGCGGCGTTGCGATTCGCCATGAATCTCGGATGCGTGGATGCGGTGACCATCGGTTTCAAGAGCACCGCGGAGATCGACGAGGCTATCGAGCGCATGAACCGCGTCATGAATACGTAGCGTCCCTTTCTCCCGGAGCCGCGGTCCCCGCCGGATCCGTGCGGGGATCGGCAGCCCCGGCTCGGCGGCGAGGCCCGCTTCCGGGCCGCAAATTCCCGCTATCCCGGCGTGCTATTGACTCGCGGCAGCTCCCAACGGCGGGCCTGTTTGCCGCCTGCCGGACCCTTCTCCACCCCGGCTCGCCGCGAATAGAGCGAACCGCCGGTTTTTGCACGGTGCGAGCCAGCGGTCTCACTGGTATGGCTCCGGGCGCAAGGCTGCTGCGGCTGAAAAGCTGAATCCGGGCGGCGGGACCGGCTATCTAAGACGTTTTGGAGCGAAAGTGAACGCGATCCGGGCAGAAGCGCAACACAACATCGCAAAGACCGTGTTTCCGATCCTGGCGGCCATCAGTTTTTGTCACTTCCTCAACGACATGGTGCAGTCGCTGATCCCAGCGATCTACCCGCTGCTGAAGGATTCCTTTCATCTCGACTTCGGGCAAGTCGGCCTTATTACTCTCACCTACCAATTGGTCGCCTCCCTGCTCCAGCCCGTCGTGGGACTTTACACGGAC
>Ga0070741_10017758_pt1 | contig 11638 bp, 13 predicted proteins | sample Coa_R1_4_FD_66440 | JGI IMG/M metagenome (GOLD analysis project Ga0070741, IMG submission 66440) | Surface soil microbial communities from Centralia Pennsylvania, which are recovering from an underground coalmine fire - Coalmine... | ecosystem: Environmental > Terrestrial > Soil > Unclassified ...
CGTGATGGTCGCGATCTTCACCGAGCTCGGCGCCGACCACCCGCTCGCGCGCGAGCACCGGCGTCGGCTGGCAGCAGCGCTCTAGCTGCTACGCCGGCGGCTTGTCCGGGGGGCCCGTTGGCACGGCGACCTCGATCGGGATGCCGAGCGCCTCGGCCTCTTCGATGCCCTCGCCCTCCTGGTCGCGGGAGCAGACGATCCGGAAGCTGCCGGTGCCCTGATTGGGGTCGGCGACGATCGGCAGGCCGCGGATCTCCTCCCAGCCGAGCCGCTCAACCTCGAAGGGGTTCATCCGGACCTCGCTGGCGGGGAAGGGGCAGCTGGAGTTGTGCTGATCGATCGCCCGCGAGATCGCCTCGAGGTTCTTTGCCGCACTGCTCGACACCACGTTCAAAATAGCGCCCTCCGTCGGGCCGCGGACGTACGCTCGATGCCGCGCAGGTGATCGCCCATGTCGACATGGACGCCTTCTACGTCTCGATCGAGCTGCTGCGGCATCGGGAGCTGCGAGGCAAGCCCGTGGTGGTCGCCTACGACGGGCCGCGCGGGGTCGTGACCACGGCCTCGTACGAGGCGCGGAAATACGGAGTGCACTCGGCGCTCCCGATGGTCACGGCGCGTCGCCGGTGCCCGGACCTGATCGTCCTCCCCGTCGACATGCAGCTCTACCGGCGCGGGTCGAACAAGGTGATGGAGACGCTGCGGGAGTTCTCGGATCTGGTCGAGGTGGTCGGGCTCGACGAGGCCTACGTGGACCTCTCCTCCTCCCCGGTCCCCAAGTCGCGCGCCCACGAGATCAAGCGCCGGATCCGGGAGACGACGCATCTCGTCTGCTCGATCGGGCTGGCGCCCAACAAGCTGATGGCGAAGATCGCCTCCGACCTCGACAAGCCGGACGGATTCTTCGTCCTCGACCACGACAACTGGCTCGAGGTGGTCGGCGAGCGCCCGGCCTCCCTGCTGCCCGGGGTCGGCTCGCGGACCTTCGAGTGCCTGCGCGGGATCGGGATCGAGACCGTGGCGGAGCTGGCTCGCGCCGACGCCGGGCTGCTCGAGAGCACCTTCGGGCCGAAGCACGGGCGTGGGCTGCTCGACCGCGCGAACGGCCACGGCGGCACCAGCCTGACGACGGAGAGGGTGCGGAAGTCGGAGAGCCGCGAGACGACCTTTCCGGAGGACGTCACCGACCGCGAGCGGCTGCGGGAGACGGTCGAGCGGCTGGCGAGGTCGGTCTGCGAGAGCCTCGCCTCCCACGACCGTTGCGGCCGCACCGTCACGCTCAAGATCCGGCTGCGGCCTTTCCGGACCCACACGCGCTCTCGAACGCTCCCGTCCGCGACGCGTGACCCCGAGGCGGTCTCGCGGACGGCGCTCGAGCTGCTCGAGCGCTTCGACCCCCAGGACCCCGTCCGGCTGGTCGGGGTCGGCGTTGCCGGGCTGGCGGGCGACGCGGCGGCCCACCAGCCCGGTCAACTCACCGTCTAGCGAGTGGTCAGCACCGTCCCGGTGGACGGAAAGCCGAGCTTCGCCTTGGTGGCGGCGGTCAGGTCGTACTCGCGATTGCCCGCATAGGGGCCGCGGTCGATGACCGGCACCGTCACGGTGTGTCCGTGATAGCGCAGCGTCACCCGAGCGCCGCAGGGCAGCGTCTTGTTGGCGACGCCGAGCTTACCCGGGGTCAGCGTCCCGCCGCAGGCGAGACCGCCTCCGTACAGGCCGGGCCCGTAGTAGGAGGCCTCGGCCGGCCGGAAGACGTTGACCTGGAGCCGGCGCGACTGAACCGCCGAGCCGTCCGCGACGCCCGCGCGCGCGCGGTAGACCCCCGCGCGCGGGGCGCGCCAGCGGATCCGGTAGCTGCCGTCGCTCTGGGTGTGGGCACGCAGCCTCCGCCCGCCGACCTGAAGCTCGACCGGCCGGCTGCCGCCGGGGGTGACCTTGCCGCGGAAGGTGACGACCCGATGGGTCATCACGTTGCGGTGTCCGTCCAGGCTGATCGCGGTGGCGGGCCCGCCCGCCACGGTAGCCTGCGGCCCGGTCTGGCTCAGGCCGAGACCGGAGGTCGAAGCCCCCGCGATTCCCGCGGTGATCAACATTGACATTGCGGGCAGCAGCGCTAGCGCGGCCCGCCTCCGCTTCCAACGGAAGCGACGCAAGTGAATGCACCTGCCTCTCTCTGCCGCCTACGGGGTTAGCTGACGGGCTCGCGGCTCGCTCGGTCTGAGCCGCTAAGGGCGGATCACCGCCCCATTCGCCCCTGCTGCATGGGTCCCCCGCTCACCTGTAGATCCGAGGCGCCTCCTGGGAGGCGGCGTCTTGATACAGCGTGACTCGGCGAGTTGTCTTGACGATTGTCGGCCGGGCAGGGTAGGTGCGCAATTTGCGCATTTATGTGACGTCGCGCACACTGGGTATGCGACCATCAGCCGTATGGCGGAGCGCCTGAGCGGACTCGACACCTCATTCCTGCATCTGGAGCGGGATGGCACGCACATGCACGTGGCCTCGACCACCCTGTTCGAGGGCCCGGCGCCCCGGTACGTCGAGTTCCGCGATCACATCGCCTCGCGCCTCGACCTGGTGCCGCGCTTTCGCCAGAAGCTGCGCTTCGTGCCACTTGGCATGGGCCGCCCGGTCTGGGTCGACGATCCGCATCTCAATCTCGCCTACCACGTCCGTCATACGGCTCTGCCGGAGCCGGGCTCGGAGGAGCAGCTGCGGAACCTCGCCGCCCGGATTTTCTCGCAGCAGCTCGACCGCTCCAAGCCGCTCTGGGAGATCTGGCTGGTCGAGGGCCTCAAGGGCGACCGCTTCGCGATCGTCGGCAAGACCCATCACGCGATGGTGGACGGCGTCTCCGGCGTGGACATCACCACCGTGCTCTTCGACACCGAGCGCGAGCCGCCCGAGACCTCCAAGCCCCTCGAGCGCTGGATCCCATCGCCCGAGCCGAGCGATCCGCAGCTGCTGGCGGAGGCGCTCCTGCAGCGCGCCCTCGATCCACGCGAGGTGATCCGCGGCTTCCGCCGGGTCGTCCGCGGCCCGCGGCGGGCGCTGCGGAAGGTGACGGAGGCGGCCGTGGCCGCCGGGACCTTCGCCTGGACCGGGATCGCCGCGCCGTCGAGCCCCTTCAACTTCAACGTGGGGCCACACCGCCGCTTCGCCTGGGTGCGCGCCTCGCTCGCCGACATGAAGCAGGTAAAGAACGAGCTCGGCGGGACCGTCAACGACGTCATCCTCGCCGCGGTCGCCGGGGCGCTCGGGCGCTACATGCGCTCCCGGGGCCACCCCACCGCCGAGGTCGAGCTGCGCGCGATGGTGCCGGTCAGCATCCGGACCTCGGAGCAGAGCGGCGCGCTCGGCAACCGGGTGACCTCGATGATGGCCCCGCTACCGGTCTGGTGCGAGGACCCCGCGCGCCGGATGGCGATCGTCCGGGATCGAATGGGTGATCTGAAGCGCTCCAAGCAGGCCCTCGGCGCGACCCTGCTGACGCAGCTCGCCGACTTCGCCCCCCCGACGATCGCAGGCCAGGCGGCGCGCCTGCAGGCGCGGCAGCGCTTCTTCAACCTGGTCGTGACCAACGTGCCTGGGCCGCAGTTCCCGCTCTACCTGATGGGTCGCCGCATGGAGCGCGTGTTCCCCATGGTTCCCCTCGCGAAGAACCAGGGGCTCTGCGTCGGAATCATGAGCTACGACGGGCAGGTCAACTTCGGGCTGATCGGCGACTACGACGGCATGCTGGACCTCGACGACCTGGCCCAGGACCTGGAGGCCTCGATCGCAGAGCTGCTCGAGGCCGCCGGCGGCCGCCCGGGCATCCTGCGCAGGTTCGTCCCGGGCACCGGGGCCGAGAGGGCTGCCGGAGACCGGAACGGCCCGGGCGAGCGCGAGAAATCGACGGCGAGCTGACGCGGCCGCTCAGCCGTTCGCGGTCTCCTGCGCGAACGCTCCCTTCATCGAGACGCGGCGGGCATCGCCCCAGACGGGCTCGTCGTAACGGGCGCGGAGCATGACCTTCTGGAGCACGGCCAGGTCCTCCCCACGCGCGCGGTCGTAGCTCGATCCCGAGGCGGAGTCGGGGTGGCCCGGATGGACCATCCACTCGGTGATGCCCTCGGGCGGGTTGCGTACCTCGGGCGGCTCGGCGGGCTCCTTGCTCTCCAGCCGGCCGATCAGCAGGTCCGGCGTGTCGATGCCGCGCTCGCGGAGCCATTGGCGGTGGTCCGGGTTGACCGAACGGACCGGCGCACCGATCTGCTGAGCGGTCTGGAACACGGGTGTCGCCAGCTCCGGGCGGGCGTGGCAATGGTGGTGGCCATTCAGGAAGGATGGCCAGCGCCCGAAGAGGTCGCCGAAGCGCTCGAGCTGGACGCGCAGCGCTGTGCGCGCGGGCGCGCCGCTGCGGGGGCCCCAGCGCCCCTCGAACTCGATGTGAAGCCCGATCTCGATGCCGGTCGCGAGCAGCGGCTCCGGGTCGCAGTGCTCGCGCTCGACCATCGCGCTGACGCAGTCGATCGCCCCCATCTCGATCGCCTCGAGGATCCCCATGTTGTAGGACGGCCAGTAGCCGTAGTCGTCCGCGGTGATGACGAGCTGCCGCACGGCGGCTAGCTCACCGCTCTGATCGCGCTCTGGATCTGGTCGAGGGTCGGGATTGTCGATCCTCCGATCGCCTTCTGGCCGTTTGGGCCCTGGACGACGATCGAGGGGGTGCCGGTGAAGCCGAAGGAGTCGGCCTGGCTCGATCCCTGCTGGATGACGGCGTTCCACTTCGCCTCGTTCCGGTCGGCGTTCCACTTGCCGATTTCCGGAACGGCAGCAGCCCTCGCCAGATCGGTCAGGAACGAGTCGGTCACGTAGCCGGAGTTCTCGGGCCCCTGATTGAGGTAGAAGAGCTGGAGGTAGTCCCAGAAGCGGTTCTGGTCGCCCGCGGCGAGCGCCGCTCGGATCGCGGGCTTGGAGTCGGGCCCGATGATCAGGAACGGCCGGAACTCGTACTTGGCGTGGCCCGGGCGGACCTCGCTGTCGATCAGCTGCGGCGCCACGTTCTCGGAGAAGAACTTGCACGATGAGCACTGCGGGTCGCCGTACTCGATCACCGTCACGGGCGCAGCCGAAGACCCCAGGACCGTCCCGGATTGCGGCACGCCCTTGAGCTCCGCCTCGACCTGGGCGGCGCCGGCCGTCTTGGCCGGCGCCGAGCTGCTGCTGCCGCCCGACTGGCTGACCAGGATGATCACGACTACGATCACCGCGGCGGCGGCGAAGCCGGCCAGGGTCAGCAGCTGGACCCGGCGCTTGCGGGCGAGGTCGGCGGACGCGTCGCGGGACTCCGCCGCCTGGCGCTCCGCCCGGAGGCGCTCGCGCTCTCCCTGCTTACCTTCCATGCGACGACTCTAGGGGACGCCCGAGCTCGCTGCCGGTGTAGGCGACGGCGCGGGCTGAGGCCGCTGCCAGCGAGAGGGTCATCAGCACGGCACTCGCCACGCACCACTGGCAGATCGCGTCGATCACGAACAGCTCCAGATAGGTCAGGTAGACGCTGAAGCCGAAGCCCACCAGGGCGGTCACGAACCCGCCGAAGCGCCCGACGTCACCGGGGACGAGCGCGGCGACGAGCAGGGCCGCGTAGCCGAAGATCCCGATCGCGGCGACGTTGATTCCCGCCAGGTGCGAGTAGCGGCTGCGGGCGACGGTCTCACAGCCGTGTCCGCCCGCCAGGCACTTCGGGGCCCCTCCCCCGAACTCGGAGGCGGCGATGTAGATCGCGACGCCGATCCCGGCGAGAGCCAGGATCGCGGCCGCTATCCGCAGGGTTCGCTCCGAGGGCACGGGCCAATGCTATGAACGTCACATGAAGGACTCTGATTCGGCTGTCCGGCCGGCGGCCGAGAGCGATGCCGCACGCGTCGCCGAGATCTTCAACCAGGCGGTCGAGGAGCGGGTCGCGACGTTCGAGACCAGACCGGCGACAGCCGACGACGCCAAACGCTGGGTCGCGGAGGATGTCGTGGTCGTCCTCGAGGGGCCCGACGGGGTCGTCGCCTGGGCGAAGGCGGGGCCGTACGTCGACGCTCACCACTACTACGACGGGGTGCGGGAGGCCACTCTCTACGTCTCGCGGGAGGCGCGCGGTCAGGGTGCGGGCCGCGTCCTGCTCGACGAGCTCGCCGAGGCGGCGCGCGCGGCCGGTGCCCACAAGCTGGTGGGCAAGATCTTCACCTCGAACACGCCCAGCATCGCCCTCGTCGAGGGCCTCGGCTGGCGGCGGGTCGGTGTCCACGAGCGGCACGGCACCCTGGACGGCGAGTGGAAGGACGTCCTCGTGGTCGAGAAGCAGCTCGACTCAGGCGATTGAACCGATCCGTCGGGGGTATTGGCGTGTTGTTGAGGTGAGGGAGGAGCCAGGAGCGAGGATGCACAAGGGAGCAATGGCAGCCGGGGTCGCATGGTGCGCCGTGCTGGTGATGGCGCCGAACGCGCTCGCGTCCACGGTCACGGTCGCCGGCGGCAACACGCTGAGGGTCAACGAGAGCGGCAACGAGGTCAACGGGATCACCATCACCTATGCGGCCGGGCCCGATCTCTTCACGGTCAAGGACGCCGCGGCGAACCTGACTCCGAGCGGCCCCTGCGCCCCGGTTGACGCCCACACCGCGACCTGTCCGGGCGCGGGGGTCACGGCGATCTCGGTCGACACAGGCGCGCGCGACGACTCGATCGCGGTCGACTCCACGATCCCCTCGAACGTCAAGGCGAGCCTTGATGGCGGCTCCGGCAACGATCAGCTCACGGGCTCACCGTCCGCCGACACGCTCCGCGGCAGCGGCGGCCGGGACGTCCTCGACGGCGGCGCGGGGCCCGACGACATCGCCGGCGGCAGCAGCTTCGACACGCTCGTCTACCCCGGGCGCGGCACGCCGGTCAACGTCACGGTGGGCTCGGGCAGCGACAACGACGGCGGAGCCGAGGACCAGGGCAACGGCAAGCGCGACAATGTCCACGGCGACGTCGAGGCGGTGATCGGGACGCCCATGGACGACCTGCTGGCAGGCGACGGGAGCTCGGAGACGCTCGATGGCGCGGGCGGCGACGACACCCTGGTGGGCAACAACGGCAACGACACCCTGATCGGGCTCGACGGCGCCGACCTGCTGGCGGGCGGCAACGGGAACGATGTCCTGCTCGGCCTGTTCGGTGCCGACCGGCTCTTTGGCGGTCCGGGCAACGATCGCCTGAGCGGCGGCCCAGACGCCGACTTCCTGGTGGGCAACAGCGGCTCCGACGCGCTCAGGGGCAAGAGCGGGATCGACCAGCTCCGCGCCAAGGACGGCATCCGCGACCTGAAGATCGCGTGCGGCCGAGGAAACAACCGGGCGGAGAGCGCCACGAGGGACCGGCACCTGGACCCACGCGCGCGGTCCTGCTGACGTCCTGCACGCGGGAGATCATGCCCGCGTGCACCGGATCCACTACCGGTTCGGGATCGTCCTCGTCCTCATCCTGGCGGCGATCATCTTCACGCTGGCCGCCCCGAACGGCGACGCCGCTCGCTTCTTGGCGGTGGTGCTTCAGGCGGCCGTCCTGGTCGCCGGCGTGGTCGCCTCCCGCGCCCATCGCTGGGTGGTCCGGGCAAGCATCGCGGCGGCGATCGTCGGGGTGGCGGGTGCCGCTGCCGCGCTGTTCGGCACCGGGCAGTTCGGCAACGGCTCGGGATCGGTCGTCGCGCTGCTCTACGTGGCGCTCACGCCGCCCGTCATCGTCAGCGGCGTCGTCAAGCAGTTCAGGGAGTACGGCGCCGTCAACCTGCAGACGATGTTCGGTGTGCTCTGCGTCTATCTGCTGATCGGCCTCGTCTTCGGGGTGGCATACGGAGCGATCGAGGACATCTCGTCGACGGCCGCGTTCACCGGCCACGACCTGGGCCGGGACCAGTTCCTCTACTTCAGCTACAGCACCCTGACGACGACCGGCTACGGCGACGTCGTTGCGGCGACCGACCTGGTGCGCGCTCTGGCGGTGGCCGAGGCGCTGATCGGCCAGCTGTACCTGGTCACCGTGGTCGCGGTGATCATCAGCAACCTGCGGCCGGCCGGGGCGCGCTCGCGCAGCGTGCGGCTGAGCTCTCAGGCGAGCTCGAGCAGCGCCCAGAAGGGGTGATCGCGAGGCGGGATCCGCGGCGGCACCCGGCGGTGCTGTCGGTTGCGCGCCCACTCCAGATAGCCCCGCAGCCGGCGCGAGATCGACCTCTTGGTCGCCTGGGTCGGCTCTACCGCGCTGTGCTCGAGCGCCCAGATCCAGGCGTTGGCCTCCGACTCCAGGCGGGGCGCGGAGCGCCCGCGCCCGACGAGGTGCCCGATCTCGTGCAGGGCGATGAAGTAGGAGACCTGGCCCCTGATCGGCGGGATCGAGATCTCGAGGCGGCCGCCGCGCCAGCGGATCGCGCGCCCACGTGACGAGGACCCGGCGAGCTCGATGCCGTGCTCGCGGCAGAGATCCTCGATGTGCGCCTCCATCAGCTCGACGCCGCGCCTCGTGGGGGTCGATTTCACCTGCCTGAACACGCGCGGCAGGGTAGCCAGCGTCGCGGATGATCCAGGGCGGGGCCGCAGCTTCCCTCCATACTTGGGGCATGGCAGAGGCAGCTCACCTGCGCCTGGCGCTCGCCCAAATCGACCCGGTCGTCGGGGATATCGACGGCAATGTGCGCCTGATCGCGGACTCGATCGAGCGTGCCCGCGAGGCCGGAGCGCAGCTCGTGCTGCTGCCCGAGCTCTGCCTCTCCGGCTATCCCCCCGAGGATCTCGTGCTCCGGCGGGATTTCCTGGACGCGGTCCGCGGCGGCCTCGACGCCGTGGCGGGCGACGTGCAGGGTATCGCCGCGCTCGTCGGTTTTCCCGAGCACGTGGAGCGGCCCGCGTCCGAGCTCGAGGGCTTCGATCCGCTGATCGACCCGCCCCCACCCCCGGCCTACAACTCGCTCGCCGTGCTGGCAGAGGGGGAGGTGCGCGGCATCTACCGGAAGTGCGAGCTCCCGAACTACGGGGTCTTCGACGAGCGCCGCTACTTCGAGCCGGGCCGGGAGCCGGCCATGATCGAGGTGGACGGCGTGCCGGTGGGGCTGACCGTCTGCGAGGACATCTGGCATCCGGGCTTTCCGGAGCGCGAGGAAGCGGCGGCAGGAGCTCGCCTGGTTGTCAACGCGTCGGCTTCCCCGTATCACCGGGGCAAGGGCGCGGCGCGCGAGGCGATGGTCGCCGAGCGCGCCCGTTCGAACGGCGCGGCCTTCGCCCTCTGCAACACCGTGGGCGGGCAGGACGAGCTCGTCTTCGACGGCGCCAGCGTGGTGATCGGCCCGGATGGCCGGACGCTCGCGCGGGCGGCCCAGTTCGAGTCCGAGCTGCTCCTCTGCGACCTGATGCTCCCGGCCACCACCCAGGCCGACGGGGACTCCCGGCGCGGGGTGCCGGTGCTCGCCAGCCTCTCAACCGGTGCCCGCCCCGACGGGCGACTGGACTCGCGGCTCGCCGAGCCGATTACGCCCGAGGAGGCGGAGGTCTACTCGGCTCTCACGCTGGGACTGCGGGATTACGTCGAGAAGAACGGCTTCGAGCATGTCGTGCTGGCGCTCTCGGGCGGGATCGACTCGGCGCTGGTCGCGCTGATCGCGGTTGATGCGCTCGGTGCGGACCGGGTCAGCGTCGTGGTGATGCCCTCACCGCACTCGACCGAGGAGACGCAGGCTGACGCCCGGGTGATCGCGGCGAACCTGGGCGTCGAGCTGATCGAGATCCCGATCGCCGAGACGATGGATTCCTATGGCCGCGCCCTGGCTCCGAGCTTCGAGGGCACGGAGTCGGGTATCGCCGAGGAGAACCTCCAGGCCCGGATTCGCGGCAACCTGGTGATGGCGCTGTCGAACAAGTTCGGCTGGCTCGTCCTCACCACGGGCAACAAGAGCGAGCTCTCGGTCGGCTACGCGACCCTCTACGGGGACATGGCCGGCGGCTTCGCCGTGATCAAGGACATCTTCAAGCTGCTCGTCTACCGGCTCGTCCGCTGGCGGAACGAGGGGGAGGCGCGCGAGCTGGTCCCCGCCACGGTGCTCGAGCGGCCGCCCTCGGCGGAGCTGCGGCCCGACCAGCTGGACGAGGACTCGCTGCCCCCGTACGAGCTCCTCGACCGCATCCTGGAGGCCTACGTCGAGCGCGACGAGGGCGTCGAGCAGCTCGTCGCCCAGGGACTGCCGGAGGAGGCCGTCCGGGACGTGGTCCGCCTGGTCGACCGCGCGGAGTACAAGCGGCGTCAGGCTCCGCCCGGCATCCGCGTCTCGACGAAGGCCTTCGGCCGCGACCGGCGCCTGCCGATCACGAACCGCTTCGGCTCGATGCGGCCGCTCCCGCGCTAGCTTAAGACCCAACCAGGTTGTTCAGCTCCGCTAAGCGAGCGCCGGGCGGCCGATGGCCGAGAGAGCCGTGTCTTCGGTCGAAGTTGTAGTAGCTGAGCCAGCCCCGGTCCAGAGAAGCGGAGCCGCGGCAGGGCGGCGATCGCCAGGACGCGATCATCGGGCGTTCTGTTCGCGACCTCCTTCGGCGCCGAGCAGCGATCGAGCGGGCCGAGCTCGCCCTCGGCTCGGTAGCGGAGCCCCATTTGGCCGCGGTTCGCTCGCTGGTCTCGCCGGCGAGGGCGCCCGCCTTGATCGACCAGCCTTCCTCGACGACCCGTCCCACCAGGCGCCTGCGATTAATCAAGCTGAGGGCAGCGTTAGCGTGGAGCTTCATCCGGGCCTCCTCCTTTGGTGACTGGGTGGCTTCGACACCCCCAGCCTGCAAGGAGGCCCGGGTAGGAACTACGGCTAGCGGCCATCTCCAGAGCGTTCCGAGGGTGCCCGGAGCGCGGCCCTCACGGCGTCGTCCGCCGAGAACCCGGTGCCTTCGGAATAAACGAGGATCGGGAGTGATCCCGTTCTCCTCCGAGCAGCCGTTGATGAACCCTGTGCATGGGATATCCCGAAGGGCCCGGGTCCGTCGGAGAGAGGGCCATGGAGCTCCACGCAGACAGGCCCGGGGACATGCGCGAGGCGGTCGGTGGAGGGGGTGAGAATCGGTCGCCCGGTGCTCAGAGGAGAATCGGACGCCACCGGCTTCGATACCACGGCCTCTGGCACACCAGCACCCTCCTGATGGATGAGCGCTGCAGGCCGCTGCCGGAGCGCTGGGAGCTCCTCTACCGCACTCCCTACAGCGAAATGGTCGGCGCCCGGCTCAGACGCCTGCGCCTGACGCGCGGCTTGAGCCAACCAGAACGTCAAACCGCATCAGGCGATCGCGCGACTCGCGCGGGGCCTGGCTCGCTAGTCGCGGCGGGGCCGCACGGCGATCGTCATCCGAACCAGGGCGCAGAGGCGCTGCTCGTCATCGGTGATCTCCACGTCCCAGAGCCACGTGGTCCGGCCACGGTGACGGGTGCGGGCGAGGGCGTTGACATGCCCGTCCGAGATCGGCCTGAGGAAGTTGGTGTCGTTGGACTGGCCCAGGGCCACCATTCCCTCGGAGCGCACCGCGTCGTAGGTGGCTGCCGAGCAGATGCTCTCGGCCAGAGACGCGTAGACGCCGCCGTGCACGACGCCGAATGGCTG
>Ga0070741_10017759_pt1 | contig 11638 bp, 11 predicted proteins | sample Coa_R1_4_FD_66440 | JGI IMG/M metagenome (GOLD analysis project Ga0070741, IMG submission 66440) | Surface soil microbial communities from Centralia Pennsylvania, which are recovering from an underground coalmine fire - Coalmine... | ecosystem: Environmental > Terrestrial > Soil > Unclassified ...
CGCGCGCCGCGACGAGGTCTATGCCGCGCTCTATCGCTGGCAGGGCGAGGGTTTCCGGCGCGAGTCGGAGTATCTGGCGCTGGCGCCCGACGAGCTGGCCCGCCGGCTGTCCGAGCCGACGCTCCTGGTCGGTGATGGCGCCGACAGTGTCCGATCGGTCCACGTGCGCCGCGTGCCGCCACCGACGCGGGTGCCGTCGCCTGCCTGCGTGGCCGTGCTCGGGCGCGCGCGCCTGGGCCTCGGGGAGACCGTGAGCGTCGCTGCGCTGGCGCCGCTCTACCTGCGACCGTCCGAGGCGGAGCTTCGACGCCGTGTCCACGCTGACCGTTGAGCCGATGCGACCGGAGGACCTCGACGAGGTCCTCGCCATCGAGCGGGCCTCGTTCTCGATGCCGTGGTCGCGTGGCGCGTTCCTCTACGAGATCCAGCAGAACCGCGTCGCACGCTGCCGGGTCATGCGCGACGCCGGCGAGATCGTCGGCTACCTGTGTCTGTGGGAGATCGCCGACGAGATTCACGTGACGAACGTGGCCGTCCATCCCACGCGTCGGCGCCAGGGCATCGCTCGATCGTTGCTGTCCGGGCTGCTCGGCGAGGCCCAGGCGCGGGACATCCGCCTGCTGGTGCTCGAGGTGCGGCCCAGCAACCGGGAGGCCATCGGCCTCTACGAGTCGTTCGGCTTCAGGGTCACCGGACGTCGCCGCGGCTACTACTACGACACCGGCGAGGACGCTCTGGTCATGGAGACCCGCCTGCCCGCCGATTCGTCGCTTGGCGGGAACCCGCGAGGCCGTTGAGCGGTTTCTGGCAATCATGACGTCGGCGGTTCGGGGCCTGGCGCTGGCAGTCTGCGCCGTCGTCGGGATGCTGGCCGTGAACGTCGATCGCGCGGATGCGCAGGCCTCGCCGCAGGACATCGCGCGCGGCAAGTACGTGTTCGGAGCAACGGGCGGTTGCGGCTGTCACACCGTGAAGCGCCAGCCGCCGAACGCCGGCGGCCGGCGGTATGACGGCCCATACGGCACCGTGTACTCCAGCAACATCACGCCGGATCGGGAGACGGGCATCGGGACATGGACGGACGAGCAGATCATCACCGCCATCCGGCTCGGACGACGGCCGAACGGCGACCGCCTGCTCCCCGTTCATCCGTATCCCGTGTTCAACGGCATGACGGCCGATGATCTGAAGAGCCTGGTCGCCTTCCTCAGAACGGTGCCGCCGGTGAAGCGCGCGAAGGAGCCCAAGCGGATCACGGTGCCGCTGTTCGAGTCGGTGTTCCTTCCCGCGTGGCTGGCCGCGTTCGCTCCCCGCGAGACGCCGCCAGCCACCGCGCCGACGGCGGGCGCGGCGCGCGGCGAGTACCTCGTGCGCGCGGTGGGGCACTGCGGCGAGTGCCACACGCCGCGAACGCTCACCATGGCCACCGACAACAGCCGCTTCCTCGCGGGCAATCCCAAAGGGCCGGAAGACACCGCGATGCCGAACATCACGCCCGACCGCGACACCGGCATCGGCAAGTGGTCGGTGGATGAGATCGCCGAGTATCTCGGAACGGGGGCGAAGCCCGACGGCGACGTGGCGGGCGGCCTGATGGCCGAGGTCATCGACGGCACACTGGCGGGCTACAAGGACCTGACCCGCTCCGATCGGCTCGCCATCGCGCAGTACCTGAAGTCCATTCCGCCGGTGAGCAACCGGATCAGCAAGTAATGCCGTGAACCGTGGCCGGACAGGTGTCCGGCCGCCACCACACCAGGAGAGCGCATGAACGCTGTGTTCGTTCGAGCCGCGGTCGTCGTCGTCGGCATCACCTCGGTGGTCGGCTGCGCCAGCATGCGGCGGATGAATCCCGACGAGGCGATTGCCGCACGGCAGCAGCTGATGAAGGAGCAGGGCGCGGCGATGAAGTCCATCTCGGACAAGGTCAAGGCCGGACAGATCCAGGCCGTCGCCGTGGACGCGCAGAAGCTCGAGGACACGGCCAAGCAGATTCCGAAGCTCTTCCCGGAGAACTCCGTGAACCCGAGCACCTCGCGGGCGAAGCCGGAGATCTGGCAGAAGTGGAGCGACTTCGAGGGCTACACCAAGTCGCTGGAGACGAAGGCGCGCCAGCTCGAAGCCTCGGCGAAGGCGGGCGACGGCGCCGCGACTCAGGCCCAGGCCACCGACCTCGGCAAGACGACGTGCGGCGCCTGCCACACCTCCTTCCGGGGTCCCGAGATCAAGAAGTGACATCGCGGCGTCTCCGCGCGTCCGCACGCCGCGCGGGGCGGCTCGGCGCGCTGGTCGTGGTCGTCGTCATGCTGATCCCGGCGCCGGCGCGCGCGGAGACGCTGCAGTTCAAGCTGCTCACCAATTACTCGCAGGCGAGCTTCCGCAGCGACGCGCCGCTGGAGACGTTCGTCGGGACGTCGGCGCTCGACGGCCTCCAGGGCACGCTGAGCCTCGACCCCGAGAAGCCGGCCGCGGCCGCGGGCGTCGTCAAGGTGGACATGAACCGCGTGAGCACCGGTCTCGAGAAGCGCGACGCGGACATGCGAGGCAAGAGCTATCTCGACACCGAGGTCGAGGCGAACCGCTGGGTGACGTTCGAGGTGAAGCGCGCCGAGCTCGCCGAGCCGCTCCAGCCGGGGCGGGAGACGCCGAGCCGGATCTACGGCGTGCTGACCATCAAGAACCGGCCCGTCGACACCATCGCCGATGGCACCGTGACGTACATCAAGCTGTCGCCGGAGCAGGTCGAGCAGCAGAAGCGCTTCGGATTCACGTCCGACAACCTGAAGGTGAAGGCGAAGCTCCGCTCGACCTTCACCGACCACGGCATGAGCATCCCGCAGTTGCTGTTCCTCAAGGTCGCCAACGACATCCAGATGGCGGCCGACCTCGTGTTCGTCCGCCAGCCCTGAGCGGGCGGGGAGGCGGGGGCCCGTCCTCCCCGTGTTAGAATCCGGCCGCTCCACTTCGATGGCCGGATCCGAGTCGACTCCCCGAAGGTCCGATCCCGCGGCGCTCGTCGAGCGCATGCTGAGCGGCGATCGCCTGGCGCTCGCCCGTCTCATCACCCACGTCGAAAATCGCACGGCCGCGGTGCCCGCCATCATGCAGGCCGTGCACGCGCGGGCGCGGCAGGCGTACGTGATCGGCGTGACCGGACCGCCGGGCGCGGGCAAGTCGACGGTGGTGGACCGCCTCACGGCGCTGCTGCGCGCGGAGGAGCAGACGGTCGGCATCATCGCGGTCGATCCCTCCAGTCCGTTCACGGGCGGCGCCGTGCTCGGCGATCGCATCCGCATGCAGGCCCACGCGCTGGACGCGGGCGTCTTCATCCGGAGCATGGCCACGCGCGGCTCGCTCGGCGGCCTCGCGCGGGCGACGGGCGAGGTGGTGAAGCTCTTGTCGGCGTTCGGCCACGACTGGGTGCTGATCGAGACCGTCGGCGTGGGCCAGACGGAGCTCGACATCATGAAGATCGCCGACACGACCGTGGTGGTCCTGGTTCCGGAGTCCGGCGACGCGATCCAGACGATGAAGGCGGGGCTGATGGAAGCGGCCGACATCTTCGCCGTGAACAAGGCCGACCGGGCGGGCGCCCCCGCGCTCATGGCCGAGCTGAAGTTCGCGGCGCATCTGCACTACGCCAGCACCACGACCCGCAAGGACGTCGACTGGGAGATTCCCGTGCTGTCACTCGAGGCGCAGAACGGCGTCGGGATCGCCCCGCTGCTGGCCGAGATCAGGCGGCATCGCGCGGTGCTGACGGCGAGCGGCGCGTACGCGGCGCGCCGTCGTGAGCGCGCGCGACAGGAGCTGGAGGCGCTGCTCGTCGACGCGTTCAGGACGCGCGTCGAGGAAGGGCTGCGCGGCGGGAACGTTCGCGCGCTGTTCGACGAGGTCGTGGCCGGCACGCGCGACCCGTACTCCGCGGCCGCCGCCATCTTGCCCGTGTTATCGTTGGAGCGCCCATGACGTCCTCCGGCACCATCCCGTTTCGCGACACGTTCTGGAACGTGCCCGCGTGGGCGCAGATCGCTCTGTACGTCGCGGCCATGGTGGCCATCGCCATCTTCGTGTACGGACTCTGGCAACGCATCGCCGTCTGGCGCGCCGGCCTGCCCGAAAACCGATTCGATCGCATCCCGATGCGCGTGAAGCTGGTGGCCGTGCACGCCCTGGGGCAGGTGCGCACGCTGTCGCAGGCCTACCCGGGCGTGATGCACGCGATCATGTTCTGGGGCTTCCTCGCGCTGTTCATGGGCACCGTGCTGGCCACGCTCGACTGGGACATCACGCTGCCGCTCTTCGGCTACAAGCTCCTGAAGGGACCGTTCTACCTCTTCTACGAGACGACGCTCGATTGCTTCGGCGCCTTCTTCGTCATCGGGCTCGGCATGGCGGTGTACCGGCGCTTCGTGCTCCGCCCGCATCGCGTCGATCCGACCGCACGCTTTGCGAAGGTCCTGGCGCTGCTGTTCGTGATCAACCTGAGCGGCTTCGTCATGGAGGCCTGCCGGCTCGCAGTCGCGCAGCCCACGTGGGCTCCGTGGTCGCCGGTCGGCTACGCGCTCGGCCGGACGCTGCTGGCGGCCGGCATGACCGAGGGCGCGCTGCGGGCAACACACCTGTCGGTGTGGCTGTTCCACGCCGCGCTGTCGCTGTTCTTCGTGGCCGTGGTGCCGTACTCGTACTTCATGCACCTCATCACCACGCCGCTCAACATCTTCTTCTCCAAGCTGACGCCGCGTGGCGAGCTGCGGAAGATCGAGAACATCGAGGAGTCGGAGTCGCTCGGCGTCTCCAAGCTGGAGGAGTTCTCGTGGAAGCGGCGGCTCGACTTCGACGCGTGCGTGGAGTGCGGGCGCTGCCAGGCGGCCTGCCCTGCGTACATGGCCGGAACCGCGCTGTCGCCCAAGCAGATCATCGTCAAGCTCAAGCATCACATGCACGGCGAGCTGCCCGGACCGATCCACGGCGAGCTGATCAAGGCCGACGAGCTGTGGGCGTGCACCACCTGCATGGCGTGTGTGCAGGAGTGCCCGGCCTTCATCGACATCGTGGACACCATCGTCGACCTGCGCCGGTATCTGACGCTGTCCGAGGGCGCGCTGCCCTCCACGGCGCCGCAGTCGCTGCAGAACATCCAGCGCGCCGGCAATCCGTGGGGACTGCCCGCCGCCGAGCGCCTGGCGTGGGCAGAAGGCCTCGACGTCCCACTGATGGAGCCCGGCAAGGAGGTCGAGTACCTCTACTGGGTCGGCTGCTCGGCGTCCTACGACAAGCGCAACCAGGCCATCGCCCGGTCGGTGGTCGCGATTCTCAAGAAGGCGGGCGTCTCCTTCGGCGTCATGCAGGAGGAGCGCTGCCACGGCGAGGTCGCACGCCGCCTCGGCGAGGAGTACTTGTATCAGACGCTGCAGGCCGAGAACGTCGAGGCGATCAACCAGTACCGGTTCCGCAAGGTGATCACGCACTGCCCGCACTGCTTCAACACCATCAAGAACGAGTTTCCGCAGTTCGGCGGTACCTACGAGGTGCTGCACCACTCGCAGGTCATCGCCGCCCTCATCGCCGACGGACGGGTCAAGCCGATCAAGGCCATCGACGGCGTGGTCGCGTTCCACGACTCCTGCTATCTCGGGCGCTACAACGGCATCATGGAGGCGCCGCGGGACATCGCGCGCGCGCTGCCGGGCCTGCGGCTCGTGGAGCCGCCGCGCAACCGCGAGCGCGGCCTCTGCTGCGGCGGCGGCGGCGGTCACATGTGGATGGAGATACCGTCCAAGAAGCGCGTGAACGTGATTCGCACCGAGGAGTTGCTCGAGACGCCGGCCACCGTCGCTGCCACCGCGTGCCCGTTCTGTCTCGCCATGCTCGACCTCGGCCGCAAGGTGAAGGAGGCGGAGGAGCGGCTGGCCGTCAAGGACGTGAGCGAGCTCGTGGCGGAACGCCTCGAGTGAGGGCGCTCCTCCGCGCGCTGCCCGACCTGGCGCGGCTCCTCACGCGCCTGGTGGCGGATCCGATCCTGCCGCGCGCCGCCAAGATCGCGCTCGGCGCCGCGGCCGTGTACCTGCTGTCGCCGATCGATCTGATCCCGGATTTCATTCCGATCGTCGGCTACGTGGATGACGTGCTCCTGGCGGCTGTCGTGCTGGACGGCATCCTGAACTGGGTCGATCGAGGCCTCGTGCTGAAGTACTGGCCGGGCACGCCCGGCTCGCTCGACACGCTGGCGCGAACCGCACGCGTGCTGTCGATCTGGGTGCCGCGCCGCCTCAAGGCGCGCGTGTTCGCCGCCTCCTAGCGTGCGCCGGACGCGGTGATGGATCCCGGGTACGCTGACGTCATCGCGCGGCGGCTCGACGTGCCGGTGGTGGAGGGGCCCGACAAGGTCGTGCCGCTCGCCGAGGCCATCCGTCGTCTCATTGCGCCGGGCCAGACCATCTACATCGGGGCCGCGCACGGCCGTCCCAATGCGCTCGTTCGCGAGCTCGTCCGGCAGTGGTGGGGCCGGCGGCCGGAGTGGACGCTGGCGCTCACCGGATTCGGCTCGCCGTGGACCGCGCTCGTCGTCGGCGGCCTGGTGCGGCGGCTGGTCACCACGTTCGTGGGCGAGGGCTATCCATTTCCGGTCCCGCAGTCGCTCGTGGGACCCGAGATCCTCGCCGGCCGCCTCGACGTTCAGAACTGGTCGATGCTGACGCTGCCCCTGCGCGTGCTCGCGGGCGCGCTCGGCGTGCCGTTCCTGCCGACCCGCTCGCTGCTCGGCTCCTCGATGGAGGAGGACAACGCGCGCGACGGCGATTTCCTCGCGATCGACGATCCGTTCGGCGCGGGCGGGCGCACCGGCCTCGTGCGCGCGCTCGCGCCGGACGTCGCCCTCTTCCACGCGTGGGCGGCGGATCGCGCCGGCAACGTGCTGGCGGGCGTGCCGCTCAACGACAACTTCTACGGCGCCATGGCTGCCCGCCGCGGCGCCATCGTGTCCGTGGAGCGCGTGGTCTCCACCGAGTTCATTCGCCGCCACGCCCCGCTCGTCAGGCTGCCCGCGCAGTACGTCGCCGCCGTGGTGGAGGCGCCCTATGGGTCGCATCCGGGCGGCATGTACGGCATGGGGATCCCCGAGCTGGACTCGTATGCCGAGGACCCCGAGTTCATCCTCGATCTGCGACGCGCGTTCCGGCAGCGGGATACCGCGGGTGCCTGGATCCGTGAATGGATGCTCGACGTTCCCGATCAGGACGCCTATGTCGCCAGGCTCGGATACCGGCGACTCATGGAAATCAAGGGCCGCGCGGACGGCGACGTCTGGCGCGCCGAGGTCGAGATGCTGCGCGACAACCTCGGGCCCGACGACCGCACGACGCCGTCGGAGCGCATGGTCGTCGTCGCCGCGCGGCTGCTGAGCGAGAAGGTCCGGGCGCAGGGCTATCGCACGTACCTGGCCGGCGTCGGCAACTCGAACCTCGCCGCCTGGCTCTCCGGCTACGAGATGAAGTCGGCCGGCGTCGACGTGGAGATCATGGCGGAGACGGGGATGGTGGGCTATCTGCCGCGGCCGGCGGAGCCCTTCGTGTTTTCGTTCCGGAATTTCCCGTCGTGCAAGATGCTCACCGACATCGTGCACACCATGGGCATCTTCATGGGCGGTGGGCAGAACCGGTGTCTCGGTTCCCTGGCCGCCGGGCAGATCGACAAGCACGGCAACATCAACTCGACCGTGATTCCCGCGACGCAGTACATCACCGGCAGCGGCGGCGCCAACGACATCACGTCGGCCGCGCAGGAGGTCGTGGTGACGCTCGCGCAGTCGGCGTCACGCTTCGTCGACAAGGTGGCCTACGTCACCGCGCCCGGCGCGCGGGTCTCGACGGTCGTCTCCGACCTCGGCGTCTTCACCAAGCTTCGTGCGGACGGCGAGCTCGTGCTCAGCGGCGTGGTGGGCGACGGACCGGAGGCGCCGCTGGTGGCGCGTGCGCGCGAGCGATGCGGCTGGGAGCTCGCGGTGTCGCCGTCGTTGCGCCGGTTCGCGCCGCCGGCCGCCGACGAGCTCCGGCTGATCCGCTTGTTCGATCCCCGCCGATACTTTCTCGGCGCGCTGTAGCGCCGACGTACGCGCGCGCCGGCTGGATGGCCGCACTCTGATCTGACTGGTCAGAAACGGGCCGCGCCGGATCTGACCAGCGCGCGCGGAAGCCGGTGATTTGAGAAGCGTTTCGCGTCCGGTATCGCTTTTGCCCTGAAGCAGGGGCATGACGAACCGAGCGAACCTCATCCCGAGCGCAGCGGCGCGCTACCTGGCTCATGTCCGTCGCACGTCAACGTGGCGTCGTTCACGCCGGTCGTGGCCCTCGGCCTTGGCGAGGTTGTTCATCCCGCGGCACCGGGCGCTGGGATGCGGCGTGCTGCTGCTCACGATCGTGGCCGGGTACGTCGTCTCGCGCCCGTCGACCGCGCAGGAAGAGCCGCGCGCGATCATCAAGGAGGCGGCGACGCGCTATGGCGTGCCCGAGGAGCTCATCGCGGCCGTGATCGAAGCCGAGTCGCAATTCAATCCCCGCGCCGTGTCGCGACGAGGCGCGCAGGGGCTGATGCAGCTCATGCCCGCGACCGCGGCCACGCTCGGGGTGGAGGATCCGTTCTCGCCGCGCGACAACATCGACGGTGGCGTGCGGCACCTCCGCGCGCTCATCGATCGCTTCGACAACAACCTGCCGCTCGCGCTCGCCGCCTACAACGCCGGCGAAGTGGCCGTGCGGACCCACAAGGGCATTCCGCCGTATCCCCAGACGCGCGCGTATGTGCGCAAGATCATGACACAGCTCGAGCGGAGCGGCGCCGGTCAGCGGCCGCGGGTCGTCGGCACACCGGTGCGATAGACGGGATCATCGACGGCGGTGCTACGATGTTTACGGGGCGGATGGACGCCCACGTTGGGTTGGCCCGGTCGCCAAGCGGCGCGGACGGCGTCCTGCAGGAGCGCAAATCAGGACGTCGTGGGGGTCTCGAGCGTGGACTCCGTCCATCCGCCTCCTGATCCGCGCGCGCGAGTCAGGCGGCGTCCTGCTCCCGCAGCATAGGGCAAAAAACTTCCGACCCGCCTGCCGCCGTCCACTCCTGAACGAAATGCTCCGCATCCTGAGTCGTGCGCGGCACGACGCCGACGACGATGCCCCCCGCACACACTCCGGAATCGTACATGCGCGCACGCTCGTCGGGGATCCGCGCGCCGACGAGCGCGGTGACGAGGGCCCCGAGCGCGCGGGCGTCGCGGCCACGACGAACGGCGGCGGCGAGCAACCGATCTCGCGTCTCGGCCGTCATGCAGAGCCGCAGATCGACGGCCGTATAGGCGCGGGCCGCGAGACTGGTGTAGGCGCGCTCGGCGCCCTCGTGGTCGGCGAACAGCGCGGTCAGCAGCGACATATTCTCGGCCATGAAGCTCCTCCCGTGGACCTTAGCGATACAGCGAATCGAAGCGAGTGTCACGTGAAATTCGTGTGACGCAGCGTCGCGCACACCTGTCGGTCGTCGCTGAACTGCATGGCGCGATGGATTGTTGGCAAGCGTGGTGCCAGTGAGCGCGATCCCGCGCGCGTGCGCGCGGTGTAAATCAGTACCAACTAGCCGGTGGCTGTGCTCGCGGCGCTTGGACGCACGCGCTCGAGGGACATCGGCGGCCGGCGCGTGGCTCCGCGCTTCACCCAGTACACGCATGTCTCCGTGTGCGCCGCGACGGCCGGCGTGATGTCGACGCCGCACAGCGGGCAGCGATAGCTCCCTGGATCGCCGCCGCGCAGCCACCCCAGGCGATACCCGCGCTGGCAGTGCTGGCACTGGACCACGTGGCTGCTGCAGCACAGGAAGAGAATGGCCTGCGCGTCGGGATCAGCCAGATCGACCATGGGAGGCAGGATCGGCACCGTGACCCACCGGTCGGCCTTCAGCTGCGCGTCGATGTCGGGACGCCGCCGCCGGTCGGTCTTGCGGCGCTCGCGGCCCGCGGCCGCGCTCTTCACGCGTCGGTCGCGAAAGCGGCGATCGAGGACCACCTCTGCCTTGGCGTCGTCGGCGAAGGAGCGCTTCAGTGACTGGTAGAGGTCGACGCGGCTGCGCGGCACCACGATGAGGACGGACCGGCCCAGCTGGCGTCGGCCGGCGCCGACGTCGTCCCGTCCGCGCATCACCGGTGGGTGGCTTGGTGCTTCCGGCGCGTGCGCGGGGCTGGCCACTTCGTGCAGCCGCGCCGCGCCCGCCTGCTCGGCCACGTCACGGCTGGGATAGCCGGCCCAGTGCGACGGCCAGCTGCGCTCGGTCACCTCACCACTCGACGCGTCGACCATCTCCCAGACCCAGACGTTGGACTCGGCCAGCCACGCGGTCCGGATGACGAACGCATTTCCCGGCGAGGTCTTCATGTGTGCGCGTCCTCCCTCTGAGGACTGAAATTCTAACGGCCGGGCACGCCGTTCACGCAGCTTTTTGTCGCCGCTGCGCGCCGCCCGCGTAAGTGCGCGACATTGCGGAGCGCGTCTCCGCGCTCGGCTATGATCGCCACGCCGTCGGTGAGCTCGCCGGCGTGGGGTGCCGCAGCTCGCGCAGCGTCGCAGTGACGTCGTCGTCGGCTGGCGCGCTTCGCGATCCGGCCGTCGAGACAACGCCGCGCGCGACGGGCAGGCGGACCGAGACCGTCGTGCCGAGGCCGGGCCCGGGGCTGGTCGCCTCGACGCGGCCGCCATGCAGCTCGACGATGTGCCGCACGATGGCCAGGCCGAGGCCCAGGCCGCCGTACTGTCGTGTGAGTGTGCTGTCGGCCTGACGGAACCGCTCGAAGATGTGCGGCGCAACATCGGCCCTCAGTCCTTCGCCGGTGTCGCACACCACGAGCCGGACGCGTTCGCCCTCGGCATCGGCGCTCACCTCCACCCGGCCGCCCGGAGGCGTGAACTTCACGGCGTTCGACAGCAGGTTGCCGACCACCTGCTGCAGCCGGGTGGCGTCGGCGTCGATCAGCGGCAGCCCGGGCGCGATCCGTCGGGTGAGGGTGATCGACTTCTCGGCGGCCGCGCGCGCGATGGCGTCGCTGGCGGCCGCCACGATGACGTCGAGCGATACGGCCTGGCGGTGGAGGTGAAGGGTGCCGGTGATGATCCGGGAGACGTCGAGGAGATCGTCGACGAGCTGCAGCTGCAGGCGCGTGTTGCGCTCGACCGCCTCCAGTGCGCGGTCCTCCGCTTCGGGCTTGAGCGTGCCGGCGCGCAGCATGCGGATCCAGCCGAGCACGGGCGTGAGCGGCGTGCGCAGCTCGTGCGACAGCACGGCCAGGAACTCGTCCTTGGCGCGGCTGGCATCCTGTGCCTCGCGGAAAAGCCTCGCGTTGTCGGCTGCCAGCGCGGCGCGCTCTGCGAGCTCCTCGGCGATGGCGAGATCACCCAGCGTGTAGCGCCGGCCCGGCCCGGTGAGGATGAAGGCCACGACGCCGAGCATCCGGCCGCGGGCGCGCAGTGGCACGAGCATGAGCGAGGTCGGACGCAGCGTCGCGCCGCCCAGATGCCGCGCATCGCGCGGTCGCCCGGCCAGCCATTCGTCGGTGATGTCCCGCACGAGCATCGGCTCGCCGCCCGCCAGGACGTGGACGAGC
>Ga0070741_10017760_pt1 | contig 11637 bp, 6 predicted proteins | sample Coa_R1_4_FD_66440 | JGI IMG/M metagenome (GOLD analysis project Ga0070741, IMG submission 66440) | Surface soil microbial communities from Centralia Pennsylvania, which are recovering from an underground coalmine fire - Coalmine... | ecosystem: Environmental > Terrestrial > Soil > Unclassified ...
GGATTCGTGGTGGACGATGCCATCGTCATGATCGAGAACATCTCCCGCCACGTCGAAGAGGGCATGCCCCGCCGGCAGGCCGCCTTCGAAGGCTCGCGGCAGATCGGCTTCACCATCATCTCTCTGACGGTCTCGCTGATTGCCGTGCTCATCCCGCTACTGTTCATGGCGGATGTCGTGGGGCGGCTTTTCCGGCAATTCGCCGTGACGCTGGCCGTCGCAATCCTCATCTCGGCCTTCGTCAGCCTGACGTTCACGCCCATGATGTGCGCGCGCATTCTCGTTCCGCCGGATGAGAAGAAGGAGGGCCGGATCCTGCGCACCTTTGGCCGTGGCTTCGAGTCCTTGAGCCATCACTACGGACGCGCGCTCACCTGGGTGCTCGATCACGAGCGCCTCACCCTCATCATCGCCGTCGCGACCCTGGTGCTGACGGCGCTGCTGTATGTCCTGATTCCGAAGGGGTTCTTTCCGCCTCAGGACACCGGCGTCATCCAGGCGATCACCCAGGCGCCCCCTGCAGTGTCCTTCTCGCAGATGTCACAACTGCAGAGCCAGCTTGCACGCGTGATCCTGCAGGATCCGGCCGTCGACAGTATCTCTTCCTATATCGGCGTCGATGGGACCAACACCACCTTGAACAGCGGCCGCATGCTCATCAATCTGGTCGCCAAGAGCGATCGCAATGTCGATGCGAGCGGGCTGATCCGCCGGCTGCAGCCCAAAGTGGCGGACATTCAGGGCATCACGCTCTACATGCAGCCCGTGCAGGACCTGACCATCGACACGACCGTGAGCCGGACGCAGTACCAGCTCAGTGCGGAGGATCCGAACTCAACAGAGTTGAGCACCTGGATAGGACGCCTCGTAGGCAAACTCCAGACCGAACCAACCCTAGCCGACGTCGCCAGCGATCTCAACGACCAGGGCTTGGAGGTCTATGTCGACATTGACAGGGATGCGGCCGGTCGGCTCGGGGTCACGGCTGCCGCCATCGACAACGCCCTCTACGATGCCTACGGGCAGCGCCTCGTTTCGACCATCTTCACGCAATCGAACCTCTATCGGGTCGTGTTGGAAGTGCGGCCGCGCGATCAGCAGGGGCCGGAGAAAATTCAGGACCTGTATGTCGCGACCGTGAACGGCAACCGGATCCTGCTTTCGAGCGTCGCCCAAATCTCCCAACGTATCTCGCCACTGGTCGTCAACCACCTCGGTCAGTTCCCGGCCGCGACGATCTCCTTCAATCTCGCCCCGGGCGCCTCGCTCGGCGAGGCGGTGAAGATCATCCGCAATGATGAGAAGGCGATCGGGCTGCCCGACAGCGTACAAACCAGCTTCCAGGGCGCCGCGCAGGCCTTTCAGGCCTCCCTCAGCAACACCCTGTGGCTGATCCTCGCGGCCATCATCACCGTCTACATCGTGCTGGGCGTGCTCTACGAGAGCTACATCCACCCGGTGACGATCCTCTCGACTCTGCCTTCTGCGGGCGTCGGGGCGTTGCTCGCCCTGATGGTGGCGGGCCAGGACCTGGGCATCGTCGGCATCATCGGCATCGTGCTGCTGATCGGCATCGTCAAGAAGAACGCGATCATGATGATCGACTTTGCCCTGCAGGCTGAGCGGGGCGAGGGCAAGGCTCCGCGGGAAGCCATTTATCAGGCCGCCCTGTTGCGCTTGCGGCCCATTCTGATGACGACGATGGCCGCTTTGCTGGGAGCGCTGCCGCTGATGCTCGGAACAGGCATGGGCTCGGAGCTGCGCCATCCGCTCGGCATCACGATGGTCGGCGGCCTGCTCGTCAGCCAGGTGCTGACGCTCTTCACGACACCCGTGATCTACCTCGGCTTCGAGCAGCTTGCGCAGTGGCGCCGGCGGCTCAAGAAGAAGCCGGACGACGATGCAAGCCAGGCGCCGGTGACGGTCACATGAAGCCGGTGGCGGTCGCATGAACCTGTCACGACCCTTCATCCTGCGCCCGGTCGCGACGACCCTATTGACGCTGGGGGTGATCATCGCGGGGGTGGTGGCTTTTCGACTGTTGCCCGTCTCACCGCTCCCCCAGGTGGACTTTCCGACGATCTCCGTCTCGGCCTCCCTCCCAGGGGCCAGTCCCGACACCATGGCCGCTACGGTGGCCGCACCGCTCGAGCGCTCACTGGGGCGCATCGCGAGTGTCACCGAGATGACCTCGGCCAGCGCGCTCGGCTCGACGCGCATCACGCTGCAATTCGATCTGAGCCGCGACATCGACGGGGCAGCGCGCGATGTGCAGGCGGCCCTCAACGCCGCAAGGGCGCTGCTGCCTACCGGCCTGCCGAGCAATCCAACCTACCGCAAGGTGAACCCGGCCGATGCGCCGATCATGATCATCGCGCTCACCTCGCAGGCGCTTTCCCGCGGACAGATGTACGACGCGGCATCGACCGTGCTGGCGCAGAAGCTGCTGCAGGTCAATGGCATCGGCGATGTGACCGTGGGAGGCAGCTCGTTGCCTGCCGTGCGCGTGGAGCTCAATCCCGCCCGGCTGAATGGCTATGGCCTGAGCCCCGAGACGGTGCGCAACGCGATCGTTGCCACCAACCCGAACCGGCCCAAGGGCTCCATCGATGACGGTGAGCGGCGCTGGCAGATTCTCGCCAACGATCAGGCTACGACGGCAAAGGACTACATGCCGCTGATCGTTGCCTACAACAACGGCAATGCCGTCCATCTGAGTGATATCGCCGAGGTCGTGGACTCCGTACAGGATGTGCGCAACGACGGCATCTCCAACGGTGAGCCCGCGGTCCTCCTGGTCCTGTTTCGCCAGCCCGGCGCCAACATCATCGAGACGGTGGACCGGGTCAATGCGCTGCTGCCGCACCTGCGAGCCTCCATCCCGGCCAGTGTTGCCCTCACCGTGGTCATGGATCGCACGCCGACCATCCGCGCTTCGCTGCGGGAAGTGGAGCGGGCGCTGATGATTTCCGTGGCGCTGGTCGTGCTGTCGGTCTTTCTATTTCTGCGCAGCGGCCGGGCTGCGCTCGTGCCGCTCGTAGCGGTGCCCGTGTCACTGATCGGCACGTTCGGAGTCATGTATCTGGCTGGCTACAGCCTGGACAATCTGTCCCTGATGGCCCTGACCATCGCCACCGGATTCGTGGTCGATGATGCGGTCGTGGTGCTGGAGAACATCTCCCGCCACATTGAGGAAGGCATGCAGCCGTTGCAGGCCGCACTGCAGGGCGCACGCGAAGTCGGCTTCACCGTGCTCTCGATGAGCATCTCGCTCATCGCGGTATTCATCCCGATCCTGCTGATGGGCGGGATCGTCGGGCGGCTGTTCCGGGAGTTCGCCGTGACGCTGTCGACCGCCATCCTGGTGTCGCTGGTGGTCTCCCTCACCGCAACGCCCATGATGTGCGCGCGGATCCTGAGACCCCGGGACGAGGAACCCGAGCACGGGCGCTTTTATCACGCCAGCGAACGCGCCTTCGATGCGCTGCAGTCCGGCTATCACCGCTCGCTCGACTGGGCCCTCGAGCGCTCACCCCTGATGATGCTGATCCTCGGGATCACCATTGCCCTCACCATCTATCTGTACATCGCCATTCCGAAGGGCTTCTTTCCGCAGCAGGACACCGGCCGCCTGAGCGGCTCGATCCAGGCCGACCAGAGCATCTCGTTTCAGGCCATGCAGCAGAAGTTGCGCGACTTCGTAGCCATCGTGCGCAAAGATCCGGCAGTCACCGGCGTGGTCGGCTTCACCGGCGGCGGCCAGCGCAACAGCGGCAACATGTTCATCGCACTCAAGCCGCTCGCCGATCGCAAGCTCTCGGCCGATCAGGTGATCGCGCGCCTGCGCGGCAAGCTCTCGCACGAGGCGGGCGCCAATCTGTTTCTGCAGTCCGTCCAGGACATCCGGGTGGGCGGCCGCTCCTCCGGGGCGCAGTACCAGTACACCATTCAGGCCGACACGACCGACGAGCTGCGCTCCTGGGAGCCGAAGATCCGCACCGCGCTCTCGAGCATCAAGGACCTGGCCGATGTCAACACCGATGCGCAGGACAAGGGTCTGCAGACCTCGCTCGTGGTCGATCGTGATGCCGTCGCGCGCCTCGGCCTGAATCAGAATCTGATCGATGCCACGCTGAATGATCTTTTCGGACAGCGGGAAGTGTCCACGATCTACAACCCGTTGAATCAGTACCACGTCGTCATGGAGGCGGCGCCCGCCTTCTGGCAGAGCCCGACCATACTTTCCGATGTGTACTTCACGGCGCCGAACAACAAGCAGGTACCCCTGGGGGATTTCTCGACCTGGGGCACGACCTCCACGCCTCTGGTCGTCAACCATCAGGGACAGTCAGCCGCCTCGACGATCTCGTTCAACCTGGCGCCGGGCGTATCGCTGTCGAATGCCACGAAGGATATCGACAGCGCCTTTGTGCGGCTGCGAGCGCCGGCGACCATCCGGGGCACCTTCCAGGGCACCGCCAAGGCCTTTCAGGATGCGCTGGCCAACCAGCCGCTCTTGATCCTCGCCGCCCTGGTGGCGGTCTACATGGTCCTCGGAATTCTCTACGAGAGCCTGGTGCATCCCGTGACGATTCTCTCCACGCTGCCCTCGGCAGGCGTGGGCGCCCTCCTCGCGCTGCTTTTGACGGGCACGGAATTCAGCATCATCGCCTTGATCGGCGTCATCCTGCTGATCGGCATCGTCAAGAAGAACGCCATCATGATGATCGACTTCGCCCTGCAGCTCGAGCGCGATCAGCAGCTCGAGCCACGCGAGGCCATCCATCGGGCTTCCCTGATGCGCCTGCGCCCGATCCTGATGACCACGGTGGCGGCAATGTTCGGCGCCATGCCGTTGGCGGTCGGCACAGGAGACGGCGCCGAGATGCGTCGGCCGCTCGGCATCGCGATCGTAGGCGGCCTGCTGCTCAGTCAGCTTCTTACGCTCTACACGACACCCGTGATCTACGTTTACTTCGACCGCTTCAGCACGTGGGCCAAGCGCCGCCTGCATCGTTCGCCACAGCCGGCTGCGCCTGCGCACGGTGTCGCATGAGCCGATTGAGCACGATGTGCCGGCTCACCGCAGCCCAGCTGGTGCCGACCCGCACGCTTGCAGCCATGCTGGTGCTCGGTTGCACGCTTGCAGCCTGCTCCGTGGGACCCGATTACAAGCGGCCGAAAGTCGACACTCCACCTGCCTTCAAGGAGGCCGAGGGCTGGAAGGTCGCCGAGCCGAATGACACGGCGCCCAAGGGAAACTGGTGGGACGTGTACAACGACCCGGCGCTCGACAATCTGGTCAAGCAGGTCCAGGTCTCCAACCAGAATGTCATGGTCGCCGAGGCTCAGTACCGCCAGGCCCTGGCGCTCGTCAGCCAGGCTCGCGCCAACTACTTTCCCCTGATCACGGCGGATGCCTCGAGCCTGCGCAGTCAGAATGCCCTCGTCACCGGAGTCAGTGGGACCGGGACGTCGACCGGCACCCCCACAACAGGCAATCCAGGCACTGGAACCGGGACCGGCGGAGGCAGCCAGAATCAGACGATTCCCGGAGCGACCGGGACGCGCAATGTCGACCGGGTGAGCCTGTCGCTCTCCTGGGAGATCGACGTCTGGGGCCGGATCCGCCGCCAGGTCGAATCCAACAAGGCCGCTGCTGTCGCCAGCGAGAGCGATCTCGCCAACGCCCTGTTGTCCGCACAAGCGATGCTCGTTCAGAGCTATGTGCAGCTGCGGGCTACCGACACGGACATCGATCTCTACGAGAAATCCGTGGCGGCATACGACAAGGCCCTCAAGATCACCATGAATCGCTATGAGGCGGGGGTCGCGCAACGCACGGATGTCACGCAGGCCCAGGGACAACTCGAGTCGGCCAAGGCGGCGGGCTTCGATCTGCAGGTCACGCGCGCGACGCTCGAACATGCCATTGCGGTGCTGGTCGGCAAGCCGCCGGCGGAACTGAGCATCGAGCGAACGAATCAGCTCCCCAACATTCCGGAGACGCCAGTGAGCGTCCCGGCCGCGCTCCTCGAGCGGCGGCCCGACATTGCTGGAGCCGAGCGCCGCGCGGCCGCTGCCAACGCGCTGATCGGAGTGGCGCGCGCCGCTTACTTCCCCGAGTTGAGTCTGACCGGTTCCGGAGGGTATGAGTCGAACACTTTCAATCATCTCTTCAGCGTCCCGAATCGGTTCTGGTCACTCGGCCCGGAGCTTGCGCAGACTGTGTTCGACGCTGGGGCGATCCACGCGCAGGTGAAGCAGAACATTGCCGCCTACGATGCGAGCGTGGCGACCTACCGTCAGACCGTCCTCGCGGCCTTCCAGGATGTGGAAGACAACCTGGCCACGCTCAAATGGCTCTCCCAGGAAGCGGTCGCGCAAGCCGCCGCCGCAGCCGCCGCTGAGCAGACTCTCAGCATCACCGAGAACCAGTACCAAGCCGGCACGGTGGACTACCTCAACGTCGTCATCGCCCAGCAGTCGGCTCTCACCGCCGAGCGGGCGGTACGCGACCTGGCGAACCGCCGCCTCACCGCCAGTGTGGGGCTGCTCAAGGCGCTCGGTGGCGGCTGGCAGACCACGATGCTGACGCACGAATAGGGGCCCGAGGCAGCTGCCCCGATCCGCTCCCTTAGACGGCCGGCCCTCAGTCGCGAGCGTGCCCGGGGAACGGTCGGCCGTTCCCGCCCCCACCGGCTCACCACGCCGGGGCCTCCACCCGGCGCGTGCTGTCTGGACAAAAGCCCCTGCCTGGAGCATCGTCCGCGCCCTCGCCAAGAAGACTGCTGTCGGGGAGACAAGCATGCGATCGCCGGCCCTTTCTGCCGTTCTGACCCTCCTCCTGATCACGCTGTCCTGGACGCTTCCGGCCGAGGCGGCCCATCGAGCCCATAAGACGGCGGAGGGGAAAGCCGATGCCCGCGCCATTTCCGCCGCCATCGCCAGCCCGGATCGTCCGCAGGCGGATCATGAGCGGGATGCCTGGGCGAAACCGGAGCTCGTGCTGACCTTCCTCGGCGCGCGACCGGGGATGCATGTCATCGACTACCTGGCAGCGGACGGCTACTACAGCGAGCTGCTCGCGCGAGTGGCCGGGCCCAAGGGGCAAGTCATTGTCTACAACAACGGGGGGTATTCGAGCTTCATAGGACAGAAGCTCGCCAAGCGGTTCGCAGACCACCGCTTGCCCAACACGCTCGTGAAAGTCACCGAGATCGCTGACCTGAAGCTGCCGGCGAACTCACTGGACGCGGCCTTGTTCGTCATGTCCTACCATGACGTGTACTACACGCCCAAAGGGGCAAGCGGTCCGATGGGCGATGCGGGTCAGATGGTGAGTGCTTTGTTCACCGCGCTGAAGCCGGGCGGTGTCGTGGTGGTACAGGACCACGCTGCGCAAGCCGGCACCAGTCCCGCCGAGTCGGTGCAGAAGCTGCATCGCATCGATCCGGAAGCCGTGAAGAAAACCTTCGAGCAGGCCGGATTCAAGCTCGATGCGCAGGACGATGCGTTCAAGAACTCCGAGGACGATCACAGCAAGCTCGTGTTCGACCCCTCGATCCGCCACAAGACAGATGAGTTCCTGTTTCGATTCCGCAAGCCAGCGTAACGGCAGGCCCCATGAGCTTCTCCCTTTACGAGGCGACGATCCCGAGCTATCGGCAGGTTCTCGGAGCGATCGGGGGCCTCCTGGTGAAGGCGGAAGCCTTCTGTAGCGAGAAGTCGCTACCCCCTCAGGAGCTGATCGAGGCCCGGCTCGCCCCGGACATGTATCCGTTCGCCTACCAGGTCAAATCTACCGCGGTCCATTCGCTGGGCGCGATCGAAGGGGTGCGCAAGGGCGTGTTTTCGCCCGATGTGACGACCCCTCCCCCGACCTTCGCAGCGCTGAAGGCTCGCATCGAGGAGACGATCACGGCACTCGAGGCCGTGACTCCGGGGGAGATGGAGGGCTTCATCGGCCGCGACATGGCCTTTGTGCACGGCGACTTCCGCATCGAGTTCACGGCCGAGAACTTTCTGCTCTCCTTCTCGCAGGCGAACTTCTATTTTCACGCCGCGACGACGTACGACATCCTGCGCTGGAAGGGAGTGCCCATCGGCAAGCGCGACTTCATGGGCAGGGTGCGCAAGAAGAAATGAGGCTCGAGTCGGGCCGGCACCCCTGCCGGCCCGACACGCTGCCATTGAATTACTTTGGCGGCCCGGTATGGGCGCCATAGCGATCGAACCAGCTCATCATGTACAGCTGCGTGCGCATCCAGTTCGATGGCTTGCGCCCGGTCCCGTGGAATTCGCCATCGAAGCGTAAGAGTGCTGCCGGCACGCCGCGATACTTGAGCGCCTCATAAAACTCTTCGGTCTGCGGAATGGGTGTGCGCCGGTCGAGCTCACCCGTCATCAGCAGCGTGGGCGTCTTCACGTTGCCGACGTGCATGAGTGAAGATTCCTCCAGCCAGTCGGTCGGATCTTCCCAGAAGGGCTTCTTGAAGAAGCGGTAGGTGAAGTAGACGATGTCCGTCTCACCGGCCATGCTGATCCAGTCGATGACCGGGCAGCGCACGGCGGCGGCTGCAAAGCGGTTGGTGTGGCCGATCACCCAACTCGAGAGCACTCCGCCACCGCTGCAGCCGGATACGTACATCCTGGCCTGGTCGATGTAGCCGTTCTTCAGGACCGCATCGACGGAGGCCATCAGGTCGTCGTAGTCCACCCCCGGATAGTGCTTGGCAATCGAATTGCCAAACGCACTGCCATAGCCGGTCGAGCCGCGCGGATTGATGTACAGGACGACATAGCCGTTCGCCGCAAAATTCTGAAACGATGGGTTGAATGCCACGCTGTACATCCCATGCGGGCCACCGTGGATCTCGAGCAGCAGCGGATACTTCTTCGAGGTGTCGAAGCCTGCGGGCTTCACGATCCAACCCTGGATGTGGGCGCCCCCGCTCGAATCGACGCCGATCTCCTCCTCGCTCGCGAGCGCCATCCCGTGCAGCAGCTCCTCGTTGAGATGAGTGAGCTTCCTGGCGGCATTCGGTCGACCCGGATTGATGAGCTCGACATCGCCCGGCGAGTGAAAATCCGAGCGCACGAAGGTGACTCCGTTGCGGCCTGCCGAGGCATTCTGTACGACCTCGGAGCCGCTCGTCAGCGCGTGCACACCCCCGTGCGATGACCACGAGTACAGGTGCACGTTGCCGTGATCCTCGGCGGTGAAGTAGATCGCGCTGCTGTCCGGCGCCCACTCCAAATGCTGTGGCTCGCGGTCAAAGCCACCCGAGCGCAAGGTCTCGTTACTGCCATCCGCTGACATGGTCCACAGATCGGCGACACGGTAGGAATCGCCGTTCTTCGTGAACCCTACATAGGCGATCGTCTTGCCATCGGGAGAGAGAGTCGGCATCCGCCAGCCGCCGGTCGTCGTGATCAGGCGCTTGGTCGTTCCGGTGTCGAGGTCGACCGAATAGATGTAGCAATCCTGGTCATTGCGATCCTCATCGCCCTCCTTGAAGCCCTCGACGATCGCCGAGCGGCCATCGGGCGTGAAACTCCAGTCCACCGCATCGCTGAACTCATGCACGGTGTCGCCGATATCCCAGTCGCCCGTGGTAATCTCACGGGCCGCGCCACCGTCGGCATCCACCAAAAAGAGATGGCGGTAGCCGCGATCCGTCAAGCCCACACCGTCGCGCCGATAGTGCACCCGTTCGGTGTAGCGCGGTGCGGCCGCCCACTTTGCACCCTCAGGGGCCTCCGGCAGATCGATCTTCCATTTCTCCGGGCTCGGTACGACCATGGTGAATCCGATGCGGCGCCCATCCGGGGACCAATGCAGGTTGGCGGGATCGTGGTCGAGTGTCGTGATCTGGCTGGCCGGCCCTGGCACATTCAGATGCAGCACGAAGATCTGCTTCCCTTTCGGCTTGCCTTCGCCACCGGGCCTGCCCTCACCCAGGTACGCAATGCTCTTGCTGTCAGGGGACCACACCGCATCACTGCCCTCGGCAAGGAACCGGTCATGTTGCCCCTCGGCGTCCACGATCCAGATGGACATGTCGTGTTTGTCCAATAGCTTGTTGACGACCGAGCGCGTGTACACGACCTGCGTGCCATCGGGTGAAAGTCGGGGAAAGCTGGCCGTCTGCAGATCGAGGTACTTTCCGACGGTGAACTGCCCGGAACCGGAGGATTCATCCGCGTGCAAAGGCAACGCCGCATAGGCGAGTACAAGTGCTGCCAGAGTACTGGCCACACGGAGCCGGACGTGAGTCGTCATAGAGCCTTCTCCCCTCGCCATCATCAGGCGTACTGCCGCGATGCGCGTCGGATTTCTTGATGAAGTTGATCAGGCGCGGCAGAACGCAGCTCGCAGCGCGGGTGGAGTATATCGCGCGCTCGGACAGGGGACAGGCTGGCGCAGGGCTTCAGACCCTTAAGAAATCCAAACTCCCCGAAGTGGACAGCGTGCCGCCGTCATGAGCTGAAATAGCTCACGAGGAAGACGAGGAGCATGGCGAACACGATGACCATCTTCGCCAGAATTCCGAGCAGCGCACCTACCCAGGTCCCCACACCGACACGCACTGCCGGGGCCAGACGAGGCTGAGTCATGAGCTGGCCGATCACCGCGCCGATGAAGGGACAAATGAGGATGCCGACGAATCCGAAGAAAAGTCCCACGATGGTCCCGGCTGCCGCACCGAGCAGGGCGAGACGGCTCGCGCCAACCCGGCGTGCTCCCAGCACGCCGGCCGCGATCTCAACTGCGATCGCAATCGCGGTCAGCACTGCCAGGATCGTCACGGTGATCGAGCCGACCCGGGAGAAGTGATCGATCCAGGCGGCGAGCAGCATGCCGCCGAACACGAGCACGGGTCCGGGTATGCCGGGCACGAAGGTGCCGATCGTGCCGATCACGATGAGCGATATGGCCAGTGCCCAGCCGAGGAAGGGCTCCATGCTCGAGCTCCTGGAGAATGCTGTGTTGCGAGCATACTGCATCGATCGATGCAATCGGCGCCGCCACAGAGCCGCAGCGGGATCAGATCACGGGCACGTTGAAACCAAGCCTCGCGTCTCGAAGCGAGGCCACGCGTGCGTGGCCCACGGCAATCGGTTTCAGGAGTCAGTCGTGCCGATGGGCAGGAGGGAAGTCGGCGATCTTCGATTCTTGCTTGCGCTCAGCCTCTTTGACTGCGCGGCTGAGCAGCGGCTCACCGCGATATTCGGATGGCTCCCAGGGATTCAGGATCTCGACGTTGGCGGGATCCACCAGAGCGGAGATCGCATCCGCGCTGACGATTCGCATGGAGGTCCACCAGATCGGCCGCACGAGCCCGTGCCACATGTCCTGTTCTTCGTTGTAGCGCGCCACGGCGATGCCGGCCGCGTGAAAGGTGGAGCCATTGAAGGAGAATAGCTCGAGCGGTTCGGAGAGCAGGGTCGGCTCGCGCGCGATTCCAAACAGGAGGCAACAGCCGCCTGCCACCGAAAGGCGTGAAAAATACCGGCCGCGGTGCTTCCAGCTGCCTTCGCAGTAGTTGGCAATCAGGCCGTGATCGAGATGATTCCAGAGCACCCCACCGCTCACCCGGAGATCAGTCAGCTCGAGCGAAAGCGTGTCCTCCG
>Ga0070741_10017761_pt1 | contig 11637 bp, 14 predicted proteins | sample Coa_R1_4_FD_66440 | JGI IMG/M metagenome (GOLD analysis project Ga0070741, IMG submission 66440) | Surface soil microbial communities from Centralia Pennsylvania, which are recovering from an underground coalmine fire - Coalmine... | ecosystem: Environmental > Terrestrial > Soil > Unclassified ...
AGCAACTCCAGCACCATCGCGATCAGCCGCCTGGCCGGCTTCACGGGCCACCCCGAGCGGTGCTGCAACATGCACTTCTTCCATCCCGTGACGGTGATGCAGCTCTGCGAGGTGGTGCGCGGCCCCAAGACGTCCGATGAGACCGTCGAGACGGCGATGGAGTTCGTGCGGAGCATCGACCGGACTCCAGTGCTGCTGCGCAAGGAGATCTGGGGCTTCATCGTCAACCGCATCCTCTTCGCCGCCTCGGAGGAAGCGATGCGCCTGCTCGAGGGCGGCTACGCGAGCGCCGAGGACATCGACATCGCGGTCCAGAAAGGACTGAACTGGCCGATGGGTCCGTTCCACCTGCTTGATTTCAGCGGCCTGGACATCTTCTACGGCGCCATGAAGGACCGCCACCGCCAGGGCGAGGGGCCGGATGCCCCGGAGATGCTACGCAAGATGGTCGAGGACGGCCACCTGGGCCGGAAGACCGGCGAAGGCTTCTTCAAGTACGAGTAGGCGCCGGCCGGGGCAAAATTGTTTTGCCCCCGTAGCCCAATGGCAGAGGCAGCCGGCTTAAACCCGGTCCAGCGCGGGTTCGACCCCCGCCGGGGGTATCGAGGCCACCATCAGCCTAAAATCACCCCCGATGGGCCCACGCCTCGAAGAAGACCCCGACGAAGAGCCGGAACAGCCATCTCGGCCGGACGTGCCGCACGGAATGGGCGGCGGTATCGTGCCGACGGTCGGCATGCCGAGCCGCGAATGGGAGTACTCGACCAAGACCCTGACCGTGGCCCAGGTTGCTGACGGAGTCACGCTCGTCAAGCTGCTGCACGAGGAAGGACTCGAAGGCTGGGAGCTCGGCGACGTGATCGACGGGGGGGACAAGCGCGTGATCTTGATGCGACGGGCGAAGCGCACAACTCGCGAGTCGTCGCGCCGGGTAGGTTTCGCGCCTCCGACACAAAACTGACAACACCGCCGCCTCGACGCAAGCGCCGGATTCTCGTCATCGAAGACGACGTCCCCGTGCGCATGCTCGTGTCCGAGGTCTGCCGCCTGCAGGGACATGACGTGGTCGAGGCCGGCACCGGCGCGCAGGCGATCGAGCTGGGCCGAAGCGTGCAGCCGGACCTCGTGCTCGTGGACTGGGTGCTCCCCGACATCAGCGGCACCGAGGTGATCCGCGAGCTGCGCCGCCAGGGCGTCGTGAGCCCGATGGTGATGCTCACCGGCCGCTCGACCAAGATGGACGAGGTCGTCGGCCTGGAGGTCGGCGCGGACGACTACATCACCAAGCCTTTCGACTCTCGCATCCTTGCCGCGAGGATCAACGCTCACCTGCGGCGCTCGGCGCTCGCGGAAACGGGCGGCGGGCGCGAAGGGGTGCTTTCGATCGGCGCGCTGCAGATCGACAATGCCGCGCGCAGGGTGAAGGTGGGCGACGACGAGATCACCCTGACGATGACCGAGTTCAACCTTCTCGCCGTGCTGGCTGCGAATCCCGAGCGAGTCCTGACCCGCGCTCAGCTTCGCGACAAGGTTTGGGGTTACCCGCACGACCTGGACGACCATTCGGTGGACCCTCACGTGCAGCGGCTCCGGCGCAAGCTCTCCGATCGTCCGAACACGGGCGTGAGCCTGGAGGCGGTGCCCGGGCTCGGTTACCGGCTTTCCGTCAAGGCTGGTTGACCGAGACGGTCGACCTCTTCGGCCCCGTGGCCGCGGACCTCGCCCGGGTCGAGGCAAACCTGAGGAAGTCGATCGGCCAGGACCCCGATGTCGTGTCGGCGCCGATGTCGGACCTGTTCGAGGCGGGGGGCAAGCGCATACGCCCCGCGCTGGTGCTTCTCACGGCGATGTGCGGGAGATACGAGTTCGAGCGGTTGACGCCCGCCGCGATGGCGGTGGAGATGACGCACGCCGCGACCCTCGTGCACGACGATGTCATCGATCGCTCGACCGTCCGCCGGGGCCGCCCCACTGTCGCGGCGCGGCTGGGCGACGAGCCGGCGATCGTGATCGGGGACTACTACTTCGCCAAGGCTTATGACGAAGCTGCGCAGACGGGCTCGGCGGAAGTGGTGGCGATCCTCGCCGAGGCGGTGATGAAGATCTGCGCCGGCGAAGTGCGCCAGCAATCGATACGTCATTGCTACTCGACCGACGTCGAGGAGTACATGCGGCGTATCGAGGCGAAGACGGCGACTCTGCTCGCCGCGTCGTGCGAGATCGGTGCTGTGCTCGCAGCGCTGGCGGAGAAGGAAAGGTCCGCGGTTCGTGACTACGGTCACGCGCTCGGCCTAGCTTTTCAAATTGCGGATGACGTGCTTGATTACACCGGCACCGAGACTGACATCGGCAAGCCGATCGGGCATGACGTCGCCGAGGGGTTTGCCACGCTGCCGCTGATGCTCGCGCGAGAGGACGTTCGTGCGTCGGATGCGCTGCGCCGTGCACTGGTCGACGGCCAAAAGCTGACCGAGCAGCAGGCGCGCGACGTGGCCGACATCGTCCGCGCAAGCGATGGTCCGAGTCGAGCCCTGGATGTTGCGCGCGAACATGCCGAGGTCGCTCGTCGACACCTGGAGGCGTTACCCCGCAGCGAAGCCGTGGTGGCGCTGGCCGGCCTCGCCGACTACGTGGTTTCCCGAAAGCTCTAATCTGTCGACGTGTCCCGGGTGGGGATGGACATGGTGGCATGAGTAGGGTCAGGCTCGTCGGCGTCGGTCCCGGGCATCCTGGTCTCGCGACCGTGCAGGCCATCGAAGCGGTCAAAGACGCGGACGTGATTCGGCGTTGCGACGGTTGCGGCGCCGATCTCCTTCATTACGCGGGACCTCGCACTGACATCGGCGCTCTCGAATCGGTCGACGAGATCGTCAAGCTCGCGCGAGATGGCCGCAAGGTGACCGTGCTGTTTCCGGGCAATCCGTATGCGTTCTCCAACGGCAGCGCCATCGCGGAGAGCCTCGATCGCGCGGGCGTTGATTTCGAAGCGATCCCAGGCCTGATCGTGGAGCTCGCAGCGCCCGTGATGAGTGGCATCCCGCTGACCATCGAGGGCCTCTCCGCATCTATCGGCTTCGGCCTCGTCAAAGGAGGCGAGACGGTCGTCCTGCGCCTGGCGTCCGGCTGGTGGGAATCGGGAATCAGCGCGCTGCTGCAGAACGGTCGGGATGCGGCAACCCCCGCCGCGTTGATCCTCAACCCCGGCCTGCCGGGCCAGCACCGCGTCAGCGCGCCGCTGGGCGAGCTCGCCCGCAAGGCCGCCACGTACGGGCTGCGCGGCGACGCGCTCCTCGTGCTGGGGCCGGGCGTGGAGAAAGCGGAGCGCCTCGACACGCTGGTGAGGCGTCCCCTGCACGGCCGCAGGATCCTGATCACGCGTGCCCGCCACCAGGTCGACCCGTTCCGGCGCGAGCTCGTCGATCTCGGCGCAGCGGTGATCGAGATCCCGACGCTCGAGATCCGGCCGATGCCGACGGACGAGCGGGTGAGGAACGCCATCAAGAGCCTGGACCGGACGGCGCTGGTCATCTTCGCGTCCGCCAACGCGGTGGACATCTTCTTTCACATGCTGTTCGACACAGGATCGGACGCCAGGGCCCTGCACAACTCCAAGCTCTGCGCGATCGGCCAGGAGACGGCCGACAGCCTCGCCGCGCACGGGCTCAGGCCCGAGCTCGTGACGTCCGAGTACACCGCGGAGGGCCTGGCCAAGGCGCTCGAGGGGTGGGAGATGGAGGGGCTGCACGTGCTGGTGCCTCGAGCCGAGGTGGCGCGGGACGCTCTACCATCGCTCCTTGCAAACCGTGGAGCAGAGGTGGAGATCCTTCCCGTCTACAAGGCACATTGCCCGGCCGAAGCGGGCCCGGCGCTCGTGCGCCTGTTCGACGCCGAGGGCGTCGACGTGATCACGTTCACCAGCTCTTCGACCGTCTACAACTTCGTCCGCGCGTTCCCCGAGGACCGGCTCCCGGCGATCCTGGGAGACGCCGAGGTGGCGTGCATGGGGCCTGTCACCGCGGACACGGCGCGCAAGCTGGGCCTGTCGGTGTCGATCGTCGCCCGCGAGTACACCACCCACGGACTCGTCCAGGCGATCTCCGAAGCGGCCGCGAAGAAGTGAGCCAGGCCCGACCGGCCTCCAGGCGCACCGCGCCGGCGGAGGTGCGAGCCGAGACCGAGAGCCCGATCACCTGGGGCCGGGAAACGTGGATGACGCTCCTCGCGGCTGCCCTCGTACTGCTGGTCTTCGGGGGGGCGGGATGGCTGCTGGACAAGGCCGTCGAGCCGCAGATACCGGCGCCGCTCTCGAATTGCGCGACCTCGACCCAGATCGGGCCCCGCACGTTCATCGGGCCTCAGCCGATGTGCATCACTCCGTCCGAGAAGCTCCAGGCGACGGTGACGACGACCCAGGGCAAGTTCGTCATCCTGCTCCACCCGGAGGTGGCGCCCGTCACGGTCAACAACTTCGTGGTGCTGGCAATCCACGGTTACTTCAACGGCATGGCGTTCTGGAGGGCCGAGGACTGGGTCGTGCAGACCGGCGACCCCGGCGGCGACGGCCATGGCGGCCCGGGCTACAACCTGCCGGACGAGCCCGGCAACACTCCCTGGGGCCTTGGGGCCGTGGGCATGGCCCGCGTTCACTCGGGAGGCGTCGACGCGGTCAACGGCAGCCAGTTCTTCATCGAAAAGGCGGCGTGGCCGAACTCGGGGCCTACGGCCGTCTACAACCGGTTTGGGACCGTGATCTCGGGCATGAGCGCCGTGCAGGCGCTCTCCACTACCGACACGGTGACCTCGGTCACGATCCAGGTCAGCTGACGGCGATCTGAACGGCCTACGGCTCCGCCGCCGCCTATAATCGGCTGGCAGATGCCATTTCACTGGTTCTACATCGTCGGTCTGCTGCTGATCGTGCTCATCATCTTCGGGCCCGGGCGCCTGCCCGAGCTGGGTGGAGCCGTGGGTAAAGCCATGCGGGAGTTCCGCAAGGCGACCAACGAGCTGAGCAACGAGGTCAACAGCGCCGTCCAGGCGAAGCCGGAGCCGACCGCGACCGCAGCTCCGGACAGCGCCGCCAAGGGCTCGACGTCCGAGGCTAACTCCCCGAAGAGCTAGGGACGGCCCCGTTGGCCATCCTGAACCGGGTCCTGCAGCGCGCTCCGCGCCCGGCCGCGCCGGCCGAGGAAGAGCGCATGTCCGTGATCGAGCACCTAGAGGCGCTTCGGCGCGCCCTGATCGTCTCCCTGATCGCCTGGGGCATCGCCACGACCGCCTCGTTCTTCATCAGCGGCCACGTGATAGGTTTTCTCGCCTCCCAGGCCGGCGTGGCGGGAAAAGCCGTCTACCTCCAGCCCGCTGGCGGTGTTCTTCTGCAGCTGAAGGTCGCGATGTACATCGGCATCGTGCTCGCCTCCCCGGTGGTGATCCAGCAGATCTGGTGGTTTGTCAGCCCCGGCCTTCATCCGCACGAACGGCGCTTCATCCTGCCGCTCATCGTCGCGACGGTTTGCTTCTTCTTTGTGGGAGTGGGCGTAGCGCTTTTCGCGCTGCCGATCTACCTGAAGGTGCTCGGCTCGCTGGCTCCTCCGGGGGTGACGTATCTGCCGGACATCAGCGCGCTGATCAGCTTCGTCCTGCTGATGGTGATCGGCTTTGGCCTTGTGTTCGAGCTGCCCGTCGTTCTGTTCGTCCTGGGGATGCTGCGAATCATCAGCTCCAAATGGCTGCACAAGACAAGGCCATACTGGTTCCTTGGACTGGGCCTCCTCGCGAACTTCCTGACCCCCGGCGTCGACCCGATCACCCCGCTGATCATGTTCATTCCCCTGTACCTTTTCTATGAGGGATCTGCGCTATTACTGAAACTTCTCCGTCGGTGACAGAGACGGCGCGGCGCGACGGGCGCCGGCCGGACCAGCTCCGAGCAGTGAAGATGGAGCTCGGCGTCAACGTCCACGCCGAGGGCTCCTGCCTGGTCGAGATGGGCCGCACCCGCGTGTGGGTGACCGCCAGCGTGGAGGACCGCGTCCCGATGCACCGGCGCGGAAGCGGCCAGGGCTGGATCACCGCCGAGTATTCGATGCTTCCTCGGGCGACCCACGACCGCGGCACCCGCGAGTCCATCCAGGGTCGCATCGGCGGCCGCACGCACGAGATTCAGCGCCTCATCGGGCGCTCCATTCGCGCTGCCGTCGACATGAAGCAGATCGGCGAGCGGACGATCACGCTGGACTGCGACGTGCTCCAGGCCGACGGCGGCACCCGCACAGCCTCCATCACAGGAGCTTTCGTGGCGCTCTACATGGCGGTGAAGCGGATGAAGGACGTCAAGATGATCCAGCAAATCCCGATCAAGCAGTACCTCGCCGCGGTGAGCTGCGGTGTCGTCGACGGCACGCCCGTGCTCGACCTCGACTACACCGAAGACTTCCAGGCGTCGACTGACCTCAACTGCGTCATGACCGAGGATGGCCGGCTTGTCGAGCTGCAGGCGACGGCCGAGGGCGCTCCGTACACACGAGCGGAGCTGGACTCGATGATCATGCTGGCGGGCAAGGGCATCAAGGAGCTCATCGCCCACCAGAAGCGTGCGCTAGCGACGCTTGGCTGATCGGCCCCGGCTCGTCATCGCGTCAGGCAACGCGGGCAAGCTGCGCGAGTATCGCGATCTGTTGAGTGGAGCTGGGTTCGACCTGGTCGCGTTCGACCACGAGGTCGACGAGGTGGGGGACACCTACGCGGAGAACGCTCGTCTGAAGGCGGAGACGGCCGCCGCGCGGTCGGGACTGCCGTCGCTGGGTGACGACTCGGGGCTCGAGGTGGAGGTGCTGGGAGGCTTTCCGGGAATTCGGTCGGCCCGTCTCGGCCCGACCCAGAAGGAACGCACCGCGGAACTTCTACGGCGCCTCGACGGGCAGCCGCGGCCATGGAAGGCGCGGTTCGTCTCGGTCATCGCTCTCGCCCAGCCGGGAAAGCCGACGCAGGTCTTCGAAGGGGAATGCCACGGCGAGATCGTGCCGGAGTGGCGCGGGGAAGCAGGCTTCGGTTACGACCCGATCTTCCTGGTCCCCGGGACAGGGAAGACGTTCGGCGAGATGCCGCCGGAGGAGAAGCGCAAGTACAGCCATCGCGCCGCGGCGGCGCGCGCTCTGTTGACCTCTGGCGCACTCTCGCAGCTGGAATCGACCTCGAGGAGGAGCAGATGAGACTGGTGGCGACTGAGTACCTCTCGCTTGACGGTGTTTTCGAGGAGCCCGGTCACTGGTCGTTCCCGTTCTTCAACGAGGAAGCCGGCGAGTTCAAGTTCGCTGAGCTGCGCGCGAGCGATGCGCTGCTGCTGGGTCGCAAGACATATGAAGGGTTCGCCGCCGCGTGGCCGACGATGCAGGGCACGGGCGAGTTCGGCGAGAAGATGAACAGCATGCCGAAGTATGTGGTGTCGTCGACGCTGGACAACGTCGAATGGTCGGGGTCGGTGCTGCTCAAGGGCGATCTGCCCGCCGAGATCCGGAAGTTGAAGGAAGCGCCGGGCCAGGACCTTCTGCTTTCGGGCAGCGCACAGCTATTCAATGCTTTGATGCGCGAGAACCTCATCGACCTCTACCGGCTGATGGTCCACCCGATAGTGCTCGGGAGCGGCAAGAAGCTGTTCGCCAGCGGAGACGAGCACAAATCGCTCGAGCTGAAAGAGGCGAAGTCATTCAGCAAGGGCATCGTGGTCCTGGAGTACGTGCCCGCGGACAAGGCTTAGACGGGCGCTTCAGCCTCTGTCGCGCAGATCCTCGACCGCGTAACTGGAACGGCGCCACATGAGGATCGCCGCGGACATGACAAGGATCAGGGCGACGAGGATCCCGAGCTCCACTTCCTGCGCGGTCGTTTGCTGTGACTCGGCCGTGAGCACCAGGACACGCCTGATGCCCGCGATCAGACCGACGATGAGGAAAGGCTCGGCGGCGAGTGTGTGCTGGCGGATCGTTATGCGAACCGTGTGGAGGAGCTCCGCAACCATGAACATGACGAGGCCCTTGTCCAGGAGGTCGATCACGACCGTCGTCGCCTTGACCGAGCGCGTCAGGTCGCTGAAGGTGGATGTCGCGGCATCGATGGTCAAGATCACGGCCGCGATCGCCAGGAGGATTCCGACCAGCGCATAAATGAGGTCTTCGGCGCGGCCAAGCGAACTGGCGAGTATGGCCCTCGTGCGGCCCTCGTGGGCGGGCTGGACCGCGGTCGCCGGCGACCCGGGACCGTAATCAGTGTTTCCGACGGCTTCGTGCTTCACGCCTTCAAACTTTAGGCCCGACGCCCCACTCTAGAATTTGTCCGCAGCCTCCGAGCGCAACTGCGCATGCGGGCGGTAGCTTAGCTCGGCAAAGCGCCTGGTTTGGGACCAGGAGACCGCGAGTTCGAATCTCGCCCGCCCGACCAAGTTGGTTTCTGAGCGCCGAGATCGGCCGGTTCTGATCTCGTTTCGGCCGCTTGATAAGGCGCTGGGCGCGGGGTTGGAACGGCGGCGGAAAACGCCTGGAACATGCCGAGTTAAGAGAGCTGGACTTTGGCCTACCCGTCACATGGGAGGCCAACATGGGCGCCGTGAAACACGCGGTTCGGGTCGTCAACGACGGTGGCTTCGCTGTTTCCGATTCGCCGGCAGCCGCCGCTGGTCGTTGGCTACGAGCACTTTCGTTTGGATCGCCAGGGTCAGCTGCTCTCGCCGAAGACGCTGATCTACTACGACGAAACGGTCCTGCCGTTTCTGCGCTGGCTGGAGGCTGAGGGCGTGCGGCGCTTCGACGAGGTCGACGTCGGGCGGGTGCGCACCTTTAGAGCACACCTCGCCGCGAGGATCGGCAAATACGGCCGGCCGCTGGCGCCGAAGACGATCCTGGAGTATCACCGGGCCATCCTCTGGCGCTGGGCAACCTGGATAGGCCAATCCGACATGTCCGGAACATCCGAGAGCACTGGGACGAGAATCGCCCCTTCTGGTCGGACGGTGTCGCGATTCCAGCAGAGCCAAAGTACGCCTCGGCGAGGTGGTTCAAGGCGAATTTCCCGGACAAGACGCCATGGGGCTCGAGCTGGTCCAACGTAGAAGGCTGTGTTGTCTGCGGAATCATCCATCTGAACGGCTTGCTGAAGGTCCTTGGGCAACTCGAGCGGCTCATCGGCCAGGAGTAGAGGCGAGCCTGGGCCGAATCAGGGCGACGTCTAAGGGACGTTAATTGGACGTGTTGGGACGTTTGTGAACGTCCCAACACGGGTGGACGCGCCGCGACCTTGGACAGCAAGCTCACGTCGATGAGGGCACACTGTGCGACCTCTTCGCTGGCCGCCGGCGTCCTACTTTCGGAACACTCCGAGCAGTCTGTCAGGCGCTCGAGTTATCGCTCTCCCAGGTAGTCACGTTCCACGAAATCGAGCGAATCAGCTCCGAGGCCGGTCACTGACAGGTTCCGAGAACTTCGACCGGAGCGTTGGCGACTTTGATCAGCTTGTCGTCAGTTGTCAGCAACCACAAAGCGCTGCCGCCGTTCAACGATCCGGTCCACACGCCGCGAGCGTCCGTGGCTGTCTCGGATGGAAATGGAATGCTGTTTTGCGGACCGGAGTACAGCAGCGTGCCTTGGGATGGACCCGAGACAAGCCACAACTCCGACGGGGAGGGGGATTGCTGGATCCACTGGATGAGAGGCTTGCCCGATGCATCGCTGCCGGCGTACCAAAGCCATGGGTTGGGCTTGCTAAACCAGAGGACCCGTTCCGTGGTCGACGGATCGATGCGGTAGACCCCTGATGACGAAAGAACGTCCGTCGAATTTCCAGTCCAAGCAGCACCGCTACCGAACGATGTATTCCCTATCGACTCCGGAATGATCTGCTGCATCGCACCCGTCACAGGATCAATCAACCAGACTCCCCAGTTACCTTCGGAGGCCGCTGCTTCCTTCTGGAGGTAGATGCCTTCGGGTGCATACCGGATGATGCCCCAAACTCCGCTTGCTCGGCTGGTCCACGGACCCCCTTTCAGCACGACGCGGTCGGCTCCGCCGGCGACATCGACCACGTGAAGGTTTCCCTGGGACTGAGGTGGGTACTGTGCGCCAGTGTCTCCGACATACGCGTAGTGCATTTGGTCTGGTGCAACTTGGTTGTACCGCACAGGCAGCCAGCGGTGAGCCGGCCACGAATAGGTGACCGAGTCCTGCGAGCCAGCGGCAGGATCGGAAGCGAACTGCCCGTCCCTCAGATCCAGGAAGCCCGGGATGGTGCCCTCGGCGATTCGGGCAGGCAACCGACATCCGAAGTTCGCGAGGAGCGGAATTGTCCGACCGGCCACCGCAGTTGGTGGTGCAGACGCAGTGGCGGTGGGGCTTGGGGAGGCGATGCGACCAGCGCTAGCCGGGGTGCTCGAGCTTGGTGGGGGCGTGCTGGCAATGCCGGACGTAACTCCGGTGCTGCCACACGCGCTCAACGCGACCATGCACACAGAGAAGACGAGGCGTCGCATCGATCGCTTTGGTTGCCTCCTCGACATCGCGTGACCTGGAGCTTACGACCGTCTCGTGGCCTGCCTGCCACTTACTGGCACGCTGTTGGGGGTCGACCGTTACGGCGGCTACGTATTAAGAGACTTGCGGCCGATTGCTACCCAGGTCGTAAGATCGGCTCAAGTTCGGTAGGCCATCAGGTTCGGTTTGGGACCAGGAGACCGCGAGTTCGAATCTCGCCCGCCCGACCAATCAGTTCATGAGCGCCGAAAACGGTCGATCCTGATCTCGTTTCGGCAGCTTGGGAAGGCGCTGGGCGCGGGGTTGGAACGGCTGCGGAAAACGTCGTTGCCCGCAGCTCTTCAGGCCGACGGGATGCATCCCGCGGCGGTCGGGGGAGTCCAGTTACCCTGCGCATCTTGCCCAAGTCCCCCACCGCTAAGCGTGATGGAAACTGTCGCATGTAACGAAGGGATAGTCAGGGTCAAGGTGTAACGTCCACGCGGACCATAGAACTGAACAGTCTCGGTGTCGCCCACCTTGAACCACGGCAGGTTCATGTAGGCGTCTGGTGAGATCACGCCGTGACTGACAAACTTGCCTGGACAAGTCCATGACACCGGGCCGGTCAACTGTAGCTGGCCCTCGGTCCCGTCCGGGACGTCAGCGTATCCAGTTGCGTGGATCCCCACGCTGTCTCCGTAGCCCGCGTCCAGGTACAGCGATTGGTTGTGGCCAAACTGCACGTGGCTGATGGTGTCCGGATGCGGAGAGAGGAAGAGGCTCAGGGCGTAGAGGACGGCGAGCTGCAAGACAAAATAGCCGGCCGCGATCACGGGCGAGAGCATGCCGGCCACCGCAAGCCAGGAGCCGACAAGATGACCGTGGCTGCGGCGGATTCGGACCAGCGCCCAGATGCCAAGCGCCAGCGGCACGAATGAGAGCTCGAGACCGAAGCCGCCGGTAAAGGTCACGTAGATGGCTACAAGTCCGGCCACCATCGCCAAGACGGCCCGAGGCTCCGTCCTGGTGGCGATCGCGGGCGCTTGCACAGTAGGTTCGTCGGGCAGCGTTGCGACGTGATCTTACGCCCTGGTTTTCTATGGTCAGTCGTGTTGTGGCCCCGCGGGCGAAGACC
>Ga0070741_10017762_pt1 | contig 11635 bp, 10 predicted proteins | sample Coa_R1_4_FD_66440 | JGI IMG/M metagenome (GOLD analysis project Ga0070741, IMG submission 66440) | Surface soil microbial communities from Centralia Pennsylvania, which are recovering from an underground coalmine fire - Coalmine... | ecosystem: Environmental > Terrestrial > Soil > Unclassified ...
GCGCCATCGGCGAGAATACGCCGGTCAGCTTACTGAATCACGCCGGCGCGACCAGCCCGCCAACGTGAAAGAGCCGGAAAACTCTACCGGCCAGCGGTCCAAGGTTCGGCCCCGCTGCACATAGATTCCCGTTCATAGGGCCTACAAGCTCTGCCATCGGTGCGCTTCCATTCGAAGATCGTTGTCTACAAAGGTGTAGTTGTCTCCCATCTCCGGTCCCCTTCTGAACCTTGGACTATCTCTAAATTCTTTGGGTGCGTTGGTGCGCGATAAAAGAAAGAATTGAGGGAAGGCTTACATTCACGACAATCTGGATGGATAGATAGCTTGCAATCAAACGAGCGCCCGATGGAGTAATGTGCCCATCTATCCAGTCACATTGAGGTTCCACCCCGACGCAAACCGTTTGATACCCGCCCCAGATCGCATTCAGCCAAAGACACAGGAATGCTGCTGCAAAAAGTACATTTGTTGTTGCCAACGTGAGCGTTTCCGACGTGAATGTTGAAAATCGAAGGCGCGTAAACCCAAACGAGGTTACGCTTAGAATAGAGAGGTGTAGTAGTGAGATAAAAAACGCTATTGGAATTACAAACAGATTGAAATCGAGGACTAATAAGAAAATGGGGCGGACGAAAACATCTAAGGATACCAGCAACAGCCACTCGCCCACCCGGAATCTCACGATGGGTCTCCATCTAATAACGTTAAGTTGTGCGTGAACTCTGAGCCTTCAATCCGAATCTCTCGCGACAGCCATCGGGCAGCACGACCAGCGAGGAATCGGGAATGAGATCGATCGAGGTGATGCCGAACTCGGCCAGGGTCTTCAGCGTCGTGGTGCCGTCGGCGTTGCTGACCAGGATCTTGAAGCTTGACCATTGCGCGTCGCCGGGGTCGAGCAGAGCTTTCGGGCGTGGGCCGCGGGGAAGAATATCGGAAACTAACTCACCCCTTGCCCAACATTCTGCGAAGCCACCCTGCTTTCTTTGGAGCAGCCGCGGCGATGATCGCGGGTTCTACGACCGGGTGCGCCGCGGGCGGCGTCACCGCTACGCTGAATTTCTCGAAGAACTCCGCCGCGAGCTTCTTCGCGGTGCCCTCGATGAGCCGGCCGCCGAGGGAGGCGAGCTTACCGCCGATGTCGGCTTCGACGTCGTAGGTCAGAAGCGTCGCCGATCCGTCTTCCGCGAGACGCACCTTGGCGCCGCCCTTGGCAAAGCCGGCAGTGCCGCCCGAACCGGTGCCCGTGATGGTATAGCCATTAGGTGGATCGAGATCCGACAAGATCACCTTGCCGCTGAACGACGCCTTCACCGGCCCGATCCGCAGCCTCGCCTTCGCGTTCATCTCGGTATCGGAGACCTTCTCGATACTTTCGCATCCCGGGATGGATTGCTTCAGCACCTCCGGATCGTTCAGCGCCGTCCATACGGCGGTGCGCGAAGCCTCGATGCGTTGAGTCCCTTTGATTTCCATATGGCTGCCGTAACTTATTGCACGGGCGCGACGCCGCGCGGATTCCCGCCGCGGCGGACGGCGACGATTTCCGCCAGTATCGAGATCGCGATCTCGTCTGGCGTGATGGCGCCGAGGTCGAGCCCGGCGGGCGCTTTGAGTTTCGCCAAGCGCTCCGGCGCGATGCCGCGTTCGGCCAATGTTTTCTTCAACGCTTCGGCTTTCTTGCGGCTGCCAACGAAGGCGACGTAATCCGCCTCCACCGCGAGCGCCGCCTGCAACGCCGCATCGTCGCCGCGTCCTTGCGTGGCCACCAGCACGTACCGCTGCCCTCCATCGTCGACCGGCAGCGCGTAGCCTTCGATGCGCCGGTCCGCTTCGGGGAAAGCGCCTTGGTCGGCCGCGGGCGCGCAGACGGTAACGGCGAAGCCCATGCCGCGGCCGAGATTGGCCACCGCGACCGCCACCGGACTTGAGCCGCAGACGACGACCTGCGGTCGCGGCAGCACCGGTTCGACAAAGACGTCCATCGTGCCCTGGCTCGGGCACATGTTCTTGGCGAAGCGCGTGCCTTCGCGCTCTTCGCCCGCCTGCAGGCCGCGTTCCTGGAGCACATCCGGCGGCTGCACGGAAACCAGCCGCGGCTTGCCGTCTGCGAGCGACTCCATTGCGGCTTTGAGCACCGCGGCGCGCGCGCAACCGCCGCCGATCCAGCCTTCGGAAATGCTGCCGTCCGGCAGAATGACCGCTTTCGCTCCGGCTTTGGCGGCCGTGGCCGCAACCGTTCGCACGACGGTGGCAAGCGCGAAGGGCTTGCCGCTGGCTTTCATGGCGGAGATGAGATCGAGAATGTCTGCCGATTGCTTCATGCTCAGATCCTCGCGAGATAAGGTTCGAGAGCGGCCAAGCTCTCGATGTTGTGCGCGGGCGCGAACAGGTCGACATAAGGCAGCGCCGCCTGCATCCCGCGCGCCTGCGGCGTGTAATCCTTCCAGCCGATCAGAGGATTGAGCCAGACGATGCGGCGGCAGCGCCGGCGCAGCCGCTGCATCTCGAGCGCGAGTTTCTCCGGCTCGCCGGTATCGTAGCCATCGGAGACGATCATCACGGCGGTGCGGGAATTGATGACGCGGCGCGCGTGCCACCGATTGAAGGTCGCGAGACTTTCGCCGATGCGCGTGCCCCCGCCGACGCCTTGCGCCACCAACGCCATGCGCTCGACGGCGCGGGTGACGTTGCGGTCGCGCAATGACTCCGACACGTGCGCCAGCCGTGTGTGGAAGACAAAGGCTTCGGCTTCGCGGAACGTATCGACAACGCCGTGCAGGAAGCGCACGAAAAAAGCGGTGTAGAGCGACATCGAGCCGGAAGCGTCGAGCAGCATGACAAGGCGCAGCGGCTTCACCTTGCGGCGGCGCCAGACTAGATCCATGAGCGTGCCGCCATGCGAAATGTTGCGATGAATGGTGCGCCGCAGATCGAGCCGCCGCCCGCGACGCCGGATCGCTTGACGGCGCACGAGCCGCGCACGCATCTTTCGCGCCAGTCTCTCGGCGAGCGCGTGGGTGGCCGCCACATCCTCCGGAGCAACGACATGGCGCAGATCCGTCGCCGCGATATTTTCCGCCCGCGAAGCGCCTTCACGCCGCCCGCGGCCATCCCCCGAAGAGTCGTCCTCGAAACCAACACGCCGTTCCACGTGATCGGGCGGGCCAAGTTCCCCTCGCGGTGCCGCGGAGTCCGGCAGGCGCTTGAGCGACGCCGGAGCGGACGCAGCGATGTTGCCGGCAGCCTGCGCGCTGCGCATGCCACGGCCCTGCCAATGGGCGGCGAAAATCTCGTCGAATTTTTCCCAGTCGGAATGGGTCGCGCAGAACAGCGCGCGCAACGCTGGCTTCAGCGATGACGGCCGCAGCGCCAAGGGAGACGATAGAATCGCAAGCGCATCGCGCGTCTCCGCAAGCCCCACCGCGAAACCGTTGTCCCGCAGCGTGCGTACGAATCCTGCCAGCCGCCGCCGCGTGCGCGGACCGATGGCCTCGGGATGGCGTTGAGCTTCCATCACGCCACCTTTCCGAGCAGCCGGTCGGTGAGCTCGCGGGTCAGCCGCGACCGGTCCTCATGGGTTTTGAGCAGACAGATCAGCGTCTCGTGCACGGCCTCCGGCTCTTGCCGCAGGTCGTGCACATCCAGTCCGGCCAGCGTCGCCGCCCAGTCGAGCGTCTCGGCGACGCCCGGCACCTTGCGCAAATCCTCCTTGCGAATGGCGCCGGCCATGCGCGCGATCTGCTGCGCCAGTGCGATGTCGATCCCCGGCAGGCGCGTGACGATGATCCTCGCCTCGCGGTCTACATCGGGAAAATCGACATAATGATAGAGGCAGCGGCGGCGTAGCGCGTCGGACAATTCGCGCGTCGCATTCGAGGTCAGCACCACGCGTGGGATCGATCGCGCCGTGATGGTGCCCAACTCGGGGATGCTGACCTGGAAGTCCGACAACAGCTCCAGCAGAAAGGCTTCGAATTCCTCGTCGGCACGGTCGACTTCGTCGACGAGCAAGACCGGCGGCTTGTCCCGGCGGATCGCCGCGAGCAAGGGACGTTCGAGGAGATATTTTTCCGAGAAGATGTGTTCTTCGATTTTGTCGGCGTCCTCGCCCGCACCTTCGCGCGCCTTGATTGCAAGAAGCTGACGCTGATAATTCCATTCGTAGAGCGCGGCGTTCTGATCGAGGCCCTCATAACATTGCAGGCGGATCAATTCGGCGTCGTGCAGCGCGGCCAGCGCCTTGGCGACCTCCGTTTTGCCGACCCCCGCCTCGCCCTCCAGCAACAGCGGCCGTTTCAGATAATCCATCAGCCAGAGGGCGGTCGCGAGATCGCGGTCGGCGACATAGCCGACGGTGGCGAGGCGATCTGAGATGGTCTCGCGGTCGAGAGTCATGACAGGAAACTCGTCATTCCAGGCCTCGAGGCAGAGCGGCGCCCCGGAATGATCAGATTACGCATGCAGCCCAAGCTTGTCCGCCGCAGCCCAGGTGCGCCACTGGTCGTGCGGCATCTGGATGTGGGTGGAGCCGAGGAAGGCGAAGGCGTCGTTCACCGCGTTGGAAAAGCAGGGCACGCCGCCCACATTCGGGCTTTCACCGACGCCTTTGGCGCCGATCGGATGATGCGGCGAGGGCGTCGTGGTGAAGTCCACTTCCCATTTTGGCGTTTCGACCGCCGTCGGCAGGAAGTAGTCCATCAAGGATGCGGTCATCACGTTGCCCGCCTCGTCGTAGCGAATCTCCTGGCCCATGGCGATGCCGAAGGCCTCGGTAAGGCCGCCGTGGATCTGCCCTTCGATGATCATCGGATTGATGCGGGTGCCGCAATCGTCGAGCGCATAGAAGCGCCGTATCTTGGTGCTGCCGGTGTCGACGTCCACGTCGACGACGCAGATATAGGCGCCGAAGGGAAACGTGAAGTTCGGCGGATCGTAATAGTTCACCGCCTCCAGTCCCGGCTCCATGCCGGGCGGGACGTTGTTATAAGCGGCCCAGGCCAACTCAGTCATGGTTTTGAAGCGTTCCGGGTTGCCTTTCACGCGGAAACGGTCGACGTCCCATTCCAGATCGTCGTCGTGCACTTCGAGCTGATAGGCCGCGATCATCTGCGCCTTGGCCTTGATCTTGCGGCAGGCCATGGCCGTCGCGGCGCCGGAGACCGGCGTCGAGCGTGAACCGTAGGTACCAAGGCCGTAAGGCGCCGTGTCGGTGTTGCCTTCCTCGACGACTATATTGTCAGCCGGTAATCCCAATTCGGTCGCGATGATCTGGGCATAGGTCGTCTCGTGGCCCTGACCCTGCGACTTCGTGCCGAGACGGCAAATGCCGGTTCCGGTCGGATGAATGCGGATTTCGGCGGAGTCGAACATGGCGATGCCCAGGATGTCGCAGGCGCGCGACGGCCCGGCGCCGACGATCTCGGTGAAGAAGGCAACGCCGATGCCCATCAGCTCGCGCGTCTCGCCGCGCTTGAAGGCTTCCTGCTTCGCCTTCTGTTCCTCGCGCAGCTTCTTGTAGTTGACCGACTCCATCGCCTTCTGCATGGCAGTGTGATAGTCGCCGGAGTCGTATTCCCAGCCCATCACAGACTTGTAAGGGAATTGCTCGCGCCGGATCAGATTCTTCATCCGGAATTCAGCCGGGTCCATCTTCAGCTTCTGCGCCATGATGTCCATGGCGCGCTCGATGCAATAAGCCGCTTCGGTGACGCGGAACGAACAGCGATAGGCGACGCCGCCGGGAGCCTTGTTGGTATAGACGCCGTCGACCAACACATGGGCCGCAGGAAAGTCGTAGGAGCCGGTGATGATGCTGAACAGCCCGGCCGGCCATTTGGTCGCGTTGGCACAGGCATCGAAGGCGCCGTGGTCGGCGATGGTGTAGCAGCGCAGCCCGGTCACCTTGCCGTCCTTGGTGGCGGCGATTTCCGTCATCATGTGGAAGTCGCGCGCGAAGGCCGTGGTCGACAGATTCTCGATGCGGTCCTCGACCCACTTCACCGGGCGGCCGGTCACGATCGAAGCCACGATGGCGCAGATATAGCCGGAATAGGCGCCGACCTTGTTGCCGAAGCCCCCACCGATGTCGGGCGCGATCACGTGGATCTTGTGCTCGGGGATTTTCGATATCAACGAGCCGACCGTGCGGATGACGTGCGGCGCCTGGAAGGTGCCCCAGAGCGTGAGCTCGCCCTTCGTCTTGTCGAAGGAGGCGACGCACTGGCAGGTCTCCAGCGGACACGGATGACAACGCGGATAGACGATCAGTTCCTTGATCGTCACGTCGGCCTTTTCGAAGGCGGCATCGGAAGCCGCCTTGTCCCCGGCCTGCCATGAGAAGATGTGGTTGTAATGCTTGCGCTTGCCGTGCGCGCCCGTCGGTTTGTCCTTGATATCTTCGCGCACCACCGGCGCGCCGGGGGACATCGCCTTCATCGGATCGATGACGACGGGCAGCGGCTCGTATTCCACCTCGACCAGCTCGGCGGCGTCGGCCGCGACATAGCGGTCCTCGGCGATGACGAAGGCGACTTCCTGGTTCTGGAACAGCACCTTGCCGTCCGCCAGCACCATCTGCACGTCGCCGGCGAGCGTCGGCATCCAGGCGAGATTGACGGTCTTGAGCGTTTCGGCCGTAAGCACCGCGATAACGCCTGGCAGCGCCGTTGCTTTCGACGTGTCGATGTTCTTGATGCGCGCATGCGCATGCGGCGAACGCGTGAAGTCGCCGTAGAGCATTCCCGGCAGCTTCAGATCATCGACATAATTGCCTCGGCCTTGGACGAAGCGGACGTCCTCCACGCGCTTGCGCTTGCAACCCATGCCTTGGAGTTTTTCCGCGCGCTCGATCGATGTGGGGGTCTGGTCGTTCATTCTGCGGCCTCCTGGAACGGTACGCCGGCAAGCTTGGCCGCGGCGTATTGAATCGCCTTGACGATGTTCTGGTAGCCGGTACAGCGGCAGAGGTTGCCGGCGATGCCGAAGCGGATTTCCTCTTCCGTCGGGTTCGGATTCTCCTGCAGCAGGCGATACGCGCGGGTGATCATGCCCGGCGTGCAGAAGCCGCATTGCAAGCCGTGCATCTCCCGAAAGCCTTCTTGCAACGCATGCAGCGTGCCGTCGGCGGCGGCGACGCCCTCGATGGTCATCACCTCCGCGCCGTTCGCCTGCACGGCGAATACGGTGCAGGACTTCACCGATTTGCCGTTCAGGTCGACCGTGCAGGCGCCGCAATGGCTCGTATCGCAGCCAATATGCGGGCCGGTGAGATTTAATTGCTCGCGCAGGAAATGGATCAGCAGCATGCGCGGCTCGACCAAGGCCTCGATTGCCTTGCCGTTGACCTTGAGACTGACTTGGAATTTCGGCATGTCTTTCTCCGATCAGGCCGCGCGCGCCTTGGCGCGGGCGAGCGCCCGCGTCAACATCACGCCTGCCATCTTGGTGCGGTAATGAGCCGGACCGCGATTATCCGAAGCCGGCGAGGTGATGGCTTCGGCGGCGGCAACGGCCTTTTTCACCGTTGCGGCGTCGAGAGCGGAACCGGCGAGGATTTTCGCGGCATTCTCGGCCCAGAGCGGCGTGTCCGCCACATTGGTAAGGCCGATCGAGCAGGTGGCGACCTTGCCGCCGCTCATGGTCAGCACCACGGCCGCCGCCGCCGTCGCGTAATCGCCGATCTTGCGCTTGAGCTTTTCGTAGGCGTAGCCATGGCCCGCCGGCGGCGCCGGGATGCGCACCGCGGTGACAATCTCGCCGGCGCCGAGCGCCGTCGCATAGGCGCCCTGATAGAATTGGCGGGCGGGGATGCGGCGTTCGCCGGCTTTCCCAACCACTTGGTAAGTAGCGCCAAGGCACATCATGACCGCCGGCATGTCGTTGCCGGGATCGCCATTGGCGATATTGCCGCCCAAGGTGCCGACATAGCGCACCTGCGGATCGGCGATGACCAGCGACGTCTCGCGCAGGATCGGCAGTTTCGCGGCCAGCAGATCCGAGGCGATCAGCTCATGCTGGGTGGTCATGGCACCGATGACGATGTCGCCGCCGTCCTGGCGGATGCCCCGGATGTCCCCAATACCGCCCAGATCGACGAGGTGCTCGGGCGCGGCAAGGCGCAGCTTCATCATCGGAATAAGGCTGTGGCCGCCCGCGAGCAGCCGGGCGTCTTCGCCGAGGGTGGCCAGCAGCCCCACGGCTTCCTGCACGGATTGCGGACGATGATAGGCAAAGGATCCTGGGATCACGCTAGGCCTCCCCCGGCTGGGCCCGCTAGCCCGGCGCCGCGAGGACGGTCGGGGCGGTCCAACTCTATGATTTCATTGTCAGTCAGTTTGCGGCCTTTGCCGCAGAACGACAACGGCTGCTGCACCAGCCGCATGAGCGCTGCATAAATTGCGGTGGGCTTGCACCAACTGCGCCACTCGCCGACGTCCAGATCGGCAACGGATATCCCGCACAGGAGGCACATGCCTTTTCTCGGGTCTCTCTGCGCTGCCGCGCGGAGGCGGCGGCGCCCGCGATACGGCCTAGCTCACGGCTTCGCCCATTTTTAATTCGAGCTGCGACTTGAGCCAGGCAAGCCGGCTCCGGCTGACCGGCACCGTGTAATGGTCGACGGCAGCAAGCTCGATCAGCCCGTTGTCGCCGGCCCGCTTGAGCCCGACGATCCGGCCGATGTTGACGATATGGCTGCGATGCACCCGGATGAAACGGTCGTTGTCCAGCCGCGCTTCGACATCTCCAATCGCCAACGGACAGAACATCTTGTTGGTGCCGTCGAAAATGTAGGTGTAATGCGCATTGGCATGAACGGCGACAATGTCGTCGACCGCGACAAAATGCGTCGACCCGTCCCGTTCGATGGGAAGCCGACGCACCGGCCGGCGCTGCGGCGCGCCTGCGGTTTCGTTGTCGGCCACTGCATCGCCAGCTTCCCTCTCCGATGTCCCAGGCCGAAGCTGAGACGACGCCGGCGGACGACTGGCGCGGGAAGCGAGAGAGGCCGTCTTCGTGGGCCGCGCATCCGCGCTAGATTGATCGGGCACGAGCGCGAGTAGGAAAATGCCGGATACGCAAAAGGCGACAATCGCGACCACGATGGCAAGAAGATCGCTGGACAGCACCGGCGCGGTCGAAGGTCCGCTGGCATGCGCGAAGAGCTTCAATCCTTGCATGGCCGTATAATGCATCCCGGTAATCGCCATACCGAGAACCGCGGCTGAAAGAAACAGCGGCGGCCGTCCCCCTCTTCCGCCGGCGAGCCACAGCGCCAGGCCCGAGGCCGCAATGGCCACGACGACGCTTCCGGCCACTGAGACAGGATCATGAACGAGATGTGCGCTCGCATGCAACGCGGTCATTCCGATGTAGTGCATCGAGACGATGCCGCATCCCATGAAAATGGCGGCGGCGGCGAGGCGGACGAACGTCAACGGGCCCGCGCTGGCGGCGAAAACCGCAACCCCGACCACGATAACGCACACCAGGAAGGACAGCAGTGTCGGGAACACCAGATAGTCGATGGGTAAGGGAAGGCGGGCGGCCAACATACCAACGAAATGCATCGCCCAGATCGCAACGGCGAGCGAGAGCGACGCGCCCGCGAGCAAGAGCCGCCGGCGCAGGCCGACCGCATCGCCCACCTGAACGGCAAGGCTTAGCCCGACATAGGCTCCTTGGATCGCGACAATCAGAGAAAGCGCGACGAGCCAAGGCTCGTGCGTTATCGGCATCGCCCGAGTCCTTTTTCCCCGAGGCGCCAAAATCGGTCAGGCGCCCTATGGATAACAAGTATAGAGTAGGACGCAGTGTTCGGCCAGCAACATTCCAAAGTCTCTGCCCGGGGTCTCCGGGAAACAGGAGTTCTCGAATTTTTGCGTGGAGATTCTTGGCCAGTTTGGGGCCGGAAAGTTTGCAACGGGAATTGTCGAGACTGAACTTTCGAGATCTATGATCGAAACACAAGCCCCGCATACATGCGGGGTTTTTTGCATCCCAATCGTATTATCGTACTCTGTCACTTGTTCTGGCGGCGACAACGGCGCATTGGTACGTCAAAGTCCGCGAGATGGATCTTCCGCGGCCGAGAGAGAGCGGCGACCGCAAGGACGCGTTCTTCGATGACCTCACCTACGCCATCGCGCGCAGCGAGCTGGAACGCAAAGCGCTTCGCATTCTTAAACTTGCCCGCTCCGCTCTGATCTACCTCTCACTTGGCATGCACCACGAGGAACAGCAGCGCGCGGTAAAGGCCGGCAAGGACACCCTCAAGATGCCAATGATCCTGGACGCCATACCGGATGATTGGAAGTGCTGACGTAGAGGGCATGTGATAGAGCGCGAAGGCCGTACCAGGGCAAAGTCCCGAGGTTTGGAGAGAAATGGCCCGAGAGAGAGAATTTCAGCCTCCGCGCTGCTCACCACAGTGCTGCGGTTTGCTCGCGAATGTCCGCAAACATTGGAATTTCTGAGTCGTCGCAGAGCGCGAGAGAAGCTTTGTCAAAAAGGCTGGCGGAGAGAGAGGGATTCGAACCCTCGATACGGTTGCCCGTATACACGCTTTCCAAGCGTGCGCCTTCAGCCACTCGGCCACCTCTCCAATCTTCCAAACTTCGAAGGCGCACGCATTTTAAGTCAAGACGCGCGCCCGGCGCGCTGGTGCGCCTTCAGCCACTCGGCCACCTCTCTGAGGCCCTTCATGAAGGCCCGCGCCGCTTTTTTCAAGCTCAGTTGACCAGGCGCACCATGCCTGCTTGCGCCACATCATAACCGCGGAGTTCCGCAGCCTGACCGCGGAAGACAGCGGTGCGCAAATACGTAAAAAAGGCCTGCGGGCCGGGCAAGAAATAATCGCGCTGGCGCAGCACGAGGTCGAAGCGCTCCCAAAGGAGGGGAACAAATTCCAGGCCCGCCCCCTGCGCGACGGAACGGCTGGCGATGCCGCAGTCGGCGCGGCCGGAACGGATCGCCTGGCCGAGATCGGGCCCGGTCGGGCAAGGGGGCTCCTGCAGGGCGAGCGCGCCCGCCTGCAAGCCGGCGCGGGCAAGAAGCGCCAGCAGCAGCAATTGCGCGCCGGCGCCCGCCTGCCGTTGCGCCACGCGCACGCGAAGGCGCGCCGCCGTTTCCAGGCTCGTGATCTTGAGCGGATTTCCTGGCGCGACCAGCAAGCCCTGTTCGCGGCGGGCAAAGGCAATCACCACCGCATCATGCAATCCCGGCGTCTGCGCCACCGTCTCGGTATTCGCCGTCTCGTCGTCGCCGTCGATCCGATGCAAGTGGATGGCGGCCATCATCACCTCGCCGCGCGCGAGCCGGCGCAGGCCGGCTTCGCTGCCTTCGGAGAGGGTGGCGAGGCCGCAACCGCTGTCGCGCAGGGCCCAGTCCAGCAGCGGATCCTGGCTGCCGCCGACGATCGGCGGGCGCGTTTCGCTGCGCAGACCCGCCGGCGCGATCAGGCCGGCGGCAAGCCAACGGTCCAGCGCCGTCTTGGGAAAAAGCCAGCGGCCGGTGGCCTTGGTGCAGGGGATCGCGCCCTGCGCCACCAAGTCATAAAGCTTGCGCTCGCTGAGCCGCAAATAGTCGGCGGCTTCTTCGGTATTCAGCAGCTCATTCATCCCGGCATATGCAC
>Ga0070741_10017763_pt1 | contig 11635 bp, 11 predicted proteins | sample Coa_R1_4_FD_66440 | JGI IMG/M metagenome (GOLD analysis project Ga0070741, IMG submission 66440) | Surface soil microbial communities from Centralia Pennsylvania, which are recovering from an underground coalmine fire - Coalmine... | ecosystem: Environmental > Terrestrial > Soil > Unclassified ...
GAAGACATGTTGCCGACGAGGACGTTCACCGCCTCGATCGCCGCGACGCAGTGGCCTTGACCCATGATCCATGAGCGAGTGGTGCCCGTGAGTACGTTGGCAAGGAGATACCCGACGTAGGCCGGTACCATGTTGAGCGAGCCGCCCGTATGGCCTTCAGGCACCGCCTTGAAAGCGGAGGCCTGCAAGGGCTGACCCGAGAGATTGACCGTACGGGCGTAGGTCATATGCACGACGAGCCACATGGCGGCACTGGCCAGTCGGTCTGCCGCGCTGAGTGTCTCGAAGACCCACCGCAGGCTTCGTGCCCGACCTGAGCTTACGAGCCGCTCGGCAAGCTCAGAGATGCGAGCCTGGGTAACGTCGGTATGCTTGATCACGCCATATCCGAGAGCCCAAGCAACCGACTCAGGATGGGCGCTCTGGGACGCGTCCGCCGATTGGGCCGAGAGGGTCATGTCGCTCATGTGTGTTCCCACTGGTGCGCCCGGCCGGCGGCCTCGGCAACCATGCCTGACGACGTGCGCGGCACGCGCGATGGCGAGAACGGTTCTTTCTCAATGACCGGTTGCCACCTGACCGACGTCACGATCGATGCGCATGCGTTTCAACCGCCTGGATCGACAGTTTGTTCAGTCTGAGTGAGAACCAGGTGAAGATGACGACGTCGATAAGGGTCGCCAATGTCGCTTGCACCATCACAATCACCTGGAAGATGTTGAGCTCGTTGCGTCCGCGCAGCCAATCAATCGCGGCGTAGCCCACCACGAACAGCGGCAACAGCGAGACGAGTATCTCGATGAGTGAGTGCACCACCCCGCTTCGCGGCTGAGCGAGAACCGCGCGAGCCTGCAGCGCGACGTAAGCCAGCGCAATGACGCCGACCCATGACACATGCTGCATGGCGTCTTCGACGGTCTGCACTTTAGGGGTGTGGCCCCACCACAGCACGTACCAAAGCAAGAGTGCGAAGGCGATGGGAGCTCCGTGGCTGGCAAGGAATCCCAGCACGTTGCGCTCCACATTCTGCATTGCAGACGGCTTTCGGGAATGATCGTCGGCCACGGCCATGGTGGACTCCTGCTGACTATTTGGATTTCGGGACGCCGGCCGGTCTGGACAGGCTCGGGATGAATGCCGGAACCGTTGCCGCGTAGCGCCGATAGGCATCGCCGAAAGCGGCGATCGCCTCCTGTTCCTCGCTGCGCGCCAACCGGATGTACATCCACAGCAGCACGGGGAACATCGCCAGCGTCAGCAATGTCGGCCACTGCAACAGGAAGCCGAACATCACGAGAATGAAGCCGACGTATTGCGGGTGGCGCACGTAGGCGTAAGGCCCAGTGGTTGCGAGCGCACCTTTGCGTTGGGCCTCGTAGAGTACGCGCCATGCCGCCGATATGACAAGGAAGCCGACAACGATCAGCACGTTGCTCAAGATGTGGAACGGGCCGAAGTGAGGGTTGGCCTTCCAGCCGAACAGCATCTCGAGCAGATGCCCAGCGTCGTGCGAAAGCCAATCCACATTGGGATATCGGCTCTGCAGCCATCCCGACAGGAAGTACAACGTGAGCGGAAATCCATACATCTCGGTGAAGAGTGCGACCAGGAACGCACTGAACGCGCCGAACGACCGCCAGTCGCGCGAAGTCTGTGGCTTGAAAAAGGTGAAGGCGAAGAAGATGAAGATCACGGAATTGATCAGCACCAGACCCCAGAGGCCATATGCCGGCGCGGCGTCGTTCATGACTTGCCTCCATCCGATGGGCTGCGCTCGCGATCGGTGCGTTGATGCTGCGCGTGCCCGCTATGCCCGCCGTGGCCCCCGTGCATGAACATGTGCATGAGCGGGCATGCGAGAATCAGAAGGAAAGGCAGGTAGCCAAGGGCGTGCGCGAGGTGCTCGGTCCACAACAGGAACCCGACGATGACCAGCAAGGCCGCGCATACAAGAAATGCCCGGGATGTCCAGAAACTGCCTTGGGGCTCGGCGCTCTGATGGTGTTGCGTATGATCGTGCACGGGCATGGGGTTTTCCTCTTATTCAACCACTAGGCGGCCGCGGAACATGCCCATCGGGCAGGCGAACGGAAACTCGCCGGGTTCCTTGGGGAGCAGTTCGATGGTCACGGTTTCGCCTGTCGGCAACTCGGCGTTCTTATTGAAGTCGGCGAAGATCACCTTGTCCGAGCACGAGGCCGTCTCCTCGCGTCGGAAGTTGAGGCGTACTGGCTTGCCGCGGCGGACGACGATGGTGTCAGGCGTGTAGCCGCCTTTGACCAGGATCATTGCCTCCTGGTAGCCACCTGAGACTTCGGCTGCGCGTACGCCGGTCGAGCGCTTGAGCCAGAAGAACCAGACGATGAAGGCCACAAGGCCAAGTCCGAAGAAAAGTACGAGCCAGCGATCTGCGGTCATGATGCCTTCCTCCTTGGCTCGAAGAAGCGGAGCCGATTGGCGTTGGTGACGACCGTCACTGAGCTGAAGGCCATGGCCGCAGCCGCGATCAGTGGCGAAAGCAGGAGACCGAAGAGCGGATAGAGCACGCCCATCGCGACAGGGATGCCGAGCACGTTGTAACCAAAGGCTCCGATCAGATTCTGGCGCACATTCCGCATCGTGGCCTTGCTGATCTCGATCGCGGTGACGACACCCATCAGGCTGCCTTTGATCAGCGTCACGTCGCTGGCCTCGATGGCAACGTCCGTGCCGGTGCCGATGGCGAAGCCGACATCTGCCTGGGCCAACGCCGGCGCATCGTTGATGCCGTCACCGACCATGCCGACGGTCTTGCCCTCGAGCTGCAGCTTCTGCACCTCGTGGGCCTTGTCGTTGGGGAGCACCTCGGCCAGCACCCGCTCAATGCCGACATGCTGGGCGATGGCTTTGGCGGTGCGCTCGTTGTCACCGGTCAGCATGACGACCTCGATGCCGAGCCGCTTGAGAACCTCTATGGCGGCCTTCGAGTCGGGCTTCACGGTGTCGGCGACGGCGACGAGACCGAGTGGCTTACCGTCGGCGGCGATATACATTGGCGTCTTGCCTTCGGTAGCCAGACGTTCCCAGTCAGCAACAAGCGGATCGATGGCAATGCCGCGATCGCGCATGAGCTTGGCGTTGCCGAGGAGTACAGCCCGATCGTCGATGCGTCCGCCAACGCCGTGACCGGGGATGGCGGCAAAGTCTTTCGCTTCGACAAGTGGTATCTTGCGAGCGTCGGCACCCTTCACAATCGCCTCGCCGAGGGGATGCTCGGAGCCGCGCTCGAGCGAAGCCGCCAGTCGCAGCACCGTGGCCTCATCAACGTCCTTTGCTGTAACAACGTCGGTCAGTGACGGCTCGCCACGGGTAATTGTTCCTGTCTTGTCGAGGATGATGGAGTCGAGCTTCTCGGCGCTCTGCAACGCGTCGCCGGAGCGGATGAGAATGCCGTTCTCCGCACCCTTGCCGATGCCGACGGTGAGCGAGGTCGGGGTCGCCAGACCGAGCGCGCAGGGACAGGCAATGATCAAGGTGGTGACAAGGACGATGGTGGCATAGATGAACCTCGGCTCTGGGCCGAACAGGTACCAGGCAACGAACGCCAGAACGGCCAGGATCATGACAGCTGGCACGAAATAGCCCGACACCGTGTCCACTACGCGCTGAATCGGCGCCTTCGAGCCTTGAGCGTCCTTGACCATGCGAATGATGTTGGCGAGCGCGGTATCCTTGCCGACCTTGGTCGCCTTGAATTTGAAGCTGCCGGTTTTATTGAGGGTCCCGCCGATCACCTCGTCGTCCACGTGTTTCTCGATGGGCATCGACTCTCCAGTGATCATCGACTCGTCGACGGCACTGGCGCCCTGGGTCACCGTACCGTCGACGGGGATCTTGTCGCCGGGGCGGATGACGAGAGTGTCGCCGACCACCACCTCCTCCACGGGGAGGTCGATCTCCCTGCCGTCGCGCAGCACGCGAGCGGTCTTGGCCTGTAGTCCGATCAACTTCTTGATGGCCTCGGACGTTCGGCCCTTGGCCTTGATCTCGAGGGCGAGGCCTAGCACAACCAAGGCGACGACGACCGTCGTCACATCCCAGAACACCTCTGCCAGCTCCATGCGAGGAAACAGGCCAGGGAACGCGACAGCCACGACCGAATAGAGATAAGCAGCACTGATACCGATGGCGATCAGGGTATGCATATTGGCGGATCGGTGCTTCAGGCCGTCCCACATGCCGATGAAAAACTGTGATCCCGACCAAACCAGCACGGGCAGGCTCAATACACCTAGAAGGGACCAGACGATCCGACGTGTGGAGCTGCCCATGGGCATCCACTCGCGCAGGCCGGGGATGAGATCGGGATAGCTCAACAGCATCACCGGCACGGAGACAGCTGCCGCAAACCAGAACTTGCGCATGAGCAGGCCGTATTCCGCTTGCCGCGCCTCTTCCTCGGGGTCGGCGGGTTCGGAATCGACCGGTGTTTCTGTCTGCTTGCCGTCTTCAACGACGTGATAACCGATAGATTCGATGGCGGCCCGGATTGCCGAGAAATCGGTTTTCTCAGGCACGTATTCTATGTCGACGGCGTTGGTAAGAGAGCTGGCGCGCGCTGCAATCACGCCGGGCGTCGTCTGCAACGCCAGCTCGATTCTGATTACGCAGGAAGAGCAGTGCATATTCTTGATACCAACGCGCATCGATGCGGCGCCGGCGGTGTAGCCTGCGACGCGGATGGCTTTGATGAGGTCTAGAACCTTGACCCGGGACGTGTCGTACCCGATGTGTGCCGAGCCGTTCGCCAAGTTGACGTGCGCGTGCGACACGCCTTGGATTCCCCGCAGCGCTTCTTCCACGTTTGCGGGACAATGCGGGCAGTGCATGCCACCGATGCGCAGCTCGATCTGGGCGTCACGGTCGTGTCGCCGGGAACGATCAGGTGGCGTGTCGGCCTTCGTCATCGACATGTCATTCATGTTGTTCTCCTGACGTGACATGCTCAGCAGCCTGCCGATATGAGCGCGTTGATATAGATCAAGAGCAGCGGCCGCATGCCAGAGTGCCTCAGGCTGCGAGAGATGGTCTCTCCGATGGCGGACGGCCCTCTTGACCGTTTGGAGACCCGGCAGAAGCAAACCTGAGATTCCGGGTGCGCCGTCATTCTGCGGCAATCATCGTTGGGTAGGAATTGCAGTCGTCTTGTGCCTTCAGCTGCGACTCGCGGAGGGGAATGTAGTCGCGAGTCAGGGGGACCGCCTGCTGCGTGTTCGCGAGCTGGATTTGGAACACCATCAGGCCGCAATAGCGAAATGCCACTTCGCAGGCGGCCAGGTAGAACTCCCACATCCGGCAGAAGCGTTCGTCGTAGAGGGCCCTCGCCTCGTCCCGTCGCGCATGGAACTGCTCGCGCCATGCCTTCAGCGTCTCCGCGTAGTGCAGGCGGAGGATTTCGACATCCGTCACCATGAGGCCAGCGCGCTCGATGGCGGGAAGCACCTCCGAGAGCGCCGGCGTGTACCCTCCTGGAAAAATGTATTTGTCGATCCAAGGATTGGCGGCACCCGGCCCGTCCATCCGTCCGATCGAGTGGAGGAGCATCACTCCGTTCTCGGCGAGGAGGTCGGCCACCCTGCGGAAGTAGGCGTCGTAGTATCCGACCCCTACATGCTCGAACATGCCAACGGAGACGATCCGATCGAACTTCTCGGTGACGGCGCGATAGTCCTGCAGCCGGAATTCGGCATGGCCTGAGAGGCCGCTAGTCTTGGCACGCCTGCGTGCAACGTGAAGCTGCTCCTCTGAGAGCGTTATGCCTGTGACGCGGGTATCGCCGTGCCGGGCGAGGTAGAGAGCAAGTCCGCCCCAACCGCAACCGATGTCGAGTACGCTGTGACCTCGCTCCAGGAGAAGTTTCGCGGCGATGTGGCGCTTCTTGGCGAGTTGGGCCTCATCGAGCGTCTGATCCGGGTGCTCGAAGTAGGCGCAGGAGTACTGTCGATCGGCATCTAGAAAGAGATCGTAGAGGCGGCCATCGAGATCGTAGTGATGAGCAACGTTGCGCTCAGCACGCCGTTTGGTGTTTCGCTGATGAAGTGGTCGCAGCGTCCTGCGAACGCGCTCACGGGCTCGTGCGAGCCCCGGTGGGACCTCCCATGAGAGATTGGATGCGATCAGGGTGAGAAGGTCATAAATCGAGCCGCGCGTAATGACGAGGCGGCCTTCCATGTAGAGTTCGCCTAGCGCAAGCGCTGGGTCGAGAAGCAGGCGTCGTTCCGCCGCTCGATCGGAAAATTCGACGGCAATTTGTTCGCCGGTGCCATCGCCCACGGTGAAAGCTGGCCCCGTAGCCGTGGCAACGTCCAGCTTACCTCTGGTGACAATGCGATCAAGAAAAGCACGAAGCAGAACTCGCATGTCACTCTCCGTACGTCGTCGCGAAAGCGCGTTCTTGCGCGGCGTCGCGAAGCTTACGGGCGGTTTCCCAGAAGCCATCGATCGTATCGATGAGCTTGCGCTCCTGTGCCAGGAGTGGGTGATCCTGAGAAATCGCATGCCGATTCTTGGAGACGGCATCCGCGAGCACAGCATATGCGCCCATCCACGGCAGAAAGCGCTCGGACCATAGGTACCGGCTTGTCCGCATCGGGTGCAGCCACTGCATTGATGCCGAGAGCCAAGGCGTCGCCATGGCCTTCACCCAGGGGCTGACGAATGTTCGGTAAACGCTCTCATTCCATTCCGAGACCTGGCGTACGCGCTCGAAGGCCGCGCGGGGATAGTCGAAACGGAGGTCCTCGATCTTGCGTGGCTCGAACCGCACAGAATACTGGTTCCGCGCGCAATCGGGGTCACCGGTCGGATTGTCGATCTTCATCTCGTAGAGGCCGGGTGCGAGCGCCTCGATGTCGGTGAGGTGCTCGAGGATGGCGCGATGCTCGAGCCTCGCGACCGAGGCCGACACGAAGATCCCGAGATGACCGACGTGCGGGTTGGTCAGGTAGACGACGCGCTGGCCAGCCGCCTTTAACGCATCGGTGCTCCGGTAGACTACGGGAATCCAGCCCAGCGCCTGATGCGGTGGCGTGATGTTATCGCCGTAGGAGGCGAAGATCACGAGCGGACTGCGGATGCGCGTGAGATCGGCAACGCAATGCGCGTCGATCCGGACCTTGCCCTGCTCGAGCCTGTTGCCGATGAACAGGTTTTCTACGATCGTAACCATCTCCTCGCCGCTTAGGCGATAGAAGCCGTTCCACCAGCGTTCGAAGTCGAGGAATCGCTGCTGCTCAGTGTCGATCTTGGTGAACAGGTTGGCGTATTTGTCCCACAGCGCGTTACCAGGCTTGAGGTTCTCGAAACCGAGCGCGAGCCAAGCGCCGTCGAATCGATCCTGGTTGAGATCGGCGAGGAAATGCGTGAGCCATACCCCGCCAACGAACCCGGCCGTGATGCGCATGGGGTTTACGCCCGGCTCGCCCGCCCAATAGGACAGGGGCGAGCCGTTCAGCACGACCGGTCCCGTAAGGCCCTCGCAATGCGCCGACAGCAGGGTCGCAGCCCAGCCCGCCTGGCAGTTGCCGTAGAGGATAGGTGGTTTGCCCGGGTGCAGTGTCGCGACGTGCTCCACGAATCGTTGAAGCGCCGCGAGCACGTCGCCCAGGGTTTGACCCGGGCAAGGCTCGGCGAAAAAGATCACAAAGTAGACCGCGTGGCCGACATGGAGGGCGATGCCGACTTCGGAGTCGCGCTTGAACCCGCCGATACCGGGTCCATGCCCGGCGCGCGGGTCAATGACGATGACCGGCGGCTTTGCCGGATCGACGCAGTCGTCCCAGCACTTGTCGCCGGCCTCGGTGATGCGCAACAAGGCATAATTGGCGGGCTGCGCGAATTGGCGAGCATCGAGGATCATTTCAGATTTGAAGTTGAGCAGGGCGGGCAAGCCGGCGTGCTCGTGCTCCAGCATGGTATTGGCGCGCTTCCTCAACGTGTCGAAAAACAGGATCGACCGCTCCAGAACGTCTCGCTGATAGGCCAAGATGTCGAATGGCGACATCGTTGGCGTTGCTTGCGATTTAACATTCGTAGCAACTTCGCTGCCGGCGTGCGATTGCTCGCCTTTCTTGGTCGGCGATGCCTTGTCCGTCGCGCGAGCACCATCTTTGCGCGGGGGTAGTGATAGATCTGCTCTGCCCACGGTCGCGCTCATCGAGTGAGCCGTTTCCTGGATTGCCATTGGTCGTTCCTTCTATCGTCTGGGCGCAGCAAAGAAGTTGAACAGCGAGCCGAATGCCAGCGCGGTCCACCAGCCGTAGACTTGGGTCCACACGAGCCCGATGAGGACACTGCGTGCGGTCAGCCACTCGAAGCCCGGGAAGAATTGCAACCAGGGTCGATGCATCGTGCCGTCCGGCACAATAAGCCCGAGCAGAATGCAACCGAGGAAGCTGATGGCGAAGAAGCCGCCGAGGCTGAGGCCAAGAGGAACCAAGGGCAGACGCAGGTGCTGCGTGCCATTGCTATTCATGACGACCTCCAGATGCCACGCATGTTGCGCGGGCTAGCGATTGCGGCGATGGTTGGCGGTGACGCTGGTCCTTCCAACTGTTGGAAGGTCAAGCCCGTAATGCAGAGGAAACCGGAAAGATGCGCATTGGAGAGGCGGCAAGGCTTTCGGGTGTCTCGGCGAAGTTGATCCGATACTACGAAGCGTCGGAGTTGCTGAGCCCGGCCGGACGGGACGCCAACGGCTACAGAATTTTCGACGAGCGCAACGTCCACGAGTTGCTGTTCATCAAGCGCTCCCGCTCTCTTGGATTTCCGATCAAGCAGATCGACGAGCTTCTGAAACTTTGGCGCGACAAAAAGCGCCCAAGTCGAAAAGTTCGCGCGCTCGCGGAGCTGCACAAGCAATCTGTGGCGGGTCGCATGAACGCCCACCGCTCGATCATCAAAGTGCTGAGCCGCCTGATCGTGGCCTGCGAAGGAGATGATCGTCCGGATTGCCCGATCCTGGACGAACTGAGTTTCCAGCCCAGCAAGCGGAGCTGAGACCGCATGCGACTCGCGACCGGGCGTATCGGTTGCAGACATTTGGCGATCCTTGAGTGAACGCCCGGGCACCCATCGGCAGGTGCCCCGGAACTGGCTCGTGTTGCAGGCGCGGAAGTACCGGCTGCACTACATCATGCAGCCCATGCCGGTGAGGATCTGGTCGGCCTTCTTCTTCTGTTCAGCACCCAGCGCGGCGTAAAGCGCGGCAAGCGATGGCTTCACCTCCTTCAGTGAGGCAAGTCGACCGTCCATGGCGGCAATGTGCGCCTCGAGACGCTCGGTCGGCGTCTTGGCTTCCGCCACCTTCATCATGGTCTGGCGCATTGCTTGGATTGCTTGCAGGTTCTTCTTGAGAGCCCCGGCATAGACCTCCCACGCCGCCGTCTGGGCATCGGTGATGCCGAGCTCGGCCTTGAGAAAGGCGATGCGTCCCTCAGCGAAAGTCGACGTGTCGGCGCCGATCATCATGCCCATCATAGGACAGTCGCCCATCATCCTCATCATGCCGCGCCCCATCGGCATGCCGTCCATGCCCATGCCGGGCTGCTGCGCGCTCGATGGCGTCGTGGGAGTGAGTAATGCTGCCGTCAGCAATGCGAGCATCGTCAGGTTCGTACGTTTCATGATCCATACTCCTCGTTTGGTTTCATCACTCGTTCATTGGCGCCGTGACGAAGCGCCGGCTGTCACCTCACGCAACGCCTTCATAGGTGAGCATCGCCATCATTCCTGAGGCCATGTGGTAGAGGTGATGGCAGTGGAAGGCCCACTTGCCAGGGTGGTCGGCGTCAAACGCGATCGTCACTGCCGTCATTGGCGGAACGTGTACCGTGTCGCGCACGGCGCCCGAGACCGACCTGCCGTTGAGGCCGACCACCTGGAAGTGATGGTCGTGCAGATGCATCGGGTGCGCCATCATGCTGTGGTTCTGCATGACGACGTGGACGCGCTCGCCTTTGCGCACGCTGAGCGGATCTGCGCCAAGAACTCCCCACTGGTAGCCTCCCATCCCTCCTGTCAGCATGAGCGAAATCGTGCGATCGGGAGGCCGTGTAGCAAGGGGTGTAGTCGCCTTGAGTCTCGCTTCGAGATCGAAGCCCATGGCTGGTGTCTTCGCGCTTCCGAGATCCCCGAGCTTGGTAATGCGCGCCCCGGAAGGTGCGAGAATGAGACCGGTGCGCTGCACACCGCCTTCCCGTAAGGCCAGAACGGGGTACGGCTTGGCGTCCCTGGGCAGTGCGAGGCGAAGGTCGATGCGTTGCCCCATCGCCATGGGGAAACGCCGGCCGCGCACAGGCTCGACCTCTTTGCCATCGACGGCGACGAGCTCACCGTCGATCTCGCCGGTATCGATCGTGAAAACGGTCGCGGTTGCGCCGTTGATGATCCTCAGTCGGACGCGCGCTCCGCTTTCCACCTTGACAACCTCTGGATCATCCAGCGTGCGATCGTTGGTGAGGTAGGCGTCGTAGTCGATGTCGTTGAGATCCATGGCGCCCATGCCACCATGCATGCTGTGTCCCGCCGTTGAACCTTTGAGGCGGGCGAGTAGCTCCTCGGCGGGTGTGAAGGAGAAGTCGTGCAGCATAACGACGATCTCCTGCTCGTCCTGGCCCGCATTCTGGGCGCTCTTCACGACGAGCGGCGCCGCCAGTAGATTCTGCTCCTGCAGCGTGTGGGCGTGCATCCAGTGCGTGCCGGCCGCGCCGACAGGAAAGTCGTAGTCTCTCGTCTGCCCCGCCTTCAGCAGCGGTACGGGCATGTCCGGCACACCGTCCTGTTCGTAGGGTGGCCTCAAGCCATGCCAATGGATAAGCGTTGACTCACGCAGCTCATTGGCGAGGCTGACTTTGAAGATCTGTCCTTCAATGAAAGAGAGCCCAGGTCGCCCGTGAGCGTCCACGAGACCGAAGACCTTGGCGGAGCGCTTCTTGATATCGAGAGAGCGCGACACCACGCTGAGCCTGCGCGCCAGCGGACCCGCAGCCCGATCTGGCTCGAGCAATGCTTGCCCGAGCCCTCGCCGGGCTGGAAGCGTGGAGACAAGAGTTGCTGACGTTCCGCCGACGAGGACGGTTCTGAGAAAGTCGCGACGATGCATTGTGTTGATCCTGACTTATCGGGATCGGAGCGAACTGGCGGTGGACGGCGCCCAAGGGGCGGTCGTCTCACACCGATGGCGACCAGAGTTACAGGTCAGGGTTGCCGAACTTGCGCGCTTCGCGGTTGGCCGGACAGGCAGCCGAACTTGCGGTTGCCACGCCTAAGGACGCGGTGGCCTGTCGTCCGGACCGGGGGCAAGGCCGGCCAGAAGATGGTCGGAGACATAGGCGACCATCGCCTTGGCTGTCCGAGCGGTGTCAGGGCCGTACGACAAGGCGACACCACTACTGTGCCCGCATGATCCTGACCCGCAGGTCATTCCGGAGGCGCAGCCCGCCGTCGTGTAATTCGCACTCAGCCCACAACAGCAAGAAGAAGATACGCGCGTGGAAGCTCGGACCTCTTGCTTATCCTGAAGCTGGTCGACTGTGCGGGCTTGATTGACCGAGATGTCCAGAACGGTGCCCACGTTGGTCACGGGCGCGTCAGGGCC
>Ga0070741_10017764_pt1 | contig 11635 bp, 12 predicted proteins | sample Coa_R1_4_FD_66440 | JGI IMG/M metagenome (GOLD analysis project Ga0070741, IMG submission 66440) | Surface soil microbial communities from Centralia Pennsylvania, which are recovering from an underground coalmine fire - Coalmine... | ecosystem: Environmental > Terrestrial > Soil > Unclassified ...
CTGCGGGGGCTTACGCCGCGACGGCGGCCTCGACGCAGCCGGAAGGGCCGCCAATCCATGCGGTCCTCACGTCACCTCCGCAAGTGCCGCCACCCACCCACCGGAACAAACCTGCCAAAGTCATCGTGGAGCTCGAGATCCGCGAAGTGGAGAAGGAGATCTCCGAAGGCGTTCGCTACACCTTCTGGACCTTCGGCGGTACGGTGCCCGGCAGCTTCATCCGGGTCCGGCAGGGCGACACGGTGGAGTTTCACCTGAAGAACCATCCTGACAACAAGATGCCGCACAACATCGACCTGCACGGGGTGATCGGTCCCGGGGGTGGGGCGGCTTCCAGCTTCACCGCCCCGGGTCACGAGTCCCAGTTCACCTTCAAGGCGATGAACAAGGGTATCTACGTCTATCACTGCGCCACGGCTCCTGTGGGCATGCACGTCGGCAACGGAATGTACGGCCTGATGTTGGTCGAGCCTCCCGAGGGGCTGCCGCCGGTCGACCACGAGTACTACGTCATGCAAGGCGACTTCTACACGGTAGGAAAGTATCGTGAAAAAGGCGCTCAGGCGTTCGATATGCAGAAGGCGATCGACGAGCGGCCGACCTACGTGGTTTTCAATGGCAGTGAGAACTCCCTCGTCGGGGACAACGCACTGACCGCGAAGGTCGGTGAGCGTGTGCGGCTTTTCGTCGGCAACGGCGGTCCGAATCTCGTGTCCTCGTTTCATGTCATTGGAGAGATTTTCGATCGAGTCTGGTACGAGGGCGGCACACATTATCAGGAGAACGTGCAAACCACGCTGATTCCCTCGGGCGGGGCAGCAATAGCGGAATTTCACACGATCGTTCCGGGCAGCTTCGTCATGGTTGATCACTCGATCTTCCGCGCTTTCAACAAGGGCGCGCTGGCGATCCTCAAGGTCGACGGGCCTCCCAACAAGGCAGTGTATTCCGGCAAGGAGATCGATTCGGTTTATCTCGGTGACAAGGCGAAGGACTTGAAGGTGGTGAGCCAGGTGACGGCGGATACCGAGCAGGGCAAGTTGACACTCGAGGACCAGGTCAAGGCCGGCGGGGCGTTGTTTACCGGCACCTGTTCGGTATGCCACCAACCCAACGGCCAGGGGCTCGAAGGCGTCTTTCCGCCGCTGGCCGGTTCGGACCTGCTGGCGAAGGACCCACGTCGCGCCATGCAGATCGTGCTGAACGGCCTCACAGGGCCGGTCACGGTCAATGGCAGGACTTTCAACTCGGTGATGCCGCCCATGAGCCAGTTGAACGATGACGAGCTTGCCAACATTCTCACCTTCGTGACCCATTCGTGGGGCAACGACGGCTATCGCTATACTTCGAAGGAGTTGGCGGACACCCGCAAGACCACCGCGCGGCCGGCCGGAGCGGCCAACTGAGCCGGGCAGCATCAGCAGGGTCACGGCGACAACCAGGGTTGGGGCGACAGCACCATGGGAATCAGGAAAACAGCGGTCTGGACGGTGGCACTCGTGTTGAGTGCTGCCGTGGGAGCGCAAGAGCGCTCCACCGTTGGCCCGGCGGACTTCGTGCCTGTGCTGGCGCCGGCTCCGGGACAGAGCCGCATTCACGTCAACGCCTTTCTCCTGGACCGCCTCCCCGTGACGAACCAGCAATTTCTTGCGTTTGTGCGTCGGCATCCGCAATGGCGGCGTGACCAGGTGGCCCGCGTATTCGCGGATGCCGAGTATCTGTCGCACTGGGCTGGGCCTGAGGAGTTGGGACAGCAGGCGCTGCCGACACAACCCGTAACGCGTGTGAGTTGGTTCGCTGCCCGTGCTTACTGCGAGGCGTCCGGGTCACGGTTGCCGGATTGGTATGAATGGGAGCTGGCCGCGGCGGCGGATGAGGACAGGCTCGACGCGCGCGCTACGTCCAAATGGCAGGAGCGCACGCTTGCCTGGTATGCGCAACCGGGCGGCCACCCGCTGCCTCCGGTGGGGTTGGATGTGGCCAACCGTTACGGCATACACGATCTCAATGGGACGATCTGGGAATGGGTGGAGGATTTCAGCTCGCTCATGATCAGTGGTGACAGCCGCACGCAGGGCGATCCGGACAAGCTGCGCTTCTGTGGCGCGGGTGCGTTGAGCGCGCAGGATCGGGAGAACTATCCCACGCTGATGCGGATTGCGTTCTTGAGCGCCTTGGAGGCTCGCTCGACGCAGAGGAGCCTGGGTTTTCGTTGTGCCGCGAAGGAGGGGTCGTGAGGACCAATGTCGTGAGGACCAGTCTCGTGTTGTCGTGTCTTGCCGCGTTCTCGTTGTCGGCGTTCAGTACTTTGGCCGGGACACCGCTGTCGGGTGAACAGGCTCAGAGTCAGTCTGCCACTGCCGAGGCGGTGACAGGTGACTCGCTATTTCGACTCGACGTTCAGCTCGAGACTTCCGATGGTCGTACCGTGGCATTTTCCTCTCTGCGTGGCCGGCCGCTGCTCATCTCGCTGTTCTACAGCCAATGCAGCAGCGTGTGTCCGATGACGATCGCCGAGCTCCAGAACCTGGAGCGCAGCGTGCCGGCGGCCGTTCGCGAGAACGTGACAGTGCTGCTCATTTCGTTGGATGCCGAACGCGATACTCCGGCGACGCTCACGCAGTTCATGCAAAAGCATCACATCGGCGGGCCGCGGTGGATGGTCGTACACACCACTGCCTCCAATGTACGTTTATTGTCAGCGGCACTCGGCGTGCGTTATCGCGAGCTCCCAGATCACACGTTCAACCACTCCACTGTCATCACACTCACGGATTCAGAGGGTGTCATCCAGGCGCGAGCTGACGGATGGCAGGCGGTGGACGCGGGATTCATTGAGAAGGTGCGCTTTATCGGCGCAGCCAAGGCAGTCACCGGGCCGGATCACGGGTGAGCAGCGGGTCTAATCTTCAGCAACGCCCCGAGCGCTTGCGGCTTGTTGGCCAGGTCGGCAAGCGTGTACTGGTCGAGCACGCCGAGGAAGGCGCGTAGCGCCTCACCCAACACTCCGCTCAACGTGCAGGCGGGCTGTATCGCGCACCGGCCCGAGCCTCGAAAACATTCCACGAGTGCGAGGTCGGGCTCTGTTTGCCGCACCACCTCACCCAGGCCGATTTCTGCCGGCGCTTTCTTCAACCGTATGCCACCCCCGTGGCCGCGTACAGTCTCGAGGTATCCGGCCCGGCCGAGTTGGTGCACGACCTTCATCAGGTGGTGCTCCGAAATGCCGTAGGCGCCCGCCAGGTCGGCGATGGTAATGAGTTTCTGCGGCGACAAGGCCAGGGCGATCAGGACCCGTAAGGCGTAGTCAGTGTAGGTCGTCAAATGCATAGACGCGCTCTCCGTCCAGGCCATTTCAGCTCAATAGTCTATTTTCTTTCCACGCGCCCGGCCCGTACATCAGGACAATCCCAGATCTTAACAGCGCAGGCACGCCGCGGGGCGTGAAGGGACGGTCGGTCATGAATTCAACGAGCAGGCTCTGGCGGGGATTGGGAATCGTATTCATCTTGTCTTTCGCCGCCTTGGGGTGGCTTGGGCGCGAGATTTACCTGGCCGCTCCGCCCATCCCGGAAGTCGTTCGCACGGTTGACGGCGAGAGGTTGTACCGGTCAGCAGATTCGCCTGGGCCAGCAGGCATGGTGGGTCACGAGCCGAAAGCGCAGAAGTTGGGAGTCGATGCGCTCTTTTATGCGCTGGTTGCCATCGTCGTGGGCTCGACGGTCTGTGGCTGGTTGGGCAGCCTCGCGCATGCCGGTTTTCACTTCGACTTCTGGTTCGGCGCCCAAGGACTCGAGTACACCAACATGGGCCGCTTGTGGCAGATACTGCTGTTTGTGGGCCTGCTCTTCTGGCTGTTTCTGCTGGGCCGCGCGTTGTGGCCGGCGCTGAAGCGACCGTCGGAGACCCGTGGACTCGTTGCCATGGTATTCCTGTCCGCGGCTTGCATCGGCGCGTTCTACTCGACCTCGCTCACGTGGGGTCAGCACACGCACTACTCGATGATCGAGTACTGGCGCTGGTGGCTGGTCCATCTGTGGGTGGAGGGTTTCTTCGAGGTCTTTGCTACGGCGGTCGTGGCCCTCATCTTCACGAAGTTGGGACTTCTGGGTGCCGCGAGTGCCAACCGGGCGATTGTCGCCGAGACGATAGTGTTCCTCTTCGGCGGTATCCTCGGGACGCTGCACCACCTGTATTGGACGGGCACGCCGACCTCGGTGATCGCGGTTGGTGCGGTATTCTCGGCGCTCGAAGGCGGCTCCCCTGGTCATCGCGCGGCAGCCGCGGTAAACATCATCGACCAAGCAGGAAAACGCCGGCATTCCGTAGTGATGCGCAATGCCGGCGGTGTGCTCGAGGGGCAACCACTTCACTCATGGCATCGGCGTGCGCGCCGCGTGGCTTGCCCGGTGACGGTCGCCGCCCTTTACGGCAAATTCGGCAAATACCACAAGCTACGCAGCTCCTCGGGGAGTTGGTCGCGGACGTGATTCAGCTCGCCGCCGGTGACGTGGCCACTCAACAGCCTGAATACTGCCCGCACCGCCGGCTCGCGCTGCTCGTCTTCCAGACCGTGGTAGATCTGTCCTACACGTTGCAGGAATTCGTCCTTGTGGCGGTATTTGATCGGTTTTCCGACCGGCCGCCAGCCTTCGTAGTAGAAGCCCCGCACCAGCATCGGAAGTTGGGCACCCAGCATTACCGCTTCATCCACCGTCAGCCGGTCGCGTAGGGCATGTAGCACCGCGCGAAGCACGGAATAGGCCCTCTTGGGGTTGGCGTTGCCCAGATCCTGAGCCAGCTCCTGGAGCCAGGCGTCGGTCTTTTCGAGGGTCTCCGCAAACAGTTCCGCGGTCGTGGGATGCATGGCTTTTTTCCATTACTGGCCTTGATTCGCTATCGATTACTCCATGTGACTTGCCCCTGCATATAGGTAGTTACTCCAATAGTGGAATTGCGCTGCAAGGAGCTCCGTATAGGGATGATCCGACATCGACACGGGCGACGCACGGGCACCTCGGCCACCGTGAGCATTCACGTGCGCGACCTGACACGGGTATTCAACTCCCTCGACCCTTCACCGTTCTGGGACCGCGATCTCGATCGTGATGCGGCCCTGTTTATCGAGGACGAATTCCGCGACAAGCAGTCGGCCGACGTGTGGCACTTGAACGTGCACGTCCATGAAGGCGACACATCCGCCGCGGATCTGCAGAAAGCGATCGAGAGTTACTACGGACGACTGGCGCATTCGGCGCGTTTGGCCCTGCGTGAGCACCTGTGGATGGGGCAATTGGCGCTCGTCGGCGGAATATCGATTTTTCTTCTGAGCATGGGTGCACGGGAGCTTCTCAGGGGCCTCATGGGCGAGCTGCCCGTGATATTGGACGAGGGCCTGATCATTCTTGCGTGGCTGGCGCTATGGCGACCGGCCGAGGCGCTGATCTATGGCTGGGTGCCGTTCTACCGCAACCGCCGGCTCTTCGAGCGCCTTGCCAGGATTCGCGTCTCGGTGCGCCCGAGCGCCCCAGTTGATCTCCCTCATACGAAATCTTACCTATAGGCATAAGGCCCGGCATCCGGTAACTAACTCATCCATGGCGACACAGGGTGTCAGTTATCCAAAAGGAGCAGTTCAATGAAACTTCAATCTTCGGCTGGCTACGGCGTCCGGTTGCTGGCGGCGGGGTTCGCCTTGATCAGCGCCACAGCGATTGCGCAGCAGCAGGATGCGACGACTTCTGAAGTGCGAGTTCAGGCCAGCGGCATCATCAAGAAACAACTGGGCAAGACGAGCACCGGCATTCCCATCGAAACAGCAGAGATCACCATGGTCGTGCACTATGGAGACCTTTCGCTGGATACGAATTCAGGCCAGGCGTTGCTGAAGGGCCGCGTGGCGGATGCCGCCAGGGATGCCTGCGAACGGATCAACCCCGAGTACCCCGCAGGTACCCTCGGGACGAGTGACGCTGAATGCATCAATACGGCGATCCGCGGTGCGAAGTCCCAGGTTGATTCTGCCATCGCCGCGGCCAATCCCCGCAAGACCACGGCGCAGAAGTGAGGTCTGACAGCATACGTAGGGCTATCCTGTCCCGTCGTGGCGGTTTGGCAGCTTCCTCGGCGGGACACTCACGCGTGCTGGCGGCACGCACGCCACGCTGGAGGTCCTTCGGGTGGAGCTTCGTTACGATGCTGGGCGTCCTTGCAGGGATGAGCGCGCGCGCCGAAGAGCCACAGGGTCAGCGCACCGTCGAAAAGGGAGAGCTCCTGGCCCGTCTGATCTGCTCCAACTGCCATATCGTCGCGGACGATCAACACGCAACACGATTGATACAGCCTACCCCGAGCTTCCGGGAGATCGCTAACCGTCCCGGAACGAACGAGAAGTCCCTTCGGCACTTCCTGGCGACAACGCACTGGGATGCGAAGACCGTCCCGGTCACGATGCCGGATCTCATGCTGACGAAGGAGCAGAATGCTACCGTGATTCGTTACCTCATGAGCCTGCGATTACCGTCAGCCGCACGCCACCCGACTCATTGACTACGCGAGTCGCTCGCCCTCGAGATCGGAATAGCGAGAAATTGTGCAGATAATGCATTGCTGCTCCTCCTTTGCGCCCAGTTCATGACTCATGGCCCTCTGCCGTATGATTCGCGGGCTTGCGATGTTGGACAATGCGGGACAACACGTAGTGGGCTGCGATTGGAAGGAGCCGTGCGCGGCCACGCCGAAACAGTTACTCTCCTTACCGAGACACGGTGTAACGAGAGGGGTTCCGCAAATGCGCGCGATGGTTCTTGCCGCGGCTCACGAGCCGCTGCGCTTGAGCGAGCAGATAGAGGTTCCGCAACCTGGGGGACACGAGGTGTTGATCCGGGTTCATACGTGCGGTGTTTGCCGTACCGATCTTCACGTCGTGGACGGCGAGCTTGCGCATCCGAAGCTGCCTCTCGTGCCTGGACACGAGATTGTTGGAACCGTCAGTGCGTTGGGATCCGATGTCACCCACATCCACGTGGGGGATCGGGTTGGCGTGCCCTGGCTCGGGTGGACGTGCGGAGAGTGCGGCTATTGCCGGAGCGGACGTGAGAATCTGTGCTCGCGCGCGCGGTTCACCGGCTACCAGATCGATGGAGGCTATGCGGAATACACGGTCGCCGACGAGCGCTTCTGCTTCCCCATTCCTGTTGGATTCTCTGACGCCGAAGCGGCGCCGCTACTTTGCGCAGGCCTGATCGGTTATCGCGCCTTGCGGCTCGCCGGTGAGGGCGAGCGCCTCGGACTTTACGGTTTCGGCGCCGCGGCCCACATCGCTATCCAGGTAGCGCGTTATCGTGGCCAGAAGGTTTACGCATTCACCAAACCCGGTGATCAGGATGGGCAGGAGTTTGCCCGGGAACTCGGCGCGGTCTGGGCAGGGGGCTCTGACGTCCCATCACCTGAGCCGCTCGATGCCGCACTCATTTTTGCCCCTGTCGGCGGTCTTGTTCCAGCAGCACTCGCGAGCACCGCGAAGGGCGGGACGGTCGTCTGCGCCGGCATTCATATGAGCGATATCCCGAGCTTTCCCTACAGCATTCTTTGGGAAGAGCGGGTGTTGCGCTCCGTTGCCAACCTGACGCGTCGGGATGGGGACGAGTTCCTGGCGCTCGCCGCCAAGGTGCCGGTGCGCACCAGGACTATGGAGTTTGCTCTCCACGACGCCAACGAGGCGCTGAGGTGTTTGCGCGAAGGCCGGATCAAAGGAGCCGCTGTTTTGATACCTAGGCATAACTCCCTATAGCCTCCGTCGAGGTCAATGCCCACCATTACGCGACAGATTGGCGCCTCCTTCCGAGATCGCCGATGATCAGAACCGGTTTCGATGACAGAGTCTACAGTGCGAACGTGATCGCCACGATCGTGAAGTGCCTCGAGCGGGAAGGAGTGACCCCGAGCCTCGCCTTGGAGGGTACCCGCCTGAACCCGCGAGCCCTGCATTCCCCCATGACACGGGTCTCCTTGAATCAGCGCCTCCAGGTTTACCGAAACGCCGTTTCGTTGTCCCACGATCCCCATTTCGCGTATCACACCGGACAGACAATTCATGTGTCGACCTATGGGATGTACGGCTTCGCCATTCTGAGCAGTACGAGCCTGCGGCAGGGGATCGAATTCGCGGCGCGCTACCATCAACTGGCGACACCCCTCGTCGACATTTCCTTTCGCGTGGATGATCGGCGCGGTATCTGGAGCCTGGAGCCGATTGCACACTCGAGCATCGACAATGAAGTGTCACGGTTTCTGATCGAGCTGCACCTGAGCATTCTGATCACACTACACCGTGACTGCATGGGGCCAGAGTTCGTCCCTGTGGAGATTCACTTGCAAGTGGACCCACCTGGGGACAGCGGGATCTACCCGCGCATGTTTGGTTGCCCGGTCCTGTTCGCTCAGACCCAGGACAATCTCCTCTTCGACGCATCATGGCTGGATCGCGCGGCGCCGCTGGGCAACGAGATTTCGCATTACGAGGCCGTGAAGCTCTGCGACGCCCTGATGGAGGAGTTACGTCTGCGCGCTGGTGTTACCGGACGGATCCGCGAGTTGCTGCTGATGAGTCAGTTCGCGCCACTGAGCATTGCTGCTGCATCGCAACAGATGCACATGACCGAGCGGACGCTACGTCGCAGGCTGAGCGAGGAGCAGACATCGTTCCGGCAACTGGTCCATGAGCTGCGGATACAGATGGCCGTGAAGTATCTGCGCGATACTGACCTGACGATTCAGGAAATCGCCCGGGCGGTTGGATTCAGTGAAGAGGCAAGTTTCCGTCGCGCCATCCGCCGCGCGACCAAAACCGCACCGCAGCAGCTCAGAGATCGCCTGAAGGGCGGATCGGGGCGCCGGGTACTCGCGGCGTAAGAGCCCTACAGCGCAGCCCATCTCCGTAACCATTTTGGCCTGATCAGTTCGGAAGTTGGCCGAATGAGCCCTCAGCGGCAGAGTCTTTCGGCCGACATCACTTAGCGTGGGTCGTAAGGCGCTACCTCACCCAGCGAAGTGTGATCTTCGTACGGGTTCCATGAACTACGGGAGTCTCCAGTCTTGCTAAATCGAATGACGGTAGGGGCCCGGCTGACGGTCGCGTTCGGATTGGTGCTGGCACTTCTGCTGGGAGTGATCGTGGCGGGCCTCGGCCGGATGTCAGTGCTGAACGATCGTCTGCACGGGATCACCGACGAGAACAACATCGAGCTGCGCGAGGCGTACGACTCTCGTGGCGATTCCTGGCACATTGCTCTCGCAGAGCGCGATTTCATGCTCGCCGCCGATGAAGCGGGAATGCAGACGCAAAAACACGTTGCTCAAAGCGCGATCGAGAGCTTCGAAGGCCATCTCGAGAAGCTGACCAGCATGTTCTCGGCCAGCGCGGCTGCCCTCTCGGCAGCCCAGAAGGACTCCTTCGCAAGGGTCAAGGAAACGTGGCCAGGAGTGAAGCAACTCGTCATGAGTGTCATGAACGCCACGGGGCGCTTGCGAAACACTCAGGAGATCCAGCGAGTGCACGCTGATTTCGTCGCACGCAACATTGCGCTGCGCGAGGTACTCAACCAATTTGTCGCGGCCGAAAACAAAGCCAACTCGGATGCCGCCGCGGAGGCTGGGCAGGCCTATCGCTCGGGCCGCCTCGCGATGCTCCTGCTCGGTACGTTTGCCGCGGTCGTTGCCGTCCTGGCAGCGCTGCTGGTCACCCGCAATCTTCTTGCCCAACTCGGCGGCGAGCCCGGCGAAGTTGTGGCCGCGATGCAGGCTGTGGCTCGCGGCAATCTCGACATCCATGTCACGACGCGGTCGGGTGACACCAGCAGCATGATGCATGCGGTAAAAACGATGGTCGAAACGGCCGGCTCCAGCGTTAGCGACGTCGGGCGGGTGATGAAGGCGCTTGCGGAGGGAGATCTGACGCAGACGGTGGACAGAGAGTACGAAGGCGCGTTCGCAGCGCTCAAGGAATACGCGAATGGGACTGTTCTGAAGCTGTCGGCGATCATTGCTGAGGTGAACGCGGCGACGGATGCACTCTCCCAGGCGGCGGAAGAAGTGAGTACGACCTCCCAGTCTCTGTCCCAATCCGCGAGTGAGCAGGCAGCCGGCGTCGAGCAGACCAGCGCCTCCGTTGAAGAGATGGCCGCATCCATAGCGCAGAACAGCGAGAACGCGAAAGTCACCGACACCATGGCGAACAAGGCATCGAGTGAGGCAACTGAAGGGGGCGAGGCTGTCCAGGCCACCGTGGCCGCGATGAAGCAGATTGCGCAGAAGATCTGCATCATTGATGACATCGCATACCAGACTAATCTGCTGGCGCTGAACGCGGCGATCGAAGCGGCGCGGGCGGGAGAGCATGGCAAGGGCTTTGCGGTAGTCGCCTCAGAGGTGCGCAAGCTCGCCGAGCGCAGCCAGGTCGCCGCACAGGAGATTGGCACGGTCGCGACCGGTAGTGTGGAGCTGGCCGAAAAGGCGGGCAAGCTTCTGGCCGAAATGGTGCCCAACATCAAAAAGACCTCGGGCCTGGTGCAGGAGATTGCCGCTGCCTCGCAGGAGCAGTCCTCCGGCGTCGGTCAGATCAACTCGGCTGTCACCCAGCTCAACCAGACGACGCAACAGAATGCAGCGGCGGCCGAGGAGCTGGCGGCCACGGCTGAAGAGATGAGTGGCCAGGCGGATCAGCTCCAGGAGACCCTGAGTTTCTTCAGGGCGAGAGATGGGAAAACGAATCCGGGTCGGAGACGCGAGGACGGGGCAGGCTCGAGCCTCCGAGGTCAATCGGCACGGGGAGCTTCATCAGGAGCGGTAGCCCGTGGCTCCGCCGCCCCGGAGCGGTCGGATGAGGCGCAGGTCGCCTGAGAAGCCTCACCCCTATTGACACCAACAGCCTGACGCCGTCGGCCCCCGGCGATCACTTTTCAAACGCAATATTGCAAAACCATGCGAACAAACCTTCCAATCACCGAGCACGAATTTGAGCTGAAGGATGGCGCGACGCTCGTTTCCATGACCGATCCCAAGGGCCGGATCACCTTCGTGAACGAGGAGTTCGTTCAGGTCAGCGGTTTCAGTGAGCTCGAGCTCATCGGCAAAGCACACAACATCGTTCGCCACCCGGACATGCCGGAGGAGGCGTTCGCCGACCTGTGGAAAACACTGCAGGCCGGCCGGCCGTGGACGGCCCTGGTCAAGAACCGGCGCAAGAACGGTGATTTTTACTGGGTGTTGGCGAATGTCACGCCGGTTCGTAACGGCTCCGAAGTGACCGCGTATATGTCCGTGCGGTCGAAGCCGACGCGGGAGCAGATTGCGGGTGCCCAAGAGATCTATCGTGCATTACGGGAGAAGCGTGCTGCCGGTCGAGTGTTACGCGAGGGAAAAGTCGTCAAGACAACACCCTGGAGCCGCCTTGGCCTGCTGCGAAATCTGTCTATCTCGGCTCGCGCCTCGTTGCTGGGTGTCTGTCTGCTCCTGCCCGCGCTGGCCGGGTTGGCGGATCTGTTTATTGGGGCGACGGTATCCAATGGCGCATGGAGATACGGGGTCGCGGGCACCCTGGCCACCCTTGTCCGCTCAGCCTGCCGGCCTACGTGCA
>Ga0070741_10017765_pt1 | contig 11634 bp, 10 predicted proteins | sample Coa_R1_4_FD_66440 | JGI IMG/M metagenome (GOLD analysis project Ga0070741, IMG submission 66440) | Surface soil microbial communities from Centralia Pennsylvania, which are recovering from an underground coalmine fire - Coalmine... | ecosystem: Environmental > Terrestrial > Soil > Unclassified ...
CAATGCGGGGGAACTCGACACCGCGAATGTCGAGCTGTTGTGAACCCACTGCGCCGGTCGTCAGGTCAATGGTCCACCGCCACATCATGCCGGCGACGTCGAAACCACCGTGGTTGCGCCACAGCTCGGGATACCGAACCGCTTCCAGCACAACGGTATTGCCGTCATCGTAGGCGTTCGAGACGTGGAACACGTAGCACGGATCGATCTCGAACCACCGGATCTCGCCGAACGGGTCGCTGCGGCGCAGCACACCGAGGCGCGCGCCGTAGGTGTCGTCCCAGCGATAGGGCATGCCGGACTCGCCGCCCTGGATCGCAATGTCGAGGTCGAACACGATCGGCAGGTCCATGAAGATGACATGCTCGGCGGTCAGCGCGAAGTCGTGCATCATCGTCAGGGCCGGCACGTCGACCGGCCGGTTGATCGTCAGCTCGCCGTTCGCGTCGGCGCGGTGATAGGTGACGTGCGGCGCGAAGATGTTGCCGTAGCCGAAGAAGTGCAATTCGCCTGTGGTGGGGCAGATCTTGGGGTGCGCGGTCATCGAGTCGGCGAGCTTGCCGCCAAAGTCGTAGCAGCCCAACGTCTTCAGGTCATTGGTGATCTCGTACGGCAACGACGACTCGACCAGCGCCAGCGTCTTGCCCGCATGCCTGACGACGTGCGTGTTGGCCACGCTCGAGTGCAGGTTCCGGGTGCCGTCGGCGGTGTAGACCGGGAACGAGTCGTCGAAGCTCTCGGTGCGCACCCAGCGATTGCGGTACCACGCGGCGCGGCCGTTCTCCAGCCGCACACCGTGGATCATGCCGTCGCCGGCGAACCAGTGCTTCGTGACGCCGCGCGGGTTCGGCCCGTTGCGCAGGTACCACCCGTTGAGCTCGGCCGGGATAGCACCCTCGACGGGCAGGTCGTAGGCGGTGAGTTCGTCATGCACGGGCGCGTAGTTGCCGGTGCGGAAGAACGGGACGACGGTCTCTGCGGCTTCGGTCATGACGGCTCCTCGGCTGATACTCCAATAGTGACACGTCGATACTGACATTCCTATACAGACATGTCAATGTCGGAGGATAGGATGCGTCTGTGAGTCTGCGCCACGCCGCCCTCGGGCTTCTCGCTCGCGCTCCTGCCAGCGGTTATGACCTGTTGAAGGTTTTCGAGTTGTCCATGGCCAACGTCTGGCCCGCCACCCAGAGCCAGCTCTACGGTGAGCTGAACAAGCTCGCGGACGCCGGGCTCATCGAGGTTGCCGACGTCGGACCGCGCGGGCGCAAGGAGTACGCGATCACCGACGCCGGACGCGCCGAGCTCCACCGCTGGCTGATGTCGCCGCAAGATGACCCGACATTCCGAAGCGCGTCGCTGCTCAGGGTTTTCCTTCTCGACGAGCTTCCGCCGGACAAGGCACGCGAGTATCTGGAGCAGTACCGCGCCGAGGCCGACGCCGAGCACAAACGCTACGTACAGATCCGTGACAGATACGACTGGTCCGGCGGCGACCAGGTGTTCTTCGCCCGGGCGGCGCTCGAAAACGGCCTGCGGTTCACGCGCATGCAGGCCGAGTGGGCCGGGTGGGTGCTCAAGGAACTGGACCGGCGAGCCAAGCCCTAGTGTGTTGTGATCCGGCTCACACTAAGCAACGTTGCATCACGATAGGTTCCGATATATCGTCAGTGCATCGGAAGGTGCATACGGCCTTCCGAACCCAGACCAAGAAGTGAGAACAACATGACTCAGCCATTTGAGGGCCACGACGGTCCACACAACGAAGGATTCGGCTTCGGATCGTTCGACCCGCACAGCCGCCGGGCAGTGCACCACGCCCGTCGCGAAGCCAAGCGGGAGCTACGCGAACATCTCAGGGGCCAGGCAATGGCCCAGGCCGCTGCTCGGGGATTCGGCTACGGTCCCGGCTTCGGACCCGGGTTCGGTCCTGGCGGTGGCTTCGGCTTCGGTCCCGGCGGTCCGCGTGGCGGCCATCGCGGCCGCGGCCGGGGGCGCGGACGGGGCCGGCGCGGTGACGTCCGTGCGGCCATCCTCGCGCTGCTCGCCGAGCGGCCGATGCACGGCTACGAGATGATCCAGGAGATCGGCCAGCGCAGCAACGGCTTGTGGCGGCCCAGCCCCGGCTCGGTCTACCCGACGCTGCAGTTGCTCGTCGACGAGGGACTGATCGTCGCCACCGAATCTGAAGGCACCAAGCGGCTTTTCGAGCTGACCGACGAAGGCCGGGAAGCCTGCGCCAACGCGCAGACGCCTCCATGGGAGGAGATCGCCGAGGGCGCCGACCCTAACGAGGTCAATCTGCGGGCCGCGTTCGGCCAGTTCGCCGCCGCGGTGTTCCAGTCGGCTCACGCGGCCACGCCGGAGCAGCAGAAGCGCATCCTCGACATCGTCAACGACGCTCGCCGGCAGATCTACGGTGTGCTCGGCGAAGCCGACTGAACTCCCCGGAATAAAGCGTTGCACGGCCGAAGTTCTTCGAGTCGTGCAGCGCTTTCCTCTTGGATCATTCAACGTCGGGCGCGTCGGATTCGGCGCGATGCAGCTTCCCGGGCCCGGAGTGTTAGGGCCGCCGCGCAACCACGACGAAGCCATCGCCGTGCTGCGTCGCGCAGTCGAACTCGGCGTCAACCACATAGATACCGCTCAGTTCTACGGCCCCGATGTGGCCAACGAGCTGATCCGCGAGGCCCTTCATCCATACCCGGATGACCTCGCGCTCGTCAGCAAGGTCGGCGCTCGGCGCGACGAGAAGGGGGCCTGGCTGCCCGCGCAGGAACCGGACGACCTTCGCGCCGACATCGAAGAGAACTTGCGAGCCCTCGGAGTCGAGCGGCTGGCCGCGGTAAATCTCCGTGTGCATGCCCCTAATTCGGATCCTAGTCAGCCGGCGCAGGTCAACCGCGAGCTGTTCGACCGCCAACTGACCGCGATGATTCGGGCCCGCGACGACGGGCTGATCGGCGGTGTCGGACTGAGCAACATCGCGTTGGAGCATCTTCAGATCGCACTGGAGCGCACCGAAATCGCCTGCGTGCAAAACGCTTTCAATCTCGTCGACCGGACCTCTCAGCCGGTGCTTGATCTCTGCGCCGAGCACGGCATCGCGTTCGTGCCGTTCTTCCCTCTCGGTTCGGGCTTCGCAGCCGACAATCCCGTGCTGGGCAATCCTGTTGTGCGGAGCACGGCCGAACGGCTGGGCCGCACACCGGCGCAAGTCGCACTGGCGTGGACGCTCGCGGTGTCGCCGAACATCTTGCTGATACCCGGGACGTCATCGGTGGCCCACCTCGAGGAGAACATAGCGGTCGCCGACATCGAGCTCACCCCAGGCGATTTCGGTGCGTTAACCGGCGCCCAGCGCACGTAAACGCACCGAAATCACTGCACGTCGACCCAGTTCAGCGTGCGCTCGACGGCTTTGCGCCACCCCGCGTACGCCGACTCCCGCTGATCCTCGCTCCAGTTCGGCGACCACCGCTTGTCCTCTTGCCAATTCGCCCGCAGTTCAGAGGGATCCGACCAGAAGCCGACGCCGAGCCCGGCCGCATACGCAGCGCCGAGAGCCGTCGTCTCGGCAACAACCGGGCGTACGACGTCGACGCCGAGCACGTCTGCTTGGATCTGCATGCAGAGGTCATTGGCGGTAATCCCGCCGTCGGCCTTGAGTTCCTCGAGGTGCACGCCTGAGTCGGCTTCCATCGCGTCGGCGACATCGCGGCTTTGATAGCAGATCGCCTCTAAAGTGGCACGGGCCAAGTGCGCGTTGGAGTTATACCGCGACAGCCCGACGATCGCGCCGCGTGCGTCGGACCGCCAGTACGGGGCGAACAACCCGGAGAACGCCGGGACGAAGTACACGCCGCCGTTGTCTTCGACCTGCCGCGCCAGTGCCTCACTCTGCGCGGCGCCGCTGATGATCCCGAGCTGGTCGCGTAGCCACTGCACGGCCGACCCGGTGACGGCGATCGAACCCTCAAGGGCGTAAACAGGTTTCGCGTCACCGAACCGGTAGCAGACCGTGGTGATAAGTCCGTTGTCGCTTCGGACGATGTTCTCGCCGGTGTTGAGCAGCAAGAAATTGCCTGTGCCATAAGTATTTTTTGCTTCGCCCTGGTCGAAACAAACCTGGCCGACCATGGCGGCCTGCTGATCGCCGAGGATGCCAGTAATCGGAACCTCGTGATCCAGCGGCCCCTGCGTCGTCCCGTACGGCTCCGGCGACGACGACGGTCGAATCTCCGGCAGCATCTGACGCGGAATTCCGAAGAACGACAACAGTTCGTCGTCCCAATCCAGGGTCTCGAGATTCATCAGCATCGTGCGACTGGCGTTGGTGACGTCGGTGACGTGCACGCCGCCGCGCGGGCCGCCCGTCAGATTCCAGACCACCCAGCAGTCCGTTGTGCCGAAGATCGCGTCGCCGTTCTCGGCGGCCTCACGCACCCCGTCGACGTTCTCGAGAATCCACTGCAACTTTCCGCCGGAAAAGTACGTCGCCGGCGGAAGGCCCGCCTTGCGGCGGATCACGTCGCCCCGGCCGTCGCGATCGAGGGCGGAGGCGATCTTGTCGGTGCGGGTGTCTTGCCAGACGATCGCGTTGCAGTACGGCCGCCCGGTGTTTCGGTTCCACACGACCGTCGTCTCGCGTTGGTTGGTGATGCCCATCGCGGCGAGGTCGGTCCCGGACAGGTTGGTGTTGTTCAGCGCTGACGCCAGCACCGACGTCGTGCGTTCCCAGATCTCCACGGGGTTGTGCTCGACCCAGCCGGCCCGCGGCAGAATCTGCTCGTGTTCGAGCTGGTGGCGTCCCACCTCCGACCCTGACTGGTCGAAGATCATGCAGCGAGTACTGGTGGTGCCTTGATCGATAGAGGCGACGAAGTCGGCCAACTCAGGTGCTCCTGTCGGGCGGGGTTCCCAATGGACCATCATGGCAACGGTGGGAACTGACATCGACACGATGCCACGGGGTGGCCCGGACGCGTCCTGGCTGGACCGCCGCCTCGAGACCGGCTGCCGCGAATACCTGGACCGCGATGATATCGACGAGCGGATCAGGCGCAGCGTCGTGCGCGCGCTCGAGTGGACCGGCGACGTGTTCAAGAACCATGAGAAGTTTGCATTGATCGCGCTCGACGAGCTGGCCGACGTGCCCGACCCGAAGATCCTGGAGCTCGGCGCGGCGCACGGCGCGCTGTCGCGCAAGCTACTCGAGCAGCATCCGACGGCGAGGGTCACTGTAACGGACATCGACGCCACATCGGTGCTGCAGCTTTCCGAGGGAGAACTCGGCAGCCATCCGCGGGCCGTCGTCGAAGTTGCCGATGCCACCGAAATCGATTGCCGCGATGGATATTTCGACCTAGCTGTAATGGCGTTGACGTTCCACCACTTGACGCCCGCACAGGCAGCGGCGGTGATCGCAGAGGGCACCCGAGTGGCCGACAAGCTGTTGATCATCGACCTGCCGCGGCCGCCGTCGCTGCTTCACCTCGCGCGGTTGGCGTCGATGCTGCCGTTCGCACTCGTTCCTTTCGTGCACGACGGGGTGATCAGCTCGCTGCGGGCGTACAGTCCGTCAGCGCTGCGGGCGCTCGCAGAACACGCCGACCCGCGCATCAACGTGGATTTGCGTGGGGGTCTGCTGAGTCCGCAAGTGTTCGTCGCGCAGCGTACGTGACCCGCGGACGGGTCAGCCTATGAAGGACCCAGGCGACCGGCACGGTCGATATCAAGGTCACCAGGAACAAACTCAGCATCGAGCCTGTGAACACTGGGTAGCGCAGTACCGACACCATCACGATTTCCATCACGATGACGTGGACGAGGAAGATTTCGTAGGATATCTCGCCCAGCCACACAACTGGCCGGCTGCCGAGGATTCGCGGATACCAGCCGCTGTCGCCCAGCGCCAGCGGCGCCACGACAAGCGTCGCGATGACGGCGTAAAACATGGTCTTTGCGAGGTCTTCGGACAGCGTGAGCGTCGTCGCCGTCACTTCTCCGGCGATGGGCGTCGACACCACCAGGTAGCACACCACAGCAAGCGGAATCGCAACCAGTGCTTGGCAACGCGCGCCCGTGACCCGCAGCACCGCAAGCATCATTCCACCGACGAACCATGCCAGATAGTGCGGCAGCCACAGACCGGCGCCTCGAGGCAACCAGGCGGTGGTGTGCAAGACGATCAGCCACGCCGGGCTGATCAACGCGAAAGCGACAAGGCCAGTCATCAGCAGCGTTGGTCGCCAACGCCGCCGACAAAGCACACTGAGCAATAAATAGGCGATCACCGGTAGCGCCGCGTAGAACGCGACTTCCACTGCCAGACTCCACATCTGGCTCAGACCCTGGTGAAAATACATACCCAAGTAGTTGCCGCTGTAGATCTGCGTCAGCGTGAGATTGCGTAGCAGGCCAACCCATGTGTGTCCGGGATTGGGGCCGGGATGACGGAACTGGTACACGGCGTAGGCGAGCAGAACGGTGACGACGTAGGCCGGCAGGATGCGGCGGACGCGGTTCCGGGCGTACCGACGCAGCTTAGGTCCGCTCGCGTTGCCCGCGGCCGCGTGTACCCAGGGGCCGAACAGCAGAAATCCGCTCAGAGCGAAGAAGATCGCCACTCCGATTTCCAGCCGCGCATCGATCAGGCCGAGATAACCCTCGTTGAGCTTGCCGGTGGCGAACGCCGCGTGCGTCCCCATCACCAGGAGCGCGGCCATCGCGCGGACTCCGGTCAGCGGCGCAATGCGGTCAACGGTCGAGACCTGTTCGAGTCCACCCTGATCAACGTCGGGCCAGGAAATCTCCGCACCTGGACGCCATCGCGTGTGCATTAACGGCGACGTTACGCCGCGAGCGCAGATTCGCTTGGGGTGCGATTTCTTGCACGCTCGTCAGCCCCGAGCGTGACGAAAATGCACATGTTTTGCGGCGTGTCGCCCGGCAGACGCGCACGCTCGCGATAATCGAGGGGTGGGTGACGAGGTCAAGGGGGGCGCGTTCAGCGGCGCGCAACGCCGGGAGTACCGGCGCAAGGTGCAGCTGTCGCTCGACGTGTTCGAAACCATGCTCGCTCAATCCAGCTTCGAATTCGAGCGTCAGCTCACCGGCATGGAAATCGAATGCAACCTCGTCGACGAGCAGTACCAACCCGCGATGGCCAACCGCGAAGTGCTCGCCGCGATCGCCGACCCTGCGTTCCAGACCGAATTAGGCGCCTACAACATCGAATTCAACGTTCCCCCACGGACGCTGCCTGGTGAGTCGGCGCTCGAACTCGAAACCGACGTGCGGGCAAGCCTGAATGCCGCTGAAAGCAAGGCGAATCAGCACGGCGCACACATTGTGATGATCGGTATTTTGCCGACACTGATGTCCGAACACCTGACCGGCGAGTGGATGAGCGAGTCGGTCCGTTACCGCGCGCTCAACGACTCGATCTTCTCGTATCGCGGCGAGGACATCCTGATCGACATCTCGGGCCCCGAGCGGCTGAGCCTCCAAACCGCCTCCATCGCACCTGAATCCGCGTGCACGAGTATGCAGCTGCACCTCCAGGTATCGCCCGCGAGGTTCGCCGACCACTGGAACGCCGCGCAGGTGCTCGCCAGCGCGCAACTCGCACTCGGTGCTAACTCGCCGTACTTCCTCGGTCACCAGCTGTGGGCCGAAACCCGTATCGAGTTGTTCGCGCAAGCCACCGACACCCGGCCCGACGAGCTCAAGGCTCAAGGGGTGCGACCGCGAGTGTGGTTCGGGGAGCGCTGGATTACGTCGATCTTCGACCTGTTCGAAGAGAACGTGCGCTACTTCCCGTCGCTGCTTCCGGAGCTGTCCGACGAAGACCCGGTCGCCGAGCTGGCAGCGGGCCGGGTGCCGCGGCTGCCGGAGCTGCGGCTGCACAACGGAACCATCTACCGCTGGAATCGGCCGGTTTACGACGTCGTCGGCGACCGTCCACATCTGCGCGTGGAGAATCGCGTCCTTCCGGCCGGCCCAACCGTCGTCGACATGCTCGCTAACGCCGCGTTCTACTACGGCGCCGTGCGGGCACTGGCCGAAGACGATCGGCCGTTGTGGACGCAGATGAGTTTCGCTGCGGCACAAACGAACTTCTTCACCGCAGCTCGACATGGTTTGACGGCACGGCTGTACTGGCCCGGCATGGGCACGGTCAGCGCCGACGAACTCGTCCTGCGCGAACTGCTGCCGCTGGCCGACGAAGGCCTGCGCCGATGGGGGGTCGCGGCCTCAGCCCGAGACCGCTACCTCAGCGTGATCGAGGGACGCGCGAAGACGGGCCGCAACGGCGCCGCCTGGCAGGTGCAGACGGTCACCTCGCTGCAGGAAGAAGACGGGCTGACACGACCTCGCGCGTTGGCCGAAATGCTGCGTCGCTATTGCGAGCGGATGCACAGCAACGAGCCGGTGCACACCTGGGAACTGCCATAGCCCATCGCGAAGATGCTCGGAACTGCCCGGCTAGGTTGGTGGCATGCCTGACGAAATGATGGATTGGGACAGCACGTACCGCGAACAGGGCCAGTTCCAAGGTCCGCCGCCGTGGATCATCGGCGAACCGCAACCCGAGATCGCGAAACTGATTGAGGCCGGCGAGTTTCGCAGCGACGTGCTCGAGGTCGGCTGCGGTTCCGGCGAACCGTCACTCGAGCTGGCGGCCCGGGGGTACACAGTCGTCGGCGTGGACCTGGCGCCGACCGCGGTCGCGTCCGCGGCGAAGGCAGCCGAGGAGCGGGGGCTGACCACCGCTACCTTCGAGCAGGCCAACATCACCTCGCTCACCGGCTACGACGGCCGCTTCAACACGGTTCTGGATTGCGCGCTGTTTCACTCACTGCCGGTCGAGGCGCGAGACGACTACCTGCGGTCGGTTCACCGCGCAGCTGCACCCGGCGCGTCGTACTTCATTCTCGTGTTCGCGCCCGGTTCGTTCCCGCAAGGCGAGGAGGGCTACGGTCCCAATGTCGTCACCGAAGACGAACTGCGGGAAGCGGTTTCGAAGTACTGGGAGATCGACGAGATTCGCCCTGCGTTCCTCCATGCGAACATGCCGCGGATGCCTGACTACCCTCTTCCTGAATTCGATCTCGACGAGAAGGGCCGCGACAAACTGCCGGCGTTCCTTCTCACTGCGCACAAACAGAGCTGAGCGCGCGCGCGAACCTCGTCAACTCGTCCTCCGTGACGTCGACGTGCGGCGACACCCGCAGCACCGGCGCGGTGAGTTCAAACGGGGCGCGCTCGGGCCCTGCGACAGTGGTGACTACCGCGTGCCGCGCGATCAACTCCGAACGCACACGTTCGACGTCGACGCCGTCGACGGGCGCCAATGTCGTGATCGCCGTCGGGGAGTCCTCGGGTTCGACTACGCGCCAACCCGGCACGTCAGTCAGCATCCTGCGGGTGAGCCGCCCGACGTCCGTCAGCGCACCACGCACGGCGGCGGGCCCGTGACTCAGAAACTCCCCGACTGCCACCGAAAACGCCACGCGCGCTGCGATATTCGCCTCTCCGACTGCCCACGGCAGCCTCGGCCGCAGTGCAGCCCGACGTTCCGGGCGCACCGCCAGCACGCCCACCCCGCGCGGACCGGCCAGCCACTTCCGCGACGTTCCGTAGATCGCGTCGGCATCAACCGCACAGTCGACGTGTCCCAGCCCCTGCGCCGCGTCGACGACGAGCGGCACCCCCTTCTCGCGGCACGCCGCGGCGATCTCCGGCAACGGTTGGACGATGCCGCGGTGACTCGGCACCACCGTCAGATGCACCATCGTCGGCACATCCTCAGCCAAAGCCCCTGCCAAATCCTCAACGCTCACGCGCCCGAGCGCATCCACCGGAAGATGACGGACCTCGAATCCGTTGGCCGCCATGATCAAAAGGTTCGGACCGAACTCGCCTGGCACACAGGCGATCACACGCCTATCACCGGGCCACGCACTTAGCAGCAGGTCGAGCGCGTGGCTCGCGCCGGTGGTGAACACGACGTCGTCTGCCGCCATCCCGGTCAGCGCGCCGACGGCCGCCCGCCCCTCCGCCACCGTCTCGTCGGCCTCCTGGGCGGCGACGTATCCCCCGATCTCAGCTTCCCGCCGGGCGTGCGCTGTCGCCGCGTCGATCGCCGCGAAGCTCTGTCGCGAGCATGCCGCGCTGTCGAGATGCACGCCTTTGACGGCCGGCCGAGCGTCGCGCCAGCGTTGCGCTAAGGCGGCAGAAGTCATTTCACGGCCAGTGACAAACCAAAGTCGCCGGCCGGATCGGTCCACCACTGCGTCAACGTGAGCCCGGCCGCCGCCAGCTCCGCGGCCACGCCGTCGCGGCGGAACTTGCACGACACTTCCGTCAGCATCTCTTCGCCGTCACGGAATTCGACAACGAGATCGAGCTCGTCGATGCTCACCCGCTGTGATCGAGTGGACCTCAGCCACATCTCGATTCGCTCTTCGCTGCCGTTCCACCGGGCGACATGCGTGAACGCGTCGAGGTCGAAATCCGCGTCGAGTTCACGGTTCACCACGGCGAGCACGTTGCGGTTGAAGGCAGCGGTGACGCCGGAGCTGTCGTCGTACGCGCGGACCAGCCGATCCACGTCCTTCACCAGGTCGGTGCCCAGCAGCAGGCTGTCGCCGGGCGACATCACGGCCGCAAGCTCGGCCAGGAACTCTCCCCGCGGGCCCGGGGTCAAATTGCCGATCGTCGAACCCAAGAAGACGATCAAACGCCGTCCATCGCTGGGGATTTCAGGCAGATGCTCTTCGAAGTCACCGCACACCGCGTCGACCTCGACTCCCGGGTATTCGGTCAGAATCGCCGCGCCCGCCACTTGCAGAACGCTCGCGTCGACGTCGAACGGGATGAACCTGCGCAGCGTGCCTCTGGCATACAGCGCGTCGAGTAGCATCCTGGTCTTCTCCGACGTTCCGCTGCCCAGTTCAACCAAGGTGTCGGCGGCAGTGATCTCCGCGATCGAGTCAGCCTTCGCTTGCAGGATCGCGGCCTCGGTCCGTGTCGGATAGTACTCCGGCAACCGGGTGATCTGGTCGAACAGCTCACTTCCCACTTCGTCGTAGAACCACTTGGGCGGCAACGTCTTCGGTGTTTGGCGCAGTCCATGCAGCACATCGCGCCGCAGCGCCCGAGTGGCGGAGCCGGCCTCGAGGTGGTTCGCGAGCATGACGCTCATCAGAATCCTTTCAACGGAGTCACTGTCGCCTCCCGATCGCGGACCTCCACCACGTGACGGTCCGGGATGTCCTCCCAGGCGGGGTTGTCGTCGAACGGCTCGCTGGCCAACACCACGCCGTCAGGGCAGCGAAGCAGCGACAGGGTGTCACCCCACGTTGTGGCCAGCAGCCGAGAACCGTTGGCAGCCAGAATGTTCAATCGCGCGTTCGGATCCGCCTCTGCGACTGCGACGATCGTGCTCCCCAAGGCGTCGAGACCGCGGTCGAAAATCAACGCCGCCAGCAGCGCACTGTCGACCACCGATTCCGCACGCGACGACGGCGGTAGTACCGCGCGGTCGACGATCCCGTTGTGCGAAAGCAGCCATTCACCGTCGGTGAACGGCGCCGACGCGGACGCCTCCACCGGCATGCCCGCGCT
>Ga0070741_10017766_pt1 | contig 11634 bp, 10 predicted proteins | sample Coa_R1_4_FD_66440 | JGI IMG/M metagenome (GOLD analysis project Ga0070741, IMG submission 66440) | Surface soil microbial communities from Centralia Pennsylvania, which are recovering from an underground coalmine fire - Coalmine... | ecosystem: Environmental > Terrestrial > Soil > Unclassified ...
GAACCGGGCTCGCACACGCGCGAGAGGTCGTTGCGCTCGAGGTCGACGATCATCACGTGCTCGGCCGCGTCCTTGGCCGAGCCGGCGAGGTCGTCGTCGGAATCGAGCGGGCGCGTGCCCTTGATCGGCATCGTCCAGACGCGGTCGCCACGCCGGGCGAGGAAGAGCTCTGGCGTCGCCGACGCGACCGCCCAGCCCTCGCCGGCGAGCAGGCGCCTGGCGCCGCCCACGGGGGCGAGAGCCGTCGCGAGCGCCTCCACGTCGCCCGCGAACGGCGCCCACAGATGCTGCACCAGGTTCACCTGGTAGACGTCCCCCCGCGCGATCGACCGCCTGACGGCGGCCACCGCCGCGGCGTATGCCTCCGGTGGCCACGACCGCCGCCACGTTCCGATCGCGAAACCGTCGCCGTCGTTGTCATCTCGGTAAACGTAGCGCGGCCTCCGGACGACACAGGCTGCGAGCGGCAGCGCAGGGCACGGCTCGGCCGGCGCCGGCGAGCGACCGCGCCGCAGCGAGGCCGACAGCCCGTAGCCGAGGAAGAGGTCGGCGACGAGCTCCTCGCCTCCGGGCGCGAAGAAGCCGCGCTCGCGCAGCCACGCCTCGACGGCCTCGAACGCGCCTTCTGCCGTCCGCAGCTCGAGCATGTCAGAGCAGCGCGAGCGCGGCGCGGCGCAGTGCCTCGACGCCGAGCTCGAGGTCGTCCACGCGCATGCGCTCGTCGGCGGAATGCACGAGCCGCGCCGCCAGCTCGGGGTCCATCGCGCGCATCGGGAAGAAGCCGTAGGCCACCGTGCCGAACGCCTGCCGCAGCCAGTGGCTGTCGGTGAAGCCCGCGCAGCAGACGGGTGCGAGCCGCGCGCCGGGCTCGAGCTGGGAGACGAAATCGTCGAGCGCCGTCCAGAGCGGCGTGTCGAGCGGGGAGCGGGTACCGCCCGTCCGCTCGATCCACTCCAGCTCCCAGTCGCCAGGCCCGAGCGCGGCGCGCACGAGCGGCTCGACGTCGGCCGGCCCCCGGCCGGGCAGGATGCGGCACTCGACGGTGACCTCGCACAGGGCGGGGATGACGTTCCGCTGCCGGGACGCCTCGATCATCGTCGGCGCGAGCGTCGTCGAGAGGAGCGGCTCCAGGAGCTCGGCCGCGAGCGGGCCGAGCCGGTCGCGAGCGCGCCCGAGGGCCGCCTCGGCCGGCGGCGCCTCGCCCAGCGTCAGCTCGAGGAAGCGGCGCACCTCGGGAATCAGCTCGCGGGGCGGCTCGAGGGCGGCGATCGCCTCGACGCAGCGCGCAGCCTTGACGAGCGCATTGTCGGCGATCCCGGGGGCCGCTGCGTGCCCGCTGCGGCCGCGCACGCGCAGCCGGAACGGGGCGCTCGTCTTCTCCGCGGTCGCGCACAGGTAGTACGGCGAGCCCACTAGCTCGATCCGCTCGCCGCCACCCTCGTTGAGGGCGTAGTCGGCTCGCACCAGGTTCGGGTGCTCCTCGACCAGCCACTCGAGGCCGAAGCCGTCTCCGACCTCCTCGTCCGCGGTGGCGACGAGCAGCAGGTCGCCGGCGGGCCGCAGGCCCTCCCGCCAGAGGGAGGCGAAGGCGACGGCGCTCGCGGCCACCTGGCCCTTCATGTCGAGGGCGCCGCGCCCCCACACCTCGCCGTCCACGAGCTCGCCCGACCACGGGTCGCGCTCCCACTCGCCGGGATCCGCGAGCACGGTGTCGGTGTGGCAGAGGAAGGCGAGCGAGGGACCGTCGCCGCCGGGCAGGCGTGCGACCAGGTTGGCGCGCTCCGGGACGCGGCCGACCAGCGTCGCAGGGATTCCCTGCGCCGCGAGGTGGTCGCGCAGGAGCTCCGCCGCGCGCGTCTCGTTGCCCGGCGGGTTGACGGTGTCGAGCCGGACGAGCGCACGCAGCAGGTCGGTCGCCTCCTCGCGGAGGCCGCTCGCCGGCCGGACGATCACGACCGCTGCGCCAGCTCGGTCAGCTGCGTGCGCGCCCGCCACAGCTCGGGGAAGAGCTTCTGCTTGATCAGCCCGCCCAGGAGCTCGACCGGCGTCCCCTGCGTGCCGACCACCTCCTCGCCGATCACCCGCGCGATCACCTTGAAGTGGCGCATGCGCCAGACGGTGACTCGCTCGTCGAGCTCGATCACCTGCTCGGCGAGCTGGTAGAGCTCCTCGTGCTCGCGGCCGCGGACGTAGAGGTCGACGACGGACAGGCCCGCCTCGCGCCGCAGCTTGTGGAACGCCTGTCCGAGCGCGGGAGCAACGCGGCGCAGCTCCCGGAAGCCCGGCGAGTCGAAGCCGCTGCCGTGCCCGAGCACGGGGCGGATCTCCTTCGTGTACTCCCAGGGCGACATCTGCTCGAGCATCTCGAGCTGCTCCGTGATCAGCTTCAGGCAGAGGCACGAGCGGCGCAGCAGCCGCAGCGCGGGCGCGATCTCACCGCGCTCGAGGTGCTCGGTGGCGAGCTCCACCTCGTTCCAGGCGAGCTTCAGCCACAGCTCGGACGACTGGTGCACGACCTGGAAGAGCAGCTCGTCGTGGTGGGCGCGCTCCTGCTCCGGCTTCTGCAGCGCGAGCAGCTCGTCTGTGAGCAGGTAGCGCTCGTAGTCGCTGGCGGCGCTTCCGGGGAGGATCGGCTCGTCGAGGGGCGGCTGCCAGCTCGCCTCGGGGGCGGTGTCGGCCATGGGCGGAGCATACTGCGGCGTCGTGGGCGACCTCTTCGCAGACGCGGCCCGGGAGCGCCAGGCCGAGCTGGCCCCGCTCGCGCAGCGCCTGCGGCCGCGCACGCTCGACGAGCTCGTCGGTCAGCGGCACGTGCTCGCCGACGGGTCGGCGCTGCGGCGCGCGATCGAGGAGGACCGCACGCCGTCGCTGATCCTGCACGGCCCGCCCGGCGTGGGGAAGACGACGGTCGCGCGGATCGTCGCCGCGCGCACCGGCGCGGCGTTCGAGGAGCTGTCGGCCGTGTCCGCCAGGGTGGACGACGTGCGGGCGGTGCTGCAGCGAGCGCGCGACCGCCTGGGCGGCAGCGGGCGGCGAACGATCCTCTTCATCGACGAGATCCACCGCTTCAACAAGGCGCAGCAGGACAGCGTCCTGCACGCCGTCGAGGACGGGCTGGTGACGCTGATCGGGGCCACGACCGAGAACCCCTACTTCGAGGTCAACGCCGCGCTCCTCTCCCGCTGCTCCGTCGTCCCCCTGGAGCCGCTCACGGAGGAGGAGCTGGAGCAGGTGGTCGAGCGCGGCGCCGCGGCGCTCGGCGTCGAGGTCGCCCCGGACCTGCGCGCGACGATCGCCCGCCGCGCCGGCGGCGACGCGCGCAGCGCGCTCTCTATCCTCCAGCTCGCGTGGGAGACCGCGCAGGCGGACGGCACCCCGCTCTCCGAGCAGCACGTGCTCGACGCCGCCCGCACGCGGCCGCTCCGCTACGACCGGGCTGGCGACCAGCACTACGACTACGCCTCGGCGTTGATCAAGTCGATGCGCGGCGGCGATCCCGACGCGGCCGTCTACTACCTGGCCGCGATGCTCGAGGCGGGGGAGGATCCGCGCTTCCTCGCGCGGCGCATGGTCGTCCTCGCGTCGGAGGACGTGGGCAACGCCGACCCGCGCGCGCTGCTCGTCGCGGTGGCGGCGGCGCACGCGGTCGAGCACGTCGGCCTGCCGGAGGCGCAGCTCAACCTCGCGCAGGCGGCGATCTACCTGGCGCGAGCGCCGAAGTCGAACGCGGCCGCGGTGGCGATCTGGGAGGCGCGGGCGGACGTGCGGGAGCACGGCAACGAGCCGCCGCCGCCGTCGATCCGGGACGCGCGCTCGGTCTCGGGCCGAGCGCGCGGCGAGGACGAGCGCTACGTCTCGCCGCACGAGGACCCCGCCGGCTTCGAGCTCGACTACCTGCCCGAGCGGCTGCGGGGGCGCCGCTACTATCGCCCTTCGGGACACGGCGAGGAGGGCGAGCGTGGCGATCGCGACGGGTGACAGGGCGCCCGAGTTCGACCTGGAGGAGGCGCAGGGCCGGCGCGTCCGCCTGCGCGACTTCGTCGGCCGCTGCAACCTGCTGCTCGCCTTCCACCCCTTCGCGTGGACGCCGGTGTGCACCGAGGAGGCGCTCGACCTGCAGGAGAACCTCGAGCACTTTCGCTCCGCCGACACCGAGGTGGTGTGGGTCTCGTGCGACGCCGCGCCGGCCCGTCAGGCGTGGAAGCGCGAGCTCGGCGCCGAGTACGTGTTCGCCTCCGACTTCTGGTCGCACGGCGTCGCGTCGCGCGCCTACGACGTCTTCGACGAGGAGCGCGGCGCGCCGCTGCGCGGCACGTTCCTGATCGACCGCAGCGGCATCGTGATCTGGACGCTCGTGACCGGCTACGAGTCGCGGCGCGGCCGGCTCACGGAGGGCCTCGGCGCGACGGCGCCCAGGTGAGGCTCGCGGTCCACGGCTGGGGAGACGCCGACGGCCCGCTCCTCGTCTGCCTGCACGGCGTCACCGGACACGGCCGCCACTTCGCCCGCCTCGGCGCGCGGCTGGCGCGGGCGGGGCGCCGGGTCGTCGCGCCCGACCTGCTCGGCCACGGCAACTCGCCCTGGGAGCCGCCCTGGTCGATCGCGGCGCACCTCGACGCCCTCGTCGCGAGCGTCGGGGACGAGCCGGCCGCGTGGCTCGGCCACTCGTTCGGGGCCCGGCTCGCGCACGAGCTCGCCGCCGCGCGGCCGGAGCTCGTACGGCGGCTGGTGCTGCTCGACCCGGCGCTCCTGCTCCCCGCGCACGTCGCGCTGTGGGCCGCCGAGAGCGGCCGGGCCGACCGCTCGTACGCGTCGTTCGCGGAGGCGATCGAGCGCCGCTACGAGGAAAGCCAGCTGCACGGCGCCCCGCGCGCGCTCCTGCAGGAGGAGTTGCGTGCGCACCTCGCCCTGGGCGAGGACGGCCGCTGGCGCTACCGCTACTGCCAGTCGGCGGTCGTCACCGCCTACAGCGAGATGGCGAGCGCCCCGCCGCCTTTCGCGCGCGTGCGCGTGCCGACGCTGCTCGTGCTCGGCGCCCACTCGTATCTGTCCTACGAGCACCTGCTCGACGACCACCGCGCCGCGCTCGGCGACCTGCTTCGGGTCGTGACCGTGGACGGCGGCCACACCGTGCTCTGGGACGCGCTCGACGAGACGGCCGAGGCGGTTGCGGCGTTCCTCGCCGACGAGCGTGTCGCGCCCCGCGTCTGACCCCGGTCTACGCGCCCGTGTAGTGCTCGTCGGCGATGGAGAGCACGTCGTCGAGGACGGCGACGCCCTCCTCCGCCTCCTCGCGCGTGATCGTCAGCGGCGGCACGACCATGACCACGTTCCAGTGCGTCATCAGGTAGAGACCGCGGTCGAGCGCCGCCCTCGCCAGGCGGGACACGGGCGCTGCCGCCTCACCCGAGGCGTTGTAGGGCACGAGCATCTCCTTCGTCGCGCGGTCCTTGACGAGCTCGAGGCCCCAGAAGCAGCCCTTGCCGCGCACGTCGCCGACGGAGGGGTGCCGCACCTGCAGCCCCGCCAGCGCCTGCGCGAAGAAGTCGCCCATGGCGGCCGCGTTCTCGACCACGCCCTCCTCCTGGTAGGCCTCGATCGAGGCGATCGCCGACGCGCACGCGAGCGGGTGGCCGGCGTAGGTGAGCCCGCCGGGGAAGAAGCGGTCGCGGATGCGGTCGACGAGCTCCCGGCGCGCGATCATCGCGCCGAGCGGCACGTAGCCGGAGTTGATGCCCTTGGCGACCGTGATGATGTCCGGCACGACGTCCCAGTGCTCGCAGGCGAACCACCTGCCGGAGCGGCCGAAGCCCGCCATCACCTCGTCCAGGATCAGCAGGATGCCGTGGCGGTCGCAGACCTCGCGCACCGCCTGCAGGTAGCCGTCGGGCGGCACGATGATCCCGTTCGTGCCGACGATCGTCTCCAGGATCACCGCCGCGACGTTGTGCGCGCCCTCGTACTCGAGGATCTCCTCGAGGTGAGGCGCGCCCGTGCAGACGGGGCAGGGATCGGGATGGCCGGCGGGGCAGCGGTACGTGTACGGGTCGAGCATGCGCACGACGCCCGGCATGCCCGGCTCGACCGCCCAGCGGCGCGGGTCGCCGGTGAGCGTGACGGCGCCGTTCGTGGCGCCGTGGTAGGAGCGGTAGCGGGCGACGATCTTGCTGCGGCCGGTGGCCAGCCGCGCCAGCTTGATCGCGTTCTCGTTCGCCTCGGCGCCGCCGTTGGTGAAGAAGGAGACGGCGAGGTCGCCGGGGGTGATCTCGGCCAGCAGGCGCCCGAGGCGCGAGCGCGACTCGCTCGCCATGGGCGGGCCGATCGTGCACAGCCTGTCGGCCTGCTCCTTGATCGCCGCGACGATCTTCGGATGCTGGTGGCCGATGTTGACGTTGACGAGCTGCGAGGCGAAGTCGAGGTAGCGCTTGCCGTCGTAGTCCCAGAAGTAGCGCCCGTCCGCGCCGGCGACGGGGATGGGGTTGATCTGCGACTGCACCGACCAGGAGTAGAGGACGTACTCCTTCGCGTCGGCGACGATCTCGGCGCCCAGGTTCGGGTTGGTCTCCACGGTGGCCATCTGCACGCTCCTTCGCTTCGCTGGCGCGATCGTAGCCCTGCGCCCGACCCCTCCGCATCTGCCCTCCGCGCTCCGCACGGGCGGTCGCGGCGGTCGCGAGCGCTGGGAGATGGGTGCACGCCGGTGCGCAACCTGGGCGGTTCCGCCGATGCCTGCCCGCTTCCCCTCCTCTACCGTCGCGAGCGGACGAGAAGGAGGCCGCGAGTGGACGGCGCGTACCACATGCTGGCGGAGGCGCACGAGGCGGACCTCGCGCGCGAGGCGGAGCGGTATCGGCGCGCGCAGCTCGCCGGCAGGCGTGCCGGACGGCACCCGCCGCGCTCGCGCAGGGTCCTGCGCAGGCTCGCCCAGCTCGCGACGCAATGGGCGCGCCTCCTCGCAGAGCCCCGCTTGAGGGGACTGCCGACGGGACGCAAGATGTACGGGTGATCGTCGCGGTCCACCCCGCGGCCGAGCGGCTCCTCGAGCGGGACGGGCCGCTCGCACACCTGCGCGCGGCCCTGGCGGACGCAGGCGCCGGCTGCGGCCGCGTCGTGCTCGTCACGGGCGAGGCCGGGATCGGCAAGACCGCGCTGCTCCGCCAGCTCTGCGCCCAGGAGCCCGCGTGCATGCCGGCCCTGTGGGGTTGCTGCGAGGCGCTGTTCACCCCTCGTCCGCTCGGCCCGCTGATCGACGTCGCCTTCGCTACCGGCGCCCCCGTCGCCAATGCGGTCGAGCGTGGCACGCCTCACGAGATCGCGCGGGCGCTGCTCGTGGAGCTCGGGCAGCGCGCTCCCGGCGTCCTCGTCCTGGACGACGTGCACTGGGCGGACGAGGCAACGCTCGACGTGGTACGCCTGATCGGGCGTCGCATCGAGGAAGCTGCCGCCCTGGTCGTCGTCGTCTACCGGGACGACGAGCTGCACCGTTCGCACCCGCTGCGGATCGTGCTCGGCGAGCTCGCGCGAAGGCCTGGCGTGACGCGCCTGAAGCTCGAGCCGCTGAGTCCCGATGCGGTCGCGGCGCTCGCGGAGCCCTACGGCGCCGATCCTGTCGAGCTCTTTCGCATCACGGAGGGGAACCCGTTCTTCGTCACGGAGGCGCTCGCGGCCCGAGGGACGAGCCTGCCCGAGACCGTCCGCGACGCCGTCCTCGCCCGTGCAGCTCACCTCCGCGAGCCGGCGCGCGCGCTGCTGGACGCGATCGCCGTCGTGCCGCAGCCGGTCGAGCTGTCGCTGCTCGAGACGGTCGCCGGAGAGACGGACGAGGAGCTCGAGGAATGCCTGGGCTCGGGCATCCTCGTCGCCCAGCCCAGAGCGGTCGCGTTTCGCCACGAGCTGGCGCGGCGCGCGATCGAGAGCGCCCAGCCTCCGGACCTCAACCTGCGCCTGCACCGCGCCATGCTCACGGCGCTGGCGGCGTCTCCGGCCGGGGAGGCGGACCCGGCACGGCTCGCGCACCATGCCGAGCAGGCGGGAGACGCGGAGGCGGTGCAGCTCTACGCGCCGCGGGCAGCCGAAGCCGCAGCGGCGCGCGGGGCGCATCGCGAGGCCGCCGCGCAGTACGCGCGCGCCGTCCGCTTCGCCGACGCGCTTCCGAGCGAGCAGCTCGCCCGGCTCCTCGAGCGTCGCTCGTTCGAGTGCTACCTGACGGATCAGTTCGAGCAGGCGATCGAGGCGCAGAGACGGGCTGTCGAGGTGTACCGGGAGCTCGGAGACGTCAGGAGTCAGGGAGCGGCCCTCTGCTCGTACGCGAAGCGCGTCTGGTGCGCGGGCAACACGGCCGGCGCGACACAGGCCTGCTGGGACGCGATCGAGCTCCTGGGACGGCTGCCGCGCGGTCGCGAGCTGGCGCAGGCCTACGGCGTCGCCTCGTCGATGTGCATGAACGACGAGGACGCCGAAGGGACCGTCGCCTGGGGGACGCGCGCGATCGCGCTGGCGGAGGAGCTCGGGGATGCCGAGGCCCTGCTCTACACCCTCAACAACGTCGGCACGATGCAGCTGCTGCGCGGAGAGCGAGCCGGCATCGAGGCGCTCGACCGGAGCCTGCGACTCGCCGAGGAGGCAGGCCTGGAGGACCACGTCGGACGGGCGTACATCCACTTCGCCTGGGTGCTCGCACGCAACCGCGACTACGCGCTCGAGGACCGGCTCCGCGCGGGCCTCGACTACTGCAGCGAGCACGGGCTCGACCTGTGGTGGCTCTACCTGCAGACCTACCGGGCGCGCTCGCTGCTCGACCGCGGCCGCTGGGACGAGGGCGCGGACCTGCTCGAGATGGTGCTCGGCAACCCGCGAGACGCCGTCCTGCTGCGCACGCTGGCGCTCGCCGGCCTCGGCCTGCTGCGCGCGCGGCGCGGCGACCCGGGCGCCGCGGAGCCGCTCGACGACGCACGCCGGCTGGCGACCGCAGCGGGCGAGCTGTCCGCGACCTTCGCGGTCGCGCTCGCGCTCGCCGAGACCGCGTGGCTCTCGGGCCGGCAGGAGACGGTCGCGACGGCGACGGAGCACGCCTACCGTCTCGCGCTCGACAAGCACGCCGCGTGGGTCGCCGGCGAGCTCGCCTGCTGGCGCAGGCGAGCGGGGCTCGACGACGAGGCTCCCGCCGGTGCGGCGGAGCCGTTCGCCCTCGAGCTCGCCGGCCGCTGGGAGGACGCGGCGCTGCGGTGGTCGACGCTCGGCTGCCCGTACGACGCGGCGCTGGCGCTCGCAGGGTCGGGCGACGTCCAGTCGCTCCGCCGCGCCCGCGACGAGCTGCTGCGGCTGGGCGCGCGCCCGGCCGCCGCCATCGTCTCGCGCAGGCTGCGCCACCGCGGCGTCAAGGGGCTTCGCCGCGGTCCGCTGGCCGCGACACGGGCGAACCAGGGCCTCACGGCGCGCGAGCTCGAGGTCCTCCGCCTCGTCGCCGAGGGACTGCAGAACGGCGACATCGCACGCAGGCTCTTCCTCTCGCCGCGGACCGTCGACCACCACGTCTCGGCGATCCTGCGCAAGCTGGACGCGAAGACCCGCGGCCAGGCCTCGGCGACCGCGGCACGGCTCGGTCTGCTCGAGCACCGGTAATCGCGCGCGCAAGATGGGCAGGACCGCCGATGTCGGGGGGCACCGGCCGCTCCTAGCGTGGTCGCGTCCCCGGACACGCACCGCAAGGAGGAAGCGAGTGGAGACGTACGTGATCCTGCGTCGGGAGGGCTGGCGGACGGCCGAGGAGCTGCGAGAGGCCGCAGCCCGCTCGGCCACCGAGGAAGGCCGCGTTCCGGACGACGTCCGCTGGATCCGCAGCTACGTGATCGCCGAGCCGGCCGGCGGCCTCGGCACCCTCTGCGTCTACCAGGCGTCGAGCCCGGAGGCGATCCGGAGGCACGCGTTCGCCGCCGGCCTGCCCGTCGACGAGATCGTCCAGGTGGCGGACACGATGGTCGTCCGGCCGGACCCGGTTCCGGCCGCGGCATGAGAGGAGGAGCAATGCGTCGTATCGTGGGCGTCGCCGTCGCTGCGGCGGTGACGGTTGCCGCGCTGGCCGCCGCGGCGAGCGGTGGGAGCTCGGCCAGCATGACTCGAGCGCAGGCGGCCGGCTGGGACTGCAGCCCGATCGTCCTGATCGGCGGCTACTACCACTGCGCGCCGCCCGGGAAGACGTCCGTGGCGGGCCTGATCGCAGGCACGGACGTGCCGACGATCGAGCTGCGCGTCTTCCACCCGGACGGGACGCTCGCGGGCACGGAGTCGCTGCTGCGTGCCGACCTCTACGCTGGCCAGCCGTGTCCGCAGGACCACCTGGAAGCATGGGATCTGCTCCCCTTCGGCTACTACGCCTGCCACCACTTCGACACGTGAGGGGAGGAGGCTCCGGCGGGCGGCGGCCCGCCGGAGCCTCGCCGCCGGCTACAGCTTCCCGCGCGCCCGCCACTGCGCGTAGATCTTGCGCACCTCGCGGTCGATCGCGTTGACCGAGTCCTGAGCGGACATCTTGCCCTGGGACACCTGCGCGAACATCTGCGGGATCAGGAAGGACGAGAAGACCTGGTCCATGGCGGCGTTCGTCGTCCCGGGGTAGCCGATGTTGTGCGTGTACTTCTGGGCGATCGTCGTCAGGATCGTGTACTTGCCGAGCGGGCGGTGCTTGTCCTGCGCCGCCGCCTTGCGAATCTGCGCGAACGGGTAGGCGCCCGGGAAGCTCGGGAAGTTGTACAGCTTCGACGCGTCCGTGGCCTGCCGGTAGTTGACGCACAGGTCGATCAGGAAGCGCTGCGCGTTCTCCTTGTTCTTGGCGAACTTCCAGATCGAGTACACGCCCATCACGTGCTCGAGCCCGAGCCGTCCGTGCGGGCCGGTGGGGATGGGCCAGATCCAGAGGTCGTTCGCGAAGGGCAGGTTGAGGTCCTCGGGCGTCCGCGTGGCGGAGATCGCGTTCAGGATCATCGACAGGTGGCCGGAGTAGAGCGCCTGGTTGTTCGAGGCCGGGTTCCAGCTGAAGATCTCCGGGTCCATGCCGCGCTTGTAGATGTCGGCCATGAACTTCACGGCCTCGACCGTGTTCTTCGACTTCAGCGTCGGCCGGTTGTTCGCGTCCTGGACGAAGGAGCCGAAGCACATCATGAAGGCGAGCAGGGCCATGTTGGAGTCGATCTCCTGCGACTGGCCGATGCCGATCGGGTGCCCGTTCGCCTTCAGCTTCGGCGCCGCCTTGCGCACGTGGTCCCACGTCGCCGGCGACTCGCCGATGTCGTTCCAGAGGTCGTGGCGCCAGACGACGGGGTCGGGCACGTAGTTGTCCGAGACGCCGAAGTACTTCTTCGTCTTCGGGTTGTACGTGCTCAGGCGCCCGAGCTCGCTGTACTTGCCGACCTTGCGCTCCACCTCCTGGACGATCGAGGCGTGGTTGATCACCTGGTCCTCGTACGCGGCCATCGGGTGCAGGTTGAAGAACAGGTCGTGCCCGCTCTGCGCCGCCACCTCCGACGCCGCACGGGCGTCGAGCTGGGTGTTGTTGATGTGGTCGACGGTCACCTGGACGTCGTTCTTCTCGCCCCACTGCTTCACCCAGGTCTTGTCGAACCACTCGTCGTAGGCGGG
>Ga0070741_10017767_pt1 | contig 11634 bp, 11 predicted proteins | sample Coa_R1_4_FD_66440 | JGI IMG/M metagenome (GOLD analysis project Ga0070741, IMG submission 66440) | Surface soil microbial communities from Centralia Pennsylvania, which are recovering from an underground coalmine fire - Coalmine... | ecosystem: Environmental > Terrestrial > Soil > Unclassified ...
GAAGGGATCGACGTCGTCGGTGAGGCGCTGAGCTGCCTGGTGATCGTCAAGCTGCCGTTCAGCGTGCCGAGCGATCCGGTGTTCGCCGCTCGCTCCGAGCGCTTCGAGGATCCGTTCTTCAGCTATGCGCTGCCGCAGGCGGTGCTGCGGCTCAAGCAGGGCTTCGGCCGGCTCATTCGCAGCACCACCGATCGGGGAGTGGTGGTGGTGCTCGACTCGCGCCTGGTCACCAAACGCTACGGTGAGATCTTCCTGCGGGCGCTGCCGCCGGCCACCGAGCGGCGCTGCGCCGCGCGCGAGCTGGCCAGCTTGGTCAGCAGGTGGCTGGACGGCGCGAGTGGGGCCATGCGTACGGCCGCCGACTGAGGGGAGGGTGAAGTGCTCGCCGGCCTGCACTTCGTCTCGGCTGCCTATCTCTGGCCCGCCGACGATAGGTGAAGGGGAGGGTGAAGTGCTCGCCGGCCTGCGCACCTATGGCGGGCATGCCTTGATCTTCTTCGGGCTGCTGCTCGGCTCCACGCTGCTGCGCAGCGCCGCCGGCCCGGCCGATGCCCTCTCGGCGAGCGGGCCGCTCGCCCTTCCACGGCCGGGCGCCGCCGGGACGCCGCCGGCGCTGCTGATTGCCAGCCCGCAGCAGCGGGATCGGCCGCCGGCCATCACGCCGCCAGCGGCCGTGCCCCCACTCGCCACGGCACCGGCGGCCGCCACGCCGCCGGCAACCGTGGAGCCGGCCACGCCAGCCGCGCTTCCAGCCAGCACCACCACGGCGCCTGCTGCACTGCCGGCGACGAGCCGCATCGTGATCCCCCGTATTGGGGTCGATAGCCCGGTGGTGGAGGTGGGCGTGCTGCCGTCGGGGGAGATGGACACGCCCGCGTTCGCCGCCGGCCGGCTCACCTTTTCAGCGGAGGCCGGCGAGCCCGGCAATGTTGTCATCGCCGGCCATGACGACCTTCTGGGCGAGGTCTTCCGCCGGCTGCCCGAGCTCCAGCCGGGCGATGAGTTTGTGCTCTATCGCGGGCCGGCGGCGTTTCGCTATCGCGTCGAGTCGCGCACCATCGTGCGCGAGGAGGGCGCCTCGGAGGCGCAGCGGCGCGAGAACGCACGCTGGATGGCGCCGACCGAGGATGCCACCGCCACGCTCATCTCCTGCTACCCGTATCTGGTGGACACGCACCGCATCATCGTGCGTGGCCGGCTCGTGGCCGGATGATGCCACACCGTCCTATTCCATGAGAGGGCTCGCACAGCGGCTGCCCCTTCGTCCGACAGTCCGGCAGGCCAGGCCGTGCTTGGCGCGCCTCAGCGTGAGCGCTAATCGGCAAACGTCTCACACAGATACTGCACGCCGTTCGGCGCAACGGCAATGCCGACACCGATGCGGCGATAGCCGGCATACAGAATATTGCCGATGTGGTTCCAGAGGCCCGGCGCGTACGGCTCGGCCATCATCGCCGCGTGCATCGTCGAAGGGCCCAGGCTGGACACGCCGCCCCAGTAGGTCCAGATGTTCTCGGATCCAAACCGGCAGTCGACGCCGGCACGGTGTAGGCGCTCGAGCGGCGTCGAGCCATCCGAGCCGGTATGGCTGACGACGCCGTGCACCATCATGTCCCCCGCGTGCTCGCGCGCCGCGGCAGTCATCGCCGCGTCCCACTGTAGCAGCGGCAGATTGCGCGCGGCCCGCGCGCCGTTGACCAGCGCCAGCACCTCCAGCTCCAGGTCGCTGAGTGCGGTGGCGGCAGCTCCGGCATCGCCGCCGGACATCGGCGCGGCCTCCGGCTCACTCGGGCCAGCTTCGCCCTCTGGATCGCTGGGGCCATCGGCGAGGCTAGCGGCAGCTGCGGGCATGGCTTCCCAGCCGAATGCCGCCGCCGCGCCGCCGCTCACCCCTGCAAGCAGGGCCAGCGCACGCCGGCGCGTCGGCATCGCCGGCCCCGCCGTCGTCGCATGATCAAGCATGGGGCTGCATTCTACCCCAACGGCCGGTGCCGAGGCGATTTGACACGGCGTTGCTGGCGCCTCTATACTACGCGCCAGCAACGCCAATGTGTTCCAGTAGGTCGCTCGAGCCCGATCGCTCGCCGGTGATGGCCGGCTTCGCCGTCGCCGCCTACTGGTATTACTACTTTAGACGCCCGGTGTGAGAGCACGCGGCCGGCGGACGGTGCCGGCGCCGCGGGCGAGCACACCGGGAAAGCAGAGGTAGCAAACGCCTCTGCTTTTTTGTTTGCCCCGCAGCGCTCCCCTCCGCCTTGCCGGCTGCAGGCCCTCACCCCGGCCGAGCCGAGACGAACGAGGACGAATGAGCCCATAGGACGGTAAGCGACCGCACAGGAGCCGCCGGAGCCGCAGGAACAGAAGGGAGCAGCAAGCATGATCATCGTGATGCGCCGGGGCGCAACCCCGGAGGAGATACAGACTGTCGAGGAACGGGTCAGGCAGGAAGGCTGTCTGCCACATACCAGCCAGGGGGTAGAGACTGTGGTCATCGGCGTGATTGGCCAGCGCACGGAAGGGATGGTCGAGCGCATGGCGCGTCTGCCCGGCGTGGAGATGGCAATCCCCATCACCAAGCCGTACAAGCTGGCGTCGAAGGAGTTCCGCGCCGGGCCGACGATCATCGATCTCGATGGCGTCAAGCTGGGCAGTGACGACGTGGTGATCATGGCCGGGCCGTGTACCGTCGAGAGCCGCGAGCAGGTAGTCACCACCGCCCGTGGCGTGCGCGCGCACGGGGCGCACGTCCTGCGCGGCGGCGCCTACAAGCCCCGCTCGTCGCCCTACTCTTTCCAGGGTCTGGGCGTCGAGGGCTTGCGCCTGCTCCAGGAAGCGAAGGAGATCTCCGGCCTGCCGATCATCACCGAGGTGATGGAGCCGGGGAACGTGGGGCTCGTGGCCGAGCACGCCGACATCCTGCAGATCGGCGCGCGCAACTGCCAGAATTATCCCTTGCTGCGCGAGGTGGGCCGCATCAGCAAGCCGGTGATGCTCAAACGCGGGCCGGGCTGCACCATCGAAGAGTGGATCATGGCGGCCGAGCACATCATGAGCCAGGGCAACATGCAGGTCATACTCTGCGAGCGCGGCATCAAGACCTTCGAGACCTACACGCGCAACACGCTCGACCTCTCCGCCGTGCCCATCGTCAAGCGCCTGACGCATCTGCCCGTCATCGTCGATCCCAGCCACGGCACCGGCAAGTGGTATCTGATCAAGTCGATGTGCCAGGCGGCGATCGCCGCCGGTGCCGATGGCGTGCTGATCGAGGTACATCCCAACCCCGATACCGCGCTCTGTGATGGCGCGCAGTCGCTGACGATCGAAAACTTCGCCGATTGCGTCGAGGGTATCCGGCGCGTCGCCGAGGCAGTAGGGCGCCGCGTGCCGGCTCGCGAGCTGGTCTTCGCCTGAGCTGAAACCCCACCATGGACGTGCCATTGGCCGCCGGTCGGTGCACGACGGGGGTACACTGGCGTTGAGCTTGCTCGCCCGCCATCTACCATGAGAGCTGTCTCTCCTACCGCCTCGCTCGAAGGCGAGCTGACGGTGCCCGGTGATAAGAGCATCACCCACCGTGCGGTGATGCTCAACGCCATTGCCACCGGCACGGCCACCATCACCGGTGCGGGCCTTGGCGCCGACTGTCTTTCGACCGCTCGCTGCATGCGCGCGCTGGGCGCCACCGTGCGCCGGCGCTGGCCGAGTGGCGAGCTGACCGACGATCTGCGCCACCATCCGCAGACCGGTGCAGACGACCGTGCCGGCGCGGTGCTGGTAGTGGAAGGCGTGGGCCTCGATGGCCTGCGCGAGCCGGCGGACGTGCTCGACGCCGGCAACTCGGGCACCACCGCGCGCCTGCTTTCGGGCATTCTCGCCGGCCAGCCGTTCTTCTCGGTGCTCACCGGCGACGCCAGCCTGCGCAGCCGGCCGATGGGACGCGTGGTGCAGCCGCTGCGCCAGATGGGCGCGCGCATCTCCGCGCGGTGCGGCGACACGCTGCTGCCGCTGGCCTGCGCGCCGGCCCATCTGAAAGGCGCGCGCCTGGAGATGAGCGTGGCCAGCGCCCAGCTCAAATCGTGCCTGCTGCTGGCCGGCCTCTACGCCGAGGGCGTCACGGAGATTGTCCAGCCGGCGGCGAGCCGCGACCACACCGAGCGCCTGCTGGCGGCGCAGGGCGCGCGCATCACCGCCGGCGATCTGGTGCTACGCATCGCCGGCGGGCCGGCGCTGCGCGCCGTCGACGTGGCGGTGCCGGGCGATCTCTCCTCGGCCGCATACTGGCTCGTCGCTGCGGTCATCCACCCGCAGGCACGCATAACCGTGCGCCACGTTGGCGTCAATCCCAGCCGTACCGGGCTGCTTGACGTGCTGCGCGAGATGGGCGCCATGATCCGCGTGGAGAACGAGCGGGTGGAAGGCGGTGAGCCGGTGGCCGACCTCACGGCCGAGTCGAGCCGGCTGCGCGGCGTGCACATCGGCGGTGCGCTCATCCCGCGCCTGATCGATGAGGTGCCGGTGCTGGCCGTGGCGGCGGCGGTGGCCGAAGGACTGACCACCATTCGCGACGCGGCGGAGCTGCGGGTCAAGGAATCCGATCGCCTGGCGGCCATCGCCTCGGAGCTGGCCAAGCTCGGCGCATGGATCGAGGAGCACCCCGACGGCCTGACGATCCGGGGTGGCCGGCTCCTGGGTGGCGAGGTGGAGTGCTACGGCGACCACCGCATGGCCATGTCGCTCGCGGTGGCGGCGCTCGCCGCCAGCGGGCCGGTGCGGATCCATGGCGGCGAGTGCGTCGACATCTCGTATCCCACCTTCTGGTCCGACCTCGAGCGCCTTGCGCCTGGGAGTACCCGTGAGGGGGAGTGAGGGGGAGGTGGTCGTGAAGCGCAGCCGCCGGCAGGTGAGCTCCCAAAGAAAAAGAAGATGAAGGCAGGAGTGATCGGATACCCGCTCAAGCATTCGATTAGCCCGCAGTTCCAGCAGCCGGCCTTCGACGCGCTGGGGCTCGACGTCTCGTATCGCGCCTACGAGACGCCGCCGGCGGATCTGCCGGCGTTCGTCGCCAGCCTGCGCGCGCCGGAGTGGCTGGGCTGCAATGTGACCATCCCCCACAAGCAGGCGGTCTTCTCACTGATGGACGAGGTGACCGATGAGGCCCGCCTGATCGGCGCGGTCAATACGATCATCCGCGAGCCTGATGGTCGGCTGGCCGGCCACAACACCGATGCCGAGGGGTTTCTGCGCGCGCTGACCAATGACGCCGGCTTCGACCCGGCAGGCGCCGCCGTGGTGCTGCTCGGCGCCGGCGGCGCGGCGCCGGCAGTGGCGGTGGCGCTGCTGCGGGCCGGCGCCGCGCACATCTGGATTGCCAACCGCACTGTCGAGCGCGCCCGCGCGCTCGCGGATGCGCTGGGCCGGCACTTCGGCTCCCAGCGGCTGGCGGCGCTCCCGCTCGCCGCGGACGCGCTGCGGAGCGCGCTGGCCGGGGCGAGCCTGCTGGTCAATAGCACCAGCGTCGGCATGGCCCATGGCCCGGCCCCTGCAGCAACGCCCGTCCCGCCGGATCTGCTCGGGCCGCACCTGCTGGTCTACGATCTGGTCTATAACCCGGCGCAGACGCCGTTGCTCGCCGCTGCGATGCAGGCGGGCGCGCGCACGCAGCCTGGCCTGCCAATGCTCATCTACCAGGGCGCTGCCTCGTTCGAGCGCTGGACCGGCCGGCCCGCGCCAATCGATATCATGCTCCAGGCCGGCCGGCAGGCGCTCGGCCAGGCCGGCTAAGCATTGGGAGGGTGATCCTTCGCCGATGCTCCATCTGGACCGTCGACGAAGGACCTCCCAGCAGAGGTAGAGAACAAGCTCGCATACATGCCGATTGGGGCCGATTGGGAGCAGCTACCGTGGGCAATACGTTCGGCCAGCTCTTTCGCGTGACCACCTGGGGCGAATCGCACGGCGCGGCGATCGGCGCCGTCGTCGATGGCTGTCCCTCGCTACTCCCGCTCTCCGAAGCCGATATCCAGCCGGAGCTCGACCGCCGCGCACCGGGCCAGAGCACCATCGTCTCACAGCGCAAGGAATCCGATACCGTGCGCATCCTGAGCGGCGTCTTCGAGGGCAAGACGCTCGGCACGCCGATCAGCCTGTACATCCCGAACGAGGACATGCGCCCCGGCGATTACCGCGAGGTGCAGGAGAAGTACCGGCCAAGCCACGCCGACTACACCTACGATGCGAAGTTTGGCTTCCGCGACTGGCGTGGCGGCGGCCGCACCAGCGCGCGCGAGACGGCGGGACGTGTTGCCGCCGGCGCCATTGCCCGCAAGCTGCTGCGCGAGCGCTACGGCGTGGAGATCGTGGCCTGGGTCGCCAAGGTGCACCGGATCGTGGCCGAATGCGACGTGGAGACGGTCACGCGCGAGCAGGTCGATGCAACGCCCATTCGCTGCCCCGATCTGGCTGTGGCCGAGCAGATGATCAAAGCGGTGGAGGCCGCGCGCAAGGAGGGCAATTCGCTCGGCGGCATCGTTGCCTGCGCCGTGCGCGGCTGCCCGCCGGGCTGGGGCGAGCCGGTCTTCGACCGGCTGGAAGCCGATCTGGCCAAGGCGATGCTCTCGCTGCCGGCGAGCAAAGGGTTCGAGATCGGGTCGGGCTTCGCCGGCACCGACCTCACCGGCATCGAGCACAACGACGAGTTCTATATGGAAGGCGATCGCGTGCGCACGCGCACCAATAACAGCGGCGGGGTGCAGGGCGGCATCACCAACGGCGAGACGGTCTACTTCCGCGTAGCATTCAAGCCAACGGCCACGGTGATGCGCGAGCAGCGCACGGTGAATGTGCGCCACGAGGAGACGACCATTCAGGGGCGCGGGCGCCACGACCCGTGCGTGCTGCCCCGCGCCGTGCCGATCGTGGAGGCGATGGCGGCCCTGGTGCTGGCCGACCATGCACTGCGCTATGAAGCGCTCCGCCCGGGGGCCAGGTGAGTGAGATTGGCCGCCTTCCGCCATATCGTGCTGATCGGGCTTTCCGGCAGCGGCAAGTCGACGGTGGGGCGGCAGCTGGCGGTCGTGCTCGGCCGGCCGTTCGTGGACACCGACGAGCTGATTACCGCCGCGGCTGGCCGGCCGATCCCGCAGATCTTTGCTGAGCAGGGCGAGCCGGCCTTTCGCGCCCTTGAGCGGGAGGCGGTGCAGCGCGCGGTCTCGGGCCCGCCGGCGGTGATTGCCACCGGCGGCGGCGCGCCGGTGGACGAGACGAACCGGCGCGCCCTCTGGCAGGGCAATGCCGTCGTCTGGCTCGATGCGCCGGTAGATGTGCTGGCGCTGCGCCTCGGTGGTGCTGGTGCCGGGCGGCCGTTGCTGGCCGATCCACGCGGGCCGGCCGCGCGGCTGGCCGCGCTCCACGCCGCGCGGCGGCCGGTCTATGCTGAGGCGCATGTGCGTATCGATGCCGTGCCACCACCGGAGCAGGTCGTTGCCATGATCCGCGATGCGCTGCAAACCATAGTGGGGACAGGTATATGAGCAGGCTCTCCTCTTCCAGCACGCCGGCAGCGGGAGGCTCCACGACCGGCACCGCTACCGGCCCGATCACCATCACCGGCACCACCACCGGCACGCGGATCGTCATTGGCGATGGCATGCTGGCCTCGCTCGGGGCGGCGATGCGCGACGTCGGGCTCACCGGGCGTGCCTTCGTCATCACCGAGCGGCGGGTCGCGGAGCGGTACGGGGAGGCCGTCATGGCTGCGCTTGATGCTGATGGCTTTCGCCCGGCGCTGGTAGCGATCGAAGGGGGCGAGGGCGCCAAATCGCTCGCCCAGGCCGGTGAGCTCTACGCCTGGCTGGCCGACCAGCGCACCGAGCGACGCGATGCAATCGTCGCGCTGGGAGGCGGCGTCATCGGCGACCTGGCCGGCTTTGTCGCCGCCACCTATCTGCGCGGCGTGGCGCTGGTACAGGTGCCGACGACGGTGCTGGCGCAGGTGGATAGCGCTATCGGCGGCAAGACGGCAGTCAACCTGGCGCAGGGCAAGAACCTGGTCGGTGCTTTTCATCCGCCGCGCCTCACGCTGATCGACGTGGCTGTGCTGGCCACCCTGCCGCCGCGCGAGCTGCATGCCGGCTGGGCCGAGGTGATCAAGACGGCCATGATCTTCGACGCACCGCTGTTCGAGCAGATCGAGCACACCCGGCCGGAGGCGCTATCCTCCGGCGACCGGCGCGACATCATCGCGCGCTGCGTGCAGTGGAAGCAGCGGCTCTGCGATGAAGACCCCACCGAGAAGGGGCCGCGCATGCTCCTGAACTTCGGCCATACCATCGGCCACGCGCTCGAGTCCTCGTTCGGCTACGGCACCTATCTGCACGGCGAGGCAGTGGCCATCGGCATGGTGGGGGCAGCCGAGATCAGCCGGCGGCTCGGCCTGATCGACCGCCGGCTGGTTGAGCGCCTCCAGGCCAGCCTGGAGGGTAATGGCCTGCCTGTACGCTACGACGCGCGCCGCGTGCCGCCGGAGGCGGTGCTCCGCGCCGCCGCGGTCGATAAGAAATCGCGCGGCGCGCGCCTGCAATGGATCCTTCTCACCGGCCTGGGCCAGACGACGATCTCCGGCGATGTGCCAGAGGGACTGGTGCTCGACGTGCTGCACTGGCTGGGTACAGAGGAGCCGGCGCAGCACAGATGACCGGTCGCTCGTGCCAACGTTGCACCGGTGCGTTGCTAAGCACTGGGGTCGTGCGCCTTCGTCGATACCTTATCTAGGGCATCTGCGAGAGACTTCCCGGCAGGTGCATAGTCTGGATAGGGCCCACCGGCGTGCAGGGAACGGCGACCTACAGCGCGTGAATCTGCTCCACCTCGTAGCTGCCGAGCTGCGCCTCAGCGTGCTGCTCGATGAAGCTCACGATCTCGGCCACCATGCGGTCGGCGTGGCGCCCATCGGATGACACGACAGCGAATCCCAGCGCCGCCACCTGCCAGAGGTTCTGATCCTCCACCTCGGCGATCGAGACGTTGAACTTCTGGCGCACCTGAGCACAGATCGAGCGCACCACGCTGCGCTTGCCCTTGAGCGAATGGTTCTCCGGCAGGATCAGCTGCAGCCGGCAGACCCCCAGCACCATGCCGCGATTTTACGCCAACGTTGCCGGTTGCCGTGCCCAGCGTCGATGGGGAGCCTTCAGCCGCGCGCAGTTCCGGTGCTGCGGGCGGCCAGGCGTTGCCGATTGTCATGCCCAGTCGTTTGGGAGAGTGCAGCCCACGCCAGGCGGCCATGGTGGCCACCGCGGCTCCCCTGCAGCATGCTCCAATCTTGATGGTATGTCGCGTCTCAGAAATGTATAGAGCCATCACCTTACCTACTGGCCTCGTCGGCGCTCAGGTTTCCCTTGCCACTTCAGTGGGGGGATCGGTCGTGCGTGAGGGGGAGCTGCCGGCCAGTCTCCGGCAGCTGGTGCTGCTCCTGCTTGCCTCCTTCTCATTGATCGTGCTCATCCTGGCCGGCCCGGTGCCGGCCATCTTCGCCTCCGGGATCGACATTCCGGCCGCCGAGCAGCAATGGCTCGAGCTGATCAATGCTGACCGCGCTGCCTATGGCCTCCCACCGCTCGCGCCCGATCCGCGCCTGATGGAGATCGCCCGCTGGCGCAGCGAGGATATGGTGGCACGGAACTACTTTTCGCACGATATCGGCGGCTACACCGTTTTTGAGATCCTGCGCCAGCGCCAGATCAGCTATCAGGTGGCTGGCGAGAACCTGGCAGTCAATACCTTTGACGATAGCCTCACCGTGGCGATGGCTGAGAGCGGGCTGATGAGCAGCCCACGCCATCGTGCCAACATCCTGCGTCTGGACTTCACTGCCATCGGCGTCGGCATCGCCACTGGCCCCAATCGCCTCACCGTCTTCACCCAGCTCTTCCTCAAAAGCTGAGTCTGCCTGGCGTTTCGCAACCGGCGACGCGCTGGCGCAGCGGCAGCGCCGACCTTGGCCGTGCCCTGGTGCGCGCCGGGCGCCCTATGGCGGCCTCGGGCGTGCTCAAGCAGACGGCTACCTCCCCAGAGCTCAGCCGTGCCCCGGTGCACGCCGGGCGCCCTATGGCGGGCTCCGGGTAAGGCGGCGGCCCCGAGCTATCGCCTGCCAGAGGACGCCACTGGCCGCCGCGGGCCAGCGGCCATACACTGTTGCTAGTACTGGGTGGCGGAAGTCCCTCGCCGGTTTCTCCCCTGGCGGTAGCGGTGAAGGACTTGTGCCTTGGTGGACCAGTGGGTCGGCTGCGAGGCCCAGCCACTTCCCAGTACGCTGTCACTGATCGTGGCCCTTCGAGCAAGCAGGCAGTACCAGGCGATGTGGCGATACCTGGTGACGGAGCTTCCTCGAGCGCTCATCCGCGTGGCGGTGGCGCTGGCGCTGTATGGCCTGATTACCCGCCTGCCCTGGCCGGCGAGCCTTGGCCAGTGGATCAGCCTGCTGGCCGGCGCCGGCCTCGGCGCCACGCTGATCGTGCTCTGCGGCAAGCTGCTCTACGACACCCTCTTCTACGACCACTACTGGCGCCAGATGGATAGCCGGTGACGGCATGGTCGCATGGTCGCATGGTCGCCGCGGCGCTTGTTCCATCAGGCCGGTGCGGTTGCTGCGCCACGGTCTGCCCGTCTCGCCTGGGGCTCACCTTGCAAGCCTTGCAAGCCTCGCCGGGGCCTATTCCACCAGGCCGGTACGGTCGATCGACTCGACGAAGAAGCGCTGGGTGAACAGGTAGATCGACAGGGGCGGCAGAATGACCAGGAACACCGCCGCCATCACCAGCGCCTCGTTGAACAGATCGCTCGCCTGCCCGCCCGTCACCTGGTTGAGCGAGGGCGAGAGCACCGACAGGCGCATCGGCAGCGTGAAGTGCTCCATGCGATTGAGATAGATGAACGGCTCGAAGAAGTCGTTCCAGTGCCAGACGACGCTGAACAGGAAGACCACCACCACCGCCGGCATCGCCAGGGGCAGCATGATCCGCCACCAGGTGCCAAAGGCCGAGGCGCCATCGATCCGCGCCGCCTCCTCTAGCTCCCAGGGCAGCGTGCGGAAGAACTGCCGGAACACCACCACGAACAGCGCCCCCTTCAGCCCGTGCCCAAAGAAGGCGGGGATTACGAACGGGTTGTAGGTGTTGATCCAGCCCAGGTTCTTGTAGAGGATGAACAGGGGCACGATGATCGTCTCCGGCGGCACCAGGAAGGTGAACAGCACCAGGGCGAAGAGCCCCTCCCGCCCCGGAAAGCGCAGGCGGGCAAAGCCATAGCCGATGAAGGCACACGAGATGGTCTGGCCAATGGCGGAGCCCAGCGAGATGTACAGGCTGTTGGCCAGCGAGCGGGGATAGTTCATCGCCAGGTAGGCCAAGGGATAGTTGATCCAGAAGAAGCCGGAGGGGATCCAGACGATGGTCGGATCAGTCAGGTCCTGGGCGGTCTTGAGCGAGGTGGCCAGGATGTAGAAGATCGGCACCAGGAAGACGAACGCGATGTCGATCAGCACGATGTAGGTGAACAGGCGCTGGATGAAGGTCACCGTCCGCCGCCGGAAGACCTGCGCGTCCCGCAGCCACGTCGGCCGCCGGTATACCCACC
>Ga0070741_10017768_pt1 | contig 11634 bp, 8 predicted proteins | sample Coa_R1_4_FD_66440 | JGI IMG/M metagenome (GOLD analysis project Ga0070741, IMG submission 66440) | Surface soil microbial communities from Centralia Pennsylvania, which are recovering from an underground coalmine fire - Coalmine... | ecosystem: Environmental > Terrestrial > Soil > Unclassified ...
CTCAGCACACCCATCTTATACCAGTGGGTCGTGGCTGGCAGACCTTTCAGGATGCCCGCCGCGGCCAAAATCAATGCACCGGTACAGACCGAAGCCGTCCAAGTGGTCGTTTTATGTACCTTGCGGAGCCAGCCAAGGATCTCGTCGTCTACCATTTGGCCCGGTGTGGTCGTGCCTCCAGGTACGACCACTAGATCGGGCGAGGGAGTTTCTGCCACCGTGTGCGTGACACCGAGTAGGAGTGCGCCACCTTCTGTCATTAATGGTCCTACTTCTTTGCCGACAAACCGTACTTCCGTATTGGGCATGCGCGACAACACCTCCCATGGTCCCACCGCATCAAGCGCAGTTACGCCCGGGTAAAGAAGAATTGCTATTTGAAAGGGCGTATCTCTGTTATCCATATCGTTATGATCGCATTAAACTTGCGTAATGCCAGGTAGTTTCTCCGGTAGGATGTTTTTGTGGAATGTTGACGAGCGTGGTTGGCCCGAGTGCTGCAACCCGTTCACCTGTGATGACCACCGTCATATCGGGCTTTGCGGGTGCACCGGTGGCATCAATGATGGTGACATGGGTAAGCACTAGCGGCTGTCGGTGAGAGTGCTGCTCTAGCTGTGCATGGTCGAAGGTCGGAAGGAGAAGAAGCAGCAATAAAGGTAGGAGTCGCTTCTTCATCACAATCTCTGCTGAGACGACGCCTGTGTTCGGCGGCTGGCATATTAAACGTACGAAGGTTGTTTGATTTTCGCATACTTAGCTGCGTTTCGGCTCGTAATTAAGAACAACAATCCCGCAGCCAAATGAGGTAGATTTTACTAATGTCAGATTTTGTTTGCGGTCAAGTTCTTTGAAAATTGTCATTCCGTTACCAATTGCCGTATTGTCTCGCGTTTGCTAATTCGCTCCAGCGAAACCGCCTAACTCGTATTGAATCACACAACTAGTTCCTATTAGCAGAAACAAGTTCTATTACGAGAAACAAGTTTCCACATCTATAAACTCAAAAGTTTCTATCTCTACAAACTCTCAGGTTGCTAGATGTAGCAACTCTATAAACATCGACGAGCTTTTTCTATAAATCCTATAAACCTTTCGTGTCAATGAATGCGCGCCTGCAATCCGAGAGCCAAGACGTGTTCATAGCGTACTTCCCACAGCCCCCGCTGCGGACCCCACGCCCGCCACATTGTTTGATCTGCTGAGGGTCAATACGCACTCAGCCCGCCGTCAACTGGGATCATCGCCCCGGTCATGAAGCTGGCTTCGTCGGACGCGAGATAGAGTGCGAGATTCACTACCTCTTGTGAGGTGCCGAAACGCTTAATGAGGTGCATGTCGCCGATCTGTTTCCACACGGCTTCTTTGTTCTCCATGCCCTCAATGTATTTTCGCGGCATCGGCGTATCGATCGCTCCCGGGCAAATCACGTTGACGCGGATATTGTGCGGGGCAAGGTCGACTGCCATACAGCGAGTGAGATTCACCAATCCGCCTTTTGCCGCGCCGTAGGCCGCCATCGCCGGGTAACCGACAATGCCGCCAACCGAAGAAATGTTGATGATCGAACCGCTCTGCTGCTTGATCATGTGTTGGACCACGGCTTTACTCACGAGGAACGGGCCGGTGAGGTCGACCTTGATGATTCGTTCCCACTCTTCCAGCGTGGTGTCTTGAAAGAGTTTGCCGAGGATGATGCCCGCATTGTTGTAGAGCACATCAATGCGCCCGTAGGTCGCTATGCACTGGGCGGCAAGGCGATTGGCGTCGGCTTCTTGTGACACGTCGGCCCGGACAAACACGGCTTGTTTGCCTTGTGACGCTAGCTTTGCGGCGACACGTTCTCCTTCGGGGAGAATATCGCTTAAGAGCAGCTTCGCCCCTTCGTTGGCAAAGGTTTCCGCCGCCACTTCTCCTTGCCCGCGTGCCGCGCCGGTGATGATAACAACTTTTCCGTCGAGTCGGCCCATGATGGCTCCTTTCGTCGTTAGTAGTAGGTGGTAAGTTTATAAGAACAGGGACATAGCAGACTGGTCGGCCGTTGCCAATTTTGCGGTGACCAGCTAACAGCTAATGGCTGACGGAGTGACAAGGAGACCGCCTATGGCAACCGTGGATCCGATCACGCTCGCCGTCGTCCAAGGGGTGCTGGAATCAACCCAGCGTGAAATGACGCTGACGATTGAGAAGACCTCGCGGTCGTCGGTGTTCAACATCGCGCGTGATTACTCAAACGCGTTGTTTAACGGTAACGGCGAGATGATCCTGCAAGGCCAAGACATCCCGATTCATCTCGGCTCGCTGATCCCCGCCCTACGTACCGTTGCTGACTACTTCAAAGACGACACACATCCCGGGGATGTCTTTTATCATAACGATCCGGCGTGGAGTGGCTCTCATATTGTGGACTGCTGCATGTACAAGCCGGTCTTCTATAAGGAGGAGCTGGTCTTCTGGACAGTGAGTAAAGGACATGTGACGGACATCGGCGGCCCGGTGCCGGCCGGATACAATCCTGAAGCGAAGGAAATCTACGCGGAAGGGCTGCGTATCCCGCCGCTGAAGATCTACGATCGCGGCAAGGAGCGGCGCGACGTGGTGAATTTGCTTCTGACTAACGTCCGCTCGCGCCGCCTGCAGGCCGGAGACATGCGCGCGCAGCTCGCCGCCGTCACCATCGGTGAGCGGAACCTCGTTGCCTTGTTGGATAAGTACGGCAAAGAGACCGTGCAGGCGTGTATTGCGGAACTCCTAAATCTGGCCGAGCGCCAGATGCGCAAATTTATCGCCGACATTCCTGATGGAGTCTATCAGGGTAGTTCGGTGCTTGAAGATGCCGGACACGGCTTTGGCGATATTGAAATTAAAGCTGGGGTGACGGTCAAAGCCGATACAATGTCGGTGCGGCTCGACAGTCCGCCGCAGATTCCGTATTTCATCAATTCGTATGCCGCGAATTCGTTGTCCGGCGTGTATCTCGGTGTGATGATGTTCGCGCAGTTGCCGCCACCGTACAACGGGGGTCTCTATCGGGCGATTGCCGTTGATGTCGGACCGCACGGAACGATCACCAATGCCAAGGAACCAGCTCCACACGTGAACTGCACGACGACCCCATCGGAGACGATTACGGATGCGGTCCGCGTGGCGCTTGAACAAGCCCTGCCTCGACGCGCGGTGGCCTCGTGGGGGCACTCGAATGGCCTGAATATCGCCGGACGCGACTTCCGCACTGGTGAAGAGTACGTGTCGATGATCTTGGCGACGATCATCAGTGGCGGTGGCGCGACCCATCAAGCTGACGGGTGGCCTGCGGTCGGACCGGAGTGTTGTTTCGGCGCACTCACAAGTGGAGACGTCGAGATTCTCGAATACCAATACCCAATTATTATCCACCGCTATAGTCTTATGACTGACTCGGGCGGCGCCGGAAAATTCCGTGGCGGGTCAGGGACTCATTGGGAGGTCGAGCCGTTGCGCGATCCCATGCAGGTGATCATGTTTGGTGAAGGGCGTCGCTATCCTTCACCGGGTGCGTTGGGGGCGAAATCCTCGGTGATCGAACCAAAAGTTGGCCGGGCGTTGTACTACAGAAAAGACGGCTCAGTCGAGGAGATTAAAAAGAACATTATCGCGACGATCGCACCGGGCGAACGCTTTGCCAATGAGAACCCCGGCGGTGGCGGTGTCGGCGACCCACGGGAGCGGGCGGTGGCGGATGTTTTAGCGGACGTCAAGAATGGCCTCGTCTCAGTGCAAGCGGCGAAGGATGAATACGGCGTCAACGTTGACGAGGAAATCCCACGACGACTCGCAGTCGGGAAGTAAGCGACGAGTAATGAGTGATGAGTGACAAGAAGGGCTTTAGGCTAAAGGCTGAAGGCTTAAGGGTTGGAAAAAGATAAAAGACAAGAATGAGGAAAGCTCAAATCTCCCTTTCCTATTCCACTCTATAGCCTGTGGCCTACAGCCTACAGCCTTTAGCCTACTGACTACTTTTCTTATGCCCTATCGTTTAGGTGTTGATACTGGCGGTACGTTTACAGATTTCATCCTCGCCGCGCCGGGCGAGGGAATTCGGCTGTATAAAACTCCCTCGACTCCGGGTAACCCTTCGGCTGCGGTACAGGAAGGGTTGCGGCAGATCTGTGCTGACCTCGGGTGCTCATTGACGAGCTTTCTCGACGCATGTGACCTCGTCATTTTGGGAACGACGGTGGGGGTAAACGCACTGATTGAGAACAAAGGTGCGAAGACTGGTCTCTTTTGTACTAAGGGACATGAAGACTCATTAGAGATTCGCCTTGGTCACAAGGAGGATGGACACCGGTATGACGCGGATTTTCCCCAGGCTGTGATGCTCGTGCCCCGCGCCTTGCGCTTTCCGGTCGCGGAACGGGTGTTGAGTACCGGCGAGGTGCGGACTCCATTGCATGAGGATGATATTCGCCGCGGCCTTCGCCTGTTCAAAGACGAAGGTGTGGAGTCGATCGCGGTCTCGTTTGTGTGGTCATTCCTGCATCCAGATCATGAACGGCGTGCCGCGGAGATTATCGCCGCCGAGTTCCCGACGGCGTACGTGACATTATCGGTCGATGTGCTGCCGCAAATCCGCGAGTATACGCGGACCAGCACGACCGTAATTAATGCCTATATAGGCCCGATCATTAAGAGGTATGTTGAACGCATGGAGGGGCTCCTGCGCGGGCTCGGGTACCGCCACCAGATACGCTACATGCAAAGTAACGGTGGGCTAACGTCTGGGCGTTTCCTGATGGATAAAGGCATTTACGCGCTCAACTCCGGGCCCGCGGCCGGACCCAATGCCGGGCTCTTTTTTGGCGAGGCTTTGGGTTCGCGTGACATCATCACGGTCGATATGGGCGGCACCAGTTTCGATATCAGTCTTAGTAAAGAGGGGAAGACCAATACCGCGAAAGATTTTGATTTCATTCGCTATCGCATCGGCATCCCCATGCTCCAAGTGGAGACGTTAGGGGCCGGGGGCGGAAGCATTGCGTTTGTAAATGCAATGGGACTGCTGCAGGTCGGTCCAGAAAGTGCTGGTGCTCAACCCGGACCGGCAGCTTACGGGCGCGGCGGAAAACGTCCGACAGTGACTGACGCGCTTGTCGTGTTAGGCTATCTCAATCCGCAGTCGCTGCTCGGGGGACGTTTGCGCGTCGATGCCGAAGCCGCCCGACGGGCGATAGTAGAGGGAGTGGCGGCCCCACTCAAGCTGAGTATTGAGCAAGCGGCATTGGGCGTCTTTCAACTCGTCAATGCCAACATGGTGAGCGGCATTCGCCGCGTGTCGATTGAAAAAGGTTACGACCCGCGCGACTTTGTGCTGGTCGTCGGCGGGGGCGCCGGGCCCGCGCACGCGGGCATGCTAGCGAGCGAGCTGGGAATTCGCCGTATTCTCATTCCCAAAGTGGCATCCGCCTTGTGCGCGTTCGGTGAGGTCATCTCCGACATGAAACATAACTATTTGTCCTCATACACCAGCCGCCTCGACCGCGTAGATTACGCGCGACTAAACCGCCTGTTTTCTGAGATGGAAGAGCGCGGCCGCCGGGACTTGGCGGCGAGCGGGATTCAGACGGCACAGATTGTTACGCAGCGGACGATCGAGATGCGCTACGTTGATCAGATTCACGAGTGTGGGGTGGAGATCCCGACCTCCGCGCTCACACCGCGGCATACCGCCCAGATTGCCGAGGCGTTTCACCGGCGACACGAAGAGTTATTCACCTATAGTGAACGTGACAACGTGGTCGAGATCATCAATCTTGAGGCCACCGTCCTCGGGCGTGTCGGGCGGCCGCAAATGCCGGTCCTTGCCCGTGGTCAGAGCGACCCCAAACACGCCCGGTGTGGAGACCGTCAGGCGTTCTTTGCGGAGACTGCTGGCTTTGTGACAGTGCCGGTGTTTGCCGGGGCGAACCTGCTGATGGGGAACGTCGTCCACGGCCCGGCGATTATCGAGGAAGAGACAACCACGATTATAGTGTTCCCGGGGTGGAAAGCGGAGCTAGCAGACCCTGGGATGTACTGTATGGTCACCCATTTGCGGGATTTGTGACGATATAGTGCGGCGGGTCTTCACAAGCACACCATGTGAGTATTGGGGCAAAAAATTCACAGTGCTGTGAGCACTTCCTCTCCGAAGTTTCGTACTCGGTTGCACAGCTTTGGTTAGTTCCGTGTTTCGGTGTATCGTGGGGCTACTTCGACCGACCAACGGAGCGCGGGGCAAGGGATAGTTCCACAAGAGTCAGGGAACGGGGCCCTGTAAGGAAAAACCGTAGCTAGGATGCGTAGCGGACCTGAGGTGGGAACAGGGTGAGGTCCGCTTTCGGCGTTGAACTACCGCTCGCTGCTGTGCTGCTCTTGCAATGCCAGGTGTCTGAAAAAGCAAACCTCTCGAAAGAGTGGGACGCAAAGCTCCTGGTCTAAGCCCGAATACTATTCCGGGTATGGTCGCAGAGTTACCAGGCGAACACCGGTCCTCCCGGAGTCCCGTGCTCGCTCAGGATTGTGGAGGAGGAAACATGGCCTCTGTTCTGATGCCGCCTCGCCGTCTCTTCATCGCTGCTCTCGCCGTGTTTAATACGATATTTTTCCCGTTGTGGGCATTGGCCGCACCGCAAGTAACTCTTACGTGGCGGGATAATTCTGTCGGTGAGGACGGCTTTATCATCCAACGAAGAGCCGAGCCGGCAGGCGGGTATACTTCGCTCATTCGGGTGGCGCGAAATACGACTTCGTATATCGACACCAATGTGATTTCAGGGGCCCGGTATTGTTACCGCGTCCAGGCATTTAACGTCGACGAAGTATCGACGTACTCAAATGAGGCGTGCCGTGCGGTGGCAGAGGTAAGTTCCTTAGTGTCGCTCTCAGTTTCCGTTGTGGGGAAAGGAGTGGTGAATAGTAACCCTGCAGGAATTAGCTGTGCGCCGACATGCGAGAAAGGGTTTTCTCCTGGAACGACGGTCGTGCTTACGGCTGTCCCGAAGGCAGGATGGCAATTTCAAGAGTGGGGAGGCAGTTGTGTAGGAAAGACGACAACCTGCTCCGTCCCTCTGGACCAGAGCAAAAACGTGACTGCGACATTCTCTCAGATTACAGAAACTCAGCTCATATTCTCAAAAATTGGGACGTTTAAGAACGGTGTGTGGTGGATCGACACCGGCAACTGGAAGAGGGATGCTTGTCCTGTCGATTATTGTCCCTCGTTTGGGAGCTTTGGAGATTTGCCTATTACAGGGGTGTGGACAAAAGGAGGGAAGAAGCAAATCGGCATATACCGTCAAGGCGCTTGGTACCTCGATAGCAATGGAAACGGGCGCTTTGATGGTTGTACTGGAGGAGATTCCTGTTTTTCCTTTGGCGACTCCACACAGCAAGCGGTTGTTGGCGACATCAACGGGGATGGGCAAACCGATATCGGGACCTTTCGCAGTGGGATTTGGCAGTTCGATACCGGGAATCATCGCTGGGACGGATGTACGATCGATAAATGTATGCACTTTGGCCAGATTGGCGACCAACCAGTGGTAGGTGATTGGGACGGAGACGGGCAAGATGAAATTGGGGTGTTTCGTAATGGAATCTGGCTACTCGACAATGGCAACGGTGTCTGGGACGGCTGCGGGGTTGATACGTGCATTACCAATTTTGGTCAGGCGGGAGACCTTGCGGTTGTTGGCGATTGGAATGGCGACGGGCATGCGCAGATTGGGATATTTCGGCAAGGCTCGTGGCATTTGGACGACGGAGACGGGAAGTGGGATGCGTGTACATTAGATCGATGTGTGACTGGCCTCGGTACCGCAAAAGATGTGCCTCTAGCCTGGTAACCTGCGGGCGGATATTCACGTCAAGCTACTGACCCAGCTCACAAGCAAGGTCGAACAGCCGTAACCCAAGACGTAACTTGGCCAGATGTGTCTCGCGAGTCGCTCGTGCACTGAGCGCCTCTTCGACACCGACAGCACGAAATCGTATTTTGCTACCGGGCGATGCCTGCGCGATGCGGTCAAGGTCACTCCTAATGACAGTTCCGATGGTTGTATAGCCACCGCCGGTAACGGCATCATTCAGTAACAGGATTGCTTCTAATCCGCCCGGAATTTGAATTGAACCCACTGGATAACCGAGGTCGACGACGTTTGAGGGGTCCGCTCCGGCCCCAAAAGGTTGCTCACCCGGTTTGAATTGAAACGTCGGACCCTTCAGTCGGTAGCCAATGCGGTCGGCTTCGGTCGACACTTCCCACGTGGCGGCAAGAAAGTCAGCGAGACTTTCGTCCTTCACGCGATAACTGCACATGCCCATGATCACACGGACCTCTAGGTCTTTCGTCGGACTCGGTAGGAAGGCGCGGTCGATACTTCTGTCGAGCATCGCCTCATGCGCTAGGGTGCAGGGACCAAGCGGAAGCTCATCGCCGGTGTGCAGTTTCCGTCCGCCCAAACCGCCAAAACGTCCGAGCATGTAGGTCGAGCGGCTGCCGAGCAGGACCGGCACATCGACACCGCCGGCGACGCACAGATACGAACGCGCCCCGCGCCCAACGCCGCCGAGCGAGAGGGTATCACCTGAGGTGACCTTATGGGCTTGCCATAAGGCCGCCGGGCGGTCGTTGATGTGAAAGGGGAGCTCGGCGCCGGTGACCGCGACTATCGCATCTGTTGTCACTGTGAGTGTAGGGCCGGTAAAGGTTATCTCCAAACCCGCCGCATTTTCGTTATTGCCGACTAACAGGTTCCCAACCCGGAAGGAGAAGTTGTCCATCGCGCCCGAGGGCGGCATGCCGATGTGGTACCAGCCAAAGCGTCCGAGGTCTTGCACGGTGGTCAGCAGGCCGGGTTCGATGACCTTAAGCATGGTCCGCCTCGTGCTGGAGCTGCTGCAAATAGCGATCGGGGTCGTGCAAATATTCGCTAGGCCGAAAGCGCTGTTCGACGATGCGGTAGCGGTAGGTTCCGGACTCGACCTGCGCCCGGATCGTGGCGTACTCGTCCATGTCGATCGGCCGGAATTTCCAGCGATCGCCTGCCTCGGCCAAGATGTAGCGCCCGCGCAGGTCAGGAAGGTGTTCCTCCGGGTCGTAGACCGGCACCGCCGACATGCCGACCATCTGATAGCCACCGGGGCCACGCACCGGATAGATGCACAAGAACACGCCGCCGTGAGCCACCGCCCGTTCCGGAGTGTCGGTACGCGGACGGATGTATTTGGGCGCTTGAATCGCGCGATCAGGAGAAACCATGCGGTAGCACCAGGCGGTGCCCGGAACGAACCCCACCATCGACACCCAGTAAGGCGTGTCACAGTAGGCGGTGATGAACGTTTCCTTTGAGGAGTAGCCGTTAATGCGCATGAGGTATTCGAGGTTCGACACCGAGGGGTCTTGATGCCGGTCACCGAAACGTTGCGCGCACTCCCGGGTCCACGGGTCGTCAAACAACACCGGAATATCGACAAGGCGTGAGCTGAGGGCATCGGCATGTTGGACCGCCTGTTCGATGTCTTTAAGTTCACGAATGAGTTGATTCGGGTGTATGACCTCGGGGCGGAAGTGCACCAGATACGAAGCGTTCGCCGGGCAGGTTTCGATAACCCCTGCCACGCCACGCCGCTTGATCTCTTGGCATACGGCCAAGATCTTAAAGTTGGTTGCTAAATCCATCGCCTCGTTGAAGATCACGAGGAGATACTCATCACCGCCGTAATCGTACCGTGTTTCAAACATGGGGGTACCGAAAAATGGACTTACGCCCTCGCACGTCGCCGCAACGGCAGTTGCGCTTCTTGGCGAGCGTAGATCGCGCTGCGTACTTCGATGCCTTCGCGTTGTAGGGCGGCGTGCAGACCATCAAGGACTTCCGGAGCATTGACAACATCCCCATGCACACACACGCTGTCGCCTTCAACATCGATGACCGTACCGGTTGTCGTTGTCGTCTTACCGTCGAGCGCGAAACGCAGCACCAACTCGACGATTTCCTCGACGCTTTCTGTGCCATACGTGCGCTTGACCGTGATGGCCCCTTTGTCGTCATAGCTAAGCCCCGGGTAGAATTCTTTCACGACCCGAAAGCCCATTTTTTCAGCCGTGGCGATCAACGGAAAATGCGGCAGGGCGGGAAGGTAAAGAGTCAAGTCGGGATCGATAGCGCGGAATCCTTCAAGCACGGCGCGGGCATTGTCCTCAGACAAGATCGACCACGAATAAAACGCGCCGTGGGGTTTCCCGGCTTGCAGCTTGAGCCCATGCATTTCGCAGAACGCTTTGAGTGCGCCGGCCTGATAGACGACATAATCGGCTGCTTCTTGAAGCGTAATGTTCATCAGGCGGCGGCCGAAGCCCATTAGGTCAGGAAAGCCCGGATGTGCACCGATGGTTACGCCGTACTGTTTGGCCCATCCGACGGTGCGGCGCATCCAGGTCGGGTCACCGGCGTGGAACCCACAGGCAATGTTCGCATGCGAGATCCGTTTCATTACTTCTTCCGGCCGGCCTAACACGAAGTTACCGAACGACTCCCCCATGTCACTATTGAGATCGATCCACGTTCTCCGCATGGCTTCCTCCAGTTTGTAGCTCCGAGCTCCGAGAAGGTCCTGTAGCACGCTCTGCCCCGCTTTCGGCCCCCGCTCTTCCTCACGCATTTCTCACTGGTCCTCGCTCGGTCCTCACTGCTCGTTACTCGTTACTGAAAATGTGGCATGACCTCTTTTGCAAACAACCGCATTGCCCGCAACGTTTTCTGGTGGTCAGCTCCGGGGTAATGCATCCAGCAAATCAGATAATCCATGCCAAGTTCGCGCTGATACTTTTCAATTTCTCGAATACAATGATCCGGGTCACCGATAATAAAGCGTTCGCGATGGCTATCGAAGGTCACGGTCGCGGGGTTTTCGACGAGACGGCCTTCGTCGTCCCGCAGTGGCCGCACATTTGCCCATTTGCCGTACATCCCGCCGTGAATATACATGATGCCGTCACGCGCCTCGTCTTCGGCCCGTTTGGTGGTTTCAGCGACATAGACCTCACGAATCACCGGCGTCGCCGTCGCGGCCTTATTGAACCGTCCGAGCTGTTGTCGGTACCACGCGTAGTGCGTTTTCAGCTCGTTAATGTGATGGCGCGGGGAAGCGACGAGTGCCGAGCCCCACTGCGCGGCGCGGCGCACACCACCGCGTGTCGAGGCGCCGATCCAAATCGGCGGGTGAGGTTTCTGGTGTGGCTTTGGCGTCACGGACAGATTTTCTAACTGATAATGCCGACCGGAAAACGAGAAACTTTCGGTCGTCCAACTTTTAGTGAGGATCTCCAGTTCTTCCTCCATGCGGCTTTCACGGCCGGTGCGCTGTTCCTGATACCCGGCGTATTCTTCCGGCCGGTAGCCGGTCGCAACGCCGAAAATGAACCGCCCGGCGGCGATGTTATCGAGGACTGCGACGTCTTCTGCGGTTTGCACCGGACGATGGAGCGGTAGCAGGTACATGCTCGTCCCGATGGTTAACGTCGAGGTCCGTGCGGCCATTGCCGAGGCGGTGACTAACAGCGACGGGCACATGCCGTCTTCCATGAAGTGGTGCTCGACTAGCCAGGCGGAG
>Ga0070741_10017769_pt1 | contig 11633 bp, 13 predicted proteins | sample Coa_R1_4_FD_66440 | JGI IMG/M metagenome (GOLD analysis project Ga0070741, IMG submission 66440) | Surface soil microbial communities from Centralia Pennsylvania, which are recovering from an underground coalmine fire - Coalmine... | ecosystem: Environmental > Terrestrial > Soil > Unclassified ...
TTGCGCGACACGCTGCAGCGTCAGCGTCAGTTCATGGCCGACGCCTCGCACGAACTGCGGACGCCGGTGTCGGTGATTCAATCCGCCGCCGACGTCACGCTGTCACGCGAGGAGCGCAGCGGAGCCGAGTACCGCGACGCGGTCGCGATGATCGGTACCGAGGCGCGGCGGTTGAGCCGTCTCGTCGACGACATGCTCGTCCTCGCGCGCGCAGACGCGGGCGGCTACCCGCTGAAGAAAGAGCCGCTGTATCTCAACGAGCTCGTGCTGGATTGCCAGCGCAGCGTCGCGATGCTCGGTCGTGATCGCGACGTTCGCGTCGAGGCCTCAGCGCCGGACGATGTGCCGTTCTCCGGCGACGAGAGCCTGCTCAGACGGATGATCCTGAACGTCCTGCAGAACGCCGTGCATCACACGCCCGAACACGGACTCGTGCAGCTCGATGTGTCGCCGAATGGTAAGAGCGTCGACATCCGCGTCATCGATCAAGGACGCGGGATCGCAGCGGTCGATCGCGACCGGATCTTCGACCGGTTCGTCCAGCTCGATGCGGCGCGTCACGGCGCTGGCGCCGGCCTCGGGCTGCCGATCGCGCGCTGGATCGCCGAAGCCCACGGCGGCACGCTCTCGGTCGAATCCACCAGCGACGCCGGCAGCACGTTTCGCATCGCGCTGCCGCTCGGCTGAAGCCTTGCCCTACTCGTATCTGAGCGCGTGTAGCGGATCGACGCGGGTGGCGCGGAGCGCCGGTATGTAGCATGCGACCAGCGCGACGACGCCGAGGATCGCGACCGCGGCGGCCGATGATGCGTCTGCGGCGGTGACGCCGAACAGCAAGGACGTGACGAGTCGTTGTAGCGCGAACGACGCAGCGACGCCAATCACCACGCCGGCGCCAATCAATTTCGCGCCGTTGCCGACGGCCAGCCGCAGGATCTCGCGTCCCGAGGCGCCGAGGGCGAGCCGGATGCCGATCTCCCGCGTGCGCTGCGAGACGAGATACGACATGACGCCGTAAATGCCGACGACGGCCAGCGTGAGCGCCGCGGCGGCGAACACACCCATCAACCACATCGTGAACCGCGACTGCGCCGTCTGCTGCGCGACGAGGTCCGACATGGGCTGGACGTTGAACACCGGAATCGAAGCGTCGACGGAGCGGACGGCTGCACGCACGGCCGGGACCAACGAGGATGGCGGCACCGTCGTCCGAATCATGACCGCCATCTGCCGCGATCGATCGAGATGCGGGAGATAGAGATCCGGATCCGCCGTCGGATTCTCGGGCAGCGCGCGGTACTTCGTTTCGCCGACGACGCCGACGATGACGTACCACGGGGCGTTCGATGTGATCGATCCGAGCTTGATCCGTTTGCCGACGCCGGTCTCATTCGGCCAGAAGCGCGACGCCACGTGCTCGCTGACGACGACCGCGGTCGATGTGGCCGTCATCTCGGACTCGACGAACGAACGGCCGCTCGTGATCGGAATCTGCATGGTCGAGAAGAAGTCGAGCGTGATCCGATGGACGTACGCGCGTGGCATCGTCTGCGCGTCGGTGGACGGCTGGCCCTCGGCGGAATAGAACGTCGCGCCGCCTTCACCGGCCAGCGGCACGTCGCTCACGAGGCTTGCCGCCGTGACGCCGGGGACGGTTCGGATCTTCTCGAGCACGGCCCGAGCGGACACGGCAGGGCCCGTGGGTGCGCCGGCCGGTTGCGCGTTCGGCGTGTTGCCGAGCGGCACGCTGAAGCGCAACGTCAGAATCGAGTCGGTCACGAAACCCGGGTGCAGCGCGGACAGTTTTTGCACGCTGCGAATCATCAGGCCCGCGCCGACGAGTAACACGACGGCCAGCGACACTTCAGCGACGACGAGCGCGCCGCGCAGACGCTGCGAGCGTCGGCCATCACTGCCGCGCGACGCATCCTTGAGCGCCTCGGCCAATCGCGACACGCGCGCGTGGATCGCCGGCGCGATGCCGAGCACGATGCCGCACACCAGCGAGAGGGCGATTGTGAACAGCGCGATGCGGACGTCGACGTGCGGGTTCACAAAGCTCGGAAAGCTGACCGGCGACGTCGCAAGCAGCAAGCGGACCGCCCCTTGCGCCACGGCAATTCCCACGATCGCGCCGACCGAGGTGAGCACGCATCCCTCGGTGACGAGCTGCCGCACGAGCCGCGGCCACCCCGCACCGAGCGCCGTGCGCACGGCGATCTCGCGCTGTCGCGCTTCGGACCGCGCGAGCAACAGGTTCGAGACGTTGGCACACGCGATCAGCAGCACGAAGACGACCGATGCCATCAGCGCCGCGAGCGCCGGCCGCAACGCGCCGAACACCTCCACGTCGAGCGGGCTGACTTCGACGCCGCGCTTGGCGTTCGTGTTCGGGTACGCGCGTTCGAGCCGCCGCGAAATCGTGTCGAGCTCGGACTGCGCCTGGGCGATGGTCACGCCCGGCTTCAGCCGCGCAAGCACGACGAAACCGCGCGACCCGCGGCTCGCCAGATCGTCGGGGCTGCCGCTCATCATGAACGGAAACCAGGCGTCAGCGCTGTCGGTCATGCCCTTGAATCCTGCGCGTGCCACGCCGACGACGGTGTACGCGCGCGCACCGAACCGGAGCTCCTTGCCGATGATCGCCGGGTCGCTTCCAAAGCGGCGCCGCCAGAGGCCGTCGGCGAGCACGGTGACCGCGACCTTCTGCGGAACCGCGTCCTCGTCGGCGGTGAAGGGACGACCAAGCTGCATCTCCTGGCCGAGCAGACCGAAATAGCTCGACGACACGTACTCGACCGCGATCCGTTCCGGTTCGTCGCCGCTCATCAGGATCGCGTTGGCATCCTGATCGGCAGCCATGCCGTCGAAACTCGTCGACTGTGATCGCCAATCGGTGAAGTCCGGATACGACGCACCTCGCCGCTCGACCTTCGCGCGCATGACGTTGCCCCACAACTGCATGAGACGATCGGCGTGCGGATACGGCAGCGCCTGCTGGCGCACCGAACTCATGAGGCTGAAGATCGCCGTGGTGCTGCCGATGCCGATCGCGAGGGCGACGACCGCCACGATCGTGAAGCCACGCGACTTCCGTAACGTGCGCAGCGCGTACCGCACGTCCTGGCTGAGTGTTTCGATCGGGTGAAAGGTCCACATGTCGCGTGCCTGTTCCTTGAGGGAGGTGACGTTGCCGAACTGACGTCGCGCGCGGCGGCGTGCCTCGTCTGCACTGGATCCGTCGCGTTGATAATCCTGCTCACGCATCGCGAGGTGGAACGCCAGTTCGTCGTCGAGATCGCGCTCGAGACGCCGGCGGCGGAAGAGAGCGGCGAGGCGACGGAGAAACGGGATCATCACGTCGCCATCACGCGCGTGACGGCTCCGGCGACGCGCGCCCAGTACTCGCGTTCGTGATCCAGCTCGCGGCGCCCGTGCGGCGTCAGCGTGTAGTACTTGGCGCGGCGGTTGTTGTCGGAGATCCCCCACTCGGCTTTCAGCAGGCCCCGGACCTCGAGTCGATGGAGCGCCGGGTACAGCGCTCCTTCCTCGACACGCAGCACTTCGTCCGATGCCTGTTGGATGAACTGCGCGATCGAATAGCCGTGCATCGCGCCGCGACTCAGCGTCTTGAGGATCAACATGTCCAAGGTTCCCGGTAGCATCTCTCCCATAAGTTGCTTAGGGGGATCGTGACACTAATACGTGCACCGAGTCAAAAGGTTCACTACGGAAGGCTGTTGACGAGGATTTCGCTCGCTTCGTGCACCGTGTGGAGGAGCGGCGCGTAAAGGGCGACGAGCGCGACGATGGCGGCGATGACGGTCAGCATGCGTGCGCGTGGGCGATGCGCGCGCGGAAGCGGTTCGTCGAGCAGGCGTCGGACGCGCGACGCCAACTCGCCTCCGCCGACGAGGGTGCTGATCGGTTCGAGCGGCGCGACGGTGTCCGGCATCAGTCGAGCGACCTTGACGAGCGCGGACGCGAGCGTGCATCTCGCCGCGGCGTTGCGGCCCGCGCCGACTTCGTCGGCCGCCTGTTCGGCTGCGGACGCCCACGCGCGCTCGATCTCGCGCGCGGTCGCGGTGCCGAACAGGAAATCGGGCGCGATACGCATCACCAGCCGTTTCAGATTGTCGCGGGCGTGCCAGTGCGACATCTCATGGGCGAGCGTCGCCGAGAGTTCGTCCGCTGTCAGCACGTGCATCAGCGTCGGGCTGACGAAGACGCGCGGTCGCACGATCCCGACAAGCGCCATCAGCGGCAGCGGCGCCAACCCATCCGCCCACGCCAGCGTGCGACGGCGAACGGCCAGCCACGCGGCACCGCCGCGAACGATGCCGGCCGCCATCATGATCGCTGCAACGAGGGCGGCAAGCGTGAGCGTGACATCAAACCCCTCGACCGACTGGCGCGGTTCGAATATCCAGTAGGACGGCACGAACGCCGCCGCGACGAATGCCGCGGCGGTGGCTGACGGCGCGATGCGCAGCGCGAAAAGCGCGTTCGCCGATGCGGTTCCGCGGATGACGCGCGAGGCCACGAGAGCCACCACCACGCTGGCGGCGAGGTTCGCCACGAGAAACCAGCTGAGCGTCAGCATGAGTCCGTGCGTCAGATATGCGAGCACGTCAACGGCCTCGATTCGCGTCGAGTTGGCGGCGCTTTTCTCGCACGAGCCGCTCCAGTTCGTCGAGCAGCGCACGGTCCTGCTCGGACACCGCGTCGACGAGCGAGGACAACACGGCGTTCTCGATCTGCTGCTGGGTTGCGACGGCGCGGTAGACGAACGCACGGCCCACCTTACGTCGGTCCAACAAACCTTTCTTGAAGAGCCGGTCCATCGTCGTCATCACTGTCGTATAGGCGACAGACGAGCCCAGCTTTTCGCATGCGTCTCGTACACTGATCTCGGCGCGTTGCCACGCCAGGCTCATCACGCTGCGCTCGAGCGCGCCGAGCGAATTTTCGAGGAATTCCCTCGAAGATTTGAACCCCCAGAACAGAAACTTCATCGATCTCAGCCTAGAGGTGTACGCCGCTGAGTGTCAACGGTTTCGAGATTGCATCACAGACGCTGGGCTGCACGACGCGAGGAGAATCCATGGATAACCAGAATCAGAATCGGAACCAGAACCAGGGCGGTCAGCAAGGCGGACAGCAGCAGGGTCAAAACAATCCGGAACGCGGCGCTGGCGGCAACGATCAGAAAGATCAAAAGCAGAACTGGAACCAGGGCGGACAGAGCGGCCAGGGAAACCAGGGCGGCAGCCAGGGCGGCGGCAGCTCGCAGGGCGGCAACCGGTAGGTTCGAGAGGTCCGACGTTCGTTTTGTTTTCAGGCGCGTGCAGCCCCACGCGCAACCGCGCGGCCGGCGACGAATCCGGAACACCACGCCCACTGAAAGTTGAAGCCGCCGATCCGGCCGTCCACATCCAGCATTTCGCCGACGAGATACACCCCCTTCACCACGCGCGACTCCATCGTTGACGGATCGATCTCGGACAGCGCGACGCCGCCCGCCGTGGCTTCGGCGAAGTTGTAGCCGCGCGTACCCTCGATCGGCAGCGGCCAGGCGACGAGCGCATGTGCCAGACGGCGTCGATCGCCGCGCGGGAAATGCGCGAGGGATTGGTTGCCGTCGATCGCGAGCGCGTTCGCGACCGCCGATGCCACCGACGCCGGCATGGACTTGGCGAGCGTCGTCTGCACCGAGGTGCGCGGATGCTCGCGCGCCGCCCGCGTCCATTCCGCCTCGACCTCCTCGAACAATCGTCCACCGGCGAAGTTGACCGTGATCGCGACGCGTCGCTGCTCGATCTGCGCACGCAGCCAGTGTCGCGAGGCGTTCAGGACGACGGGACCGCTGACGCCGAAATGTGTCCACAAGAGCGCGCCGCGCAGTCTGATCGCGATCGCGTCGTGGATCCAGATCGCGAGCTCGACGTCCTGCGCGACACCCGACAACTGCTGATGGAGTGGCTCGTCGCGCGGCAACACGAGCGGCGCGAGCGCGGGGGTCGTCTGGACAATCGTGTGGCCGAGCGCGCGCGCGATCGCGAAGCCGCTGCCGTCGCTGCCGCTCTTCGGCAGTGACTGACCGCCGGTCGCGAGGACGATTCGATTCGCGTGCACGTCGCCGTGCGTTGTCGCGATCTGGAATCCCGGTTGTGATTGCGTGATCGCGGTGACGCGATGATCTGCGCGCAGTTCAACGCCGACGCGGCCGGCTTCCGAGAGCAGCGCGTTGAGGACGTCGCGCGCGCGATTCGAATCGGGAAAAAGCTTGCCGTCTTCTTCTTCATGGAGCGGCACGCCGACCTCGCGAAAGAAAGCGACGGTGGCGTCGACAGGCCACGCGCGCAATACCCGCCGGACGATCGTCGAGCGGCCACCCCAGAAATCCTGTTCGGTGACGCGGACGTTCGTGACGTTGCAGCGGCCGCCGCCGCTGACGAGGATCTTCGCGCCCGGTTTCTTTGCGCCGTCGAGGAGCAGGATACGGAGCGTGGGATCGGCGCGTGCCGAAAAAATGGCCGCCGCGAGGCCGGCGGCGCCGGCCCCGACGATCGCGAGATCGCACGTATCGTTCGCTATGCGCCCTGCCACTCGCGCGCGAAGCGTCGAAAGTCGTCGGCGAAACCGCGGATCATGTTTTCGACGCCGGACGGCGCTGCGATCGCCGCCTGGCGCGGCTGATCATCGTCGGCGTCGATCCCGGCGGGAAAAAACTCCGTCAGGCTGTCCACGGTCAGCGACGGATCGGCGGCGGTCGGTCCGCTCGCGGCGCCCGTCGGCGGCGTTGCGATGATGTTGTTGTGATAACGCTGGGTCAGCCAGTGCAATACTCGATGGCGCGCCGCCGGATCGTCGAGCCGTTCCAGCGCCTGCGCGACCTCCAGCATCACATGTACTTCACTCATCACGTCCGTGTCACGGCCCGACGTCGCTACCATGGAAGTCCTGTTCCGAATGCCTGCGCGAGTTTTTCGCTGTCGTCGTTGTCGTGTGAACCGACGTCGACCTGCGACGTCGCGCCGCACGCGTTGCAGCGGAGCGTCACCAGGATTCCGTCCACCGACCGCCCGATCACTTCGGTGCGGTGGCTGCCGCACTTCGGACAGAGTTGCGGCGGGGCGGAGGTGTCTAATGATGGCGGGTCGTAATGAACCATAATGTCATATAGAGTCAAATCACACGCCAGCAGAGCTTTTCGTCCTATCTACTTACGAATCAAATAATTAGCTGCGCGCCGCCAGTCCAAGACGGCGCGCACACGTGTCCTGAGCTGGAACAGCTAATGACGAAACAGGCCTGTGGGTAGTGGTCAAGTTTGCTTTAGGGCGTCCGAGAGAGAAGCGCCCGCAAATCAGCCATTAACCCATTTGTTCGGTTTCCGTTCTGTGGCAGAGTTATCGGCCGCAGATGTGGTCGTTTGTGCTCCGGTACGGAGCTCCCGTTATCCTCGCGTTTACGCCGTTGTTAACGGCGCAATATTCACTCCTAGACGTTCTGGGCTACCACGCGGACGGGAACGGCGAGCTCGCCGTAACCCTGATTCCATATCACCACATGGTGCAATTGGCAGGGCCGAAGGCCGCCGTGGAAATGCAGCTGCGGTTTCTGCTCACGATGTTGGGCGTCGGCGTCTTACTGTTGCAGGGGTACTTCGACGCGTTTAAGCCAAGCCGCACGCTGCGCACTTTTCGGCAGGACTATCTGGAACAGATCAGCAAGTCCGACTGGCGCAAGAAGCAACACATCCCAAAATCGGTACGCATCAACGTGATGTATCGCAGATTTTGGTGGGTCTTGCCGATCTTCTACTTTGATTTCGTTTGGCAAGACGGATTCGACGCTGCGGATCGCGACGGTTCTCTAAAACTGTTCTTCTTCCAGGGCGTCTGCGGCCGTGCATACCGGGCGAAGAATGCTGTATTCATCGATATGCGTACGCAACGGCGTCCGGAAGGCTTTAGGGAGCGTTGGTTGTTGGGGAACCAGTTTCACCTTTGGCGGTGGCAAATTCGCAAGACCAACAACATCAAGGCGATTCTTTCTATCCCTATGCTTGAACGATACGGCACGAAGGGAAAGGAAAAGTTCCGGTGCGTGGGGCTAATCAACCTCGACAGCAACACCGACGCCGGAGCTGACCATCTGGCAGGGCATGTGAAGGACCTCTCGGTGTTCTTCGCCAAGTATGGTACGCTGATAGCGAAGATGCGGTAATGAAATCATTAGGAGCTGTTATGCCATCGCCGAAACGTCAAGGCGTAGAGCGGGAACAGTCCGGAAAGCGCGGCGAACCATCGTTCACCGTGATCCGCATCGACCGCGACGAGCTCGCGCGTGATCCATTCCGGTACGTCACTGACCCCCCGCGCTTGCCGAAAGACCGTCGCATTCATTGTGAAGATGACGAGTAGCCGTCACGCAGCGACGGGTACGCTTCTATCCAGTAGCTCCACAATTTCAGATAGGTTCCACACGTGATCCGCAACACCAGCCGCCATTGCTGGCGTGACGCGGAGCGTCCCGTGAATCCTCGCGAAGTTGTAGTGCAGGAAGTAGAGTGCGACCGCGTGTGCGTGGTTCTCGACCTTCTTTGAGAACGCATTCGTGAGCCGCGTGAAACGGCGCATGCCCATCCGCATCGACAAGTTCTGACGTTCGACAAACGATGTGCTGACGTGCTTCATGTCTGGGTTGCCCCTTATCACCTCCCGACGCGCTGACATGAATCGCGCAGGGCTGTAGCGCACCGCGCCATCGCGTGGCTGACCGTAGATTTTTACGAGCTGCGCGAAGTCCACTTCACCTTCAAAGGCGCGTTCAACCGCCGTGAGATAGGCGTTGAGTCCGTCCGTCGTGAGTTGCACGCGAGTCGCGAGACGCGAGCAAAGATCGCGCATGAACCACCACGCGGAGAACGGATCGCGCTGGCCGATGAACCACGACACGATCAACTTGCTGTCCGCGTCGATGGCCGTCCACGTCCACACATCGCCCCAGCCTTGCGCCTTCTGTTCTGCTGTCGCGTTCTTCTGTTTCGCCCCAACAAATTGCCAAATCTCGTCACACTGCACGCGCTCGGATCGGATGTTCCGCACGGTGTCATTGTGAAAGGCGGCAGCGGCGGTGCCGAGGTCGGCCAGCAACTTTAGGATCGTCGGCTTGCTCACGCCGGTCATGCGAGCGGTGGCGCGGATGCTGTTACCTTCGACTAGCGCGGCGACAACCGCCACGCGCTTGGCTGTAGGGAGCTGATTCATGGGCCTAGTATGCTCAACCGCTTGAGCATTGTCAAGAAAGTACAGCACGACATAAAATATTTTTGCGATGTTGGGTTATCGTGCTATAGTTTGATTTGTCGCTCGGGGGTGATAGCCCCGAGCGACGGAAAGAAGGCACCTATGAGGAGAAGGCCGACGCCCGGAGAAAGGGCGCGGGGTTAGGGAAAGCCTCCCCGATAGGCGGCGCGTGTGGGGCGGGTCAGCTTGCGGAGCCAGCCTCCCACGCGCCAATTATACCGTCAATTTGGTGCCTGAACAGAAAGCGAAAACGATATGGCAGACATCGACTACGAAGCGGTCATTGCGGACCTTGAGGCGCGGAAGGCGACCATCGACAACGTGATCGCCGGTATCCGCGCTGTGCTTGCGGCTGGCGTTCCTGGGACGAGTCCGTCTGGTGGCGGTCCGAGCGGTGGCGGGATCAAGCCAGACACATTCTTGAAGATGTCGATTCCTGACGCGACGAAGAAGCTTCTGGAGATCACGCGGTCGAAGCAATCGACGCAGGACGTGATGGACCAGCTCGTCAAGGGCGGTTTGCCTCCGAGCAAGTACAACACCGTCTACAGCATCTTGAGCCGCCGTGCGTCACAGGTGGGCGACATCATCAACATGAAGGGCGATTGGGCGCTCGCTGAGTGGTATCCGAATCACCGCCCGAAGGCGAAGAAGGGCGGCGACAGCGTGGAGAACACGAAGAAGGACGAAAAGGCGACGGCTTAATCGTCGCCTTTGTCTTTGGCCCATCGTGCGCGTGCCGCTGCGCTCGCAATGCGTCGGCGCTCCGCTTCGGGGATCTTCTCCATCCGCGCCTTGGCGGATGCCTTTCCGCCTTTTCTGCCGAGTTCTACGGCGGCAGGATTCTTCCGCTTCCGCATCGGGATCACTTTCGACTTCTGTGGACCTTCGGTGAGATCGATCACGCGCTGGAGCGCGGCGAATCCGGTCAAGGCGGGGTCACTGCTCTGTTTTTTCTTGCTCAACCGCTTGGGCATAGTGGTACCATTCACGCACACCGCACGTAAAAGCGCAAGCGTTAGGGACTTCTAAACTTGACCACTACCAGGCCTGTGGGCTCGGAAAGGGTGTCGCGCAGGATTTCGGCAACCGTCGTTCGATCGGGTTCTGCCAGGCGAGCGAAGACGCGTTCGAAAATCGCATCGCGCGTCTCGTGCGGAAGCGCCCGGAACGCCGGCGAGTAGACCATGAAGCTGCACGGGTAGCGCATCAGTCGGCGCTGCAAATCGAGATCGCGCAGCGAGCGGCCGCGGCGATCGCGCGGGCCTTGGGCGGCGAACATCTCGGCAAATCCGGACGTGCCTGCGATCGGCGAGGGCAGCGGCACCTCGTTCGCGAACACCATGTAGTCGACGAGTTCGTCCACTGAATCCTTCGGCACGGCCCCCGTGATGCGCGTTTCCCAGCCGACCCGTGTGATCAGATTCGTCATGTGCGCTTGATGTTGAAACACCATCAGCGCGACGATGTCGCTGTGCGTCGAGGGATAACTGGCGGGATCAAAGAATCCCTCGAGCGACGTGCGGTTGAGCGTGCGATCCGAAATCCCCGACTCGCGATCCTCGCGGTCGACGACAACGGCGTTGCCCATGTGACGCATCGCACCGTGCGTGCCGGTCACGTACCATCCGCCCCATCGGCGATTGAACGGCGTGCGGTCGTCGGCGTCGTAGCTGCCGAATTGTCCCATCGCCAGGCCATCCGGCGCGGTGAACACGCTGCGCGCGAGCATGCCGGGCACGTGCAGCGTCGAGTACACGAAGTGACACTGCAGGCACGCCTTCGGCCGCTCGAAGGTGGGGTGGTCCTGCGGTTTCTGATCGAGCGTGTAGAAGATGACGCCCTGTTCGGGATCCTGCACGGCGAACTCGAGCAGCGGCGCGCCTCGAATGTAGCCGACCGTCACATCGTCGGTGAAGTAGATCGCGCGCGGGTTCGTCGGACCCGTGTGCAGAGCCTGGACGCCGGTCTTCGACATCACGAGCATTTGCGATTCGATCGGCACGTGCAGCGCCGTCAAAATCGATCGCAGGTACCCGTTCTGGGGATCGAACGACAGCGAGGCGCTGCCGTCGGCGAGCCGCGCGTTGAGCCGCGCGACCGGATCGGTGGTTGCGCGCGTGAAGTAGTGAATGGACGGATGATTCAACGCGCCGCTCGGCAGCGGACGCTCGGTCAACTGCGGCGCGGCCAATACCGTCACACCGAGCGCAAGAACGAGGACGGCGAAGGCGCGACCGATCACGGCCGAATTGTAGGCTGATATGCGGAAGGGGGGATTCGAACCCCCACGCTCTTGCGAGCGCCAGCCCCTCAAGC
>Ga0070741_10017770_pt1 | contig 11633 bp, 11 predicted proteins | sample Coa_R1_4_FD_66440 | JGI IMG/M metagenome (GOLD analysis project Ga0070741, IMG submission 66440) | Surface soil microbial communities from Centralia Pennsylvania, which are recovering from an underground coalmine fire - Coalmine... | ecosystem: Environmental > Terrestrial > Soil > Unclassified ...
TCGTCGGGAAAGCTCGTCTCCTCCATCACGTCCTCCACGGGCTCGGGAACGTCCAGCAGGCGGGTCTTCTCGGCGAGCACGCGGTCGCGGCGGAGGCGGTCGATCGCGCGGTTCCGGGCGGTGACCGTCAGCCACGCGCCCGGATTGGGCGGCGTGCCGTCGCGAGGCCAGCGCTCGGCCGCGGCGGCGAACGCCTCCTGGGCGGCTTCCTCGGCGAGGTCGAAGTCGCCGAGGTAGCCGACCAGGTTGGCGAGAACGCGGCTCCACTCCTCGCGGAAGACCTGGTCGAGCAGCGCTACCTCTCCGCCAGGGGCCGCACCTCGACCGCTCCGCCCATCCGGGCGGCCGGGATCCGCGCGGCGATCTCGAGCACGGCGTCGAGGTCGTCGGTCTCGACCAGCATGAAGCCGCCGACGTGCTCCTTCGCATCGACGAAGGGGCCGTCGGTGAGGAGCGTCTCGCCGCCCTCGACGCGGACGGTGGTGGCGGTCTCGACCGGCTGGAGCCGCTCGCCGCCGAGGACCTCCGGGGCCTGGGCGATCGCCATGTACTCGTCGACGACCGCCTGCTGCGCCTCCGCCGACAGGTCGAGCTCGCCGTTCTGCGGCGGGTAGATCTGGAGCAGGTACCTCATCTCGCCTCCTTCGGGGGTGGTCTTTCCCCTACGACGAACGGAGCATGCGCCGGGGGACACGGCCGGTGCGCGACCGATTCGCGACCCGTTGTCCCCTCCGCCCCCGCCCGTGCGTCGCCTGGTCGAACCCACCCGCCCAGGAGGCAGAGATGAACGCAGAGACCACCAACCAGGAATGGCGCCGCTGGCTCGTTCTCGCGGTGACCGTCGCGGCGCAGTTCATGGTCATCGTCGACGTCGCGGTCGTGAACGTCGCCCTGCCGGCGATCAAGACCGACCTCGATTTCTCGCAGGAGAGCCTGCAGTGGGTGATCACCGCCTACTCGATCCTGTTCGGTGGGACGCTGCTGCTCGGCGGCCGCCTGGCCGACCTGCTCGGCCGGAGGCGGCTCTTCGCCGCCGGCGTGACGGTGTTCACGCTCGGCTCGCTCGCGTCCGGGCTCGCGTGGTCGTCGGGGGCGCTGATCGTCACCCGCGGCATCCAGGGCCTCGGCGGCGCGCTGCTCGCACCCGCGGCGCTGTCGATCGTCGTCACCACCTTCCGCGAGGGCCGCGAGCGGAACATCGCCCTCGGCGTGTGGGGCGCCGCCTCGGGGAGCGGCGGCGCGGTCGGCGTGCTGCTCGGCGGCGTCCTGACCTCGTACCTGAGCTGGTCGTGGATCTTCTTCGTCAATTTGCCGATCGGCGCGGCCGTGCTCGCCGTCACGCCGTGGCTGCTGGAGGAGAGCCGGGCGGCGTTCGCCCACCGGCACTTCGACGTCGCCGGCGGCGCCTCGATCACGTCCGGCCTGATGGTGCTCGTCTACGCGATCACGCGGACGGGCTCGCACGGCTGGGGCGACACGCTGACCCTCGGGCTGCTCGCCGGCGCTGCCGTCCTGATCGCGGCGTTCGTCGCGATCGAGGCCCGCTCGCCCGCGCCGCTCCTGCCGCTGCGGATCTTCCGCCTGCGGACGCTCTCGGCCGCGAACGCGACCATGGTCGCGATCGGGGCGGTCACGTTCGCACAGTTCTTCCTGATCACGCTCTACCTCCAGGACGTCCTCGGCTACTCGGCGATCGAGACCGGGGTCGCGTTCATCGCGATCACCCTGACGATCATTGTCGTCTCGAACGTCGGCCAGGCGCTGACGACCCGGATGGGCGCGCGGCCGGTGCTGACCGCCGGTCTCCTGCTGACCGCGGCGGGCGGGCTGCTCTACGCCCGGATGCCCGCAGGCGGGCACTACTTCCAGGACGTCTTCCCCGGCCTGCTGCTCAGCGGGTTCGGGCTCGCCCTCACGTTCGTGCCGCTGACGATCGCCGGCCTGACCGGCGTCGGGGCGGCGGACGCGGGCGTCGCCTCGGGGCTGATCAACACCAGCCGCCAGATCGGAGGCTCGATCGGGCTGGCGGCCGTGACCACGATCGCGGCGAGCGCGGCCGGCCGCTACGCGGACAGCCACGGCGTGTCCGCCTTCAGCGGCACCGCGCTGACGCACGGGTACCAGGTCGCCTTCTACGTGCTGGCCGGCCTGGCCCTCGTCGGAGCCGCGATCGCCGCCGCCTTCGTCGAGTCCAAGCCGAAGGAAGAGGCTCCGACCGCCGTCCCGGTCGAGACCGAGGTCGCGCTCGAGGAGGCGGCGTGAGCATCGAGGCAGGCACCCACCAACCGAAAGGAGGATCGACCATGCAGGCACGGATCGACAACCCGGCGGTCACCGTCCCCGGCGCGCTGAAGGCGCTCCAGGGAGTCGCCGCCGCGATCAAGCGCACGGATCTGCCCGAGACGACGGTGTACCTCGTCGAGCTGCGCGCCAGCCAGATCAACGGCTGCGGCGTCTGCGTCGACATCCACACCCGCGAGCTCGAGCTCGCCGGCGAGCCGGCCGAGCGCATCAACACGGTCGCCGCGTGGCGCGACGTCCCGTACTTCACCGAGGCGGAGCGGGCCGCGCTGGCGCTCACCGAGGCGGCGACCCGGCTCGCCGACCGCCCGGACCCCGTGCCGGACGAGGTGTGGGACGAGGCCGCGCGTCACTACGACGAGGCGCAGCTCGCCGCGCTCGTGCTGACGATCGCCGGGATCAACACCTGGAACCGGCTCAACGTCGCCACCAGGCAGATCGGCGGGAGCTGGATCGGCGACTGGATCGCCGCCAGCCGGAGGGAGAGCAAGGCGGCCTGAACCGGCCGCCCGGAGCGGCGGCGCCCGGCTGTAGATTCGACCGCACACGTGCGTGACCTGGTCGAACGCGAGGCCCGGGCTGCCGCCGCCGCGGCTCCTGCTCTGACCGACGACGCCGTCGCGGCCGCGCTGACGCGGGCCGCGGCGGTGCTCCGGGAGCGGAGCGGCGCCGTGCTCGACGCGAACGCCTCCGACGTCGAGGCGGCTGCGTCCACCCTCGACGCGGGCATGCTCGACCGGCTGCGGCTCGACGACGCACGCCTCGACGCGCTCGCCGACCAGGTGCTCGCGACCGCCGCCCTCGAGCCGCTCGAGCGCGACGCCGGCCGCCGCGTCGTCGACAACGGCCTGGTCGTGACCGAGCGCCGGATCCCGATCGGCGTCGTCGGCGCGAACTTCGAGGCGCGCCCGAACGTCGCCCTCGACGTCGCCGGCCAGCTGCTCAAGAGCCTCAACGCCGCAGTCCTCCGGACCGGCTCAGCGGCGCTCCGGACCGTGACCGCGCTCGTCGACGACGTCCTCCGGCCCTCGCTCGAGGAGGTGGGCCTGCCCCCGGGCGCGGTCGGGCTGGTGCGGTCGGGCGACCGCGAGGGCGCCCGGCTCCTGGTCTCGATGCCGAAGGTCGTCCCGCTCGTGATCCTCCGCGGGAGCGGGGCGAGCACGGCAGAGCTCGCGCGGCTGGCCGCGGAGAACGGCGTGCGCACGCTCGCGCACGCGGAGGGCGGCGGGGTGCTGTACCTCCACGGCGCGGCGTCGCGCGAGAAGGCGCTCGCGCTGGCGGCGGCGAGCCTCGACCGGCTCGGCGTCTGCAACCGGCTCAATCTCGCGCTCGTCGACCGCGACGCGCAGGCGCTGCTCGAGCCCCTGCTGGAGCTGTTCGCCTCGCGGGGTCTCGAGATCCGCGGCGACGTCCCCGGCGCGGAGCCGCTCGACGAGCCGATCGGGCACGAATGGGCGAGCGATCCCGACCGCGTCTCGACGGTGACCGTGGCCGTCGTCGACGGGGTCGAGGAGGCGCTGCGGATCGCCAACGTCGAGACGTCCGCCCTGGCGGCGGGAATCGTCACCGAGGACGAGGCGGCCGCCGAGCGCTTCCTCGACGGCTACCGCGGCACGGCGGTCTTCTGGCACGCGCCCACCCGCTTCGCCGACGGGTTCGAGCTCACCGGCGCCCCCGAGACCGGCATCAACGTCGACCACGTCCCCGGCCCGCGCGGCCCGGTCACGTACCGCGACCTCTGGCTCCGCCAGTACCGGATCGTGGGCGACGGGACCCAGAGCCGGTGACGGTCGTCGTCAAGCTCGGTTCGACCCTCGTCGTCGGCGGGAAGGGACGGCCCCGCACCGCGGTGCTCCGCGAGCGCGGCCGGGAGATCCGCGACCTCGTCCGCGGCGGCCAGCCGGTCTGCGTCGTCTCGTCGGGAGCGATCGCGCTCGGCCTCCCGCGGCTCGGGCTGGAGCGGCGGCCGCGGCGGATCGCCCAGCTCCAGGCCGCCTCCGCGCTCGGGCAGGCGCGGCTCCAGGCGGCCTGGGACGCGGCGCTCGCGCCGCTGCACACGGCGCAGGTGCTGCTCACGGCGGGCGACATCGCCGACCGAAGGACCTACGTCAACGCACGAGGGGCGCTGAACGCGATCCTCCGGCTGGGCGCCGTTCCGGTCGTGAACGAGAACGACGCCACCGCCACCGACGAGATCACCTTCGGCGACAACGACGCGCTCGCCGCGCAGGTCGCCGTGCTCCTCCGCGCGCGGCTCCTCGTTCTCCTGACGGAGGTCGCCGGCGTCTACTCGCACACGCCGGGGACGCCCGGTGCGCAGCTCCTCGGCGAGGGTGCCGAGGCGAGCGGCGCGGTGCTCGGCGCGCCGAGCCCGCTCGGCAAGGGCGGGATGCGCAGCAAGGTGCTGGCGGCGGAGCTGGCCGCGGCCGCCGGCATCCCGACGGTGATCGCAGGCGGCACCGGGGAATCGGTGCTGGAGCCGATCCTCGCCGGCGCTCCGCGCGGAACCCGCTTCACGGCGACGGCGCGGACCGAGCCGGCCTTCAAGCTCTGGCTGCGGTTCGGCAAGCCGACGCGCGGGCGCATCGTCGTCGACGAGGGCGCCCGGCGCGCCCTGATCGAGGACGGCGGCAGCCTGCTCGCGGTCGGTGTGGTCGCCTGCGAGGGCGACTTCGCCGCCGGCGACGGCGTCGAGATCGCCGGGCCCGACGGAGCGACCTTCGCGAAGGGGATCGCGTCGGTCCCGGCCGAGGAGCTCAGCGGCCGGCCCCGCGGGGTCGAGGCCGTGCACCGCGACCGGTTCGTCGTTCTCTGACGCCGTCGCGGAGCTCAGGGACGGACGAGGCGCAGGGCGCCGAGCATCCCGCCGACGCCGAGCGCGGCCCCCAGCGCCCACGACGCCACGACCTCGCCCGTGGGCCTCGACAGCTCGTAGAAGTCGCGGAGGAACGGCACGAAGAGCGCCAGCAGGAAGACCGCGGCCATCGCCGCGCACAGGCCGCCGACGGCAAGCCGGCGCCGGCCGCGCTCGCTCTCGAGCCGCATCACCACCGCGAGCCCGCATACGACGACCGTCCCGGTCGCGACCGTGCGCGCGCGGGCCAGGCCCGTGTCGAAGCCGTATCGCGCCAGCAGGTACCCGGAGACGATCCCGATCCCGATCGCCACCCCGGCCGGGATCGCGAAACGCGCGACCGATTCGAGGAATCTCTCCGGCCGCCACGGGCCGCGGCTCGGCGCCAGCGCGAGCACGAACGCGGGCACACCGATCGTCACGGTCGAGGCGAGGGTGAACTGGCGAGGCAGGAGCGGGTAGGTCGCGCTCGGAACCGCCACCGCGAGCGCCAGCACCGCCGCGAAGACGGACTTGGTCACGAACAGCTGCGCGACGCGCTGGATGTTGCGCAGGATCTGGCGCCCCTCGGCGACCATCCGGGGGACGACCGCGAAGTCGTCGTGCACGAGGACGAGATCGGCGACGGAGCGCGCCATCTGCGCCCCCGATCCCTGCACGATCGCGAGCCGCGCCTGCTTCAGCGCCGGGACGTCGTTGACGCCGTCGCCGACCATGGCGACGTAGCGGCCCGCGCTCGTGAGCGCGTCCACGACCGCCCGCTTGCCCTCGGGGGAGATGCGGCCGACGGCGGGCGCCGCCCGGACCGCCTCACCGAGCTCGGCGGGATCGGACGGAAGCGCCTCGCCGTCCAGTGCCGGTGCCGACCCCGGCACGCCCGCGTCGCGCGCGATCGCGCCCACCGTCGCCGGCGCGTCGCCGGAGAGCACCCTGAGCTCGACGTCCTCCTCGGCGAAGAAGGCGATCGTCTCCCGCGCGTTGGGCCGCAGCCGCTCGGCGAGCACGACGAGGCCGAGCGGCTGGACATCGTCCGGAAACGGGGGATCGAGTCCGCCTGGCGGCAGCGGAGCCTCCGACTGCCCGAGCGCAAGGACCCGCCTGCCCCCCTCGGCCTCCGAGCGCGCCCGCTCCGCGAGCGCGGGGTCGGCGGCCGCGAATCGCTCCGGCGCGCCGAGCACGAGGCGGACCCGGCCGAGATCGAGCGCGCTCCAGCGCCTGCGCGAGGAGAACGGCACCTGCCCGACCACGCGGGGCTGCTCGACGCCCGGGAACCCGGCCTCCGCAATCGCCTGCAGGGTCGTGTTCCGGGACGGCGATCCGGCGGCGTACTCCGCGAGCGCCCGGGTGAGCGCTTCCTCGTCCACCCCGTCGGCGGGGACCACGCCGACGACTCGCAGCGTCGGTTCGGTCAGGGTGCCGGTCTTGTCGGTGCAGATCACGTTCACCGAGGCGAGCGACTCGACCGCGTTCAGCTGCTGCGCGAGCACCCCCCGCTGCGCGAACTTGAAGGCGGAGACCGCCGCCGTGAGGCTGACGAGCAGGATCAGCCCCTCGGGCACGAGGTTCACGATCCCCGCGGTCAGCGCCTCGACTCGCTGGCCGGAGGTCGCCGCCCGGGCGACGACCGAGATCGCCAGGGCGGCGGTGACCGGGATCGCGACGGCGAGCAGGCAGAGCAGCAGGCGGTCGTTGGCCCGCTCGAGGGGCGAGCGAGGGTGGCGGAACGCGCGGGCCGTGGTCGCCAGCCGGGCGGCACGACTCTCCGGGCCGACCGCGGTCGCCTCGAACAGCGCGGTTCCCTCGACCGCGAACGAGCCCGACCAGAGCGGCTCTCCGGCCTCGCGCACGGCGAGCTCCGACTCGCCCGTCAGGTTCGACTCGTCGAGCGCGAGCCCGTCGGCGGATACGACCGTGCCGTCGGCGATCACCTGGTCGCCGGCCCGGAGACGGACGAGATCCCCGACGACGACCTCGTCGACCGGGACCGGGCGCTCGACGCCCCCGCGCACCACCAGCGCCTCGGGCGCGACCAGGGCGGCGAGGCGGTCGAGCGCCCGCTTGGACCGGATCTCCTGGAACGAGCCGATCGCGACGTTCGAGACCAGGATCCCCAGGAAGAGCGCGTCCTTCCACGACCCGAAGGCGATCGTCAGCACGCCGAAGACGAGGAGGATCCCGTTCGGGACGTTCAGCGTGTTCGCGCGGAGGATGCTGGCGTAGGAGCGGCTCGAGCGCTGGCGCCCGGGCGGCCCGCCCAGCTCCAGACGCCTGGCGGCCTCGGCCTCCGACAGCCCGGCGACCGTGGGTTCAGCTGCCGTGGCGATCAGCTGACGCTACCGGTCCTTGCCGCACGAGGGCACCCGGTCGTCCGGCCCGGGCGTGTCTCGTCGAGCTGCGCCCGGGCCGGACGACAGCGGCGTCACCGAACGGAGCCCGCCAGTTCGAGATCGCGGGGCGCGGCCGCCGGGCGGTCCTGGTCGGGTACCGCGAGGACCGGGCAGTGGGCGACGTGCAGCAGGCGCTGCGTCACGCTGCCTAGGAGCACGCCGGCAAACGGGCCGTGGCCGCGCGTGCCGACGACGATCACGTCGGCACCGGCCTCCGCGGCGGTGTCGGCGATCATGTGTGCAGCGTTCGCCGTCGCGCCGGTCGCCAGCTCGAAGCGCGCCTCGATCCCCTCCTCACGAGCCTCCTCCACCTGTGCGCGGATCTTGGCCTCGAGCGAGTCCTCGTCCGCGAGCACTGGGTAGCCTCCGGCACGACCGACCATCAGCTCGTTGGCATGGATCGCCACCAGCTGCCGGCCGGGGCCGGTCGCGAGCTCCTTCGCAAACGGGAGCGCGCGATCAGCGGCTGCCGACCCGTCGGTGGCCCAAACGATCGTCCTGAACATCTGGCCCTCCTTGTCGACACCACCAGGGTCCCAGGCGCCGTCGCGGACGGCATCGGTGGACGGCCCGATGCGACTTCGGATTTGCCGCACACGGCGTAACCTTCGTGCTCGATGAGCGACATGGAGTCCCGCTGGCGCAGCCTCGTGGACGCCGGGATCGCCGTCACGTCCGAGCTGTCGCTCGACGCGGCCCTGCAGCGGATCGTCGAGGTGGCCGCCGAGCTGACGCAGGCGTCGTACGCCGCCCTGGGCGTGATCGACCAGAGCGGCCGCCGGCTGGAGCGCTTCCTGACCACGGGCATCGACCCGGAGACCCACGAGCGGATCGGCGACCTTCCGCACGGACGCGGGATCCTCGGCGTCCTGATCCACGACGCCAAGACGCTCCGCCTGCACGACCTGACGACCGACCCCAGGGCGGTCGGCTTCCCGCCCCACCATCCCCTGATGCGCACGTTCCTCGGCGCCCCCATCCTCCTGCGCGGCGTCGCTTACGGGAACCTGTACCTCACGGAGAAGGCGGGCGGGCTCGACTTCACGCCCGAGGACGAGGAGATCGTCACCGCGCTCGGCCGGCAGGCGGCGGTCGCGATCGAGAACGCCCGGCTGTACGAGTCGGCGACGCGCTGGCTGAAGCAGCTCGAGTCGCTGACGGAGGTCGGGAACGCGCTCGCCGCCGAGACCGAGGTGGGGCCGCTGCTCGACCTGATCGCCGCGCGCCTGCAGGAGCTGATCAACGCCGAGCTCGTGGTGATCGCGCTTCCCGCCGCCTCGGGCGACCTGCGCATCGAGGCCGCGACGGGCGACCTGGGGCCGGAGCTGGTCGGATCCGTCCTCGGGCGGCAGACCTCCAAGAGCGGGCGCGTGCTCGACCGGCGCCGCACCGAGCGGGTGGACTCGACGCTCGACGACGTCGAGGTCGACCAGGAGATCAGCCGCCGCCTCGGGCTCCGCTCAGGCCTCTTCGTGCCGCTGATCGCGGCCGACCGCGCGATCGGCGTGGTCGCGGCGCACAACCGGCTCGGCGTCGACCCGCGTTTCAGCGACGAGGACATGAGGATCGCCGAGACGTTCGCCTCCCGGGCCGCGGTCGCCGTCGAGATCTCCGACCGCGTCGCCCGCGACGCGCTGCGACGGGTCGTCGAGGGGCAGGAGCTCGAGCGCCAGCGGCTGGCCCGCGAGCTCCACGACGAGACCGGCCAGTCCCTCACGTCGATCCTGCTCGGGCTCAAGCAGATCGAGGACGCGTCGTCGCCGGAGGCCGCGCGCGAGGCGGCCGCCGCCGTCCGCGAGCAGGTCGTCGAGACCCTGCAGGGCGTGCGTCGGCTCGCGGTCGAGCTTCGGCCGAAGGCACTCGACGACTTCGGGCTGGAGGCGGCGCTCCAGCGCCTGGCCGAGTCGTGGGCCGAGCAGACCGGGATCGCGGTCGAGGTCGAGACCAACGTCGAGTCCACTCGCCTCCCCGCGGAGGTCGAGACCGCGCTCTACCGGATCGTCCAGGAGGCCCTGACGAACGTGGCCAAGCACTCCGGCGCGTCGCGCGTGAGCATCGTCGTCACGAGGCGGGACGGCGCCGTCGGGGCGATCATCGAGGACGACGGACGCGGGTTCGGGGCGTCCGGCAGCCAGTCGGGCGGCCTCGGTCTCGTGGGGATGAAGGAACGGGTCGGCCTCCTCGACGGTAGGCTCGCGATCGAATCGACCGAAGGAGCAGGCACGACCGTGGCCGCCGAGGTGCCTCTGCGATGACGAAGACCCCCAAGATCCGCGTCCTGATCGTCGACGACCACGCGGTCGTCCGTTCGGGCCTGCACCTGCTGCTCGAGGCGGCCGACGGCATCGAGGTGGTCGGCGAGGCCGGCGACGTCCGGACGGCGGTGTTCGAGACCCGTGACAAGAAGCCGGACGTCGTCCTGATGGACGTGGTGATGCCCGGCGAGAGCGGCATCGAAGGCGTGCCCAAGGTGCTGAAGGAGGCGCCGGACGCGCGGGTCCTGGTGCTCTCGATGCAGGACGACCCGCGCTACGTCCGCGAGGCGTTCGGCGCGGGCGCCTCCGGATACGTCCTCAAGGAGGCGGCCGATGCCGAGGTGGTGGCCGCCGTGCACGAGGTCGCCGGCGGCGGCCGCTACGTCCACCCCGCGCTCGGGGCGCGCCTCGCGGCTGCCGAGGCAGAGGCGAAGGCGCGCGACGACGCCGACCCCCTCTCCGACCGCGAGCGGGAGGTCATGCGGCTCCTGGCGCTCGGCCACACGAACCAGGAGATCGCGAAGATGCTCTACATCTCGGTGCGGACCGCCGAGACGCACCGGGCGCACATCATGCAGAAGCTCCGCCTCTCGACGAGGGCGGAGCTCGTGCGACAGGCGATCGAGCAGGGACTGCTGGAGGAAGCGCCCTAGGCGCCGGGCTTCTTCGCCCCGAGGAGCGCGGTGGGAGCGTGGTGGCCGTTCTCCGGCGGCCAGGTCAGCTTCGAGAGCACCGTGACCACGCCGGGCACCCGCTGCACGAAGGCGGGCAGGAGCTCGGCATCGGTCTTCGTCTCGACCTGGCCGGCCAGGCGCACCTCGCCGTGGTCAACGGTGACCGTGACCTGCTCCGGCGCGAGCCAGAGGGTGCGGAGGATGACCTGCTCGCGGATCTCCTCGGCGATATCCTCGTCCGACCGGATGAAGGCGCGCACCAGATCCGCGCGGGTGACGATGCCGACCAGGATCCCGTCCACGTCGACGACCGGGAGGCGCTTCACGCCCTCCTCGATCATCGTCCTCGCAGCCTCCGACACCGGCCGCGTCGGCAGGATCGTGATCGCCGGCGCCGACATCGCCTCGCCCACGGTCGTCGCCGCGGCCTTGCCGTCCTCGGGGACGGGGAACTCGATCAGGCGCTCCAGCCAGCCCTTCTCGCGAGGGCCGCCGAGCTCCTTGTACAGGATGTCGCCCTCGGAGAGGACGCCGACGACGCGCCGGGCCGAGTCGATCACGGGCAGCCCCGAGATCCTCCGGGCGGAGAGCAGCGCGGCGGCTTCCTTGAGCGGCACGTCGGTGGTGACGGTGGTCACCTCTCGTGTCATGACCTCGTTGACCTTCATCTCGTAGCCTCCTTCGGGCGTGCCTGGCGCTCCGCTGCACGGGACAGCGCGACGAGCCGGCGGGTGATCTGCGAGGAGCCGGAGCCGATCGGGTTGAGCACGATCGCCGCGGAGTCGGCGAGCTCGAGGACGACGCAGCGGTCGTCTTCCCGGTCGCCGTCGTGGACGCCCTCGATCGCAGAGAACGGGATCGACAGGGAGACGTCGACGCCGCTGTACGGATCGCAGCCGGCGAGGCGGATCGCCCCGTCCCCGGCCCTGATCGTTCCGATGCACGGCCGCCGTGCGCCGTTCCGGCGCCAGGCGATCCGCTCCTCGAACACGGTGTTCATGCCCCGAGTGTCGTCGTGTGCCGCGGCGGCTACATCGGTGGGGCCGCTGAGGCGGCTTCGGTAATGCCGCAGACGATCGGAGGCCGGCTACCAGGTCTTCGCGGCCGCGACGCGCTCGGCGGGCCTGATCCTGACCCGCGCGTCGACGGCGACACAGCCGCT
>Ga0070741_10017771_pt1 | contig 11633 bp, 8 predicted proteins | sample Coa_R1_4_FD_66440 | JGI IMG/M metagenome (GOLD analysis project Ga0070741, IMG submission 66440) | Surface soil microbial communities from Centralia Pennsylvania, which are recovering from an underground coalmine fire - Coalmine... | ecosystem: Environmental > Terrestrial > Soil > Unclassified ...
TACGCTCCGGCCTCCCCATGAAGGAGCCGTTAAGCGCGCTCGAGGATGCCGTGAGCAAGGCGCGCAAGAATCCGTTCCTGCCGATGGACCGCATCGTGTCCGAGCCCTTCGTCGATGACGGTTATGGGGATGACGAGGGCGAGGCTGCTGCGGATGTAGCGAGCGAGCGCGAGGGGGAACGCGAAGCTCAGCTCGTCGAGGACCTCGCCGCACTCAATGCGCGTCTCCTCAAGGAGCACGCCTTCGAGGCCTCACGTCCGTCCGAGCGCAAGAAGCACGCCATGGCCTCGTTCGAGGCCTATCACGGCCTCTACGAGCACAGTCACGGCTTCTATCCGGGGGTCAACGCCGCCACCATGGCGCTCATCGCCGGCAACGCCGAGGTGGCCCGGCAGATCGCAGCCGGGCTGATCGACACGCTCGACGCCGGCGCTACCGACTACTGGCCGCTCGCGAGCCTCGCCGAGGCTCTGCTCATCGTTGGGCGGGAGACCGAAGCGAAAGACGTGCTGGCGAGCGCGAACGTGGCAAGGGGGGCTGACGATGGGGCCAAGGCTTCGACAATTCTTCAGTTCAGGCGGCTCGGCACTGTGCTCGACGCCGATATCGAGGCGCTGGTGAGCGCCCTTGCCCCGCGCAGCGTTGCGGTATTCTCGGGCCATCTGTTCAGGGGCACCGAGCTCGACGAGAATGCGCAAGGAGCGATCGAAGCCGATATTCGCGCGGCCGCCGAGCCCCTGATGGCCGAGCACAATGCCGGCATCGTCTACGGCGCGCTCGCCTCCGGCACCGACATCATCCTCGCCGAGATCGCGCTCGCCTCGGGCGCCGAGCTCGACGTCGTGCTGCCCTTCCCGACCGAGCGCTTCATCGAGACTTCGGTCAAGATCGGCGATCCCGCCGACCGGCCTGGCAAGTGGGAGAAGCGTTTCCGCGCCATCCTCGAATCGCAGGGCGTGCGCTCGTTGACCATCATGGATCCGAGCGAGCCGGCCGAACGCGATCTCGATGCCTGTTTCTTCTATGCCTTCCGCTACGCCGCGGGCTGCGCCCTACAGCGGGCGGCGACGCTGCAGACGAGCTGCCGGCTGCTCGTCGTCGCCGATGGGACCGTTCCTGACACGCTCGGCGGTGCAAATCGCGTGCTTGACGACTGGCGCGCGCACGGCCGCGCCTTCGATTTGATCGTCTATCCGCATCCTCGCGCAACCCGCGAGCAACGCGAGGGCGAACTCGCCGCTTTCGGGCCCGTCGTGTTCCTGTGGGATGCCGCGTCCGCCCTCAAGAACGGAAACGGCGCGCTCGACCGGTTGTTCAAGGCAGTGAGCAAGGGCCGCGATGCGATCGAGCGCACCCATCGCGACGGACGGCGCGGCCTTTGTCTCATCGCCCGATCGACCGAGGAGGCGCTCGACTTAGGCCGCGACGCCGTCAAGGCCGCGCGCGAGGCCAAGCGGGCGCTGAGAGTCATTTGCGACTTTGGCCTCGTGCGGAGCGGGAAGCTCAAGCCCGACAAGAAGCTGATTGCGCACCTGCAATCCGCCGACGACTTCCCGGGCCTTCCCACCGACTGCGTGCTTGCGACCGAGGCTTTCGCCGCGCAAGCCAAGTTCGACCTCGGCGAGGATATCCTGTTGATCCCGGTCGGCCGCGCCGAGGTTCAGCCGGCCTCGGAAGAGAGCGAGAAACAGGCGATCAGAAGCCGCCCCACGCTTCCCGTGTTCACGGCCGAATGGACCTCGCGCGGACGCGTGCCTCCGCTCGACGGACCCAAGTCGCCGTAATTCGATCCGAGATTGTCCTCAGCGCGTCAACGAGACCCTGCCATGTCCATCACCATCAAACACCTCGAAGGGCCGCTGAAGGGTCAGGAGCAGCGTTTCGACGATCGCGTCGACACGATCCTTTTCGGACGCGACCGCGAAGCGGCGCAAGTGATCTATCCGCCCGAGTTCACTGTAATCGGCCGTAAGCATTTCCAGCTCAGACGCATGGCGTCTGGCGACTATCACACTGAATTGTTCGGCAAAGGCTACGTCGCGATCAACGGCGTGCCCGCCGAGAACGACATGCTGGTGAAATCGGAAAGTGAGTTCAGGCTCGGCAACAAAGACGGTCCTGCTTTCAAGGTCGAGATTGAAAGACCTAAGGCGACCGAGGAGTTGCCGGAGACGGGTCTACAGGACACGATGTCCACCGCGACCAGCAGACTTACCTCGCGCGTCGCCATTGGTTTTGGGGCGCTGGTGACAGTTCTCGTGGCTCTCTTTGCGTTCAACTACTACACGAGCACCACTCTCGAAGAGCAAATCGCTGCCGCCAACGCCGCCGCGGCCGCGCGCGCCGAGAAGGAATTTTCCGAAGCTACGCTCGCCCGGCTCGAGGCCGCGGTCTATCTCGTCGCCAAGGACGAAGACGGCAAGCCTCTGCCCGAGGCGACCGCCTGGGCCTTCGCGCCGAACCTGCTCGCCACCAACGCCCACGTCACGCAAGCGATCATGGGCCACGAGGATGAGTTCTTCCTCGTCGCGCCCGACGGCACGCACATCAAGATCAAGGGGGTCGTCTCGCATCCCGGTTACCTCGATTTCGGCAACTTCAAACAAACGCTCGGGACGAGCCGCTACGGCAAGTTCACCCCGCTCGACCTCATCAACGAGTACGACGTGGGCATCATCGAGATCGATCCTTCGACCCCCCTTCCCGTCGATGCCAAGACCGGTCAGCCCGTGACGCTCGAGCTTGCCTCACAAGACGAGCTCGAAGCGCTTGCCCCCGGCATGGCGGTCGCTTCCGCCGGCTTCCCTTACGAGAACATCAAGGGATCGGCGACCGCGACCAAGGCGCCGCCCGTGCTCCATTTCGGCTTCATCAGCTCCTTGACCGATGTGTTCATGAGCCGCGCCGATCCCGCCAATGCGCTCCTGATCCAGCACAGCGTGCCGGTGACCGGCGGCGCGAGCGGCTCGCCCCTCATCGACGCGCGCGGCAAGGTCATCGGCATCGTCAACGGCGGCAACACCAACGTCATCGACAGCGCCGGAGACGGCGGGAAGGTGCGCATGTCCAACGCGGTACAGATCAACTACGCCCAGCGCGTCGATCTCCTCAGAGAGCTCGAGGCGGGCGGCGCGCGCAAAGTGGCCGACACCGACCGCGCCTATTGGGACAAGATGAAGGCCCAGTTCGACAATCTGTTCGACATCGCGCTTGCGGCCTTCAAGGACCTCGCCGCGTCCCGCTACAAGGTGGGCGAGGGCGAGGAAAAGACGCTGATCGACGATGGCGAGCTCAACCCCGGCGACGGCAAGGCCATCAAGCTCGTGCAACAGACTTTCACCGTCGACGCCGTGCCCGGCCAGATCTACGGCTTCATCGCCGATGCCGAGAGCGGCGTGCCGATCGCCATCAACGTCAAGAAATCGGGGACCGGCGAGTTCCTGGGCGACGCCAAGGACGACCGGCAATCGCACGAGCCGTCTCAGGCCCCGACCGCCTGGGTGACGGTAACCGAGCCGACCAAGCTCGACGTCACGGTCTGGAGCCTCACGCGCCTGCCGGCCAAGTTCTCTCTTCACCAATTCATCTGGGCCGAGCCTAAGACGTCCGAGACGCCTCAGGCAGACTCGCGTCCCGCAGCGTCTCAGCAATGACCTTGAGATCGGCAAACCTTCGCTCGGGATCCTCCTTGAGCATCAGACGCACAAGCTTGCCGAGCGCGGGCGGCATGTCTTGCGGCCTTTGCCCGAATGAACCGAACGAGAGCTTGGGGGGAAGCTTGCCGCCGAAAATCTCGGCGATCATCTGCCCGAGGGCGTAAATGTCCGCTCGCCCATCGACCGCTCCTTCGCCCTTCTGTTCCGGCGCCATGTAAGGCGGCGTCCCCATCCGCGCGAGGCCATCTTGCGAACCAGCAACCAGAGCAATGCCGAGATCGATCAGCACGGCCGAGCTTCCCTCGCGCAGCACCACGTTCTCCGGCTTCACGTCGCGATGCACGATGCCCTTGGCGTGAAGCGCCGCGAGCGCATCGGCGACGCCGGCGAGATAGCCGAGCAGCTGCTCGTGCGGAGTCTCTTGGACGAGGGCCTTGCGCAGGGTCGGGCCGTCGATGAATTCCTGCACGATGTAGATCGCCCCTTTGGGATCGATGAGAAGATCGCGCACGCGGGCCACGCCGGGATGGGTGAGCGAAAGCGCGCAGGCATATTCGGCCCTGACCGAGTCGATCGCTCGCCTTCGCTGCTCGGCGCTATAGGCGGCGAGATCGACTTTCTTCAGAGCGACCTGCTCTCCGTCATTGAGGTCGAGCGCGCGGTCGACCTGCCCGCCGCCTCCCCCTCCAAGATGGCCGAGCATGATAAAGCGCCGCGCAACGCCGGCGCCTCCGCCGATCGACTCTATGTCCTCGGCAAGCTCCTTGAGATGCTTGCCGCCGTCGCTCTTCATCATGTCGGAGCGAATGCGATCGGCAAGCTCGCTCAGGTCGGCGGCGATCGCACTGCGGAGCGCGAGCGCAAGCGCCTCGCGCGCCTCTTCGTCCCTGCCAGCTCTGAACAGCGCGTTCGCGAGCTTGACCCGCACGATCGCCGCGCGCGCGGTCAAATCCTGCTCGGCGAACTCGTTCGCTACCTGCCCAAGCGTCTCGACCGCTGCGCTATCGCCCTTGAGCAGCTCGAGCTCGCCTTTGGCCTCGAGATATTCGAGGCGCCTGAACGCATCGCTCGAATCGGCGAGATAGGCTTCCGCCTCGGCCAGACTCGTCTCGGCCTCCGCGAATTGACCGCGCGCCGCGAAGGCGCGCGTCTCCTCGATGCGGACGAGGAAAGAAAGGCGGCCCTCCCCGGCGGGAAGCTCCGACTTCAGTTGCCGCGCGATGGCGAGGGCCTGGTCGGCACTGCCGGTCCGGTTCAGCGCCTGGCAGAAGTTCACTTTGAGCCTCTGCGCTTGACGCGTCGGGAGATCCTTGGCCGCGCTCTCGGCGATCTCGCGAAACAGCGTCGCCGCGCGCTCATAGCGCCCGCCCTCGAGCTCGATGCGACCGGTCTCGGCAAGCGCGCGGGACAGCGCGGCCCGATTGTCCTGGATCGAGGCGAAAGCAAGCGATTGCAGCAGTTCGAGCGCCGCGGAGCGGTCATTGCCGCGCCACGCGTGAACCACACTCGCCTCGCGCGCGATATTGGACAGCTCGCCATAGTCTTTGGCGGCGACCGCCGCACGGCGCGCCTCGACAAGATCGGCAAGCGCATCGCGCGGCAAGGTGAGCCGGTTCTTCACCACCCCGCTCAGGCGGAGCGCCCGGGCGCGCAGCGGCGAATCCTTCGGCAGCGTTGCAAGCAGCTCGCGCAGCCGCGGCGCGAGCTTGCCGGGATCGGCGTTGGCGTCAACCTCCGCCTCGATCCCGTCGAGCGCGCTCTCGCTGGTCTGCCCGTCGGTCATCAAGCCTCACCAAACTTTAATGTACAGTCTTGGGGTCGATAGATAAAATGCGTCGCCTTGCAACACGCGCTTCGGTTTACGGCAAGCCTTCGATAACATCAAAGCCGGTATCTGGAGAAATCGAATGACGCGAGTCTATGCTGTTGTAGCGGAACTTCTTTTGCTGTCCGCGCTGTCCTGCGTCGTTAGTCAGGCGGCTCTTGCCACCGACGACACCGAGATGATCGTCGGAGGTCGCCCGGTCGATGAGGGCAAATATCCCTGGCAGGTCCGCATCTACAGCACCATGGATGACAAGGTCGGCTTCTGCGGCGGCTCGATCATCGCCCCGCAATGGGTGCTGACCGCTGCTCACTGCCTTCTCGATACCCAGAAAGTCGTGGTCGGCTACGGTTCCAACGACCGCACCGAGACCACCAAGATCGAAAGCGAGAAGATTATCGTCCACCCCGACTACCTCAAGGGTGACAAGGCCGATCTCGGTCTGATCAAGCTCAAGCAACCCATCCCCGATGCACCCACCATCGCCGTTGCCGATGCGGACGTCGACAAGAGCATCGATGTCCCCGGGGCCAAGGTCACCGTCACCGGGTGGGGGGCAATCTGGGACTTCCAGGCGTTCCAGAACGCCGTCGACGTCATGGCCGGCCGCCGGAGCCTGTCCGAACGCAAACTTCTCGAGCAGCAGGAGCTCAACGCGCCGCGCAAATTGCACGAGGTCGATATCGAGGTGATCGATTCGGGGGAGTGCAAATCGGTTTACAAGGCGCTCGACGTTCCAGCTTTCACCGTGGGCGACACCGAGATCTGCGCCACGGGTCCGAGCGGCGGCAAGGATTCGTGCTTCGGCGACTCGGGCGGCCCGCTCGTGGCGCCGGCGAGCGCGGTGGCTCGCGGCTACGTGCAGCTCGGCATCGTGAGCTGGGGTCCGCAATGCGGCAACCCGCTCTACCCGGGCGTATATACGCGCGTCTCCTCCTTCACCGACTGGATCGACAGCACCATGAAGTCTCAGTGAGTGATCCCCAATGCCCACCAGGACCGTTAATCCACAACCCACCCGGAGTCGCGCCATGACGCGAGCATGCGAGTTTGCTGCCTATTCTTTGCTGACGCTTGGAGTGATGTGCGGGCTGCAGAGCCTCGCCCGCGCCGACGACAACGAGATGATCGTCGGCGGCAAGGTCGCGCCGGAAGGCAAGTTCCCCTGGCAGGTGCGCATCTACGCCTCGATGCAGGACGACAAAGGGCGTTGCGGCGGCTCGATCATCGCCCCGCAATGGGTGCTGACCGCGGCCCATTGCGTCGTCGCCGATCCGACCGCGACCGCCAACGTCGCCCCCGTCGATGCCGTCGTGATCGGCTACGGCAGCATCGACCGCACGCAGACCACGAAGGTCGAAAGCGAGAAGATTGTCGTCAATCCCGACTATCTCGCCAAGGGCGCCGCATCGAACGCCGACATCGCGCTCATTAAGCTCAAGGAGGCGATTCCGGATGCGAAGCCGATCGCGCTCGCCGATGCCGCAATGAACAAGAAGCTGATGACGCCGGGCGCCACGGTCACCGTCACCGGTTGGGGCGCGGTATGGAATCCCGACGACAAGAACGTGCTCGCCATGCTTTCGCAGCTCACTGCCGGAGCCGATCTCGGCGACAAGCTGAACTATCCGCTCAAGCTGCATCAGGTCGATATCCAGGTCATGGACAACGAAAGCTGCAAGACCGTGTTCCAGGGCTCCGGCACCGAGATCGTCGAGAGCAGCATCTGCGCAATGCAACCGGGCTCGCGCAAGAACGCCTGCTATGGCGATTCGGGCGGCCCTTTGATGGCCTCGCCGAAGCCGAGAACCTTCGTTCAGGTCGGCGTCGTGAGCCGTGGCTGCGGCAACATGGATCTTCCCAACGTCTACACGCGCGTCTCGTCCTTTTCGGATTGGATCAATACGGCGATGTCCGGCAACTGAAGGGTCTGGTCGCGGAGTCGCTGATATGACTCGTGCATTTCTCGCCACAGCTGGTGCTCTCGCGCTTGGCGCTTTGGTCCTCGTCACGCGCGGGGCATTGGCCGCCGGCGACACCGAGATGATCGTCGCAGGAACCGAGGCGCCTGAAGGCAAATATCCTTATCAGGTACGGCTTTACTCCTCGATGGAAGACAAGGTCGGGTTCTGCGGCGGTTCGATCATCGCCCCGCAATGGGTGCTGACCGCCGCCCATTGCATGACCGAAGGCGATTTCGCCAACGGCCCGACCACCGCCAATGGACCCGACAAGGTCGTGGTCGGCTACGGCTCGAACGACCGCACCAAGACGAAGAAGATCAAAGTCGAGAAGGTCATCGTCAACCCGAATTACCTGGCGAAGGGGCGCGGCGGGAAGGTCGATCTGACTCTCCTCAAGCTGAAGCGGCCGATTCCCCACGCGCCGGTCGTCGCCTTCGCCGACCCCGAAAGCGACAAGAAATATCTCGTGCCCGGCACCAAGGTGACCATCACCGGCTGGGGCGCCTTATGGGACGCCCATGACGAGGACATCAAGGCGCTTCTCGCCGAGCTCGGCCCCGCGAACGAAATGCTGCTGAAGTGGCGGGCGCCGCTCAAACTTCGCGAGGTCGAGGTGGAAGCGGTCGATACGCAAACCTGCAACGCCGCCTATCAGCAGCTTCAGGGCGAGGTGTGGGAGAGCGAAATCTGCGGCATGTACAAGGGCGCCACTAAGGCGCAGTGCCACGGCGACTCGGGCGGCCCGATCGTCGTGCCGGCCGACGTTCCCGGAGGGTTGCTCCAGGTCGGCGTGGTGAGCTGGAGCGTCAAATGCGCGACGACCGGCACACCGAGCGTCTTCGCGCGGGTCTCGACCTCGGCCGACTGGATCGACGCGACGATGCGAGACAACTGACGAAGCGGAGTCGTTGGATGTTACCGCGTGATGTTTTTGTCGCCGTCTTGCTCGCAACTCTCGGCCTCGCGCCCGGCCACGCGTTTGCTGCCGACGACAACGAGATGATCGTCGCCGGGACCGAGGCGCCGGAAGGCAAATATCCCTGGCAGGTGAGGCTCTACTCCACGCTCAACGACAAGCGCGGCTTCTGCGGCGGCACCATCATCGCTCCGCAGTGGGTCTTGACCGCCGGCCATTGCGTCACTGTGGGCGAGAAAGAAATCGGGCCGCATACGGTCAAGGACGCCGACAAAGTCGTGGTCGGTTACGGCTCCAACGATCGGACTCGGACCATAAAGGTCGAGGTCGTGAAGATCGTCATCCGCGACGAGTTCAAGCGGGATGGCATTGCCGGCAAGGGCGACGTGGCTCTGCTGAAGCTGAAGCAGCCGATCCCCGACGCCAAGGTCATTTCCCTCGCCGATCCCGCCATCGACAAGACATTCGTTGTCGAGGGAACGCCGCTCACGGCGACTGGATGGGGTGCGCTGTGGAGCCCCTTCGACAAGGACGTCGGAGCGCTGATGTCGGAGCTCGGCTCTGCCTCGGAGATGATGGACAAGTGGCAATTCCCGGTGAAGCTGCGCGAAGTCCAGATCGACGCCATGGACAACTCGACCTGCAAGGCCGTCTTCGCGGGGTCGCCCTTCACCGTCGCGCCGACGGAGATCTGCGCCATGGTCAAAGGCACCACCAAGGACATCTGCCAGGGTGACAGCGGCGGCCCGCTGCTCGTTAAGGCCGCCGCTTCGCCGCAAGGTTATTACCAGGTCGGCGTCGTGAGCTGGACGACGATCTGCGGCAGCACAACGAAGCCGAGCGTGTTTGCGCGCGTCTCGCCGTTCACGGACTGGATTAAGGACACGATGGAAAGTAACTGACGGCGACGTCCGGATGGCGGCGTCCCATGGAGGACAATTCAATGAACCGAGTTCGAGTCCTGACTGCGGGCCTGATGATGGCGCTAGGGGTCTGCTGGCAATTGTCGGTGGCCGCGCGCGCCGACGACAACGAGATGATCGTCAACGGCAAGGAGGCTCCCGACGGCAAATATCCCTACCAAGTGCGCCTCTATTCCTCGACGGAGGACCAATACGGCTTTTGCGGCGGCTCTATCATTGCCCCGCAATGGGTGCTGACCGCATCGCATTGCGTGACCGACGGCGATCTCAATCAGGGACCGGCCACGCAGAAGGACCCCGAAGACATCGTCGTCGGCTACGGCTCGAACGACCGCACGCAGACCAAGAGGATACAGGCCGTGAAGATCTTCGCGCGCGAGGAGTTCCTCGCCAAGGGTCTGGACGGCAAGCATGACGTCGCCCTGATCAAGCTGGCCGAGCCGATTCCCGACGCGCCGGTTGTGAGCCTTGCCGATCCAGAAGCCGACAAGCGGCTCGCCTCCGCCGGCGCCAAGGTGACCGTCACCGGTTGGGGTGCGCTCTGGAGCCCCTTCGACAAGGACGTCGCCGCATTGATGCCCGACCTCGGCAACGGGAAGGAGATGAACGACAAGCTCAACTTCCCCCTGAAGCTCCGTGAGGTCGAGATCGAGGCGATGGACAACGACACGTGCAACGCCGCGTTCGCCGCCGACAAGCTTTCCGTCGCTCCCACCGAAATCTGCGCCATGTACCAGGGCACGACCAAGGCCTCGTGCCAGGGCGACTCGGGCGGACCGCTCGTCGTCGCCACGCCCTCGGGCTTCACCCAGGTCGGCGTCGTGAGCTGGGGCACGATCTGCGGCAATACCGTTACGCCGAGCGTGTTCGCCCGCGTGTCGTCCTTTACCGATTGGATCAACGATACGATCAAGAACAACTGAGAGCGGGCACGGCCATGAAAAGAGCGCGTTCGTTGACTGCAAGCCTCGCCGTCACTCTCGGCGCGCTCTTTGTCGTGAGCGGTCTCGCGCGCGGCGAAGACAACGAGATGATCGTCGACGGGACCGAGGCGCCCGAGGGCAAATTTCCCTATCAAGTGCGCCTCTATACGTCGATGGAGGACCAAAGGGGCTTCTGCGGCGGCTCGCTCATCGCCCCGCAATGGGTGCTGACCGCCTCTCACTGCGTCACCGACGGGGATCTCGGTCGCGGACCCACGACCCAGACCGATCCCGAGGACATCGTCATAGGCTACGGCTCGAACGACCGCACCAAGACCACCAAGGTCGAAGTCGAGAAGGTTTTCGCGCGTCCCGAATTCCTGGAGAAAGGGCTGAACGGAAAGGCCGACGTCGCCCTGCTCAAGCTCAAGACGCCGATCGCCGATCCCAAGACCGTGCCGCTCGCCGACCTCGAAGCCGACAAGGAATATCTCGTACCCGGCGCGAGAGTGACGGTGAGCGGGTGGGGCACGTTGTGGTCGTTCGACGACGATTTCACCGCGCTCATGTCCGATCTCGGGCCCGAGGTGAAGGAGAAGGTGGAATCGCCGATCAAGCTCCGCGAGGTCGAGCTTGACTGGGTCGACAATTCAACCTGCAACGCGGCCTTCACGGGGGCCAAGCCGGCCACGGACATCGCCGACACTGAGATCTGTGCCTTCGTGAGCGGGACCAACAAGGATACTTGCCAGGGCGATTCGGGCGGCCCACTGGTGGTCCGCGACCTAAGCGGCAACTTCCTGCAGGTGGGCGTGGTCAGTTGGGGCCAAGGTTGCGGCAGCGCCACGCCCGGCGTTTATGCCCGCGTCGCGCCGTTCAAGAATTGGATCGCGGAGACGATCGCCAACAACTGAGCCTGGCCTCAGCCCGCGGCGACTGCAAGCTCAGCGCCTGACGGTCGCTCTGACGCCTCGGCGGGGATCAGCACAATTCCCAGCATTGCGTTTACGGCCTCGAATTTCGCGAGCACATCGGCGAGATCGTGCCCGCCGAGGTTGACGATACCGTAGCGATAGCTGTGCCCGTCCTGAAGCTCATCCGAGAGCTTCTGTCCGACCTGGCCGTGAAGCTCAACTCTTATGTCGGGATGGAGCGCCTCGAGATGCGTAAGCTCCTCCTCGCCCGGCAGACGGGCCACGATCTTGTCCTCGAAAGTGCGTAGCACGCAGCTCGAAGCGAAGGGATGGCGGCCCTCTCGGCGCGTGAAGCGCGGCTCCCTTCCCTCGGCGATATCGAGCAAAATGCGATAGCTCGACGTGCCGTCGACCTTCTCGTAGAGATCGGCGAACTGCGAAGCCATGCGCGGATTGATCTCGATGATCGAAACGCGATTCGAGCGGGCGTCGTACATCATCTCGATGTTGAA
>Ga0070741_10017772_pt1 | contig 11633 bp, 5 predicted proteins | sample Coa_R1_4_FD_66440 | JGI IMG/M metagenome (GOLD analysis project Ga0070741, IMG submission 66440) | Surface soil microbial communities from Centralia Pennsylvania, which are recovering from an underground coalmine fire - Coalmine... | ecosystem: Environmental > Terrestrial > Soil > Unclassified ...
CTCAACCGTCACAGGGGTCACAGCTTGGGGGTGGATGCGGCCGTGCACGATGCAGAACAGGGGCGCGGGGCGCCTTCCCAGCCGCCCGCCTGGAGGATCGCGCCCACCTCTGCGGCAGTTGCACACGGAGTGTCGTTAACATCTGACCATCCGTAGCGAAGCGGCTCGAGACCAGAGACGATGGCGGCGCGATCGCGGGCCAAGTCGCGCCATTTGTCCTCGGGCCGGTGGGCAAGCCGCCCGTCCAGCTCGATCGCCACGCCGTAGCCGGGGTAGACGCGGTCCCGCCGGCCGGTCTGCCCGTTGGCCAGAGTAAACGGGACCTGGCGGTCCGCGACCGGCAAGCCGTGGGCGCGCTCGACGTCTTTGGTGAAGCGGTACTCCAGCGCGGAATGATCGCCTGCCTGGCCGCAGCCGATCACGTCGGTGAGCTCGGCACGCCAGCGGACCTTGACGCGTTGCGACATGGCGTGCTGCAACCTGACCTCGTTCGTGAGCTCCCGGCCGAAGGCACGAGTGATCCACCCGCACGCCTCGTCGAATGTCGCCGCGACCTGCACCAGGTCCAGCAGCGTGTCCTCGATCGCGGTGTGCGGCGGGTCCCGGTGCCCGTCCGGCGGGTCGTAGATCCGGTTGAGCCGGTGCACCCGGAGCCCGACGGCCGGGGCGACCTGCCGTCCGGCTGGGATAGCCACGTGGATCAGCGGCGATTCCTCGTCCGTAAGCTCGTGCAGTTCGGCGGCGGTCTCATGACTGATCACGGCGCCTCGCCCGGCGTACAGCACGGCCGCCCACAGCTGCGCAGGCCGCTCCAGTGTGCCCGGAACGTCCGTGTATACGCCCGAGTAGACCCGCCGCCACGTCCCGCGCCGCACTCGCGACTTCACCGCGTCCAGCGCCATACCGCCGTCGCGGAGCGCCTGTGTACGCGTGAACACGCCATGCTGCGGCCGCGCCACGCGGTCCAGCTCTCGCGAAAGTACTGTGCTCATGACACCTAGTGTGACCGGCCCCACCGGCAAATTGAGCCACATACGTGTAGCTGATCGGTATCGCTCACGCGAAACAGGTCGCTCGCGGCCCTCGGGTGTTGCTTGTGGTGCTAAAGGTGCGTAACGAGAGCTTCTTCCGTGTTTAAAAAGGGTCTCATGTGAGAAAAGTCGCCATATCTGGCGCCCTTCTCAACACGAGACACTTTTCTGCCATGAAAGGCGGCCTGCTCCGACCACGAACCGGGCAAGTCATGAAATTTCGGGCGCGGGCAGACGCGGCGGGGTGGCGGAGTGCTGGGTGGCGGGGCGGGCTAGCGGCGGATGGGGGATTGCCAGAAGACGGGTTGCTCGCTGGCTAGCGAAGCCGTGAAGCCCACGCCGGTGAGCGTGCTGCCGGAAACGGTGAGGCCGGTGATCGCCTGGATGCCAGGGCCGGACAGGCCCTGGCCGCCTGGCGTGGTCGCCTTCCAGGTGAGGCCGTCCGACGACGTCCAGACCACGACATCCTGGTGCCCCAGGGTGGCGCCGAACGAACCGGTCGCGGTGAACATGTCGCCGGCCGCGGCCAGCGCGGTGACCTGGGCGACACCGGACGGCACGGGCAGCGGGGTCTCGGTCCACGTGGCGCCGCCGTCGGCGGACCGGGCGGCGAACGGCGCCAGCCCGCTGTTCTGTGTCTGCTCCATGCCGACCGCGACCACCGTCCGGCCGGCGGCGGTGACGTGCAGCAGCACGGCACGCGAGGCGCCGGACGGGACCGGAAGGGAGATCCCGCGCCACTCGCGGCCGTCCACGGAGACCCATGCGGCCGGCTGGTCACCGAAGCGGCCGACGGCGGCGAAGCCGCTCGCGGTCGCGGTGACCGCGAGCATCTGCCGGTCGCCGGCACCGTCCAGCGCCCCGGGGACCGCATCGGTGGACCTGGCCCAGTTGTCCAGCCCGGCCGACCACCACGCCGTCGCGATCATCTTGCCGTTGGCCAGCTGCTGATAGCCGACTACGACGTAACCGTTCGGCCCGGCCGCCACCTGCTCGGTGAACAGCCCGCTTTGCTTGAAGACCGGCTCTGTGTCGGCCGCGGCCCACGTGCCGCCGTCCGCGGACACGACCACGACCGGGTGCTCCAGCGCTCCGCTGGCCACTCCGCCGACGGCCACCCAGCCCGAGCCGCCGAACGTCACGCTGGTGAGCTGCTGCTCCCCTGGCCGCTCGAACACCGCCGGAGTTTCCCCGGCGTCCCTGCTCCACTGGCTGCCGCCGTCCACGGACATCCATGCGGCCGGGTAGCCGTTCGCACTGCCGACGGCGACCTGCATACTGCCGTGCGCCGCCACCGCGTTGGTCGCGACCTGCGGCATGATCGCGCCGGGGATCGCGGACAGGCTCACGTTGCGCGAGCCGGTGCCGGCCATGAGCACCTTGATGACCGGAACGCCACGCGCGCCATTGGCCGGCACCGCGGTGACCACGGCGCCCGACGGGATCGGCGCCGCACCGGACACCGACACGGCCGCGGCCTGGCCGAAGGTGGTGGTGGGCTGCCATTGAGTGCCTTGGGCAGAGACGAACGCCACGAGGTTCCCGGCCGAGCCACCGGTGATCACGGCGCCATCCGGACCGCCGTTCATCACGCCGGGGATGAAGCCGGTGCCCGCGCTCAGCGTGGTCGCGAACTTCCACGTCGTGCCGTCCGCGGACTGGTACACGTCCGCTACGGCGGTCCCGGCGTGCGCGGCCGGGCGGACCGCGACGAACCCGGCGGAGGTCGCCGCGACCCCGGCGATCTGGTCCGTGGCGCCGTGTCCGGCTGGCACGGTTACCGGCGCCCACGCGCGTCCGCCGTCCCGGCTCAGCCACGCCGCGCCGACCGCGGCGACCGCGGGATGCCCGGCGATCTTCCTGGTGGCGTCCACCTCGCCGGCCAGCAGGACATTATCGCCTGACGTCGCCAGGTACTTGAAGTCCAGCGCACCCGCCGGCCCGGCCGCCTGGTGCCAGCTCACGCCGTTGGCCGACACGAACATGGCGTTGGCGCCGATCGCGATGAACCCGCTGCTGGTCCGGTGCAGCACGGTGATCTGGGCGGGCAGCCCGGTGGTGGACACCAGCGTCCACGCCTCGCCGGTGCCGCTCACCCAGATGGCGTCGGGTCCGAGCGCCACCCAGTTCCCGCCGCCACCCGCGACCATCGTGGCCGCGTGCCCCGGCGGTGGGGGTCCGCCCCCTGCCACCGATTCGCTGGCCAGGGACCAAGAACCACCGCCGTTATGAGAAAAAAAGAACTGCGCACGGGCAATGCGGCCGCCACTTTGCCCGCCGACAGCGACCACCGCGGCCCCGTCGGCGGCCACGCGGCCGAGCAACTGGCTGAGGCCGCGGGTGCTGGGTGCGGCGGTGAAGTCGCGGCCGGCCAGCGTGGCCGGCGGGAAGCCGAGCGCGCTCGCGCCCGGGGCGGGGCTGTTGGTGGTGCTGTGGGCGCCCACGACCACGACGACCGCGATGCCGACCGCGATCATCGTCAGGATCGGCAGGCCGACGCGCAGCGCCCAGCCGCGGAAGTTCAGGTTCGCCTTGAATTCGGTGGCGATGCTGCGCCGCTCCGGCTGGGGCAGGAAGGAACGGAGCAGCCTGGCCCACTCGCTGCCACCCGGCGCGGCCGGCTCGGGGGCGGCGGTCTCGCGCGCGGGCCCTGGCCGGTCACGACGCCGCCGGGGGCCGGACGGCGGGCGCCGCGGCGGGGCCGGGCGGGAGCGGCGATGGGCGGCCGGGAACGGCCCGTCGAACTCGAAGCCGGGGCGGTCCTCCGGCCAGGCCCGCACCGGGCCCGAGCTGATCGTCGGGGTGTAGCGGAACTGGCGCGGTTCGCCCAGGTCGAAGCCATGGCTGGTGCCGCGCGGGTGGTCGCGGCCCGGTGGGGCCTGGCGCTGTCCGTCGCGTAGCCCCTGGTGCTGTCCCCGGCCGGGGCGGCGCAGGCGCCGGGTCTCGAATTCGAACCCGGGGACGTCGCTGGGCGCCGCGCCGGGCGGCAGCACGCGCTGCGGGCCGGTCGCGTTCAGGCGGGGCATCGGACCGGTGTTGCTGACGCGAGGGATGGGACCGGTGTTGCTGAGGCGCGGCATGGGGCCGGTCGCGGCGCGCGGGATCGGGCCGGTGTCGGTCACGCGCGGGATCGGACCCGTGTTGCTGATGCGGGGGATCGGGCCCGTGTTGCTGATGCGCGGGATCGGGCCGGTGTTGGTTACCCGGGGAATGGGGCCTGTGTTGCTGATGCGCGGGATCGGGCCGGTGTTGGTCACTCGCGGGATGGGGCCGGTGTTCGTTACGCGTGGGATCGGGCCGGTGTTGCTGAGCCGCGGCATCGGGCCGGCGGCCGGGCCGGGGTTGGGCTGCTGAGAACGCGAGGGCTGCGGTCGGCGAGGCTGCCGCGGCGGCTCGCCTCGCGGCGCGGGATCCGGAGAACGTCGAGGATCCCGGTAGCGGTCCGCTCCAGGATTGCCCGTCAGATCGCTTCTCACCTTCGCCTAGCCGCCGTCAACCGATGAAGATCCCCTTCCCGCCGATGGTACCGGTCACCTCGCCGCCCTGATGGGCGATTTTACCCGTTAGCTGTATCGTCGCGGGCGGCCCGTGGCGCTATGCGGCACTCAGGTTGCTGTATGCAGGCATCCCAGAACAGCGTGTACTCGCGGCGTGCCGCCCGGTCCGGCTGTGCTGCCGCGAGGCCCGGCCCTATCGGACATTTACCCTTATTCCGGGCGTGCCGTCGGACGCGCCAGATGATTGCGGACACTTACCCCACCAGTTTGGGGGGGGTAAGTGTCCGCAATCATTCGCGATCGCCTCCGGGGCCGCCGCGAGCCGCGGACGAGCAGGGCCGTGCCGTGGCAAATCGGGATATTTCCGGTATCCCGCACGGCGGCTGCGCCCGCGACATGGCGGAAGCGGCGGGGAACCCGCGAGCGGCGGACGCCTGGCGCCGGTGGCCGGAACCACCGGAAGGCGGGCACATGCGGCTAGTAGGGGCGAAGGTGAGGGATTGCACACGCGCCCCATCGGCCGCACCACGGAACTCAGGTACTGCGAGGGACGGCGGCGGGTAGCCTGAAAGGCAGAGTCCAAACCAATGCTAAGCACATCTTCGGAAGAGGGCGATGTCCGCCGTGTCTTCTGGGTCACCGCGGGGTAGCGCGGATATCCACGAAACCGCTAATTCCAGCCAGCCGACCGCGGAGGCCAGCCCTCCCCCGGGACACGACCAGGGCCCGGGCAGCCCGGCTGACTTCGGCGCCAACGAGTGGCTCGTGGAAGAGCTCTACCAGCGCTATCTCGCCGATCCTTCGTCGGTGGACCGGGCGTGGTGGAGCTTCTTCACCGACTACCAGCCCGCGCTGGGCAACGGCGCGCGCCCGCAGCCGGACACACAGTGGGTCCCGCAAACGCCCGCCGCTCCCCCCGCGGCGCCGCCCGCTGCGCCGCCGGCGCCCACTTCGGTAACCCCCACGGCTCAGGCGCCCCAGGCGCCACCCGCCGTGCCCGGTGCCGAGGTCAGCCGGCTGCGCGGCGCCGCGGCCCGCACGGTCGCGAACATGACGTCCAGCCTGGCCGTGCCGACCGCGACCAGCGTGCGCTCGGTGCCCGCCAAACTGCTGATCGACAACCGGATCGTCATCAACAACCACCTCAAGCGCGGCCGGGGTGGCAAGGTCAGCTTCACCCACCTGATCGCGTTCGCGATGGTGCAGGCGCTCAAGGCCATGCCGGAGATGAACCAGGCCTACACCGAAGACGAGGCCGGCAAGCCGGCGGTCGCCGCCCCCGAGCACATCAACCTCGGCCTCGCAATCGACATTCAGCACGCAGACGGCTCCCGCCAGCTCCTGGTGCCGAACATCAAGCAGGCGGAAACGCTCGACTTCCGCCAGTTCTGGACGGCATACCAGGACATCGTGCGGAAGGCACGGGCCGGCAAGCTCGCGGTGACCGACTTCCAGGCCACGACGATCTCGATCACCAACCCCGGCACGATCGGCACCGTCCATTCGGTGCCGCGGCTGATGCAGGGCCAGGGCTGCATCATCGGCGTCGGCGCGATGGAGTACCCGGCGGCGTTCCAGGGCGCGTCCGAGGAGACGCTGGCCCGGCTGGCGATCAGCAAGCAGGTCACGCTCACCTCGACGTACGACCACCGGATCATCCAGGGCGCCCAGTCCGGCGAGTTCCTCCAGCGCATCCACCAGCTGCTGCTCGGCGAAGGCGAAGGCGAGAACGCGACCTTCTATGACGAGATATTCGCGTCGCTCCGCATCCCGTACGAGCCGGTCCGCTGGACGACCGACTTCCCGGCCGGCCACGACGACGACGTCACCAGGTCCGCGCGCGTCCAGGAGATGATCCACGCCTACCGGGTGCGCGGCCACCTGATGGCGGACACCGACCCGCTGGAGTTCCATCAGCGCAAGCACCCCGACCTGGACATCAACCAGCACGGCCTGACGCTGTGGGACCTGGAGCGCGAGTTCCCGACCGGGGGCTTCGGCGCCCTCCCGGCGCGGGCCAAGCTGCGCGAGATCCTGGGCGTGCTCAGAGATTCCTACTGCCGGACCGTCGGCATCGAGTACATGCACATCCAGGACCCCGAAGAGCGTCGCTGGATACAGGCCCACGTCGAGATCCCGCACGCGAAGGCGGACCACGACGAGCAGCTGCGGATCCTCGAGCGGCTCAACGTCGCCGAGGCCTTCGAGATGTTCCTCCAGACCAAGTTCGTCGGGCAGCGGCGCTTCTCGCTGGAGGGCGCGGAGTCGCTGATCCCGCTGGTGGACGCCGTGCTGGCCGAGGCAGCCAGAGAGAACCTGGACGAGGCCGTCATCGGCATGGCGCACCGTGGCCGGCTCAACGTGCTGGCGAACATCGTCGGCAAGTCGTACGCCCAGATCTTCAAGGAGTTCGAGGGCAACCTCGACCCGAAGTCCATTCAGGGCTCCGGCGACGTCAAGTACCACCTCGGGGCGGAGGGCGTCTTCAAGGCGCCGGACGGCGCGCCGATCAAGACTTCCCTGGTGGCGAACCCGTCGCACCTGGAGGCGGTCGACCCGGTGCTGGAAGGCGTGGTACGCGCAAAGCAGGACGTGATCGACAAGGGCGAGCCGGGCTTCACCGTGCTGCCCGTGCTGATCCACGGCGACGCGGCGTTCGCCGGCCAGGGCGTGGTGGCCGAGACGCTGAACCTCAGCCTGCTGCGCGGGTACCGGACCGGCGGCACGGTGCACATCATCGTGAACAACCAGGTCGGGTTCACCACCGCGCCGCAGTACAGCCGGTCGAGCGTCTACGCGACCGACGTCGCGCGAATGATCCAGGCGCCGATCCTGCACGTCAACGGCGACGACCCGGAGGCGGTGGTGCGGGTCGGGCGGCTCGCGTTCGCCTACCGGCAGGAGTTCAAGAAGGACGTCGTCATCGACATGGTGTGCTACCGCAAGCGCGGGCACAACGAGACCGACAACCCGTCCTTCACCCAGCCGCTGATGTACGACATCATCGAGAACAAGCGGTCCACCAGGAAGGTGTACACCGAGGCGCTGATCGCGCGCGGCGACATCACGATGGAGGAGGCCGAAGCCGCGCTGCGGGACTACCAGCAGCACCTCGAGCGCGCGTTCACCGAGACCCGCGAGGCCGCCGAGCGGCCGCCCGAGCCCGGCACGGTGCTGAAGCCGGAGACCGAGGACCGCCCGGTCGACCACCAGAGCGTGCCGTCGGCGATCACGCTGGACACCCTGAAGTCGATCATCGACACGCAGGTCAGCCTGCCCGAGGGCTTCACCGTGCACCCCAGGCTGCAACCGCAGCTCGCCCGCCGTGCGTCGATGGTCGAGGAGAACGCGCTGGACTGGGCGACCGGTGAGCTGCTTGCGTTCGGCAGCCTGGTGATGGACGGGCACACGGTGCGGGTGGTGGGCCAGGACACCAGGCGCGGCACGTTCGGCCAGCGGCACGCGGTGCTCGTGGACCGCTACACGGGGACCGAGCACACGCCGCTCAAGCGGTTCGACTCGGGCGCGGCGAAGTTCTTCGTGCACGACTCGCTGCTGTCGGAGTACGCGGCGATGGGCTTCGAGTACGGATACTCGGTTGCCCGGCCGGATGCGCTGGTGTGCTGGGAAGCGCAGTTCGGCGACTTCGTCAACGGCGCGCAGATCATCGTCGACGAGTTCATCAGCTCGGGTGAGCAGAAGTGGGGCCAGCTGTCCGGCGTCGTGCTGCTGCTGCCGCACGGCTACGACGGCCAGGGCCCGGACCACTCGTCCGCGCGGCTGGAACGGTTCCTGTCGCTGTGCGCGCAGGACAACATGACGGTCGCGATGCCGACCACCCCGGCCAACTACTTCCACCTGCTGCGGTGGCAGACGCTGTCCGGGCGGCACAAGCCGCTGATCGTGTTCACCCCCAAGTCGATGCTGCGGCTCAAGGCGGCGACGTCCGGGGTGCCGGAGTTCACCTCGGGCTCGTTCCAGCCGCTGATCGCATCCTCGGCGCACACCGCGCCGGACACCGACGTGACCCGGCTCATCCTGTGCACCGGCAAGATCTACTACGACCTGGTCGCGCGGCAGAAGGCCGTCGGCGAGGCCGCCGCGAACGTGGCGATCGCCCGGCTGGAGCGGCTGTACCCGCTGCCGGTGGCGGAGCTGCGCGCCGAGCTGTCCCGGTACCCGGCCGCCACGTCGGTGACCTGGGTGCAGGAAGAGCCGGCCAACATGGGTGCCTGGCCGACCCTGGCGCTGAAGATGCGCAACCAGCTCGACCTGGCCCTCGACGTGATCTCGCTGCCGGCGTCGTCCGCGCCGGCCACCGGCTCGGCCGCCAAGCACGCCGGGACCCACAAGGGGATCATCGAGACGGCGCTGCCCGGCTTATGTACTTCACCGACCGGGGCATCGAGGAGCTCGAGGCCAGGCGCGGCGAGGAATCGGTCTCGCTCGCCTGGCTCGCCGAGCGCCTGCGCGATTTCGTCAACCTCAACCCGGAGTTCGAGGTCGCCGTGGACCGCCTGGCTGTGTTCCTCGCCCGCGACGACGAAGAAGACTTTTAACTCATAACGACCTCAGTGCTTCCCGTCCTGCCCGCCCCTCCCTCACTCCGCAAACCGGATATATGGTCGTATATCAGGCGTTTCGCCAGGCCGACCCGGTTATTGCGGACACTTACCCTCCCGGATCGGGGGGGTAAGTGTCCGCAATCTTTTTCGGAGCGCGGCTCGGAAACCAGGGCCTGCTTAACGAGCGCGCGACTCGGAGGCGGCGGACTCGCTCACTCTGGTCGCGATATGTCTTGACTTTTGGGAGTTGCGATATATCGTGGTGGGGGACAGGACATGCTGACGGAGGGATCGGGTATGGGGCAGTGGACGGTAGCGGGGCCCATGGGGCTGGCGTTCGACGAGGTCACGACCGTTAAGGTGCGGCTGATCGCCGGGTCGGTGGCGGTGCTGGCCACCGAGGGCACGCCGTCCCTCGACGTGCAGGAGGTCAAGGGTGACCCGATCCAGGTGACCTACGAGGACGGGGTGCTGACGATCTCGCACCCGAACCTGACCTGGGACGGGCTGCTGAAGTGGCTGCGGCCGCAGCGGCACTCGGCCGACCTCACCGTCCGGGTTCCCAAGACCTGCGTGACCCAGCTCGGCGTCGTCAGCGCGACGGCCGTGCTGTCCGGGGTCAGCGGGCGGTCCTCGGTGAAGAGCGTGTCCGGCGGGATCACGCTGGACGGACTATCCGGCGACGTGGATGCCAATACGGTCTCCGGTGTGGTTGAGGCGCAGGGCCTGAACGGCAAGCTCAACTTCAACACGGTCTCCGGCGACCTGACGGTGGCCGACGGATGGCTGGAGCGGCTGGATGCCAACTCGGTGAGCGGCGACGTCACCGCGGACATAGACCTGGATCCGCTCGGGGGCATCCACGTCACGACGGTATCCGGAGATGTGACCCTGCGCCTCGCGGCCGAGGCCGAGGCGGCGGTGAACCTGCACTCGATGTCCGGCGACGTGCGAAGCGAGTTCGAAAGCCTGCGGCGGTCCACAATGCCCGCCTCGCATAGCGTTAGCGGTAGCCTGGGCGGCGGGTCCGGACATGTGTCGGTCACGACGATGTCCGGGCGGGTGATGCTGCTCCGCCGCGCTCCGCGAGATACAGTGCCGGAGAGTGATGAGCAGATGGAAGGCGAGGCCAGTTGAGTCCGGTATTCCGACATGGCAGCCTCCGGCTGTACCTGCTCAAGCTGCTGGACGAGGAGCCCAGGCACGGCTATGAGGTAATCCGGCTGCTCCGCGACCGGTTCATGGGGGTGTATTCGCCCTCCCCCGGCACGATCTACCCTCGGCTCGCCCGGCTCGAGGAGGAGGGCCTGGTCACCCACGACGAAACCGATGGCCGCAAGGTCTATCGCATCACCGAGGCCGGCCGGGAGGAACTGCGCAGCCGCAGCGACGAGCTTGACGAGCTTGAGGAAGAGCTGTCCGCTTCGGTCAGCGACATCGTCGCCGAAGTGCGCGAAGACGTCCGGCAGACCGTCCGGAGCCTGCGCGAGGAGCTGACCTGGGCGGCACGGGAGTCGCGCCGGGCGCACCGCGAGATGGGCGCCTTCCACGACCTGGCGCAGGACGCCCGCGAAGAGGCCAGGGAGCAAGCCCGCCAGGCCAAGGAACAGGCCAAGGAAGACGCGAAGGAAGCGCGCGAGGAGGCTCGCGAGCGGACCAGGGACGCCAAGGAAAACACCAGGAACGAGGCCCGCGACGCCCGCGAGGAAGCCCGCGCCAGGGTACGGCAGGCCAGGGACGAGCTGCGTGACCAGGCCCGCCGGGCCAGGGACGAGCTGCTCGGATCCGACGCCGCCCGCCGGGTGCACGAGCACGCCCAGCGGCTCCGCGAGGAGGCGCAGCGCGCTCGCGACGAGGGCGCCTCGGCAGGATCCGGCGCGGGTACGCCCGTGGGCATGCGGTTCAGCGGTGAGCAGGGTTCCGACCAGGGCTGGCCGGGCTGGAGCGGCTGGCCTGGCCGGCGCGGCTGGGATGAATGGACCAGGCTGCGCGGGCGCGGCGCGGGCGGTAAGGGCGGCTGGACCGGCCCCGACATGGGCACGCTGCGCGACCTGGAACGGCTGGCCGTCCAGTTCAGCACCGAGCTTCGCAAGCTGGCGATGACGTCCTCCGCCGTCGGCGAGAACGTCATCGGCGATTTGCGGGTGATCCTGGAAGACGCGATGGACCGGATCAAGAGCGAGATCTTCCGCACCCGCGAGGAGCCGGAAGACGAGCCCAAGGACCCGGAGTAGCGAGGGACCTGCCGATTATTGCGGGCACTTAGCCTCCGGATCGGATCCTGCTGGCTTGTTCGGGGGCTTGCCCGGATCGCTGGGCGCCCGGTTGGTCGGCGGCAGGCTCGATGGGCCTCGGTTAACGTGGCGGATTTCCCCTTCGTGGTAACGGGACCCTTGGTTACGAGGGTCGATCCTCCACGAAGGGGTGATCGTCCACGTTGCTGGCGGGACTGCCGGTGCGCTCCTATCCCGGTAGCCGCACACTGCACTCCAGGCACAGGCAGCGCGCGGCCACGCCCGGCGGCCGGTGGGGCAAAACGG
>Ga0070741_10017773_pt1 | contig 11633 bp, 12 predicted proteins | sample Coa_R1_4_FD_66440 | JGI IMG/M metagenome (GOLD analysis project Ga0070741, IMG submission 66440) | Surface soil microbial communities from Centralia Pennsylvania, which are recovering from an underground coalmine fire - Coalmine... | ecosystem: Environmental > Terrestrial > Soil > Unclassified ...
CACTCTATTTCCACTGGATCTCTGGCAGCGCCTTTACGCCCGCAGTCTGCGCGGCCTCGGTTCGGAGGCCTTGGAGTATTCGGAGCGGGTGCGGGGCTACGAGCCGCTTTGTGAGGAGATCGCGAAGTATGTTACGCGATCCCGGGCCGTGAGCTGTTCCACCGACCAGGTCGTGGTGGTGAACGGGTCTCAACAGGCGCTCGACTTGTGCGCCCGTCTCCTCCTCGAGCCCGGCGATGAGGTGGCGCTGGAGAATCCCGGATACTCCGGGGCGAGCCGCATCTTCGCCGCTCACGGCGCCCGGTTGCGCCCGGTGCCGGTGGATCGCGAAGGACTGGTTTGCGAGCGCCTCGGCAAGGCCGCAAGGGTGATCTATGTCACCCCGGCCCATCAATTTCCAACAGGTGTCGCCCTGTCGCTGCGACGCAGGCTGGAGCTGCTGAATTGGGCGCGTGAGCACGGCGCGGCCATCATCGAAGATGACTACGACAGCGAATATCGCTACAGCGGGGCTCCGACACCCGCCTTGCAGGGTCTGGCGAGCGAAGTTCCGGTGATCTATTGCGGCACCTTCTCGAAGGTCATGTTTCCGGCCTTGCGGGTTGGCTACCTGATCGTCCCGAAAAACATGGTCGTGCCTTTCACGCGCGCGAAGTGGCTGAGTGATCGGCATGCGCCCATCCATCAGCAAGCCGCACTGTGCGACTTCATGAAAGAGGGACACCTCGAGCGCCACATACGCCGCATGCGGCGGATCTATGCATCGCGCCGTGACGCGTTGGTCGAGGCGTTGTATCGCCATTTCGGCGACGGAGCGTCCGTGTTGGGCGAGGCGGCCGGACTGCATGCGTACGTGCGCTTCAGTGATGACGTGAGCATCGGGGCACGTGCGCAACAAAACAAAGTGCAGCTACGCGAAGCCAGCCCGTACTATGTTGGGAAAGCGCCGCCGGCTGACTATCTCCTCGGATTTTCCATGTTGACCGAGCGCGCCCTGCAGGAGGCGGTGCGGCGACTTGCCGCTTGAGCCGTTTCCGGGTCATTCGCTGAAGGGCGCGGCGGCGATCTCCTGCTCAACGGTAGTCGTCCAAGCGGAGGGCACCTGCTCACGGCAGAGGCCTTCGAGCCAGGTGCCTCTCTGGGAAAGCGGCTTGCGTTTGCAATGGTTGACGGCGAGGGCGGTAAAACGCTGTTTGAATTTCAAGCGTGGAAAAGCGGTGACGATCTCGATGGTGCGCCTGGCCTCGATGCTGCCCGGATCGGGACCATCGACATCGCTGCCCGCGCCGATCGCCACCAACATCGCCTCGGGACCCTGGCGCCGGGTCAGCGCGAACCTGACATCATGGAGTACGATCGCACGCCACACGACATCCGCCTCCTGCGCGGAGAGGCCGTTCGCCAGTATCAAGTGCTCGGCCTGATCGGCGCCATCGATCTCGAACGAGCCCTTGGGGCTCGCGAATTCGCGCAGCAGCCCCAGGTCGTGGAGCGCGGCCGCCGCGAATGCCTTGTCCGCATCGTAGCTGCGCTGCTGAGCTTGCAGTGCGACCGCTCCGAAGAGGAACGTCCGCATGCAGTGATTGAACAGGTAATCAGGGCAGTGGCTGCGGGAGAATTGGGCCGCTTTCAGGGCGATGGCGGAGTGGGGCAGTTTGATGCCGGCGACTTCGGTTGGCAGCTCGCCCGCAGGTGCGGACCCGGGCGCTTCCGAGGCGACGACAGACGCCCATGCCGCACGTGAGGCGGTTGCCATCGCCGAAACGGCAAGTGCCGTGCGGAGCGCGTCCCGTCGAGTAGTGAGCATCTGCGGGGCCTGACGAAGCTGCGTGGGTGTGACCACCATTTACCGCAGTTGCCCGACATCGGCCCTCCAATAACAGCCATCCTCCAGGCAAAACGCGCCAAGGCAGCTCATGGAGCCAGCTCGCGGATTCTCGACTCGGGTCCGGGCCGCGCACGCTACTTCTCGTCCGCGATGCTCTCCGCGTGCGCCCGCACGGCCTCGAGGACAGCCGGTAGCTCCGTGCGCAATGAGTGACGCAACAAAATTCGCGGAATCCAGAAGCCCGGCTCGACGTGCAGCTCGTACTCGACAACGGTGGATTCGGGCATCTTCCCCAGGGCGTTGGACTCCGGCACTGGGTCGACCAACATCCAGTGGCCGTCCTCTTCCTTCAGATCCCCGCTGATCCGCTTGAAATCGATACGTTGCGGGGGTTTATAGTCCACGCGGATCACACAGGTGATTGCCGGCATGAACCAGGAATACTTCGCCTCATGCTCAATGAGGTCCCAGGAGCCATCCGGCGCGGATTGCACCCGATGGCATCGTTTCACGACTGGGATGAAACTGGCGGCGTGATCACAGTCGGTGAGCACGCTCCAGACAGTCTTCGGGCTCGCGTGGATTCTGACAGCGGCGTGCACCCGCATACGCGCCTCGTCGTCCTCGAACACGATCCGGACGGCCACCTGTCCTGCGTCAAGCTCCTGCTGCACCGTTTGTTCGTTCACCCAGGAGGGCTGCGATCCCCAGGTCGCAAGGGGCAGCAGGAGGCCCGCGATGGTGCAGACCTTAGCCCCTAGGCCCAGCAGATGCTGACGCCAATGGCCGCAACGGCCGCGCGCTTCGGTAAACTTGGCTCGCCAATGCATCGACATTCAAACGAACTGTCGTCGATGCAAGAAGAACGCCGGAACTTGGGGTTCGCGTACAGTGGGCGTGAGGGGTCGCGGTGCCCGATTTTCGCAAAGCTGTCTGAAGAACTGCAAAGGAACGCCGTCTAAGGCTACGATCCGTAACATCATTTGATTTGGCCAATAATGAGGGTGCAATGGCAACTAAGCTCGACAAGCAGCTCAAGCGCGAAATTGATGTGGACGGCAAGCCCTACATGCTTGCGATCACGCCCGAAGGCCTGAAGCTCACCGAAAAAGGCAAGCGCAAAGGCCAGGAGCTCTCCTGGAAAAATCTCCTTGCCGGTCAGGCCGCGCAGGCCACCGTGCTCAATGCCGCAACCGAAGAGGCGAGCGAGGCCGAGTAAGCGTCACCTCGTACGGCGCCACCCAAATGGAAGCTCGTTTGTAGGTGGCCCGCGGGGAGCGTTCCGGTTCTCTCACCTGACTGATGCGGCGGCGGAAGGCGACAAGGCGCCCACGCCGCCGAATGAGTCGCTCGAGGTTACGCCGGCGAGATCGAATAAGTAAATGCTTATATGTAAAACCAACGTTCTGTTGGATTTCGCGCTCCGCGCGGGGCCAATCCTTGGCGGGGGTTCCAGTGGTTCCTTACGAAATCCCTGCCGCGGCCAGCCGCGGCGCACTCGAGCTTACGCGGCCCGGCCCTATGCGGCCGGGTCCGTTCCACTGCTCACCACTGGTCCCCCTACCCACATCCTTGCGACGAAATCCTTGGCTGGCTTTTCGGTCCTGCCTCAACACCGCCATGTTAGAAACGAAGCGGGACCGCGGGCCATCGGACCAAAGACCGTTCCCCGGTGACTCGGGTCACAGTTCGATCGTGTGAGCGCGCGGTTGTAGGATGTATGTCATGAACGCGCGCGCGCTCGTCGAAAAATTGTCGTTGTTGCCCCACCCCGAAGGTGGTTGGTATCGGGAGATCTATCGCTCACCTGAGCGCGTGCAAACTCGACGGGGCCTGCGCTCCGCTGTGACAACCATTCATTACCTTCTCGAGCGCGAGCAGCTCAGTCGCTGGCATGCCGTGGAGGCCGACGAGATATGGCACTTCTATGGCGGCGCGCCGTTGGAGCTGATCGGCTACGATCCCGCGACCCGCCGTCTCGAGCGTCACGTGTTGGGTGACGTCCGCGAGGGTAATGAGACGGTTGCGGTGATTCCCGCCCGCCTCTGGCAGGCGGCGCGCAGCCTCGGGGAATACTCGCTCGTGGGCTGTACTGTCGGTCCGGGGTTTGAGTTCGAGGATTTCCGGTTTGTAGCCGCGCTTTCCGGGCACGAAACTCACTTCACGGGCGAGCTGGCCCGGTACGGCAATCTTCTTTGAGCGCGCCGGGTCGAGCTCCCCAAGCGCCAAAGCCAGTTCGGAGCGATTGGAGCGACCCGCGCCCGAGGCGGGCACTGCCTACTCGGTGCCCCGGTGCGTTCTCGTTTAGAATCAGGACGACCTGCCTGCCCGGAATCTCCAGATGACCCAGCCGTCCTCCGATCGTGAAAGTCTTCAGGCCCTGCTTGCCAGGGTTCACGAGCGGCTGAGCGAGGCTGGATCCGTGGATCCGGAGTCGCGCGAGCTGCTGGGCCAGGTGATGGGCGACATCGAGCGTGCGCTGCAGGGCGGGCGCGCTGCACCGGCTCCCGGGAGTCGCAATGTCCCGGTCGCCGCTGCGGCAGCCAAAGCCCACACGCCGCGGCTGGAAGCGCTCGCCGTGCAGTTCGAAGCGGACCACCCGGCGCTGGCCGATGGCCTGCGCAGCTTGGCTGATTTGTTGGGCAAAGCCGGAATCTGACGCCAGCGTATACCGGGCGGCTTGCGAGCTCGCACGGCCCCAGTGTTGCGGGCCGAACCGCCGCGCCAAACAAGAAGGCCCGGCGCTATCGGCTGCCGGGCCTCCAAATCAACATACGCCGCTAGCAGCGCGGACGCTATCAGTCATCCATCAGGAAGCTGCGCAGCTGCTCGCTACGGCTCGGATGACGCAGCTTGCGTAACGCCTTCGCCTCGATCTGGCGGATGCGCTCGCGCGTGACGTCGAACTGCTTGCCGACCTCCTCGAGGGTGTGATCGGTGTTCATGTCGATGCCGAATCGCATGCGCAGAACCTTCGCCTCGCGCGGTGTGAGTTGCGCAAGTACCGAGTGGGTCGTCTCTCGCAGAGACTCCATCGTCGCCTGGTCGATCGGCGAGGCGACCGAGGTGTCCTCGATGAAATCGCCAAGATGCGAGTCCTCATCGTCACCGATCGGTGTTTCCATGGAGATCGGCTCTTTCGCGATCTTGAGGACCTTGCGGACCTTGTCCTCCGGCATCTCCATCCGCACCGCCAGCTCTTCCGGCGTGGGCTCACGGCCCATCTCCTGCAGCATCTGGCGCGAGATGCGGTTGAGCTTGTTGATCGTCTCGATCATGTGCACCGGAATACGGATCGTGCGCGCCTGGTCGGCGATCGAACGCGTGATCGCCTGGCGAATCCACCAGGTCGCGTAGGTGCTGAACTTGTAGCCGCGGCGGTATTCGAACTTGTCCACCGCCTTCATCAGGCCGATGTTGCCTTCCTGGATGAGATCCAGGAACTGCAGGCCGCGGTTGGTGTACTTCTTCGCGATCGAGATCACCAGGCGCAGGTTCGCCTCCACCATCTCTTTCTTCGCCCGGCGCGCCTTCGCTTCGCCGATCGAGACTTCGCGATTGACCTCCTTCAGGTCGTTGATGGTGAGGTGATAGAGGCCCTCGAGAATCTCGAGCTTCTTCTGCCGCCGCTCGATCTCATCCTTGAACTTCGCCAAGGGCGCGGAGTATTTCTTGCCGCTCTTGACGTGTTTCTGCAGCCAACGCGGATTGGTCTCGTTCTTGGGGAAAGAGGCGATGAAATCCTTGCGCGGCATGCCCGCATCGCGCACGGCGATGACCATGATCTCCTTCTCGAGCTGACGCACCTCGGAAATGTGGGTGCGCAAGTTGAGAATGAGCGCATCGAACATGCGTGGCGCGAGCTTCAGCTCCATGAACTCGTCGGCGAGCTTGGCTCGCAGCTTGAGGACCTTCGGGTCCTTCGCACCGGACTTCTCGATGCCCTGGAGGACGCTCGCGTAGCCCCTTGCGATGGAAGCGAAGCGGTTGGCCGCTTCCTCCGGATCCGGGCCGGTGTCGATCGCCTCTTCCTCGCTACCTTCGCCGCTCTCGTCGCCTTCCTCCTCGTCGTCGTCGCTACCCTCGTCGTCCACGAGCTCCAGCTTCGTGGGATTCTGCGGCTGCGCGATGACGTCAGGCGCATTCGGATCGATGAAGCCCACGATCACGTCGACCAGGCGCGCCTGTCCCGCTTTCACGGGCTCATACGCCCGGGCCAGGAAATCGTAAGTCGCGGGATACATCGCGAGAGCGCGGCGCACCGCATCGAGTCCTTCCTCGATGCGTTTGGCGATGCGGATCTCGCCTTCGCGCGTGAGCAGCTCCACCGTCCCCATCTCGCGCATGTACATGCGGACGGGATCGGTCGTGCGGCCGAGCTCGGCATCGAGCGCGGCCAGTGCCGCCGCGGCTTCCTCGATCGCCTCCTCGTCGGCCGGAGCAGAGGGCTCGCTCTGCAACAACGACTCGGTATCCGGTGCTTTCTCGTACACCGGGATGCCCATGTCGTTGATGGTGTTGACAATGTCCTCGATCTGCTCCGGATCGACGATCTCGGAGGGGAGGTGATCGTTCACCTGGGAGTAGGTGAGATAACCCTGCTCCTTGCCACGGGCAATGAGCAGCTTGAGCTGTGATTGGCGATCTTCAGGCATTACAGGAACACGACGCTCGATACCCAGAGGTTTCTTTTCGGCAACGGTTTTTTCGGTCTTCTCGATAGCACTCTTCGCGCCATCGTTCTTCGCATCGACGGCCGGAACGGGCTTGGCCTCCGGCGGATGCGCGGTTTCAACGGGGGTCTTGGCTTCGACGGGCTTGGCATGGGGCGCATCGCCCCCGCCCTTCTTGGGTGCGGGCGCGGCAGTGGCTTTCGCCCGAGTCACGGACGCAACCGCCGCGGTCTTCTCAGCAGCCACGGTCTTGACCGGCTTGCTGGCTTGCGCGGAGGGCGTGCGTTTCTTGGCAGCGGCAGGAGCGGGCTTGTGCTTACGTGTCGTCATGATTAGGGGAGGCGGCGATGGGCTTGCGTTTCCCCTATGTGCTGACCGGAAAGGGCCAACTCAAGGGGCGCCAAAGCAAAGCGGGCAATTGTATTTGACAAATAGGTAAACGCCAAATTCAGGTTACTACGGTTGTGCTCACGGTACGGTCCCTGAGGGGCTCCTCCAGCCAGCCCCGCGGCTAGTGGCGGGGTCGGGCAAAATGGCCGACCAGAGGGGCCGTGCGCGCGCCTCGGTCTGGCCTGTTGCCTGGGCGCTCGAGCAAAACCGCCGAGACGGGCCATCGGCGCGCCTCTCGGTCCCGGGCCCTGCTGCCTTGGCGCTTCCGGGGCAAAACGGCCCAGAGGGCCACCCGCGCACCCCTCGATCCGACCGGTGACGCAGCCACTCAGGTCGAGAACGTCGGCTGGGACGGACTGGCCGGCGCTCCGGGGAGGCGCGCTGCGTCTCATCCTCTCGCCCTCTGGAGCACAAGCTCCTGAAATTCCTTCAATTCTTCAGGCTCCAGGCGCATTCGACGACTTTTCTCTTCCAAGGCTTCCAGGCGGCGTGAGGCAACCGTAGCCGCCAGCTTTGCCAGAGCGCCACGCAATTCCCCAGCCGCTCCGACCTCGTCGGTGATGATCTCCTCGCGCTGCAATAGCTTTTGCAACACGTCTCCACCAGGCTTGTCGGCCCACCGTTGGATAACCTGAGCTGGAATTTGCAGCGGATGTTCCCGGAGGTCGTCCAAAAGCTCCCGGAGCAGCTCGATGCCGGGCTCCTCACAGCTCTCCAGCGCGAGCCGCTCTTCCTTGGATACCTGCTGCGCGATGGCCGGAAATCTCACCAGCCGGACGACCGCCTGACGAACCAGGCTACCGCGACCGGCACTCGCACGGGTGCGCCCCGCTTCCTTCGTTCGAACCGCGGACGCTGGCGCGGGCGCTTCCACACCCGCGCGGGAGGGTGGCACCCCGGCCGCGCTCCAAAGCTCCTGGAGCCTCTGCGGCGCGATGCCGATCACTCCGGCAACTCGCGTGAGCAAAAGTTCTCGGTACACCCCTTCCGGCAACTTCGAGACGAGCGGACGAGCGAGCTCGGCGAACCGGGCCCGCCCGTCGGCGTGGCTCAGGTCGGCTTGCTCCGAGAGCTCGCGTACCAGGTACTCCGACAGCGGTAGCGTGGTGGTCTCGAGGCGCTTCTCGAACGCCTCTCGTCCTTCCTCGCCGACCAGGGTGTCAGGATCGTGTCCCTCCGGCAGAAAGAGGAAACGGATCTCGCGCCCCTCGCGTGCCTCCGGCAATCCGTGTTGTAGAGCGCGCCACGCCGCCGCGCGGCCTGCCCTGTCTCCATCAAACGCGAATACAACCTCGTTCACCAGGCGGAAGATCCGCTTGAAGTGCTCGGGGGTCGTCGCGGTGCCGAGCGTAGCTACCGCGTAGGTAATCCCCGATTGATGCAGGCGTACCGCGTCCATGTAGCCTTCGACGATCAGGAGGCGCTTGAGGTTGGAACGCGCCCGTCGTGTTTCATACAGCCCGTAGAGCTCGCGACCCTTGTGGAAGAGGGGGGTTTCGGGCGAGTTGAGATATTTCGGCTCTCCTTGCTCGATGATCCGGCCGCCGAAGGCAATCACCCGGCCGCGGGCATCGCGGATCGGAAACATGATGCGGTCGCGGAAGCGATCGTAATGGTGCTCCCCGTCGCGAATCTGTCCCCGCTCGCGCTCGATGATCAAGCCCAACTCGGCCAGCGAGCGGCGCTCGCCGTCGGTGGCGCCAAAACGCTTCAACACCTCGTTCCAGGAGTTCGGGGCGTAACCGATCCCGAAGTGCTCGAGGGTTGCGCGCTCGAGCCCCCGCCGCTCGAGGTACTGGCGGGCCTTGGGCTCACGCGCGAGCGCCTCGGCGTAAAAGCCCGCGACTTTCGCCATGAGGTCGTAGAGGGACTCTTCGGCTCGTTTGGCCTGGGGATTGGCGCCGCCCTCATGCGGAACTTCCAATCCGAGTCGCTGCGCGAGCTCCTCGACCGCCTCCGGAAACGACATCCGGTCGTGCTCCATCAGGAACCGCAGCACTGTGCCGTGTGCCCCACAGCCGAAGCAGTGATAGAACTGCTTCTCGGGACTGACCCAGAAAGAAGGCGTCTTCTCGCCATGGAAGGGGCAGCAGGCCTTGTATTCGCGGCCGGCCTTCTTCAGCGGCACCCGCAAGCCGATCACCTCGACAATGTCGGCGCGAGCGATCAACTCATCAATGAAGCTTTGAGGGATGAGTCCCATGGGCCTTTGTGAAACTTACCACGCGCATAGGAGCCTGTCTGAGTAATGATCGGGCTACTGCGGCCGCCCCTCAACGGCGCGAACATCGGCCGCCGCTGCAGAGGCGGGCATCGTTATCCACCGACGCGCTCAGCGACGCAAAATCAACACCGCCACCAGGCAGGCGAGCAAGAAAGCTCCAAAGCCGCCCATGATCATCAGCCGCAGTCGCTTGCGGCGAAACGTCCCCAGTTCGGCGGGCCGAATGAAACAGCGTGTCCTTTGGATCTCGAGCACGCCTGCCGACGCCAGGGAGTGGGCGGCGTCGCGCTCGTCCTCGGTCAGTTCATCCAGGTCGATGCTACGCGCGCCATCCAGCGCCCCACGCTTGCGCAACTTCCGCAGCAGACGCCGCTCGCGCTCGAGCTTACGAGTGACTGTCAGGCAGGCGAGCGCGATAGCAATCAACGCCGCTGCCGAAACCAGGCCCTTGCCGGGCAATCAAGTCAGCTTCTGTTTGATCCGGGCGCTGACCGCGCCCATGTCGGCTTTGCCTTGGGCCTTGGCTTTGACGACGCCCATGACTTTGCCCATGTCCTTGATCGATGCGGCCCCTGTCGAGGCAATGGCTTCGGCGATGAGGGCGTCGATCTCCGCCTCGCTCATCTGCGCCGGGAGGTAAGCCTGCAGGACCTCCAGCTCGGAGCGTTCTTTCGCGACGAGGTCCGAGCGTCCGCCGGTTTCAAACTGCGCGATCGATTCCTTGCGCTGCTTGATCATTTTCTCGAGCACAGACAACACCTGCGTGTCATCCAGGGTGATGCGCTCATCCACTTCCCGCTGCTTGATCCCGGAGAGGATCAGGCGGATGGTGCCCAGGCGCTCTTTCTCACCGGCTCGCATCGCGGCCTTCATGTCGTCCGTGATGCGGTCCTTGAGAGGCATGGTCGGGCTTTCAGCCAACTTACCGGGGCGCCCGCATGACGTCGCGCGAGAGGCGCTTCATGTGGCGCTTGACCGCCGCGGCCTTCTTCCGTTTCCGCTCCTGGGTGGGCTTCTCGTAGAATTCGCGCCGGCGCAGCTCGGTGAGAATCCCGGCCTTCTCGCAAGCGCGTTTGAAACGCCGCAAGGCGGCATCGAAATACTCGTTCTCGCGAACACGAACGCTCGGCATCGAAACCTCAACTACTTGATCCGGAAGGGAATATTCCCGCGCCCAGCAGGGCCCATGGGGACGGGGGCGCAGGATTCTACGGCTACATGCGAATTCTGGCAATTGAATCCTCTTGCGACGAGAGCGCCGCGGCCGTTCTGGACTCGGACCGGGGGCTGTTGGCTCACGAGATTTTCAGTCAAATCGAGCTTCACAGGGTTTACGGCGGGGTCGTGCCCGAGCTCGCCTCTCGGGACCACGTTCGGAAGCTGCTGCCCTTGGTCGAGAGTGTCCTGGCGAAAGCGGCTGCGACTCCGGTGGTCCGCGGGAGCCATCGGGCGCAAGGGGAGGCCCCTCCCGTGGGGCACGGCGGCGATCCGGCGGGAGCGGAGGGCAGCCCTGCGCCGCGCGGCGGTCGGGCGCCTGCGGACGGCCGTTTCATGGTTCGCGGCGGCGGCCTGACGCAAGCGGAGGACAATGCTGCGCGCCAGGGCGTCGGTCGGGCGCCTGCGGACGCCACTCCCATCGTCCGCGGCGGCGGCCTGGTACGAGCGTCCTCGTCAGGTGGGCGCGCTGCGCCCGGATATGTGGACGGCGTTGCCTACACGGCCGGCCCGGGCCTGATCGGCGCTTTGCTTACCGGGGCCTCGCTCGCCCGAAGCCTCGCGTATGCATGGGGGGTGCCGGCGATCGGCGTGCACCACCTCGAGGGGCATTTACTGGCTCCCCTGCTCGAGCCCGACCCGCCCCCGTTTCCTCACGTTGCCCTGCTCGTATCCGGCGGCCACACGATGCTCATCCATGTGCGCGGGATCGGCAGCTACGAGCTCCTGGGTGAGACTCGCGATGACGCCGCGGGAGAAGCATTCGACAAGACAGCCAAACTGCTGGGTTTACCCTATCCCGGTGGGCCTGAGCTGGCGCGGCTGGCGGAGCGGGGTCGGCTTGGAGCGTTCGCCTTCCCGCGCCCGATGCTCGACCGGCCGGGCCTGGAGTTCAGCTTTTCAGGCCTGAAGACCGCCGTGATGCATGCCCTTCGTGGACGCGAGATGACGGACGCTTTGCGCGCCGACGTCGCGGCCGGCGTGCAGCTATCGATTGTGGAGACGCTCACCGCGAAAGCGTTGCTCGCACTGGAGGAGACTGGACTCGACACTCTTGTTGTCTCCGGAGGAGTCAGTGCGAATCGCAGTTTGCGCGAGCGTCTCGCGGAAGCCACGCGGCGCCGTGGCGCTCGCGTGTACTATCCCCGCATCGAGTTTTGCACTGACAATGCCGCCATGATCGCGGTCGCCGGGCTTGCGCGGCTCGAGGCCGGTCAGCACGGCGGCCTCGCCATCGAGGCCCGGGCGCGTTGGGCGCTGGAAACTTTGCAGCCCGTGGCAACATAGTCGTGAGGTCGATGAA
>Ga0070741_10017774_pt1 | contig 11632 bp, 11 predicted proteins | sample Coa_R1_4_FD_66440 | JGI IMG/M metagenome (GOLD analysis project Ga0070741, IMG submission 66440) | Surface soil microbial communities from Centralia Pennsylvania, which are recovering from an underground coalmine fire - Coalmine... | ecosystem: Environmental > Terrestrial > Soil > Unclassified ...
TGGTTGCCGCCGCCCGTGCATTCGGCGCCCGCGAGCCCGATGAAAGCGTGCGCAATCCCGATTGGCTGGCCGAGCGTCTTCTCGGCCCCGAGGAACTCGACCTCATCCGCGAGCACCCGATTGCCCCCGCTCTTCAACAGGATTACCGGTACGCCCGCCAGAACCCTGTGGTCGCCGGCCTGTCCAACTTCATGCTGGTCCGCACGCGGTTTATCGACGATCGTCTGCAGGCCGCGATTCGCAATGGCGTGACGCAGTTCGTCATCCTCGGAGCCGGATTCGACACCCGCCCCTATCGGTTCGCCGGCCTCCTCCAGAACGTTAAGACCTTCGAGGTCGATCACCATGCTACTCAGGAAACCAAGAAACGGCGCCTGAGCCAGGCGCTGGGTGACCTCCCCGCCAACGTATGCTTTGTCGAAACGGATTTCCGCCGCGACCCTCTCGCGGATGTGCTGCGCGCAGCCGGTTATGAGCCGGCCGAGAAAACCTTCTTCCTGTGGGAGGGCGTCGCCATGTACCTGAGCGAGGGAGCCGTTCGCGAGACCTTGCGAACGATTGCCGAATCGGCTCCTGGAAGTTCGCTCGTCCTCGACTACGCCTGCCACGCGACGATCGACGTCCTGCAAAAATTCCCCCACCTCAGCCAGCACCGGCATACTACTGATTGGGGCGAACCTTGGACCTTTGGCGTTCCCGATACTCGCGAGCGTGAATTCTTCGGTGAGTGCGGTCTGGAGCTACGCGAGGCCATCAGCCTGATTCGCGGCGACCGCCTCAAGCGTTACCTGACCCGCGCCGATGGCACGCGTCTCGGTCGGGGCCGATGGGGCCGCCGCCGCAACGAATCGACGCAGCTCAGCCGCGCCCGGCGTAACCTCTCCCGCGCTTCATCGATTGGAAATGTTTTCCGGATGCTCTGGATGGCCGTCACCCGCCGCACGAAGTGGTACGCGCTCGCGGAGCTGGTTGTCCCCGCCACGCATTCGTCTGGTCCGCCTGTTCACTCATCCGGTGAACTTCTGAAGAGCGGGTCTAAATAGCCTAATCGTGTGGGGGCAACCCTCATGCTGCGCAGTTCCGGAGTAGACCACAGGTAACAGTTGTTGCGAGACTCGACAATTGTCGGCGGATCGCAAAAAAACTCCGTCATACCCTTGACAACGTCGCACGGCGTTGATATAAATTCACCCCAATGGAGGTGACGGGGTCATGCGTGTATTTACTGTCCTCACACTAACTTTGTTACTTGCCTGCGTCGGGGCGCTGGCACAGACAGCTCAAATCAACGGCACAATTCGGGATGCGAGCGGGCTTGCGATTCCCGGAGCCGCGGTCAAAGCGACACAAACGGCAACGGGCGTGGTCCGAAATACAGTCAGCGGAGCCGACGGCAGTTACGTCCTTCCCAATCTTCCGATCGGGCCGTATCTGGTCGAGGTCACCAAGGAGGGATTCAGTAAGTACGCGCAGACCGGTATCGTCCTGCAAGTCGATACCAATCCGACTGTGGATGTGAGTATGCGCGTCGGAGCTGTCAGTGAGCAAGTGACCGTCGAGGCCGGAGCGGCCCAGGTCGAAACGCGGACGACCAGCGTGGGCCAGGTGATCGATACACAGCGCGTTCTCGAAATGCCTCTTAACGGCCGCGAAGTCCACGAGTTGATCTTCCTGGCTGGCATGGCGAACTATCCTGGCGCGGCCTCGTTGAATACGGTTCGCAATTATCCGACGGTCGTGGTTTCGGTCGCCGGCGGCTTGCCGGACTCCGTATCTTACTCGCTGGATGGCGTCATCCATCAGGATCCCTACAATAATCTGAGCCTGCCTTTGCCGTTTCCGGACGCGCTGGGCGAGTTTAAGGTGGAAACCAGTGCCATCCCCGCGCAGTACGGATATCACTCGACTGCCGCAGTAAATGCTGTGACCAAGAACGGCACGAACCAGTTCCACGGCGATCTCTTCGAATTTCTCCGGAACCGGGATCTCAACGCGAACGACTACTTCAATAACGCGATTGGAAAGCCGCGCGACACCATCAAACGCAACCAGTTCGGAGGAACCATTGGCGGGCCGATCCGCAAGGACAAGCTGTTCTTCTTCGGCGGCTATCAGAGAACTTCGCTAAGGTCAGACGGAACTCAGGCGACCGCATTTATTCCGACTCCGGCGATGGCAAGCGGCAACTTCAGCTCGATCTCCACGGGGCTGAAAGATCCCACTGGCGTGGGCTTCGCGAATAACCAGATACCGGCTTCGCAACTCAGCCCGGTCGCCCTAAATATTCTCAAAACCTTGCCGCCAACCACGAATGCTGCCGGTCAGACCTCGTTCGGCCTGGTTGCCGATCAGGACGAGGACCTGTATGTAGGCAGGGTCGACTACACGATCAGCGCCAAGAATTCCATGTATGGCCGCTTCAATACCGCGAAGCTGAATACAGGGTCGACGTTTGACGGAAAAAATCCCCTTTCGATCAGCAACTACGGTTACAAAGACCTGGATTATGGCATCGTTCTGGGCGAGACGTATGTGATCAGCCCCAATCTGGTCAGTTCCACGCGAATCGGGGCGAGCCGGACTAATATCGTAAAAGTCTCGGATAATTACCAGTCCTGGTCGGCCCTGGGCGCGAATGCGTCGCCTCTGGCCGGTAATATCATCGCCGTCTCGGCGCCTGGCGCATTTGCGATCGGCGGGGGCGCGGCTTCTCCGGGCCAGTCCCATAACGGTCCCCTGTGGTCCGTCTACGAGGATATGAACTGGATTAAGGGTTCGCACACGATCGGATTTGGCGGCAGCATCTACCACCAGCAGCTCAACTATTGGTCGGGCGTAAATGCGGTGGGCACGGCGAATTTCGATGGCTCCATCTCAGGCAATATTCTGGCCGATTTCATGCTGGGACGCGTATCCTCGTTCGCTCAGGGCACTATCTACGGCTTCTACAGCCGCCAGTTCTATCAGGCGCTCTACATCCAGGATTCCTGGAAGATCACACCGCGCCTCACGATGAACTACGGCGTGAGATGGGAACCGTACACATCGGTATACCAAAAGTTCCCGGGGCAGGATGCGCACTTTGACCCGGCTTTGTTCGCTGCCGGAGTCCATAGCACTGTCTATCAGAACGCCCCCGCGGGCATGGTCTTTTCGGGTGATAAACAGTATAGCTGCGGCGACAGTTTCAACTGCAATAAGTGGGCTAAGTTTTTCCCACGGGTTGGGCTGGCTTGGGATCCGAAGGGCGACGGCAAGATGACCATTCGCGCGGCCTACGGAATGTTCGGTGACCGCATGAGCATGCTCTCGTTGAGCCAGGAGCAGTTTGGGTCGCCCTTCGGCAACCTGGTCAGCGCAGCCGGCGGCACTCTGACCAACCCTTGGGCAAACTATGGCGGCCTGCCTGGAGTCACCGGGCCCGGACAGAACCCGTTACCCACTCTCGCCACGCTCCAAGGCTTGGGGCATTCTGCGGCCAATATTCCATTCCCGACATTCGGAACCTATGTCACGTCGCCCTTGACCGATTTCCACCCGATGTATGTAAACCAGTGGAACCTGAGCATTCAACGCCAGATTGGGCAGAACTGGCTGCTGACGGCGAATTATCTCGGCACCAACACGGTCCACTTGCCGAGCGGCGAAAACATCAATTCATCACAGCTGGTGCCCAATACGGCTGGTTCACCCCTGGGAACATGTCCTACCGGAGTTACGGTGGGCTGCAACTCCACAACCAACCAAAACCAGCGCCGTGTCTTGTTCCTCCAGGACCCCAACCAGGGAAAATATTATGCGGGTGTGGGCCAACTGGATGATGGCGGCACGGCCAGTTATGAGGGTGTGTATTTCTCGGCCCAAAAACGGTTCAGCCAGGGCGTGACCCTTCTCGCCAATTACACCTGGTCGCACTGCATCAGCGATCCGTGGAACCAGAATCCCACGGGCGCCGGCGTAGCCATTCCAAATGCGCGAAGACAATGGCGCTCCAACTGCGTGGGCACCGACATGCGGCAGATCTTCAGCTTAAACATGGTCGCCAGGACGCCGAAATTTGCCAGCCGTGCCGCGCGCATTCTGGCCAGCGACTGGCAGGTCGCGCCGATCCTGCAAGTCAAATCCGCCCAGTTCTTCTCGGTACTAGCTGGGCCCGACCGTGCCTTGAGCACCGTGCCTGGTCAGCCTGCTCAGTTGTTGAGCAATAACCCTTATCCTGCTCACCAGTCCGTGGACCAATGGATCGACCCGGCCGCATTCGGCCAACCTGCCTTAGGCACCTACGGCAACCTGGGTCTGAACAATATGAAGGGCCCGGGAGTCTTTCAACTGAATATGGCCCTCTCGCGGGACTTCTCCATCGCCGAACACAAAACGCTTCAGGTGCGAGCGGAGGCATTCAATCTTCCCAATCACTTAAACCCGTTTACGCCGGGCATCACCGCGATCAATACAACTCTGTTCGGCGGCCAAGTCAACGTGAGTGCCCCGAATTACTGGAAAATCACCAGTGATATCAGCGGCAATAACGGCCAGCAGATCGGCGATTACCGCATCGTCCAGTTCGCGATGAAGTTCGTCTTCTGACAGTGGGGCGGCCGGCCGCCGGGCCGGCCCTGCCGGTTTCTTGAGACCTTGAACCCACCCACGAGGTGCGAGCCTGGGGGGCGCGCGCGGACCGGGGGTCAACCCCATTATTTCCGCAGGGCCCCGCAGTCCGAAAACTAAAGTTCGAACGCATTCCCTAGAAAAATTCTCGCGGAGCTGTCGAATCTACGAATCCTCGTTCGTCTTACCAGTGACGGAATATGACGATCGTCACTTCGGTATCAGACAGTCGCGCCGGCATCTGCACCATCGCTGCAAAATCCGCCGTCGATCACTTGCATTACGCAAGTAATAATGATAAATCTGGCGGTGTGGCCCGAAAGTCGAACTCCGCACGCCGCTCTGGCTGTCCGGTCAGCATCTCCCTGGAACTATTGGGGGATCGCTGGTCGCTCCTGATCATCCGAGATCTCATGGTGCGGGGCTTGCGGACGTTCAAGGAGTTCCAGCAGTCGGGTGAAGGCATCGCCACAAACATTCTCGCCGACCGTCTCACGAGGCTTAAGGCTGTCGGCATCATCAGCGCGGAAACCGCGGAGACGGATGCGCGCCGGGTGAATTATCGGCTTACTGAGAAAGGCATCGATCTGGCGCCGCTGTTGTTGGAGTTGCTGTTGTGGGGGGCGCAGCACGAAGAAACGGCGGCGCCTGAAGTCGCAATCCGGAATATTATCCGGAATCGGGACGTCTTCTTGGCGGAAACCCGGCGTCGCTGGCAGCAGCACGATCCCACACCGCTGTTGCCCAAGTTCCCGGACAAAAAATCGAAGAGGAGCAAGGAATGAGCAAAGTAAGAGTTCTGGTCGGCACACGCAAGGGCGCATTCGTCCTGACCGCCGATGGTAAACGCGAGAAGTGGGACGTCAGCGGCCCGCACTTCCCCGGGTGGGAAATGTACCACCTCAAAGGATCGCCGGCCGACCCGAATCGGCTCTATGCTTCCCAATCCAGCGGTTGGTTCGGGCAGTTGCTGCAGCGCTCCAATGACGGCGGCAAAACGTGGGAGCCGGTCGATAACAAGTTTGTTTACGACGGCACGACCGGCACGCACCAGTGGTACGATGGCACGCCGCATCCCTGGGAATTCAAGCGCGTCTGGCACTTAGAGCCTTCGCTCACCGATCCCGAAACCGTCTATGCCGGAGTGGAGGACGCGGCAATGTTCCGCACAACCAATGGTGGCAAATCGTGGCAGGAACTCCCGGGACTCCGCAACCACAGCACCGGCAATCGATGGCAGCCCGGCGCCGGGGGGTTGTGTCTTCACACAATCCTTCTCGATCCGAAAAACTCCAGCCGCATCTTCATCGCCATCTCCGCCGCGGGCGCCTTCCGCACCGACGACGGCGGCCAGACCTGGAAGCCCATTAACAAGGGTTTGCGCTCCAACTTCCTTCCGGACCAGGATGCCGAGATCGGCCACTGCGTACACCGCATCGCCATGCACCGCTCGCGTCCCGACGTGCTGTTTATGCAGAAGCACTGGGACGTAATGCGCAGCGACAATGCGGGCGATTCCTGGCAAAACGTGAACGGGAATTTGCCAAGCGACCACGTCAGCTATCCCCAGAAAGACGGGACCACAAAGGAAGCGGACTTGAAGGGTTTCGGATTCGTGATCGATGTGAACACGCAGGAGCCGGAGACGATTTACGTCGTCCCGATCAAGAGCGACTCGCAGCACTTTCCTCACGATGGCGCTCTGCGCGTCTTCCGCAGCCGCACCGGAGGCAACGAATGGGAGCCGCTCACTAAAGGCCTCCCGCAGAGCAATTGCTATGTCAACGTATTGCGCGACGCCATGGCCGTCGACTCACTCGATAAGTGCGGTGTTTATTTCGGCACGACGGGTGGACAAATCTACGCATCGGCCGATGCCGGCGACAGCTGGAAAGCCGTCGTACACGATCTCCCCCCCGTGCTCTCGGTGGAGGTCCAGACATTGTCATGATTCGGGTTTGGCTTCCGGCGCATCTGCGAACGCTGGCGCGGACTGAAGCCGAGATTCAAGTCGAAGTACCGGCTCCGGTGACGATCTCGTCGGTTCTCGATGCGATTGAAGCCCGCTATCCCATGTTGCAAGGCACGCTTCGCGATCACGTCACCCGGCAGCGGCGCCCGTATGTGAGGTTCTTCGCCTGCGAGCAGGACCTCTCTCACGACCCCACCGACGCGCCGCTCCCCGAAGCCGTTGCCACCGGTGCGGAGCCCTTCTTGATTGTCGGTGCGATCGCCGGCGGCCTGTAGCCGAAGCAGGTCCTCCAGCTGGACCCGGTCCTGCAGGTGGGGCAGGCCCCCGGCCTGCGGCGGCCTCCCAGGCCGCCCCTGTCCCGCCGATGGGGTAAAATCGGCCTGATATGAGAAGTCGCCTGCCGACGGCTGCCGTGCTGGCTGTGTTGCTGCCTGCGCCCACCGCCGCCCAGTGGCTCAACTACAAAGTTCCCGGTGTCCCTCGCCGCCCGGACGGAACCGTGAATCTCTCGGCCGCTGCGCCGCGCCTCGCCGATGGCAAGTCTGACCTCTCCGGCGTCTGGGCCGCGGAATGCTCCATTTACGGCAGCGACGCCTGCTTCACGAAAAGTCTATTCTTCGACCTCACAAAGGATCTTAAGCCCGGCGACGTCCAGATGACTCCCTGGGCCACCTCCATTTCTGCCCAGCGCGAAACCCGTGATCATGTGGACGACCCGTATGGCTATTGCCTGCCGCCCGGCGTTCCGCGCATCGATTTCGGCGGCGGCCCATTCAAGATTCTCCAAACACCGGCCGAAACGGCATTTCTTTATGAATCCTTAGCCGGCCTGATCTTCCGCCAGGTGTTCACCGATGGGCGCCCGCTTCCTCCCGCCAATGTTCCCACCTGGCTGGGCTATTCCGTCGGCCGATGGGACGCGGACGCATTCCTAGTCGAGACCACCGGGTTTCGCGATGGCGGCTGGCTGGACACCAAGAAGGCGCATCCCAATAGCGATGCCTTGCATGTTAGCGAACGCTTTCGGCGCATCGATTTCGGCAACATGGAGCTTGCGGTCACGATCGACGATCCGAAGGCTTACCTGAAACCTTGGACCATCAAGGCCACGCTGCGCCTGCAGCCCGACACCGAACTCCTGGAATCCTTCTGCGACGAGAACGACAAAACGATGACCCACCGCCGGATTACCCAGCCTCCCCCGGAACCGCCCAGCATCCCCATTGCCGCAGGCAGCGCCGGTAAATGAAAAAGCTGATTCAGGGCATCGTCGAATTCCGGCGCAATGCGCAGCCGGGTTATCGCGAAAAATTCGCCCGCCTGGCCTTGGGACAGGCTCCCGATACCCTCTTCATTGCGTGCTCCGATAGCCGCGTCGTCCCTAATCTCTTCGCCTCGGCCGATCCCGGCGACTTGTTTGTCATCCGAAACGTCGGCAATCTGGTTCCCCCTGCCGGCAGTGACGGTCTGTCGCGCCACGATGGATCGGAGGCGGCTGCCATCGAGTTCGCCCTCGCCAAACTTGAAGTTACCGATATTATTATCTGCGGCCACTCCGAATGCGGCGCAATGCAGGCATTACTGAGCGGCCGCGAGGCGGTTCAGCCATTTCATCTCCGCTCCTGGCTCCGTCATGGCGATCGTGCGCTTGCAGAGCTTGCTCAAAACCAGCACCCGAATCCATTGCTGGCGCCCCACAACCAACTATCGCAATTAAACGTCCTGTCGCAGGTCGAAAATCTGAAAACGTACCCGCTGCTTCGGGAGCGGATCCAAGCCGGCCGTCTGCGTCTGCACGCCTGGTGGTTCGAGCTGGGGAATGCCGATGTTTATGCGTATAACCAGTCCCTCGGCCGCTTTGTGGTTATCGACGAGGCCGAGGCGGAACGCTTGCTGCAGCGATTCTTCCCGGTGGACTATAAACCCGCCGAGTGAGTCTTCAGCATTCGGAACGATTCAAGCGTCCACTCTCCTTCGGCGTTGTCTTTGTTCTGCCGAAGGATGTAGAGGTTGCCGTCATCGGCGCGCACTTTGAAGAACTGATCATGCGGTCCGTACCACTGGTCGACGATTTCCTCGACCATATAATCGATCTCGCCCAGCCGAAACCGGATGGGCCGCTCATCGGCCTTTCGCCCGGAGTAGCACTGGACCTGTAACCGCATCGTATACATTATGCCGTTCCGGACGGCCGAGAGCAAGGTACTCACGCGTACTTTTTGGTACGGACACCGAAGCCGGCATAACCATCGCTGGCGCCGGAAGCAAAATTGCGTTTCAGACCTCTTTTACCTTATATTGAGGACGAGGTCTTTGCCATGAATACGACAATGGCGCCGGCAGAACGGCACGTCCACGTGGATCTCGACATGGACCCTGAGCATCAATTTCATTACAGAACTCAGGGGAGGGATGGCCATCGGGTCGTGCTTCATCGTGGAGACAGCGTGACCTTCACCTGTGCCGGCGAATTCTCCATCTGGTTCGCCAACCGCTCCCCGTTCGAAGTCGCCGGTCTGCATTCGCGCCACTCGTTCATTACTACCCGCGTCAGAGCAGACGCCTCGTACGGAGCCTATGCCTACAGCGTGGAAGTAATGCAAGACGATGAACTCTTCACCGATCCTCAATCCGGGCGACGCGGCCCAGCCAGCCCCGAAATCATCATCGAAGCATGAAGCGATCGGTTCCCGGCGCCCTCGGCATTGTAGATCCGGACAGGTTTGCATTTCAGACTTGCTTGCCCTATATTGAGGACGGAACGGGATATCTGTTGGGGTGACTGGACCGGAGGAAGCGAATGGTCGCCGTGCTGGCCTTGGTAATCGGAGTGCTGCTGCTCGCGTGGATGGCCGTCATCCTTGTCGTTCTAGCTCAAGTGGGGATCGCAGCCGTCTGGGCCTGGGAGCGCTTTCTGAACCGCCCGGGCCGGATCGGAGGCGCGGATACGGAATTTCTCCGCCACCTCGGCATTCGGCTGTAGCGAGGCCTGTCACTGGCAACTGGTTCGGAACGGTCAGGGGCAAGAACCCGCGTCCACGTGAACCTGGTTGTTGGCGATGTAGCCAGTCTCGCCGCACGCGTCCGTCGGCCACCAGGTGCCCTCTCCTGTACGGATCGGCCCCCCGGTGATCGGGATCTCACGAACCGTCTCAATGCGGCAGGCGATCTGAGATTTCGACGACGCGGTCCGGCGAATATTCGAGATGGGGTCGAATACGCAACCGGTCCGGGCAATGCCGCCGCCGCTGGCTGCCGGGCGGGCGAGTTTGCGAGAAACCGGAACATCCGGGATGACAACCGGGGCATTTTGTTTTGCGGGCTCCGGGCGTGTTCCTGGCAAGAAGTACCATGACAAACCCGCGATGCCGGCCAATGCGATTCCTGCGAAGAGCATGGGGCCGCGCCGACCGCCGCTTGGTTTGACGGACGGGAGAGCGGTCTCGCGAACCAAGGGCTCGCGCACCGGCAGATTCTCCTTTGCCGCGGGCGGCGCCGGTTCCGCGAAGCCCTTCAATTCGGGGACGGCCGCGACCGCCGGAGGGGCGCCCGCGGATGCCGCGGCGGCTTGCGCCGCCAGGGCAGGCGGGGCGGCAAGAACCTCCGAAACCGCCCGGGCCAATTCGCCGAATTCCGGGGACTGCGGCGCTCCGGACCAGCCCACCAGATCCGCCGCCTGGATCCTTCGGAACTCGAGGGGCATGTTGACGCGATCGAGTAGGACGGGAACCAGAATTCCGCGGCGGTTTCCTTCAGCGGCCTCCGTCCGAACCCACTCGGAATCGACAGAGTGCTGCGTCCACACGACAATGGCGCAGCGCGCGCTGCTCAACGCGTCCTCAATCGCCCGATCCCACGTCTTCCCGGCAAGAATCGTGCGGTCCCACCACACGGACCAGCCTTGTTGTGCCAAGGCGTCCACCAGAACTTTTACCCTGGGCCGATCGGCGTTCGCATAACTGATGAAGATATCGCTCATGCACCCTCTTCAACTTCGCAGGGTTCGGTCGATGCTATTCTCTCATGCCCGCCCGCCTGCGTCTCCCCGTGCGCCTCTTCGTGTGCTCCTGGTACACCAACCGCTGGCACATTGGCTCGAACCGATTCCCGGCGTGCACGCTTTGCCGGCCGAGCCCCACTGCCAACAGAAATTGAGGCTAACCGATTCACAACCTAAGTTTTCTTACCAGCCGGAACTACCTAAATAGATCGTTCTCTCCCTGTCACCGATCCTCTATTGACACCGGCCTTCGGTCTTGATCTGTCACCGATCCTCTATTGACACCGGCCTTCGGTCTTGATAATGTTCGCGGGCATTGAGAGTGCCTCGTGAATAAAAAAGATCTGATCGGAAAAATTGCCGCGGATGCAAGACTGACGAGGGCCCAGGCCGCCCGCGCACTGGATGCATTCGTGGAGGGAATTCAGATGGGCTTGACCCACGGCGACCGCGTTACCATCTCCGGGTTCGGCAGTTTTGGGGTGCTGCACCGGAAGGCGCGTCGTGTGCGCAATCCTACCAGCGGAAAGGCGATCGAGGTCGCGGCGCGGCGGGTACCGCGCTTCGCTCCGGGAAATGAACTGAAATCAGCAGTACAGGAATCCGGCCGCGATGGACATCCCGTATCGGTCAAAATAGAGTAAGTGCCGATCGAGGACAATCAAAAGCCAATCCCCGGCAGCGTCGTGACCTTCAAGGTCTTCGGGGTTCCGGTCCGGCTGCATTTCACGTTCATCCTGCTCCTCATCTTCCTCCTGGTCATCGGGGTGGGGCAGCGCCAGTCCGGACTCATGACGGCGCTGTATATTCTCGCTTTGTTTGCTTCGGTATTGCTCCACGAGTTGGGCCACACGCTCGTCGCGCGCCACTATGGCATCCACACGTTGGAGATCGTGATGTTTCCGATCGGCGGCATCTCGCGGCCGGAGCGTGCGCCCAAGGCGCGCGAGGAGCTCTGGGTCGCTCTCTCGGGGCCCTTGGTCAATTTGCTGATCGCGGCCGGCCTGCTGACCTGGGTGGGCCTGCAACAAGGGTTTGTTTCCCTGGCGCAA